>ENA-ORUO01000081-ORUO01000081.1-human-gut-metagenome-genome-assembly--contig:-NODE-81-length-109637-cov-66.272892_pt1 | contig 109637 bp, 49 predicted proteins | sample MGYA00242082_ERZ509215 | MGnify/ENA primary metagenome ERZ509215 (study PRJEB26280, sample SAMEA2338829) | human gut metagenome | biome: human gut; feature: human-associated habitat; material: faeces... | reverse complement strand
ATCTTTCCCGTCGTAACGGTGAGGTTTACCGTATGACCACAGCTTTGTATAATTCTGGCTTCAAAGGTTCCACTGTTGAAGAACAGGCTAATGTCTGCCTTGCTCTTCTGATGGGCTACAATGCTTCGTTTATTGATCATGGTGAAAAGCAGGAACATATTCAGGAGATTTTGAATCGCTGTTGGGATATTCTTGAAGTTCTTCCCGTATCATTATTGAAACTTCGTTTGCTTACTGCTTGCTATGGTGAAGTTTATGATGAGCCTTTGGCTGATGATGCACGTAAAATTATTGCTGGTTGGGATGAAAAGATACTTATTGCTGAACAACAAGAAGCTATTGAAGAATTTCAGAATGTGGTGGATAATCCTTATCCGTGGGAATATGTTGACGAATAGAACAAATATGAATAAACCTTACCCTTGGAAGAAAAAGCGTATATTTGCATATATCTTCTAAGAAATGAGGTAGAAATAGAACAGATGCGAAAATAGCCGATTGGCATACAAGCCTTTTGAGGAAATACGTAAGGATAATGATTGGTTCAGACGGGTACACCTACTTATCTTGTTGACTTGCTGAAACAGAGTGATTATGTTGATTGGTGGGGTAGAAGTACAGGCATCTGCTTTTTCGGAATATCGTGCGGAGGTAAGAAACCCGCTTCCTATGATTTATCAGAGTGGTAATCTCACAATCAAGGGATATGATAAAGAGGTTAGTCTTTATATTTTGGGATTTCCTAATGACGAGGTTCGTTATGGCTTTTTGAATTTCCTGATCCCCTATTATACAGAAGTGTCTGATGCGGAGACCGGTTTTTATATTGTAAAATTCATGCGTGAGTTGAGGACCGGTAATGTAGATGTTTTCATGGAGCGCCTGAAAGTGTTTTTTGTAGGCATGCCTTACGAAACACCTTAGATGGGAGGACGTTGGTGAAAGTAGGGGTGAACTTCAGTAAAGAAACGAGTAATGTGGATGAGTATACCATAAGATAGCTTTCTGCTCACTTCATTAAACAGGCTGGTTCCATTATCTGTAATCTATAAAATTGAAAATTGTAGAAAGTTTTTTTACTTGCCTAAAGTAAAGGTTACCGATTAATATTGTAAAACCATTTGATTGCTTTTCTTCACCACGTTCAACGGGACCATCATTTTATTTATAATGTTTTCAAGATGCTGCAAGGCGGCAAAACTCCTCCGCCAAAAGGCATATGTTTTATATCTCAAGTATAAAAGGATGTAAATTCTGTGCCGTCATGAACTGTGTCGGGTTGATCAAATACTCCTGAGACCCCGATTCACAATCGTGAAAAGTCTGAGCCTTATTTATAGCCAATTTTGATAATATTCCCGGTGTATACCATTGACAACAGTCTCATGCTCCATTTCGTTCTTAATTCCGGTCATGTTTATTGACATGGAGGACAGTTGGTACGGGACAACCTTGGTTTTCGGACAAGGACATTGAGAAGACAAGAATATTGAAAAAATAGAGAAAATGAGAGAATACCAAGAATTGAAAATTGCTGTAGCCGGTACTGGTTATGTTGGTTTAAGCATGGCTACATTGCTTTCGCAACATCATGAGGTAGTCGCTGTGGATGTAATTCCAGAGAAGGTTGAGAAGATTAATCATCGTATCAGTCCTATTCAAGACGATTATATTGAGAAGTTCTTTGCTGAGAAAGAACTGAACCTTACTGCCACGCTCGATGGTGCATCAGCATATAAGAATGCCGATTTTGTAGTGATTGCTGCTCCCACTAATTATGATCCAGTAAAGAATTTCTTCGATACCCATCACATCGAGGATGTCATTGACCTTGTACTGAGTGTGAATCCTGAGGCAACCATGGTTATCAAATCAACTATCCCTGTGGGCTACTGCCGTTCATTGTATGTGAAATACGCACAGAAGTTTGCACAGATGGAGCCATTGGTAGACAGTAAACGTCGTGAGCTCCGACTTCTCTTTTCTCCCGAGTTCCTTCGTGAGAGCAAGGCTCTTTACGATAATCTCCATCCAAGCCGTATCATCGTAGGCTATCCCAAGATGATGGGAGCAGAATGGGAGGAGGAGAATGTAGCCATCCGCCAGATTCAAGGCAATCACATGAAGGAGGCTGCCATGACCTTTGCCCGCCTCCTTGTTGAAGGAGCAGAAGGTCCTTCTGTCGAGAATCCCATCATGGAACAGTACAAGGATACCAAGAATATTCCTGTACTCTATATGGGTTTGAAAGAAGCGGAAGCTGTGAAACTTTTTGCCAATACCTACCTTGCCCTTCGCGTATCCTATTTTAATGAGTTGGACACTTATAGTGAGGTCAAGGGGCTTGATTCTGCCGCCATCATTAACGGTATTGGTCTTGATCCACGCATTGGCACACACTACAACAATCCTAGTTTCGGTTATGGCGGTTACTGTCTGCCAAAGGATACCAAGCAACTTCTTGCCAACTATCAGGATGTACCTCAGAATATGATGTCTGCTATCGTAGAGAGTAACAGAACCCGTAAGGACTATATTGCTGATGCCGTACTTCGCAAGGCTGGCTGGTATGATTATAGTGAAAACAACCAGTACGACGGTTCAAAAGAACCAGTTACCATCGGCATCTTCCGTCTTACCATGAAGTCGAAATCTGACAATTTTCGCCAGAGCGCTATCCAAGGTATTATGAAGCGTGTAAAAGCCAAGGGCGCTAACGTCATCATCTACGAACCCACCCTTTCCGATGGCGATCTCTTTTTTGGGAGTAAGGTAGTCAACGATCTTGTCCGGTTCAAGTCTCAGTCGAATGCAATCATCGCCAACCGTTTTGACGATTGTCTCAAAGACGTAGAGGATAAGGTATACACACGCGACGTTTTCCGCAGAGATTAAAAATTATTGGATTATACTCATATTTGAATTTTTACTGAATACCCCAACATATTAGATAACCCCACTTATTAATATGGTAAAGAAAATTATGTTAGTCTTCGGAACCCGACCGGAAGCCATCAAGATGTGTCCCTTGGTCAAAGAACTCCAGAAGCGCCATACCGAATTTAAAACCATTGTGTGCGTTACCGGTCAGCATCGCGAAATGCTCGATCAAGTACTCACCATCTTTGACGTTCGTCCCGACTATGACCTCAACGTCATGAAGCAAGGTCAGAATCTCACCGACATCACTTCACGCATTCTTACTGGTATGTCTGACGTGTTCAAAGAGTGTCGTCCTGATGTAGCTCTCGTTCATGGCGATACCACTACCTCCACCACCGCAGCTTTAGCCGCTTTCTATGCACAGATTCCCGTGGGGCATGTTGAGGCAGGTCTCCGTACGCACAATATCTACAGCCCATGGCCTGAGGAGATGAACCGCCAAATCACTGGGCGTATTGCCACCTATAACTTTTCGCCGACTCCACTCTCCGAGAAGAATCTGCAGGAGGAGAAGGTCCATGGTAATATTTATGTCACCGGTAATACCGTGATTGACGCTCTCCATATGGTCGTTGACAAACTTAATGCCGATATCGTCCTCGCTCAGGAGCAGAACCAAGTCCTACTTAATGCTGGTTATGACGTCACCCGTCTTTATGGTGGTAAGAAACTTGTCCTTATCACCGGTCACCGACGTGAAAACTTCGGCGATGGCTTTATCCGCATGGTCACCGCTATGAAGGATCTTAGTGAGAAGTATTCTGAAGCAGACTTTGTATATCCGATGCACCTCAATCCAAATGTACGCAAGCCAATTCATGAGGTGTTTGGTGAAGACCTAACCCGTCCTAATTTCTTCTTCATCGAGCCCTTGCAGTACCTCGAGTTTGTGCATCTTATGGCTAAAGCCACCATTGTTCTTACCGACTCTGGTGGAATTCAAGAAGAAGCTCCGGGGCTCGGCAAACCAGTTCTTGTTATGCGTGACACCACCGAACGTCCCGAAGCTCTCGCCTCGGGTACCGTTCACCTTGTGGGTACCGATTATGACAAGATCGTGAGTGAAGTCAGTACCCTCCTTGATGATGCAACTGCCTATAAGCAGATGTCACATGCCGCCAACCCCTATGGCGATGGCCAAGCTTGTCGTCGCATAGCCGATGTGCTCGCAGGTAAAGGCACAGACCGCTATGAGGTGTAATTTAACATTATGGTAATATATATGAAAATGAGTATGTTAATACTGTTGTTGGGGCAAGATTGGAGGTAGACTATTAACGATACTCTAGTCTTAGACACTGTGGATTTTGGTGACTATTCATAGTCTATCCTGAATTCAGAACTCAGATGGTATACCGTATGAGAGGTCACTCTAGAGTACTGTCAGTTCTACTGAAGTCGCTCAGACTATTCCACTACCTCAATTTTTATATCAATTGTAGAAATATTGAAGGGGGGCTCTTTATCGAGCATAGTTTTTCTACCATTATTTCGTGCCGACACATTGGTAAGAATTGTTGGATTAATCAGTAAGCAACTATCGGTTATAGTGATAAGGTCAACTGCCCTACCATTGGAAATAATGTCAATATCAAAGCAGGATCCAATGTTTTGGTTGTTAAAGATGTACCTCCTCATTCAATAGTTGTTGGTGTTTCGGCCAAGATAATTAAAACAAGAAATTCTGAGTTTGAAGCGTGAATTAAGGTAAAGTAATAAGGATAAGTGCGTAAGCATTCAATATCCCAAAAATATCATTAATGGGTACAGAGATTATGCTAATATGATTCTTGGCAAAATCACTTTGGCAACGAATTAATGTTAATTTTAGAGCTCATTATTTAACATATTCTTTAATTAGGACATTCAAAGTGCCTTATTAAGGCGGTGTCCTAAATTGAGTATTTACAATAACAAACATTATGGACAAAAAAAAAACAGTTTATGTTGGTATGTCTGCTGACATCATTCATACTGGTCATTTGAACATCATTCACGAGGCTATGAAACTTGGTCGCGTGGTGGTAGGTGTACTTACTGATGAGGCTATTGCTAGTTATAAGCGTCTGCCTTATCTAACTTACGAGCAGAGAAGTGAGATCGTTGCTAATCTCAAGGGTGTTGATGAGGTAATTCCTCAAACTACTCTTGATTACGTTCCTAATCTAGAGAAAGTACGTCCTGATTATGTACTCCATGGTGATGATTGGAAACAGGGTGTTCAACAAAAAACTCGCCAGCGTGTTATAGATTGCATCTCGCAGTGGGGCGGTAAGGTAATCGACATACCTTATACTCAGGGGATTTCCAGTTCTATGCTCAACCAGCGTTTGAAGGAAATCGGTACTACTCCTGAGGTTCGTATGAAGCGCCTCCGTCGTCTTATTGCAGCTAAACCTATCGTGCGCATACTTGAGTCACACTCTGGCCTTACCGGTTTGATTGCTGAGAATGTTTGCGTAGAAGTGAATAATGTAAAGCGTGAATTCGATGGTATGTGGGCTTCTTCACTCACGGATTCTACGTCTAAAGGTAAGCCCGATATTGAGGCTGTTGATTTGACTACTCGTCTTCATGGCCTGAATGATGCTCTTGAGGTAACTACTAAGCCTTTTATCTATGACGGTGATACTGGAGGCAAACTCGAGCACTTCGTATTTACCGTACGTACTCTTGAGCGTCTTGGCGTATCGGCAGTTATCATTGAGGATAAAGTAGGCTTGAAGCAGAATTCGCTTTTCGGTACAGATGCTGTTCAAACTCAGGATACTATCGAGGGCTTTTGCGCTAAGATCAAAGCTGGTAAGAACGCTCAGATTACTGATGACTTCATGATCATCGCTCGTTGTGAGTCGCTCATCGCTGGCAAACCTATTTCTGATGCTATTAAGCGTTGCTTCGCTTATGTTGAGGCTGGTGTTGACGGTATCATGATTCACTCAAAGGAGAAAACCGGTGAGGACATCAAAGAATTCTGTCGCCAGTTTCGTGTTAAGTATACTGATGTACCTATTGTAGTAGTTCCTACCACTTATAATCAGTTTACCGAGGAGGAACTAGTATCTTGGGGTATCAATGTAGTAATCTACGCTAACCATATGCTTCGTGCTTCTTATCCTGCAATGATGAACTGCGCTAAGTCTATCCTTATGCATTCTCGTTCGAAAGAAGCTGCAAATGAGTACTGCATGCCTATCAAGGAGATTCTCGAACTTATTCCTGGAACCAAAAACTAATCAAAGATTATGGTGAGACCTGAATTTTTCGTAAATACTCTTAAGGAACATGGCATAGATTTCTATGCTGGTGTTCCTGATTCACTACTCAAAAATATCTGTGCCTACATTACCGATAACCTTCCTGCTGAGCAGAATATTATAGCTGCCAACGAGGGGGGGGCTATGGGTATTGCTGCTGGCTATCATTTGGCAACAGGCAAGGTAGCTGTCGTTTATATACAGAACTCTGGTGAGGGTAATATAATCAATCCGTTGGCTTCACTTACCGATAAAGAGGTATACAATATCCCAGTATTGCTCGTTATCGGTTGGAGAGGTCACCCCGGTGTGTATGATGAGCCTCAGCATATAAAGCAAGGTAAGGTGACTATCGGTCTGTTGAATACCATGGGCATTAACTATGCTATTCTATCTAAAGAGGAAGAGGATGCTGCAAAGCAGATTAAGATTGCTGCCGACTTCATGAAGGTTACCAACGAGTGCTATGCACTTGTTATCGAGAAAGACACCTTTGATACCTACAAACTTCGGGATGTTGAGATGAACGACCTTACCATGTCTCGCGAGGAAGCAATTCGGAAAGTAGCTTCGAACATCGAGGATAACGCCTGCATTGTATCAACCACCGGTATGATTTCGCGCGAGCTTTTTGAGGCACGTACCACATGGAACCAAGGTCACGAACGCGATTTTCTCACTGTGGGTTCTATGGGGCACGCTTCGCAGATTGCTCTTGGTATCGCACTCCAGAAGCCTGAGCGTAGAGTATATTGCTTTGATGGCGATGGTGCCAGTATTATGCATATGGGCAATATGGCTATTGTCGCCAGCATGAAGTGTAAAAATTATGTGCACATAGTGTTCAATAATGGTGCACATGATTCAGTAGGTGGTCAGCCTACTGTTGGTCTCAAGATCGACCTTTGTGCTGTTGCTAAAGCAGTGGGTTATGTGGCAACTTGTTCGGTAGAGACCATGGAGGAACTCGAAGCAAGACTTCCTGAAATCAAGAATGCAGAAGGTCCTGTACTCCTGCAGGTTTGTGTCAAAAAGGGTAACCGTAAGAATCTCGGTCGTCCTACTACGACTCCTATTCAAAACAAAGAATCTTTTATGGCCTTCCTTCAGAAGTAATTGAATTAGGTTATGCAGCAAAATATCATTCAAGGGATCAATAAACTACCTTTGGTATTGAATGAGAGTGGTAGTAAGAAGTTATTTATTGTTACCGGTTCTCGTTCTTATCAGTCGCTCAATTTCAGGGATATGATTAAGTCGCTGGATATCGATAAGGTTTATTTTACCGAATTTACGTCTAATCCATTGTATGAACAAATAAGTAAGGGGATCGAACTTTTCAAATCAGAGGATTGCGATGGTATTTTGGCTATTGGAGGTGGTAGTCCGATGGATGTGGCAAAATGTATAAAACTTGCAGTATTGGCCAAAGAGGGAAATGATGCAATCATTCCTCCTTTGGTAAATACATGTGTAGAAATTGACGGTACTAAGATTCCTTTCATTGCCATTCCAACCACTGCTGGAACGGGTAGCGAAAGTACACACAATGCTGTTATGTATTACGAGGGAGCAAAGCAGACCGTCACAAACGATGGTATCTTGCCAGATTACGTATTTTTGGAACCATCTGTTCTAAAGTCGCTTTCTCAGTATCAGAAGAAGTGTACTATGATGGATGCTCTCTGCCAAGGCATCGAATCTTGGTGGTCAGTCAACTCGACTGAAGAAAGTTATGAGTATAGTCGCAAGACGATTGAACTCATTATGCAGAACTGGGAGAAGTACATCTTTGAGAACGATGATCAGGCAGCTGCTAATGTCATGTTGGGAGCTAACTACAGTGGTCGCGCTATCAACATTACTCAAACTACAGCAGCTCACGCCATGAGCTACAAGATTACTTCTCTTTATGGATTCCCTCATGGGCATGCAGTAGCTGTGTGTTTGCCTGTTATATGGAAATATATGCTTGATAATTTGTATCACGAGAACTATTGTGTAGATACAAGAGGAATAGAACACCTTATTTGTATATTCAATGATATAGCTAAGGCAATGGATTGTAATACGGCGCAAGAAGCAATAAGTAAATTTAAATACATGCTGTCAAAATTAGTATTAGTAAATCCAGTTGATAACAAACGTAATGTTTCAATACAAATACTTACAAACTCAATAAATACAACAAGACTTAAGAATAACCCTATTGTGCTTGACAAAAATACTGTACGCCTGCTGTATAATGTCATAATAAAGTAATGATTGATATGATTGCAAAAACAATTATTCATTCTATTCTAGAAATTATTGGAATAGATAAGATTAGAAAAGAAAGAAAGATAAAAAAGGCATGTGCATTACTACAGGACGTTGGTGGTGAAGCATTACAAGCTTATTACGATGTAGCCAGTGAACTTAGCATCATTTTTGTTCCTATATTTGGTACTTTGTTAGGAATATACAGAAATCATGATTTTATCCCTTATGATGATGATATTGATATGGCACTTGATATCAGAAGCTTGTCGGATAATCTTTTGATTTCTTTGAAAAAACACGGATTTGAGTTTAGTAATATTTTTGTCGCTTCTGATTTTAAAGGATGCCAACTTCCTATGAAGTTCAAAGGGTTAACATGTGATATTTATTTTTCATATATAGATGTAAATTCACAATCACACATTTTTCTTCCGTTGGCTATTACGGGCCATGACTGGTTGTTTTCAAGCAATATGAATCTTTTTAGAGCAAAGGATGTTGTTGTGCCCTATGAAACTTCAACTATGGCTTGGAAGTTTAGAAATAAGGAAATTAAAATTCCATTAAACTCAGTAGAAATCTTGAAAACTCTTTATGGAGAGGATTTCATGACACCAAAGAAGAATGCGCATGCTGATCCTAATGTTTATCAGACACCGCTTTACGAACGCAATTTCAGGAGTATTCCTATAGAGTTTTGTAAAGAAAGTAACTTTTGGGAACAAATCATAAAAGTTGGAAGATACTAACTTGATATGGTAGGAGATCTTAAAAGCAAATCTGTAAAGGGAGTAATATGGTCCTTTGTAGAGTCTGCATCAACAAAGGTGATTCAATTTGTGATTAGTGTCATAATGGCTCGTCTTCTTATGCCTGAAGATTATGGTATCGTTGCCATCATTTTTGTGTTCATTACAATATCACAGGTATTCATAGATGGAGGTTTTGCTACGACACTGATTCAGGACAAGTATAAGACTGAGCGTGATTATTCAACAATATTTACATTCAATGTTTTACTGTCTGTATGTTGTTATCTTATTTTGTTTTTTGCGGCTCCTTATATATCATCGTTCTACAATAACGATGTTACATTATATCTAAGGGTTCAGAGTTTGGGAATCATAATATTTTCATTCTCTGCTATACATAAAGTGCGAATGACTGTTGATGTTAATTTTAAGGCTATTGCTAAAGTTACTGTTATTTCAGCATTATTCTCAGGTGTAGTAGGTATTATACTTGCTTTTAAGGGGGGGGGAGTTTGGGCTCTGGTAGGACAATATTTAACCTCTGCAGTTGTGATGACCGGTATGTATACTATCACTCAGAGGTGGAAACCTGTATGCTTTTTCGATGTATCATCATTTCACCGCTTATTCCCATTTGGCACGCGTTTGATGGCGGCCAGTATTATTGATAAAATTTACGCTAATCTCTATCCTATAATAATTGGAAAGTTCTGTACTCCAGCTCAGTTAGGTTATTATTCACGTGCCGAACAGTTTACTTCGATGCCAGCATACATTTGTGTTGAGGTATTTTCTCGTGTCACGTTTCCAATCATGAGCAAAATAACCGATGAGCGCCAATTGATTTCTGTTTATCGCAAATACATATCATTGTCTAGCTACATAATAATACCTTTGTTGTTTGTTTTGCTCGTTCTTGCAAAACCATTGGTGCTGATTCTTCTTACAGAAAAATGGGCAGACGTTATTGTACTTATGCAAATCCTTTGTTGTGGCTTTTTGCTAGAACATATTAGTTGCATAAATCGCAATCTGATTTATGTTAAAGGTAGAGCAGACCTAGCTCTTAAACTGGAGGTGATTAAAAAGGTTACTGCTTTCCTGATTCTTATAATATCTGTGCCTTTTGGACTAATAGGCCTTTGTGTAGGTAAGGCAAGTTACGGCCTATTGGCTATGGTACTAAACTCTGCGTATACAAAAAAACTAATCGGAATATCTATTTGGGAACAAATAAAAGACTTTACACCTAGCATGGTATTGGGTATCATTGGTGTACTTGTTGCTTTAATTCCTGTCTATAGCTTTGATAATATGTACATGCAATTCTTTGTTGGAGGATTCGTTTTTTTTGTATGTTATGTAGGCCTGTCAATAATAACAAAGAATGAATCTTTGAAAGAAATAATAGCTATTATTAAAAAAAATCTTTGAAAACGCAAACAATAATGAACTCAAGCAAACTGACAGTTATATCCAAATTTGCGCCCATTTCTGTTGCTTTTGGTCATTATCAACCACTGTACACCTGTAAGGTTTACTAGTTATGTGAATGGGGGGGATTTTGAAATGCTCAATATGTTGCAAAACTTGTTCGGACATATATTGACCCCATCAGCTACCGGACTCTTTTTCCTTATTTCTGGCTTCTTGTATTTTTACCGAGTAGACCAGTTCACTTTAGATGTATACAAAGTCAAATCCAGCAAGCGAGTGAAGACTTTGGTTGTACCTTATTTGGTATGGTGTACCATTTCAGCTTCATACGAGTTTTTATATCAAGTATATCAATGGCATGCTAACGGTTACCCCATAAGCTTCAATCTTTTGGAGTCACTGTGGTGCTGCCATTTATGGGGAGAGAAGAATCTGAATATTTTGGGCTGGTCAATGCCTATGTATGGTCCGGCAGACTTACCGCTATGGTTCCTGCGCGATCTTATTGTCGTATCTTTCTGTACTCCTATTATCTATTTGTTGCTCAGGTATCTGAAAGGATTGCTGGCCATTGGTATGATGTTACTATATGTAACACAGTTATGGACATCTGTTCCTGGTTTCAGCATACATGCATTTCTGTTCTTCACTTTGGGAGCTTATATGGCTGTTGATCAAAAGGAGTTTTGTCTGATAAATTCAGAGTCGCTCAATTGGCTTATTGTCTTCTTGGCTGTAGTATCTATTGCTATTGGACTATATCAATATCCGCAGTCTCAGGAAGGGCTCAGATACATACAGCAGACAACAACTATATTAGTAGCAATAGCAATGGTATGGCTAGCAAAATCAATCAATGAGAAATACTGTATTGTTATCCCTAACATCATTGATCAAAGCTCGTTCTTTGTATATGCCATACATGCATGCGGATTGTTTATTGCTCCTACTTCCATTTGTCTCAAGCTTGAGCAATGCTCTTCTTTTCAGAACGAATGGTTACTATGCTTATTGTATTTGTTGAGTCCCTTTATGGTATATGGAATATCTGTAGTTTACTACTACGTACTAAATAAATTTTTTAAGCCCATAATGCCTGTTCTTACAGGTAACAGATAAGGTTATGTTTCAGAAGAAAAAAATCATTCTTTCATACGACTACGAGTTATTCTTTGGCGATAGGTCAGGGACGGTTGTGAAGTCTTTGATAGAACCAACCAACCTCCTGCTCAATGCAATGGATTCTGTAGGCTTTAAGGGTAACTTCTTTGTAGATTGGCAGATGCTTAAGTATTTGAAAGAAGCAAATACTGAACGTACCTTGGCAGACTACCAACTCATCGTTGATCAACTCAAGGATATGGTTTGCCGAGGCCACCGTATTGAATTGCATATCCATCCTCATTGGGTAGATGCTAAATATAATGGCGATGGTACATGGGACTTTTTCGAGTTTCGTCACTATAGTCTCAATAGCTTCTCTGAGCAGGAGATTGTAGATATGTTTGTAGAAGGAACAAATCTGCTTACAAACATCGCACGTGAGGTTGATTCAGATTACAAGATCGTTGCCTTCAGAGCAGGTGGATGGGCAGTACAACCTTTTGATAAATTGAAGAAAGGATTTCAAAAAGCGGGAATCAAGATTGATTCGTCCGTAGCACGAGGAGCATATGGTAAGAATAAGTATTCCTATTTTAATTTTATAGATTCTCCCGATGGTGAAATGTGGAGGTATGAAAATGATGTAATTATTCCTGATGATAAGGGGGAATTTATAGAGGTACCAATTTCTTCCTATCGAAGGACTATTGTCTATAGAGGATTAGACTGGATTAATAAGAAAGTTTTTAATGATTTAAAGTGTATAACTGACGGTACTCACATAAGAGGTGACTATCAAGAGGAGGCAAAACCTGATAATTATGTTAATTATTCCAGATACACTTTTTCTCAAAGGTCAATCCCAACGATTTTGTTAGCTTTCTTTGTTAATAACAAAGATTTGATAACCTATATAGATCACCCTAAAGACTTGAGTTTGTCCACTCTGCATGTAATAAAAATCTTATCAAAATATTCGAATACTGTAATGTATAAATCATTATTATAAAATGCCTAAAGTATTAATAATTTTTTCAGGCGCGGGTCTTATCGTGCATTTGAATGAAGGAGCCAAACATAGATTGAACTGTTATATTAAATGTTATAAAGAGGCTGGTTATGAAGTTGATGTTTTATGTCTGTTCAAGGATCTTGGCTATTGGAAATCTCTGAAAAAATATGTAGATAATAGCGTGCACTGGACTTTTGTACCTTATCTGTTTCCAAGAGCAAAGAATAAAACTCTTGCTTTGTTTTTGCGTTACTATAAGTATTTAGTAGGATGGTTCTATTCTACAATTAAGCATTACGATGTGGTTCAGAGCGAGGTGGATGGTTTGCCCTTACGTTTCATTGGTAACTCTTCTATGCGTATTACCGACTTCCATGGTGATGGTTATTACGAATATACCTCGAAGTATACACATAAGAAATGGTGTTCTAATAATTTTCTTTTCGACCAAGTTTGTTCTATTAAGTATTCTGATATTTGCATAACCGTATCCGAGAATCTTTGCAAACAGTTGGAAAAGAATACTGATACAAAGATTACAACCAATTCGATTATTTCTTGTGGTGTTAATACTGAGTTGTACAATTGTAATGCTTATGAGGGTGATTTGATGAAATTGACAGAAAATAGAATCGTCCTTGGCTATTGCGGAGGTCTACAAGCTTGGCAGAACATTAATCTGATTGTAGATCTTGCTATCAAACTGTACAAACTGGATGATCGTATTTTCTTAGTAATCTATACAGGTTTTGATATTCCTGCTAACTTGCAAAAGCAGCTTGATGGATTGGGTGCGGAGAACTATTGTATTAAAGGTCTGCTTCCAGCGGAAGTACCATCACATTTGAAACTTCTAGATGCTGGTTTCCTTTTGCGGGATGATCTTGTACTAAACACAGTGTCTTCACCAACAAAGATATGTGAGTACCTTGCTGCAGGCGTTCCAATGATTTGTACTGAGTATTCAGGAGATTATGCTCGTAGTGTACGCCATGGTAAGGAAGGTTTTATATTAAAGAACCATCCGAATTATGATTCTTACACAATTATAGAACTGCTCAGCTACCTTAAAGGAGTTAAGACAGATCGGGCTAATTATAAAAAAATGTGTGAGATGGCAGCATCGAAGCGTACTTTCAAATCTGAATTCTCTTTACTTGATCAATTTATCCGAAAGGAATTAAAGAATGTTTAATCTATACATTAATAATTTCAGTATTAGCATAAACAAGCTAAAAGCAGAGGATTTTGGGGAAAGTCAAGGTACTCTAATTAAGAAGTTCGAGTCTGATACCGATTTATTTAAGATAGAGCCAATCATTTTTCTTGCAGATCCTTTCCTGTTTTCATACAATGGGAGATTATATCTGTTTTATGAGAGACAAGACAGATGGTATGGTGTTGGTTATATTTGCATGCGTTTTACTGATGATATGCAGGTATGGTCAGATGAGGTAGATGTATTAAAGGAGGCTTTTCACTTGTCTTTCCCGTATGTTTTTGAGGATAATGGTAAAGTGTATATGTTGCCAGAAGCTGGATATAGTGGAACAATCCGCCTGTATGAAGCTTGTAATGACAATCTGAGTAAATGGAAATTGGCTAAGGTTATTATCGACGAGAAACGTCAGTGGGTGGATTCCTCTATCATCAAAAATGGGGCAAAGTACTATCTGTTTACATCTGTTAAAGAAAAGGAAAATTTCAATCAGCATCTATTTGTCTCTGATTCACTTGACGGCCCATATAAAGAGCACCCCAAGTCTCCGATTTATACAGGTAATGATTATGGCCGAAACGGAGGTGCTGTATTCTCTTTCAATGATAAGTTGTATCGCCCTGCCCAGATTTGTGTTTCAAGTTATGGAGAAGACATCACTTTGATGCAAATAGACCAATTGACTGCTGAAAAATACTCCGAGCACGTTTACAAGGATCGCATTTACAGTACAGTATTCTCTAATTATAATTTCGGTGGTCATCAGTTCAATATTATTAGTCATAATAAAGAATTGCTTATGACTATTGATTATCGAGTAAAGAACTATAATGTAATCGAATTGATAAGAAGAATCAAACGAAACTTTTTCAACCGATAATATGGAGTATACAATAAAGTTATATACAGAGGAGTATTTTGAGCAATGTGCCGAGATAGAACGCTATTTGTGGAAAGAAGACTTCGAAGGTAGAAAAATGCGCTTTGATTGGACTTATCACAAGAATCCAAACTATAATAAGTCCCTTAGTGTCATTGCGGTTACTCCAGACAATGAAGTCGTCGGATTCCGAGGTATCTTTCTAAACAAGTTCATAATAGGAGGAAAAAGTGAGGTGGTTGCACAAATCTGCGATACTGTCATTGTACCAAGTGCCAGAAAACAGGGGCTCTTTTCAAAGATGAATCGTTTTTCCATAGATGCGTTACGGAAAGAAGGTATAAAGTTAATTCTTGATACTGGTCCGTCTTGGATACCATATTATGGAAATAAGAAGATTGGTTTTGCTGACCTTATGTCTCTTCGCCACATGTACGATTTTTCATGGGGACGTATTCTGAAGAAAAGGCTTTTGGGTTCTCAGGAAAACTTTCACAATATAAATAATATTGAATTTGTAAAGAACAGCATTAAATACAAAATTACAGATTCGTTGTCGGACAAGGAAATTCAGTCCATTTGTGCCTTAGACAGGTTGGGCTCAATACACTCGTTTGTTGATCCAGATAATCTGAAATGGCGCATGACAAGAACTAACAAGTTTTACCGATTTGTGCAAGCGTTTGATGCTAATGATGTGCTATTATCTTTCTTGATGCTGTCAAGTATAGACTTGAAAGACTTCAATCTTGGGCTTGTTTTATATTCAGATAGAAATTATGTAAAAAAATCATACCGTTTCTTCAGAGAATATTGTAAACCGATAGAGGTCCTTGTTTGGAAACCAGAGGGGGATGCGAACGAATCAAAACTCCTAAGAAAGTTAGGTTTCCATACGATTCCGTTTTTACATTGTATAAGAAAAACTCCACCAGCTCTCATTTATTCACTACAATACGATAGAGTAGGTGAAATCAATTGGGAAATAAACGGAATCAATGTTCTCGAAGCAAATAGCTGGAATTTAAGGAAGTTGGATTTGGATAGTTTTTAATTTATGAATTCAATATCCTCAATAAGGTTTATGAACTCTCGATTTTTGGGAGTTTCGTATATCTTTCTTTTAATTGCTTGTTTGATATTGTCTGGACAGAAGCTTGTACCTGATGTAGGTGTTTTGTCTATGCAGATTATGATGGTAATGATCAGCTTGTTTGTTTTATCAATTAGTCAGAAAACAACTAGAGGCAGTCTTTTATTCATAATATTTTCTGCACATTTTATAATGAGTGTAGTCATCCGTTTGTTTTATATCGAACATTGGAATGACCCTCTTGGGCCAATTCCTATGGATGCCTTGGACTATCATATGGACGCACTCAAGGCTAGCAGATATTCGCTATCAGATTTCATGAATTTTTGTATAGAAGATCATGATTTGGATGATTCGGGATTTGCATATATCTTGTATTTTATCTATAGAATGTTTGGAAATGATTTTGGCATACATGTGGCACTTTTGGCAAATAGTGTAGCCGTCACCATGTTGTGTAATTATACTTATAAAATTGCTAACTACTATATTAGTTCTGAATATTCCAAACTAGTGATTGCTATTTTGGGTACGTTATCCTATTCGGTTGTGACCTCTGCAAATGGTCTTAAGGAAAATTTCTTTACTTTATTTGTTGTCGGTGCAATCTATTATTCTATTCGTTACTATACAATAAAGAATATTGGTAATTTGTTGATGTTGATTCTTTTTTCTGCATTGACTGTATTATTCCGATTGGCATTCTTACCAATGTTGATTCTTGCAATTGTGTCAGTAAGGTTTGCGAAATATGTAAAACTTAACTTAAGGAACGTATTTATATTAGTATTGTTGTTTGGTGTTTGTATATATATTGGGACACAACTTACTGCTTATCTATTAGCAATGAGAGGTTTATCGGAAAATGTGTTTAATGATATGCATGCTATGCACTATGCCGATTCTAACTTGGGAGGAATTTTATCTATGATAGCAAACAGTTTGTTCGCATTTGTAGGACCGATTCCTTCATTTGTTTCAACTGCCGATAAAATTTCTTATATTACAATGCCAAATTTTACGGTCTTCATATCCATCCTTTGGGGATCGCTTTTCATAGGAGGGTTTATCAAGGCAATTAATAGGAGAGATCATGTTTTTGTTATACTATCGACCATATTGCTTAACAGTATGATGGTTTTAATGATGTCTTTTTCTTTCAATTTCAGATATCGTTATATCGTATTTCCGTTTATAATGATTTTGACAGCTTATGGAATTCAGAACATAGAGGAAAAGGAACTTAAGTTTCATAAGGTATATATTGCTGGTATAATGACAATGATATTTTTTTATAATGTTGCTTTTTAGGAGAGCATATCTATGAACGTTTTGATAGTTACAAATGTCTATCCGACCAAGGAGCATCCTTATCATGGTATTTTTGTTTATGAACAAGTGCAGGCCATTAAACGATTGCATCCAGATGTAAATTTTGTTGTGTATTATATCAATGGTTTCGGTGATAAGTGGCAATACATGAAGTCGATACTTGGTGTTGCAAAGAAAATAAATAAAGGTAATTACGATTTAGTGCATATTCACTATGGATTGGCAGGAATGTATCATCTTAATCCTTTTTTAAAGCATTTGCCAACGATTACCACATTCCATGGAAGCGATATACAGCCCAAAGGTGGTAATGGAAAATTATCGGTTTTTGTGTCGAGAATTGCAGCAAAGCATTCTGATGTAGCCGTTATCCTGAATGATGATATGGAGTCTTTGGTCAAACCTTATTGTTCAAAGATTTATATGGTACCATGTGCTGTAAATTTGCAAACTTTCAAACCATTAGAAAAGACGGAGGTTCATGATAAGGTGCAGATTGTATTTCCAAGTAATCATGAGCGTCAGGTAAAGAATTATTCTCTTTTTTGTGAAACGCTTGAGATTCTGAAGCAGAAGTATAATATTGATGCAGAGGAACGTGAACTGAAGAATATGACTCGTCAGCAAATAGCACAATTGTATTCAAACAGTGATTTGCTGCTAATGACATCGAAGTCTGAAGGTTCCCCTCAAGCTGTAAAAGAAGCTATGTGTTGCAATCTTCCTTGTGTATCAACTCCAGTTGGCGATGTAAAGGTATTGCTTGAAGGGGTAAAGGATAGTTTTGTTTCAAAAGAACACAATGCAGAGGAACTTGCTCAGTTGGTTGCAGAATCGATTTTGCATAAGAAAAATGGTTTGTTGGGAAGAGACAAAATAATCCAACTGCAATTGGATGAGGATTCGGTTGCAAATAAAATTTATGACTTGTATCGTTCAGTAATTGGTGTTAAAAATAATGTCAAAACTAACTAATACCGTAATGTTCGCTTGTAACCAAGGTGGACATTTCAGCCAGATGATGGCAATGAAAGAATTGTTCGGTAAGTATGAGTCTGTATTGGTGACAGACAATGTGCGAGCAACCAAGGAAATGCTAACTTTGAAGAATATTGGACATATTGAAATTATAGAGGGTGAGTCTTCACGACGTAAGGAAGTGAAGGACAACGAGAGCGGTAGTCGGTGGTCATTTTTGGCTGTGTACTTTCAGATGTTTTTTGCCAGTCGAAAGATATGGAAACAGTATCGTCCCAAGGTGATTATCTCCACCGGCAGTAATATTGCCGTATCTCTGTTTATTATTGGCAAACTCCATGGTAGCAAAATTATTTTTATTGAAACTCGTGCCAAGGTGTATGCACGCTCGATGACTGGATTTTTGGTGTATAAGATGGCCGACCAAATCTTTGTGCAGTGGCCAGAGATGCTTAAATTCTATCCCGGAGCAAAGTATTGTGGGACATTAGTATAAACACACAATTATGGTATTTATAACATTAGGGACACAAGGCAATCAGTTTCCTCGCTGTTTGCAGATGGTGGAGGAACTCATAGATACATTACATCCTGCTCACGAATTTATAGTTCAATTGGGTAATACACATTATACCTCTGACACCATTAAATGTTTGGAATATGTGGCCGAGAATGAGTTTAAGGAGTACATAGCAAAAGCTGATGTGGTGATCAGTCATGCTGGTAGTGGCGCTTTATTTAGTGCCATACAGAAAGGGAAGAAGTGTATAGCAGTAGCTCGTTTAAAGAAATATAATGAGATGCTGAACGACCACCAAACAGAACTTGTTCGCAAACTTTCTCAGGAGGGGTACATACTGGATGGAACCTATTCTATTGTGGATGCTTGGGAAAAGTTAGACGATTTTACTCCTCGTGAAAATGATTTCACATGCGGGATACCTAGTGAAGTGGAGAAGTTGCTCAATAAATGGGGCGTAGAACTCAAGATGTAAATGACGAAATTGTTTTCCTATAGGAAGACTAGTTAATCAACCGTATCGATTATGAGAATTTATGACCGGTGATCATCGGAATTGCTAATAATAAACACTAAAAGATAATCCGACTTTTGACAAGATTTATAAGGAATACGCTTAAATACGGTTTTCTATATGAGACACGTCAAAATTGGACGCTAACAACTTATCATTAAAGCCTGAAGATAAGGCTCGTTTATTATTCTTTATCAATGAATGAAAGTTAAATCCAATTATTTACTATATCTGTAAATCATAATAAATGAGCTGTTTATAGTTCTATGCGGAAAATAGATAGTTATAATTGAATAAGTGAAAAATAAAATACAATGGAAAAAATTGTAAAAAGGTTTTTTGACTTGATGCTGGCATTGATTCTGTTTATTCCGGTATCATTGGTGTTGATATGCGGAATTATCTTTGTGAAGGCGGTGTCGCCTGAGGCATCACCTATCTTCAAGCAAGAACGTGTGGGCTACAAGAACAAGCTGTTTGCTTTATACAAGCTTCGTTCGATGACCAATGAGCGCGATGAGAACGGTGAGTTGCTGCCCGATGAGGTGCGATTGAAGAACTGGGGCAAAATTGTGCGCAAGACAAACATGGATGAACTCTTCCAAATATGGAATATTCTGAAGGGTGAGATGTCGTTTATCGGACCTCGTCCTATCTTGGCTAAAGAGATGCTGGTGATGACCGTGGCTGAGCAGCAGGAGCGTCAGTCGATGCGCCCTGGTATTACCGGTTGGGAGGCTGTACATGAGGGAGAGTCGGAGAACCGCCGACAGATGGCTGAGTTTGATCTTTACTATGTGCGTAACTGGAACTTGAAACTGGATTGGCTGGTGTTCTATAAAACGTTTGCCATTGTACTCGGTTGTCAGCGTCCTGTTGATAGTGTGCGTGCCCCGAAAATGACTGACGATCAAATTGTTGATCGAAAAGGATAAGCAAAGATGGAAATAGGTTCATTCCTTGAGTTGCAACTGCCGAAAGATCGTGAACTCTACCGCCAAGAGACTGATATTGCCAGACTGAACACTGGGCGCATGGGTATTTGGCATGCTTTTCGTGTAACCGGATGCAAACGCATTTGGATTCCGATTTACCAGTGTGACTCAATTCGCAAGACTTTTGAAAAGAAGGGTGTGGAGATGTGCTTCTATCATCAGGACAAAGACTGGAATCCGTTGGATATTGAAGTCAAAGAGGATGATGCGGTATTGTTGGTAAATTATTACGGCATCATGTCAAGCGAACGTATGACTGAATTAGCTAAGCCTTATGTGCATATCATCATCGATTGTGCACAGGCGTTCTTCTGCCATCCGGTGAAGGGGGCTTTGACTGTATATTCGTGTCGGAAATTTGTAGGTGTTCCTGATGGTGCATATGTTATTGGTAAGGATGCGCACAAGTATGTGGAGGAATACCCGCAATGTTACAGTTCGGATACGGCAACTTTCCTTTTGAAGCGAATTGAATATGGCTGTGAGGGTAAGGGCTATGAGGCACGTAGTCTGAACGAGCATCGCATTGACACCGAGGATTGTATGCAGATGTCGAAACTGACCCGTACGCTGATGGATGCGGAAGATTATATCTACAACCAGCAGAAGCGTAAGGAAAATTTTACTTATGTGCATAGGTGTTTGAGTGGCATTAATAAGATTGAACCTACTCGTTATATGGATGAGGAGACCATTCCAATGGTGTATCCCTTGGTAGTGGAGGATGATGCATTGATTCAAAAGCTGTTTGCGGTCAAGCACTTCCAGGGACACTGGTGGAGTTATATTTGCGAGGAGCAATCTGTAGAGAGCTTTGAGTACTGGATTAGTCGCTACATTATTCCGATTACCATTGATCAGCGTTATGGTAAGGAGGAGATGGACTATCTGGTAAATGTAATCAAGAATAAATAAACTATATAACAATGAATAATCAATACAACGGTCACCTGTGCATAGTGTTTGCACTGGAACACTATAATCCGCTGAACATGATTCGTGCCTTGGGCGAGAATGGTATCAATCCTGTTTACATCTCAGTGAAGCGTAGATACGAGGTGGCTACGAAGAGCAAGTATATTTCGGAGTTACATCGTGTGGACTCGGTAGAGGATGGTTTCCGTTTGCTGATGAAGCTGTATGGTCATCTGGCGGAGGAGACCGGTAAGAAACCTTACATTGTATTCTCGGACGATAAATCGGTGGGGTACTTTGACTTGCACTATGATGAGTGGAAGGATAATTTTATCACTTACAATGCGGATCGTACAGGTAGAATCAACGAGTTTATGGACAAGTATGAGATTCAGTTGTTGGCAAAGAGGCATGGCTTCAATGTGCTGGATTCGTATGTGATCAGTAAGAAAGATGAACTGCCAGAGAATCTTTGGTACCCGATTATCACCAAGGACATTTCGCCAAACTCGGGTAGTTGGAAGTCTGATGTATATATATGTCAGAATGAGCAGGAACTTCGTGAGGCTATCGTTAAGATTGAGAGCCCGCTGATTATGATCCAGCACTTTGTGGACAAACAGAATGAAATGGCGCTCGAAGGTTACTGTATCAACAAAGGTAAGGAGATGCAAATTGTGACTGAGATGAAGTGGAAATACTTGATTCAGGGTTACTACAGTCCTTATCATGATGTGAAGATGTTTGAGGATAAGGAGATGGAGAAGAAACTTCAGGCAATGTTCGAGGAAATCGGTTTTGAAGGTATATTTGAGGTGGAATTCCTGATTGATAAGGAGGGTATATATTACTTTATGGAAATTAACTTTCGTGCTTCGGCTTGGAATCCGACGGGAAAGTTTGTCGGTATGCCTTTGCCTTACCTTTGGATCAAGGGTATGGAGAATGGCTGTATTGATCCAGCTGACCGCAAGGAGTTTGAGCCTTTTACTAGTATGAGTGAAGTGATTGACTATGCTAAGCGTGTAGAGGGCGGTATGTGTTCGTTTGCCGAGTGGCTTCGCGATTTCAAAGACGCCAAGTGTGTATATCTCTACGACAAGGAGGATCGTGGCCCTTGGGATGAGGTGATTAAGAACTGGGAAAACTTTAAGTAATATGAAGAAAGTAATGCTCATTGGCATCGGTGGATATATCGGTGGTAAGTTTACAGAATATATTAATAAAAACTATCCTGGCTGGCAGATAGATGCGGTAGATAGTATGAACCGAAAGTGGGTGGAGGCTGACTTCCACGGATATGACGCGGTTTATAATGTGAGCGGTTTGGCTCATGCAAATGCACGTCAGGGTAGTGAGGAACAGTATTATGCTGTGAATGGTCAGCTACCTATCGATGTAGCAACCAAGACAAAAAACGAGGGTGTACCTATGTTCGTACAGATGAGTAGTCAGATTGTGTATGGCGATATGAGCGGATTGGGCGAGGAGAAGATAATTACGGCAGAGACTATACCATCTGAACCTACTATCTACGGCAAGAGTAAGATGATGGCAGAAAGAGGATTACAGAAGCTGGTGGATGATACATTTCAGATTGCTATCATACGTCCACCATTAATCTATAGCGAGTTTGCACGTGACAACTTTCCTCGTCTGGTGAATTTTGCAAAGAAGATGCCTGTTTTCCCTAAACTGGAAAACAGGCAGAGTATGGTATATGTGGACAATCTTTGTGAGTTGATATGTCTGATTATTGAGAACAATAAGGGGGGTATTTATTATCCGCAGCAGGAATGCTACATTGAGGTTAGTAAGATTGTAGCTGACATAGCCAAGGCTGTGGGTAACAAGATGTGGCAGACTCGCATCTTCAATCCTGTTCTTCGTTTGTTGAGCAAAGTACCTCAGTTGGGCTTTATCCATAAAGCGTTCGGCAGCATTGTGTACGATATGGAGTTGTCGAACCACTTTGATGGCAGATATCGTGTGGTGAGTTACGAGGAGAGTATTCGCAGAATCGCTAATGCACATATGGTTGTGTAACCCTTGCTTATGATGGTTGAAGAATACCCACTTATGAATTTAATTAAATAATAGCATGAAATACTTACTTGTAGTTGCTCATCCTGACGATGAGACTCTTGGTTCTGGTGCTTCGATGTGGAAATGGTCGCATAATGGTGATATTATTGATGTGTGCATTATGTGTACAGAGGCAAAGGCACGTGCATTCCGTCCGGAGGACAATGAACTTGAGGATGATACGAATGCATCGAATAAGTTCCTTGGGGTGAACAAGATTTATGAGGGAATTTTTCCGAACATCGAAATGAACACTGTGCCTCACCTGAAACTGGTACAGTTCATTGAGTCTGCTATCAAGGAGAGCGAGCCGGATGTGGTAATCACGCATCATCCTGCTGATACAAACAACGATCACTTACAGACTTCAATGGCGTGTCAGGAGGCTATTCGCCTGTTCCAGCGCAGACCAGAGGTTAAACGTGTAAAGGAATTCTGGTATATGGAAGTTCCGTCATGTTCGGAATGGGCCATTAACAGTGCTATGAATTTGTTTCGTCCAAATTGTTATGTAGAAGTGGAAAAAGAGGGGATTGATGCTAAAATAAAAGCATTGTCTATGTATAGAGGTGTGATGCGTCCTTATCCGCATCCACGTTCTGCTGAATATATCTACGGGTTGGCAGCAGTCAGAGGTAGTCAATGGGGAGTGAATTATGCGGAAGCATTTGAAGTTGTACTACGAACTTATTAAATAATAATACATAATAATAAGAGATAATAACTGATAGATAAATAATAGTTGAAAATCAAAAGATATTCATAATTGAAGTAAAATGTGTTTGATAGAACTTTTACTCTGTTTACATATGAAATTAATATGTTATAAACTACTTTTAGAAAACAGCCTCCATCGGGCTGTTTTCTTTGTTTATACTTCATCTTTGTATCGCAATTGTTTGCTGAAAAAATATCGAAGAAGTTTTCGTCGATTCGGATTGATGTTCTGAATGTGATCTGTAACCTGATGTTTACAATGAGGATGCATTGGTTGAATAGTCGTTACGGTGCGGTTGAATTGCAGGGTAAAATACTTCAAGACAAAAAAAATACTATCTTTGTGGCGTTCTACTAAAAGCATATAAGTGCGGATCGTAAGGTAAATATTTGATTCTCAGTTGTGCTACTATTAGACGTAAATATTTGTACAAAGTTTACTTAACAACAACATGATAATAGACAATCAATTACTGGATCAGGTATCCGGTCAGGCCAAAGAGAGTGAACGGTTGCGTATGAACTTCAATTTGCATGAAACTTTGGACGCCAAAGCACAACGGTTGCTTAATGCGTTGGAAGTAGGGACTGCGCTGCCCATACATCGGCATCGGCATACAGCAGAAACCTATATTCTACTGCGTGGGCACATTAATGTGATGTTCTACAATGCTGATGGGGGAGAGAGGGAGCGCTATGAACTGTATCCCGGAAATGGAATTTATGGGGTTCATATTCCGAAAGGGCAGTGGCATACTTTGGAAGTTCTGGAACCTTCCGTTATATTTGAAGTGAAGGATGGACCGTATATGCCTTTAGATAAGGAAGATATTTTAGAGTAACTGTTCGTCCGGTCTTTTTGAAGTATCTCTTTTTTTGTATCTTTGCGTGCTAAATAAACATCTTAATATCTGAATGAACACGCAAAACTCTTATCTTGCCTCGAAACCGCATTATGAAATACTCGATGGGCTTCGTGGTGTAGCAGCAGTCATGGTTGTAATTTTTCATCTTTTTGAAGCACATGCGGGCGGCAATCACTTGGAACAGATTATCAACCATGGTTATTTGGCGGTAGACTTTTTCTTTATGCTTTCCGGCTTTGTTATAGGTTATGCCTATGATGATCGTTGGAACCGGATGAGTACCGTCACTTTTTTCAAACGACGTATTATACGTTTGCATCCGATGGTTATAGTAGGGAGTATCGTAGGGGCGGTATTTTTCTTTTTTCAGGAGTCTCCTTGTTTCCCGCCCATCCAAAATACAACGGTAGGAACTATGTTATTGGTTATGCTGCTGGGATGTACTTTACTTCCGCTTCCTTTGAAATGGGACATTCGCGGTTGGGCGGAGATGCATCCGCTGAATGCTCCGGCTTGGTCGCTTTATTTTGAATACATAGGTAATATCCTTTATGCGCTATTCGTTCGGCGATTCAGCAAAACAGCTTTGACTGTTTTAGTCTTGATAGCCGGATGTTTTACGGTACATTATTGCCTCACAGCACCAACAGGAGATATCGTTGGCGGTTGGTCGTTGAATTGGAGACAGCAATATGTGGGAATTGTTCGATTGATGTATCCATTCTTCGGCGGACTGCTGTTGTTCCGATTGGGATGGTTGGTTCACATTAAAAAACGTGCCTTCTGGTGGTGTAGCCTGATGATTGTAGTGATCTTGTCTTTTCCTCGTTTGGGTGGAGAAAATCACTTCTGGATGAATGGGCTGTACGAGGCTTGCTGCATACTGTTTGTTTTTCCTGTGATTGTCTCTATGGGGGCTGGAGGGAAAATAACCGGTAAACGTTCCACTAAAATGTGCAAGTTCTTGGGAGATATTTCATATCCGGTATATATAACGCACTATCCATTGATATACACTTATACGGCATGGGTATGTAATAATAATGCAACTTTGGCGGAGGGTATACCTTATATGATATTAACCTTTGCCGGATCTTTCATTCTTGCTTATGCTTGCTTAAAACTTTATGATGAGCCTATACGCAGTTGGTTGACAAACCGTTTCCTGAAAGGAAAGAGGAAAGAAGCCAAATGTTGATTATCAATTATGATATTATAAAAATGCCCCGATGCTAATCACATTGCACCGGGGCATTTCCCTAATTACCAGTTACTTTATTTCACGTCAATGAATCTTTTAGCTTTTTCTTTTTCCTGTTCAGTGAATTTCGGCAAATTGATATTCAATACGCCATTTTCTACTTGGGCGGAAATCTTTTCTTTGTCAACATCATCCGGAAGGATCATTGTCTGTTGGAATTTGGAATATGAAAACTCGCGACGCAGATAGCGACCTTCTCTCTTTTCATCTTTATTGCCTTCTTCCTTGCTTTCCGTTTTCTTCTCCATGCTGATGACCAGGTTGTTTTCTTCATCGATATGAACGTTGAAGTCTTCCTTTGTCATGCCGGGAGCTGCCAACTCTACTTTGTATTCTTTTTCTGTTTCAAACACATTGATGGCAGGTGCAGTTGCATTGGCTTTTACCATCCAATCGTTGTCAAAGAAATCGTTAAAGATACTTGGTAACCAATTCTGAGTTCTTCTTACAGGCATCATAATCATAGTCTCCTATCTTTTAAAAGTTATACATTCAGTTTGTTCTGAACTTCGGTTTTCGTTGTTTCCAGATGTCCGTCTTTCGGCTTTTATCATTTGTTTTCCGAACCGTCGTTCACTTGGTATATCGCAAACTGCATGCCAATAGGTTAGTGTTGACTTTATTGACTATTTGTCATAAAGATGCTGACTATTTTACTTATATAATGCCAATATTACTATCTTTTTATTTAATTTTGTTTGATTTTCATACTAATTTAAAACGTATCCGCCAGCGCTTGTTCTCTCCATCCCAATCGTGGCTGATAATTTTGAATGTGCCTATTTCGGATGTATTGGCAACATGCGTGCCGATGCAAAGACATTCATCGTAATCGCCTACTTTTACTACGCGTACAGTTTCTGAAGCGTCTTCCGGCAAGCGTTTCAAGTCGAAACGTCCTTTTGCCTCTTCCTGAGTGATGAATTCGGTAGTAACAGGGAGATGCTGCATTATTATTTGGTTTACCGTATTTTCCAGATTCTTGATTTGTTCTTCTGTGGGGCAAGCTGTCAAACGGTAGTCTAGTTTGCTTTTTTTGCGCTCTATGTGTGCTGAGACAGAGCGTCCACAGCCGAATAGTCTTATCATTGTCTGGTTAATGATGTGTTCGCAGGTGTGCATAGGGGGATACTCCTGCTTATTGTGCTCGTTGAGCTGAATAGTTTGTTCCATAAATTACTTGTTTCTTTAGAATGATGCTTCTATTTCTTCTTTTAATATACTGTAAACATGTACATCGGTATACTCTCCCGACGCTAACAATTCACCGGCGCGTTCCGTCCCTTCGAGCCGAAAGCCCAATCGAAGAGGGATACCATTGCTTGCCGCATTGCCTGTGGCACAACGGATTTGTATGCGCTTTATTTCTTTTGTCTCAATGGCCCATCGACATAAGCAGCGAACGCACTGGGTCATGATGCCGCGATGTTGATACTCCGGTAGGAGCCAATATCCGATTTCCGTACGATGATTGGCAAAGTCGGAGAAATGAAACCCTATTAATCCGCAGATTTCATTATGCTCGTTCCAGATGCCGAATATAGGTTCGTAGCGGTCATCAGGAGCAGAAAGTACGCCTTTTAGGAACTCCTCTTCGTCGGTCGTAGATTTCAGAGTGTCGACAAATGGCAACCAGATACGCATATAATCCCGATGTGTATCGATGGCGTGATAAATAGCGGCAGCGTCTTCTATCCTCACTTCACGTAGCTGTATATCAGGCAGAATCCTGAATGAAACGGCAGGACGATTGGAAGAGACTTCTTCTTGAGGGCTTTTTTGTATCCTTTCTTTAACCTTTCCCCACGCATGCGTATCGAACAGGCAACTTTCGCGCATTGTGTGGTACATCACTTTGAATCGTGACATCGGAACAGCAAAACTTAATATGTCTGCTTCGAAACAGGGACGGACAGACGGATCGAAGAATCCTAAGAAAGTACGTCTTCCTTGCTTTTGATTTTCGAGAATCGTTTGGGTCACAACAGAACAGCATCCTGAGCCGAATGGAGATGAAACCGTATCCGGTGCATTGTTGTCATAATATGCCCAGGTGGCCAAGCCCGATAGAATGTCAGGAGTAGCGAGGAATAATATGCCTTCCACATCATCAAAAGAGGATATTCGGTCTATGCGTGCAAAATGCAGGTAATTTTTCTTGGCTTTGGGCACTTGGATTTCCCGAATGAAGTCGGTTACCATTTCGGGAGTTCTCTTATATTTTTCTTTTAGGGATACGAAGTTAGGAACATGTTCCGGCATTTCCGTAAATCCGGTGTAGAACTTTCCGCCACCGCAGCCCATTGTCTCTGCATTAAGGCTGACTGTCTTTCCTTCTCTGACTAACTTCATGCATTTGAACAAGCAACCGTTTATTTTCTCTGTTGGAGCTTCCAATCGGTCGGAGTACCAGAATGTGATGGGGAGTTCAGCTTGCATGCCGAATGCTTCCTGATAGTTACTGATGAAAGTGTGTATATCCATTTCTTTTCCTTTCTTTTTATTTTAAGGTAAAGATAATGAATATTTCAAGGAATGAAAAGTATAGACATAAAAAAAGGAGTACCGCTGTACTCCAACCTTTGTTAACCTTAAATCTAATACTATGAAAAACACATTGCAAAGATACGGACTCTTGGAATATTTGCAAACTATCCAAGAAAAAAAGTATGTTTTATAACACTTCTTATATATTTTCGTCCTTTGCTATATCTTTTTTAAGAATTTCAGCCTTTAGCTTCCTGATACATGAAGCGTTTGATGCTCTTCTTGGCGGTCTTTTCAAATTCCTCAAAGTGTATCTTCACTTTGGTTATCTGGCTGTATGCCGGCAATAGTAGGTTCAGCTCATTTCGGTTGGCTTCCATTGCTTTTTCTATATCGGCCTGTTGGAGTCCATGAGCGAAGGCATCGTCGAAGTCGGGATATATCAGGGCGACGAGTTTGTCGTGCTGCAATACAATCAAAGACTCCGATACGTAAGGCATGTTGTTCAGTTTGCTTTCAATCTCTTCAGGGTATATGTTCTGTCCGCTGGAGGTTAGAAGCATATTTTTGCTACGTCCGCGTACGGTGACGTAGCCGTCTGCATCCATTGTGGCAAGGTCGCCCGTATGCAGCCAGCCGTTGACATCGATGATTTGCGAGGTAGCCTCGGTATTCTTGTAGTATCCCAGCATAAGATTGGTTCCTCGGCAGATAATTTCGCCCGCTACATTTTGAGGATCGGGAGAGTCTATCTTCACCTCCATGCGGGTAGTGGCTTTTCCGCATGAGGCGAGTTTCAGGGTTTCCCAACGGCTGGAACAAATGATAGGGCCACATTCTGTCATACCGTAGGCAATGGTGTAGGGGAAGCCTATCTGCTTGAGGAAGCGTTCCACATCGGCATTGAAAGGAGCGCCGCCAATAATGATTTCGTCAAAATTACCGCCGAAAACATCCATTGCTTTCTTGCGCATATCGGCTTTTATCTTATCGTTGACGATGGGCATGCGCAGCAACAGCTTACCTATTTTGTTGTCGATAAGCGGCAGGATGTTTTTCTTGATAATCTTCTCCACAATAAGAGGCACGCAGGAGATGATACGCGGTTTGATTTCAGAGAATGATTGCGCGATAATCTTCGGCGATGGCATGCGGGTAAGGAAGTAGAGATGTGCGCCTGCCGAGAAGCCGTAAAGAAAGTCGTATACCATGCCGAAAACGTGTCCCAAGGGAAGCATGGAAACGATGTGGTCACCGGGACGCACAGGCAGCATTTCGTGACAATAGGCTATGTTGGACCACAAACTGCGGTAAGGCAGCATTACGCCTTTGGAATAGCCGGTGGTGCCAGAAGTGTAATTGATGACCGCCAATTCTTCAGGAGACTGTTCCTTGCGATAGCAGATATGTTCGGGACGGAAGTTTTTGGGATAGCGTGCGCCATAGATAGCATTACGGTGTTCGAATGCTTCCATGAGTCGTTCGTCCCGGCAAACGACCGGAGTGAAATCCGTCAGCAGTACCACTCCCATTAACAGCGGCATAGCTTCTTCGTTCAGGTTTTCCCAGGCCCGATCGCCCACAAAAAGAAGTTTGGCTTCGGAATGATTGACGATGTTGTGTATGTTGTCTGCCTTGAATTCGTGGAGAATAGGAACAATGACAGCACCATAGGTCACTGTTGCCAGAAAGCACACTGCCCAATGGGCGCTGTTACGACCGCATACGGCTATTTTATCACCGGGCCGGATACCGGCGCTTTCCAATACGATATGAAATTTTGCAATCTTTCGGGCAACATCTTTATATTGTAGGGTGATTCCCTGGTAGTCGGTTAGGGCATTTTTATCCCAATTTTGTACGATGCTTCGTTCTATATAGTCAATGAACAGTTGTTCTTGTTCCATTCGTATAATTGCACACTTTAGTTAAAACTGCGCAAATATAGGGCTTATAGTGATGCAAAGCAAGTGGTTTGAAGTTTTTTTCATGGAGACTGTTCTCCTTTATTTCCTATTCTTTGACCTTTTCAGAAATAAGGAGCAACTTGTCTCCTACGTGGAGTTTTAGGGTGCCGTTGGGTATCAGGTACTCATTGCCGCGTTTCACTATCATGACGAGGGTCCCCTGGGGGAGGTTCATGTTTTTGAGAGTGTCGCCTTTTTTGTCGAGCATCTCTTGGGTAACGGTTACATCGCGCAGGTCGGAGTCGATTTCCTCGGGCAGCTCTACTCCGAAGTCATTGCCTGTCTTTTCCATTGGAGTGGAAAGTCCCAGCAAGCGCGCCACTTTTGAGACGGTAGTACCTTGAATGACGAGAGATAGGATTGTGATGAAAAATACAATGTTGAAGATTACGTCGGCGCCGGGTACATCTGCCACTACCGGATAGGTGGCAAAGATAATGGGAACCGCACCACGCAGCCCTACCCAGGAAACGAAGAGCTTGGATGTCGGAGTGATACGTTTTCCGAACGGAAGCAGACAGAGAAATACACTGAGCGGCCGCCCTATAACAATCATAAATACGCCGATGAGCAGTGCTACGACGGCTACTTCCAGCATTTCGTGCGGATTGACAAGCAGACCGAGACAAAGGAACATGATAATTTGGAAAAGCCATGTCAACCCGTCCATAAACGTGTAAATCTCCTTGCGGTGCATAATTTTGTTGTTGCCCACCATCATGCCGGCAATGTAGACGGCCAGGTAGCCGTTGCCTTTCATCAAGTCGGTAACGGAGAATGTGAAGAAGACAAACGACAGCAGCAATATGGGATAGAGCGACTGGTTGTCTATATTCAGCCTGTTCAGCATAAGGATGGCCAATTTGCCCAGCAGGTAACCGGCTGCGGCACCCACAATAAACTGTATCACGAAAGAGAGAGCTATTTGGGAAACGCCCATCCCTGAGGACTGGATGAACTGAATCAGTACGATAGTCAGCATATAAGCCATCGGGTCGTTACTTCCGCTTTCCAACTCCAGCATAGGGCGAAGGTTGTGCTTCAGGTTCATCTTCTGTGAGCGCAGAATGGCGAATACCGATGCCGAGTCGGTAGACGACATGGTGGAAGCCAGCAGCAAGGATGTGATTAGCGGCAGATGAATATTGGTCCAGCTCATGCCCGAAAGCCACCATATAAACAGTCCGGTGAACAATGCCGTCAGGAGAACACCCAAAGTGGACAGTACGATACCGGGGGAAAGGATGGGTTTGATTTCAGTAAACTTAGTGTCCATACCGCCCGAAAACAGTATGATACTCAAGGCTACCATACCGATGAATTGCGCTTCTTTTGCATTATGGAATTGCAATCCCAGTCCGTCACTGCCGAAGAGCATACCCACTACCAGAAAGAGCAATAAAGCGGGAACTCCGAAACGATAACCGGTCTTGCCTACGATGATGCTGACGAAAAGTAAAATAGAACCTACGAGTAGAATGTTTTCTGCTGTAAATAACATAAGTATTGTGTTATAAAGTTTATTATAAATGCTTTTTGTACCTTAGTGTACAAAGGTATTTATAATTAATAACAAATACAATATTTAGTTAGTTCAATTAAATTTCAGTACAAAAGTTGTCTCTTTTCCCGGTCTCAAGGAGAGATTTCCACCGGACAAGCGCATGATTTGCCGGGAGATGCTGAGTCCTATTCCGCTTCCGTTTTCTTTGGTGGTGAAGAAGGGAATAAATATATGTTCGGCAATGTTCGGGGGGATGGCAGGACCATTGTTGGATATTTCAATCAATACAGCTTCGGCTTCATCGCAATAGGCGCGTATATGGATGTGCTTTTCCTCTGCTGGAGAGGAGGACTTCTCAAAAGCCTGCATGGCATTCTTCAGCAGGTTGATGATGACTTGTGAAATGAGGTTCTCGTCTGCATGAAGTATCAGGTCGTTGGGAACGATGGAGGCATGGAAAGTTACGGGGATACCGGGATACTGATGGCGTGCCAGCTCCACCATGCGGCCGATGAAGCCTTTGAGGTAGAATAAGGTCGGTTCGGGAGTAGGGATATGTGTGAATTTGCGGTAGGAATCGACGAAGGCGAGCAATCCTTTGCTGGTGCTGCTGATTGTTTCCAGACCGTTGCGTATCTCTTCTTTGGATATTTTTTCTTCGGTGAGTTCCAGCAGAGTGTCGCTAAGGGAGGTGATAGGGGTTATGGTGTTCATAATCTCGTGGGTCAGTACACGTGTGAGTCGTATCCATGAGTCTATTTCTTTTTCGTCCAACTCGCTGTTGATGTCGTTCAGGGCGAGGATGCGCAGGTGTTCCTTGCGGACGGTGATGTCGCTGACGCGGACGGAGAGGTTTACTGTGCCGCGTTCGTTGCCGAATGCTACCTGAAATTTGTCACCGGAACGGCAGGTGGTGAGTAAATCCATAAGATGATTGTCCACACGTGACAGTTGGCGGATGTGGGTGAATACTTCCAGTCCGAGCAGATGCAGGGCTTCGTTGTTCTTTTGATAAATGGCTCCGTTGTCGTTCAGCACGACGATGCCGGTATTGACGCAGTCGAGGATAAGCTCGTAGTATTTCTCTTGTTGGGCAGTTTCGCTTTTTACATTATATAAGATGCGGGCTACGCGGTTCAGAGAACGGTTTATGAGACGGCTATCTTCGTTTCCGTCCGTCTCGGAGAAATGAATGGCGGTGTCGTTGTTTTCAATGGCATCAAGCATGAAAAGGACTTTGCGGGTGTGGCGGTGGTACAACCGTTGCTGCCGGCGTATTGCCAGGGGAAGAAGTACGGTGAAGAAGACAGCCCAGAACAGAGGGGCGTTAAAGCCATGCAATGTCGGAGCTTTAAGAAAATACAAAGTCCACATTGCTCCTGCAGCTAAGGCAATGAACAGGCTGACGGCAGTCTGAAAAACATAATATTGGTTTATATTCTTATACTTCATACTATTTCTGGCTTATGCTTCTTATGTTTTCAGAGCCCGTACTTTTTCATTTTGTTATAAAGCGTTTGCCGGGTAATCCCCAGTTGCGAGGCAACAGCCGAGAGGTTACTGCCACATTTCTCCAGTGTCTGGCGTATCATCTGCTTTTCCATATCTTCAAGGGTGGATACGGGCGTTTCCGGTGCTTCGTTTCTGCGTTGTAACTGGAACGATCCGGCAGAGAGAAATGTGCCGTCGCAGATAATAACAGCCTTTTCAATGGCATGCTCCAGCTCGCGGATATTACCGAACCAGGGATGCAGCGTCAGCTTCTCACGTGCTGAATTGTCCAGACGCAAAGCAGGCTTTTCATATTGCTTGCAGAAGCGTGTGATGAAGCGTTCTGCCAGTGGAATAATATCTTCCGGCCGTTCTCGCAGTGCAGGAATTTCAAGATGAATGGTATTGATGCGGTAGAGCAGGTCCTCGCGAAACTCTCCTTTATCCGCCATTTCAGATAGGTGGCGGTTGGTGGCACAAACCAGGCGGATATCTATCGGGACAGGCGTATTGCTTCCCACGCGTACAATGCTGCGGCGCTGAAGTGCAGTCAGCAGTTTGGCTTGCAGATGATAGGGGAGATTGCCTATTTCGTCAAGGAAGAGAGTGCTGTGGTCGGCAGACTCAAACTTACCGGGACGGTCGGCATGGGCATCGGTGAAGGAGCCTTTCATGTGTCCGAAAAGTTCGCTTTCAAAAAGGCTTTCGGTAATGGCGCCCATATCCACGCTTATCATTTCTTTATGGTGGCGTGTGGAGAGGGCGTGTATTTCGCGGGCAAGCATCTCCTTGCCTGTACCGTTCTCACCGGTAATAAGTATATTGGCGTCGGTAACGGCTACTTTCTCCACCAGCATGCGAAGTTGTTGCATGGCGGAACTTTCTCCCCAGTACATGGAAGAAACGGCAGTTGCAGCCGTTGCTTTCTTCTTTCCGGATGTAGGGGTGTCCTGTGCGGCATTGAGCAGGGTTTCTACCAGCTTTCCGTTGTCCCAGGGCTTGACGACAAAGTCCGTTGCACCTTCTTTTATTCCGCGTACGGCAAGGTCTATGTCGGCATAGGCGGTGAACAGTACCACAGGCAGTGACGGATATTGCTTCTTTATTTCGTGCAGCCAGTAAAGTCCCTCGTTCCCGGTATTGATGCCGGACGTGAAATTCATATCGAGAAGCACTACCTTCCACGTATCTTCGCGCAAGGTGCCGGGAAGGGTAACTGGTGAGGAAAGGGTGGTTATTTTATCAAAATAAGGTTTCAACAGCAGTTGCAAGGCGGTGAGTACGCCCCGATTGTCGTCAACGATAAGAATGTTTCCGGATTTCTTCATGGCAGAACAGTGTCTTTTTATATTTGTGAGGACAAATATATTTCATTTTCCCGAGAATGTTTTCAAGAAGGAGAGAAAGATGAAATAATAAATTGAGAAGTACCGGAATAATACATACCGTATCACAGTTAAGATACGGGCAGCGGACTTACAGCAATTGCAACTTCAATCCGAAAGACAGGCTTAGGTAATCCCTTGGTTTCAGGTATTTGTTGGTGAAGGCGCTTACTATGTATAAGTCGCAGGTGCTCAGTTCATAGAAGAACGTAATGGACTTTGCCGTAAACCTGCGGCGGGGATCGATGTCGTACGTGATACGTTGTCCCAGAAAAGCATGGATGCGTACTTTGGACGAGAAGCCGTAATAGCCTTTCGGATAGCGGTCCGGCTCGTTCACCCAGAATTCGTCACCGAATACGGTGTTGAAGTACATACCGCAGGTGAGAGGTTCTGCCGAGAACCGGCTTTCCTTGATTTGCAGGCTCCAGGGGATATAGTTCTGCTTCAAGGTAAATGTCAGTTTGGTGCAATCGGACTGATATTTGGGCAGGACACCCAGAAATATATCCGTTTCCCACTGGTTACGTTTTCCGTAATCCCAGCCTGTACCCAGTGACAGCAAACCCATGTTGCCGGCAAACTGTATTTTGGTGTGTGTGGGAATCAAGGCTTCCCAATGTTTGCGATAGCGGTGCACACGCCGGTCGTAACGGCTGTGATGTGTACGGCCGGTCACAATGGTATCAGGCTTGCGTTGCAGGTAGACAGTATCGTGTTTCACGATAATCACTGTATCTCTTTCTTGCGCAGAAAGCGCGCCGCACCACAATAGCAGCAGGCAGATAACGGCGGCGAGTACGGGTTGATTAGAAATAGACCACTTCGCGTTCATATCCGTCGGGTGTTATGGTGAATATATAGTAATTGCGGTTCTTCATACAGTCGCTCATGTAGTACATGATGCCGTCCTCGAAGAGGTTTTCCTCGAATACATGGTGTTCGTGGGCGGCGGTACAGAATTGTATGCCGGGGAACTCGGTTACGTAACGGTGAAAGACACGTGCCACGTTGTTATTGAACTGGTCGGCATAAGGGCGGACATGCATGGACACTACGGTTTTGTCGAACTCGTCTTTACGGTCGGTAATTTCGTTTTCAAGAAAGGTGAAGTCGGGAATGGGGCGGGAGTAGTCGAACTCCATAGCGTTGGTGTTCAGGCATACGAATTTTATCCGTCCGGCAATGAACGAAAAGTTGGGGTCGCCGAATACGGCGCGATATGTCTCTTCTCCTGTGCCAAGGCAGTCGTGGTTGCCAATCAAGGTAACATAGGGCACGTGGAGCTTGTTCATAATGTCGCGTTGCCAAAGGAACTCGTCAGTAACACCGAAGTCGCTCATGTCACCGCCATGAATAACGAAGTCGATGTCGTCGCGCTTATTTATCTCTCCTACGAAATCCAGCGTCTCGTCATACCAGCGTTGCGAGTCGCCCATAGTCACGAATTTAATCGTTGTCTTGCCTTTGCATTTCTGTTCTATCTCTGCAATGTTATGGGCATTTACGTCGGTCTCACCGCTGATGCGCACATCATACGGGTGATAGTCTATCATGTCGCAGCCATCCATGAACAGGCAGAGGAATGATAGGAGTAAGGGTTTATATGGCTTTATCATATTAATCAGCTTGGTATATAAGTGTATGCCTATGAAAACTGAGGGCAAAGGTAGAGTTTTCATTCAATAGAAAAGTTGTCCTATTTTCCGTTTTTCTGTCCTGTAAAAGAGATTTTGTTTCACTGCAACACTATACAAAAGGACATGGATTCTTTTCAGACGGAAGAATATAAGAACATACTGGATGGGCTGCTGTGTCTAATTATTGGACAGGCTGTGTCTAATTATTAGACACTGATACTTATACGGTCTGTCCACTACTTGCTGACAACCAGTACTATAACTGTTTTGGCACGCTTTCTGCATTATCTTAGGCAGGAAAAATAACATAATAAATAAAAACATAACAATATAAATATAGTATGAAACAAATCTATTATGTCATTCAAACTTTGCTCCGGGGACGCGGCTCGAACATCATCAAAATTATCTCCTTGGGGTTAAGCCTGACGATGAGTATCCTGCTTTTCTCACGCGTTGCATACGAGCAGAGCTTTGATACCTGCTACAAAGACTATGACAACCTTTACCAAATCTGGTCTGTATTTACCGTCAAAGGCGAAAAGTATCCGCCACAAGAACAGAACTGTGGTCCTGTGGCAGGCGCCATATTGGAGAATTTTCCGGAACAGGTGGAAGCTGCCACCAGCACTTGCTACTGGAAAAATTCTCCTTTGTACAATGGCAACATTCGTTTTGATGAAAAAAAGATTGTGGCAGACTCGCTCTTTTTTCAGACAATGGGTATCGAGGTGCTGAGTGGCAATCCGGTGAAGGACCTTCAGCAGCCTGATGTGATTTTCCTGAGCGACCGCTTTGCTAAGAAGATATTCGGCGGAGAGGATCCGGTAGGGAAGACCATCAATTACAATCACGAGAAGGATTTTATGGTGAAGGGCACGTATAAGGCATTGCCCGCAAACGCTACTGTCAATCCTGAAGCCGTTATCTCCATGCCTACCTTATGGAACGAAGGTTCCGGCGGTAACTATTCATGGCAGGGCGGGGACAGTTATCCTGAATATATCCGTTTCCGTCCCGGTGCGGACAAGTCGGTGGTGAACGCACGTATAGACGCTATGATAGAGAAGTACCGTCCGGAAGAGAGTAAAACGAAATATGGATATACGGCGTTTGTAAAGCCTATCCGCGATACATACCGGAACTATGAGAGTGTGAAACGGATGCGTAATATCATGAGCGTTCTCGGCTTTGCCATTCTTTTTATAGCGGCGTTGAATTATGTGTTGATTTCCATTTCTTCGCTCACCTATCGTGCCAAAGCGGTAGGCGTGCATAAGTGCAATGGTGCAAGCGGCGGTAAGATATTCGGTATGTTCCTTTTGGAGACGGGCATCATCATTGTGGCAGCCTTGCTCTTAATGGCTTTGGTGCTGCTGAATTTTCGGGAGTTCTTTGAGGATACTGCTGCGGCAAAGCTCTCCTTACTGCTTGCTCCGGAGCGCATTTGGGTTCCGTTGACGGTAATCGGCGTATTGTTTATAGTGGGCGGGGTGTTGCCGGGGCGATTGTTTGCCCGTATTCCCGTATCTCAGGTATTCCGCCGTTACACCGAGGGTAAGAAGGGGTGGAAACGTCCGCTGCTTTTCATCCAGTTTGCGGGTGTGGCATTCATCAGCGGACTTATGTGTGTGGTGATGGCGCAATATCAATATGTACTGAACAAGGATATGGGGTATAACCCGCAACGGCTGGCGCTTGCCAATGCTTATTGGAATAAGGAAAAAGAGTGTGACGCCGCTTTCCAGTTTTTTAAGGGGCTTCCTTATGTAGAGGCTGTTACCAGTGCCAATAATACGCCTATCAGTGGATACAGCGGATCTATGATTCGCGATGAATCGGGCAATGCGCTCTTCTCCACACGTGCTTGTTACTATATGCGTGAGGATTATCCGGCGATGATGGGCATGACGTTCAAGACCGGCCGCATGGCCCGTACGGAAGATGAAGTTATAGTGAACGAAACATTCGCAGATATGATGCATTGGGGGAATGATGCTGTGGGACGCACAGTTGATGTTGACGGCACTGCACAGATGAAGGTGGTGGGAGTGCTGAAAGATTTTCAGATAGAGGACTTTACTGCCGACAAGATGCCTTTCGTTGCACGCTACAATAAATATTTCGTGGGAACGATACATGTCCGTCTGAAAGAACCTTTTGTCCGGAATCTGCAACAACTGAACAAAGATGTAGCTGATGCTTTCCATAATCAGACTATCGACTTCATCGGCTATGAAAAGAAGATTACCGATTCTTATAATTCCGTTCGCGTGTTCCGCAATGCCACATTGATGGCGGCCATAACAATGTTCTTCGTCATGCTGATGGGTTTGATAGGATATACCGCCGATGAAGTGCGCCGTCGCAGTAAGGAGATTGCCATTCGCAAAGTGAACGGCGCGGAAGCATCTTCTATATTGGAACTGCTTTCTAAGGACATACTTGTTGTGGCATTGCCGGCGGTTATTCTCGGAAGTCTCGCGTCATGGTACATCAACGGCGTCTGGATGGAACAGTTTGCCGAGCAGATTCCTCTCGGTTGGATTGTATACCTGCTGGTGATAATCGTCAATCTGGTGATAATAGTAGGTTGTGTTCTTTGGAAATCCTGGCGGATAGCCAACGAAAATCCGGTGAACAGTATTAAGAGTGAATAAAAAGATAATATAAATAAAAATGGATATTATGATTGAAATTAATAACATCAGTAAAGTATTCTGTACTTCGGAAGTAGAGACGGTAGCACTGAATCACGTAAACCTCGAAGTCAAAGAGGGAGAGTTTGTAGCCATTATGGGGCCGTCCGGCTGTGGCAAGTCCACTTTGCTGAATATACTCGGTTTGTTGGATAATCCTACGGAGGGCAGTTATAAGCTGCTTGGGCAGGAAGTGGCGGATTTGAAAGAAAAGGAGCGTACCCGCGTACGCAAGGGCCAACTGGGATTTGTGTTCCAGAGTTTTAACCTGATAGACGAACTGAACGTCTACGAGAATGTGGAACTTCCCCTCACATATCTGGGCGTAAAAGCCGGAGAGCGCAAACGCATGGTGGATGATATTCTGAAACGGATGAATATCGGTCACCGGGCCAAGCACTTCCCGCAACAACTTTCCGGCGGACAGCAGCAGCGTGTGGCCATTGCCCGCGCTGTGGTAACGAACCCGAAGTTGATTCTTGCCGATGAGCCTACCGGTAACCTGGATTCCAAGAACGGTGCGGAGGTGATGGCTTTGCTGACCGAATTGAACAAAGAGGGCACTACCATTGTCATGGTGACGCACTCCCGGCATGATGCATCATTTGCACATCGTACGGTGCACCTGTTTGACGGTAGTATAGTGGCGAGTGCGGCTTATGTATATCCACAGCGCGATGACAGCCGTAACGAAAGCAAAGAAGTCTGATACGGGCATACAGGTCCAGATGCCATCCAGTCCCATGTAGCGGGGGAGGATAATCAATCCCGGCAATAAGTATAGCAGTTGCCGGGTGAGGGACAGGAATATGCTGATCTTCGCTTTGCCGATACTTTGGAAGAAGTTGCCGATAACGATTTGCGCACCCACCAGCGGGAACATGGCTATGCCGATGCGTACTCCTCTTGAAGCCATGTCAATCAACTGCTCATCACTCGTAAAGATTGCCGATACGGCATGCGGAAACAGTTCGCAGATGATAAAGCCGGTGCTGGTGATGCATACGCCTGCAATGATGCTCAGGCGCAAGGTTGCCTTTACCCGGTCGTGTTTCTGTGCTCCGAAGTTATAGCCGACAATGGGCTGCATACCCATAGTCAGCCCTAATACAATCATTACATACAGCACCAGTAGCCGGTTCATTATGCCATATGCTCCGATAGCCATGTCGCCGCCGTAATGTTGCAGGCTGTTGTTGACGATGATTACAATGACGCACGCCGTTACATTCATTAGGAACGGTGACATCCCTATGGAGAATATGCTGCTGATAATGCGTTTTTTCATTTTCCAGAACCCCGGCTGCAACCGTACGATACTTGTCTTTTGCAGGAAATGGCTCACTACCCACACCATACCGATGAACTGTGAGATGACAGTTGCCGTTGCCGCACCGCGGATGCCCCAGTCAAAGTGGAAGATAAAGACAGGGGCCAGTATGATGTTGCAGACCACCGTAACCATTGAGGTCAGCATGGCTTTCTTGGGATAACCGGTGGCGCGCATCACATTGTTCAGCCCGATCATCGTATAGGTAATGGGAGTACCCAGCAAGATCACTTGCATAAAGTCCCTCGCATAGGGCAAGGTGTCGTTGCTGGCCCCGAAGAAACGCAGGATCTCATCCAGGAAGAAGAAAGAGATGCTGCCAAACAGGAATGAGTTGACCAGGCAGAGCATCAGGGTGTTGTTCAACACTTCCGCTGCCCCGTCCATATCTTTCTGCCCCAGCCGTATGGACGAAATGGCAGAACCGCCTGCCGAAACCAGTGTACAGAAAGCAACCACCAGGTTCATCAACGGGAAAGTAATGGCAAGTCCGGCAATACCCATGGCGCCTACGCCATGACCGATAAATATACTGTCGATGATATTGTACAGTGAAGTGATTGTCATTCCGATAATGGCAGGAATAGAATACTGTACAAGAAGCTTGTCGATTCGTTCGGTTCCTAAAATATGCGGATCATTCATTTGATATTCGTCAATTAAGCATCTGCAAAGATAGGAAATATTTGCTCAGTTCGATGATTATTCAGACCTTTGCGGCTGAATATTATATTTGTTTTAATCATGGATACAATAAAAACAACAGCCGTCCTTTTTGATTTTGACGGAGTGATCATGGATACTGAAGCACAGTATTCTTTCTTTTGGCATAAAGCTGGTGTCGATTATCTGGGTATGGACGATTTGGAAAACCGCGTGAAAGGTCAGACGCTGACCTACATCTACGATACTTTTTTTGGCGGAAAAGCGAAAGAACAGGAGGAAATCACCGCTGCCCTTATACGCTTTGAACAAGAAATGGATTATGATTATATTCCCGGTGTGCTTGATTTTATTGCCGATTTGCGCCGTAACCATGTGCAAATGGCGGTTGTCACCAGTTCCAATGACCAGAAAATGGCTGCTGTCTATCGCGCCCGTCCTGAAGTGAGAACGATGTTCGACCGTATCCTTACGGCGGAAATGTTTACCCGGTCCAAGCCGGCTCCCGATTGTTTCCTGCTTGGAATGGAAGTGTTCGGAACAACACCTGACACCACTTATGTGTTCGAAGATTCCTTTAACGGACTGAAAGCGGGCATGGCATCCGAAGCTACTGTCATAGGGTTGGCCACGACAAATCCTCGTGAGTCCATTGCTCCCTTATGCCATTGTGTATTGGATGATTTTAGGGGCTTCACTTACGATAAAATGCTTCAAGTGCACAAGTAATGGGAAAAAGCACTAACTTTGCGCGCAATTTAAAATCATTAACACACTAAACATTATGGCTGGATATATTTCAGACGACACTCGTAAAGTAACTACGCATCGCCTTGTTGAGATGAAACAAAGAGGCGAAAAAATATCAATGTTGACTTCCTATGACTATACCATGGCGCAGATTGTAGATGGCGCCGGCATGGACGTTATTTTGGTGGGAGACTCCGCTTCCAATGTAATGGCGGGTAACGTGACTACGCTGCCGATAACACTCGACCAGATGATTTATCATGCCAAGTCCGTTGTTCGTGGTGTGAAGCGTGCAATGGTGGTAGTGGATATGCCTTTCGGTTCCTATCAGGGAAATGAAATGGAAGGCCTTGCTTCGGCCATCCGTATCATGAAGGAGAGCCATGCGGATGCTTTGAAGCTGGAAGGCGGAGAGGAGATCATCGGTACGGTGAAACGCATCCTCAGTGCCGGTATTCCCGTCATGGGACATCTCGGACTGATGCCGCAGTCCATTAATAAATATGGAACATATACAGTACGTGCCAAAGACGATTCGGAGGCGGAAAAGCTGATACGTGACGCTCATTTGCTGGAAGAAGCCGGATGCTTTGCCATTGTATTGGAGAAGATTCCCGCTGCGCTGGCAGAGCGCGTGTCGAGCGAACTGACTATTCCTATTATAGGTATCGGAGCCGGTGGCGGGGTAGACGGACAGGTATTGGTGGTTCAGGACATGCTGGGTATGAACAATGGGTTCCGTCCCCGTTTCCTGCGTCGCTATGCCGACCTTCATACAGTGATGACGGACGCTATCAGCCATTACATATCCGATGTGAAGAATTTAGACTTCCCGAATGAGAAAGAACAGTACTAACGGACTTATGACGCTGAACTTCTGGCGGATGTGCATAGCAAACCTGCTGCTGTTTGCATCTGCCTACATGCTCTTTCCCGTACTTTCGTTTGTGATGCCGGAGCAAGTGGGGATATCGCTTCCTCAAACGGGGACTATATTTCTGGCGTTTGCGGCGGCAATGTTCGCGGTAGGGCCGTTCCATGCCTTCCTGTGCGATGAGTACAAGCGGAAGAACGTATTGCTTTATTCCACCCTTATCATGCTGGCGGCAACGGCAGGCTATGTCTTTGCAGACAGTTATGCGAAGCTCTTGCTGCTTGCATCGGTGCAAGGGGCATGTTTCGGGCTGGCAACGACGGCCGGCATTACGGTGGCTATCGACATCACAGCATCTACAAGACGCAGTGCGGGAAATATGGTATACGCATGGTCGGCAAGGTTGGGTATGCTGATAGGAGCGGGAGCAGGTGTTTTATTGTTCGATTTCTATGGCTTCCGTACGGTTGTCTATCTGGCTGTTGCCGCAGGGGCTTTCAGCATGTTTTTAGCTTCGAGGGTATATGTCGCTTTTCGTGCGCCTATCGGTATGAGGTTGTGTGGCATGGACCGTTTCCTGCTGCCGCGTGCATGGGTTCCGGCGCTGAACATGCTGCTGATTGCTTTTGTTCCGGGGGTATTGTTGCCCTTATTGTACATAGGAGATTACATTGCGCTTTTAGCATTGGTGATATTGGTATGCCTGACAATGCCTTTCACAAAGATGTTTGTGAAGCTGTCGCACCATTGCCAAAGAGGTACGGCCAATACGACGTGCTATTTGGCTATGGAAACGGGACTTCTGGCTGGGCTTGCAACCGCCTGCCGGTTGGCCGATGCATATCTGCTCTATCATGCTGCCGGCGTAGCTACCATACTCGCGATCTTTTTCTTCGCACTATTGACCTATCCCTATTATAAGAAAAAAAGGGTAAGGTAAAAAAACAGGCCCTTAAAAATACGGTATAAAGATAATCAACCCTATAATTGCCGCCGCAACAGCGCATATCAGCACTGCTCCGGCGGCAATGTCTTTCACCTGGCCCGCAACGGGATGCCGTTCGGGAGACACCAAGTCTACCAGTTTCTCAATGGCGGTATTGAACAGTTCGGCTGCGATAACCGTCCCTATACACATCACAACCATTATCCATTCGGTACGTGTAATTCCCAAAACAATCCCTGCTATGATTACTGCCATCGCAGCAATCAAGTGAAAACTCAGGTTTTGTTCCTTGCCTACACAGCTTTGAATACCCTTCCAAGCATAACCGAAGCTGCGGAGTTGTTTTTTTAAATCATATTTCATGAGCAGTTGGCGATTGGTGATGAATGATTGGTGATGAATCACTTGAACTCAGTTTCTTGAAACCTGCTTCACTCCCTTTATCGTTCTCAATTTCTTGATAAGCGCTTCCAGACGTCCGGTGTCGCCCACCATGATGGTCAGTGTACCGGAGAACAAGCCGTCGTGCGAATCTATGCCTATGCTCCGCAACGTGATTCCGGTTTCTTTGGAGATGATGGAAGTGATGTTCGTTACGATACCGATGTCGTCGTGCCCCACTACACGCAGTGTGATGGGGTACTGGGTCCCTTGGGATTTACCCGCCCAGCGTGCCTTTACGATACGGTATCCGAAACGCTCGCGCAGGTCGCTCGCGTTCGGGCAATCGCAACGGTGTATTTTGATACCGCCGCTTACGGTGACAAAGCCGAATACCTCGTCGCCGTAGATTGGATTGCAGCAACGTGCCAGTTTGAAGTCCAGCCCTTTCAGGTTTTGGTCGATGACGAGCACGTCCTCTTTGGCATTTGTCTCTTCGGGCAGGGCGGCTGCTTGCAGGTTATAACCTTCGGCGCTACGGTAGACGATGTCGTCGTGCGTATCGTTTTCCCGTTTCTGCAGTTCAAGGTACTTGTCTATGATGTCGTTCACGTCGAGCGTTTCGTCGGCGATGCTCTGATAGAAGTCCGTCACCACTTTGAAGCCGAGGCGTTTGATGAGGCGCATCATCGTGCCCTCGTCATATTCTATTTTCCGGTTCTTGAATTTGCGTTCCAGTGTTTCTTTGGCAAATGCATGCTGGCGGGCAGCCATTTCCTTGAGTGCCTGCCGTATCTTGGTGCGTGCTTTGGAAGTTGTGACGATGTTCAGCCAGCCCTGTTTGGGGGTCTGCGTGTTGGAAGTCATGATTTCCACTTGGTCGCCGCTGTTCAGTATCTGCTTCAGCTGTGCGTTCCTGCCGTTTACTTTTGCTCCGATGCATTTGCAGCCCAGTTTGCTGTGGATATGGAAAGCGAAGTCGAGTACGGTGGAACCTTTGCCCAGCTTAAATAAGTCTCCTTTGGGAGTGAAGACGAACACTTCGTCTTCGTATAAGTCCAGCTTGAACTGGTCCATTGTTTCCAGTCCGCTACTGTCGGAGTTTTCCAGCGCTTCACGTACGGAAGTAAGCCATTCGTCCAGACCGCTTTCACCTTTGATTCCCTTATATCTCCAGTGCGCTGCAAGGCCGCGTTCGGCAATTTCGTCCATACGTTCGGTGCGTATCTGCACTTCCACCCATTTGCCTTCGGGGCCCATTACGGTGATGTGCAACGACTCGTAGCCATTGCTTTTGGGCACAGACAGCCAGTCGCGCAAACGCTTGGGGTTGGGCTGGTACATATCCGTTACGATGGAGTATGCCTGCCAACATTCCAGTTTCTCCTTTTCGATCTCGGAGTCCAGAATTACGCGAATGGCGAACAAGTCGTATACACCTTCGAAAGGGCACTTCTGCTTCTTCATCTTCTGATAGATGGAGTGGATGGATTTGGTGCGTCCCTTGATGTGGAAGTGCAGCCCCGCTTCTTCCAGTTTCTTTTGGACGGGAGCGATGAAAGCGGCTATGTATCTGTCTCGTGAGGCCTTTGTTTCGTTCAGTTTCTCTTTGATATGATAGTAAACATCTTTCTCCGTATATTTCAGTGAAAGATCCTCCAGTTCCGATTTTAGCTTGTACAGTCCCAGCTTGTGGGCGAGGGGAGCGTACAGATAGGCGGCTTCATTGGCAACCTGCTTGCGTGCTTCATCATTCCTGCTGTCTTTTATCTGCCGCATGACATTCACGCGGTCGGCAATCATAATGAGTATGACGCGCATGTCTTCTGCAAATGACAGCAGCAGGTTGCGGAAGTTTTCCGACTCGATGGTGGGGCTTTTGGAGTAAAGTTCGTTTACCCGGATCAGGCCCCGTATGATACCTGCCACATCTTCGCCGTAGCCCCGTTCCACTTCTTCGGAAGTACAGGTGCCGCAACGTACGGAGTCGTGGAGCATCAATCCCAGAATGGATGCCCGCTTCATTCCTATTTCTTCCGCTACGATGACGGCGGTCTGCATATCTTTGATAATGGGGTTCAGACCGAAAATATCCCGTTGTATGCGGTTGTTCTGTATAGAGTTTACAAGATGTGTTTTCAGTTTTTTGCAATCGCCTTTGTGGAGCGTGTCTCCGGAAAGCTGTAACAATTTTCGGTAGAGAACGAAGAGCAAACGCTTCTCTCCGGTAGTGAAAAATTCATCTGTTTCCATAATCGTCCGTATTTTCTGCTGTAAAGGTAGTTTTTTTCTTCCTTTTCTTGACGGCACTTGTGCTTTTTTTGTATTTTTGGGCATCAATTAATAAAATTAGATATTATGATAACACCCCAAGACAAAGAACTGCTTGCTAAAAAAGGCATATCCGAAGAGCAGATTGCCGAGCAATTGGCATGCTTCGAGAAAGGATTTCCATATTTGAAATTATTTGCCGCCGCTTCTGTGGGACAGGGTATCCTTGCTCCGGATGCCGATGAACAGAAAAAATACTTGGATGCATGGGAAACATACACCCAGACGGACAAGACTGTTGTGAAATTTGTTCCTGCATCGGGTGCAGCAAGCCGTATGTTCAAGAATTTGTTTGAATTTCTTGGAGCAGACTACGACGCTCCCCAATCGGGGTTCGAGAAAACATTCTTTGAGAAAATCGAGAAGTTTGCTTTCTATGATGACTTGAACGCCGCTTGCCTGAAAACAGCCGGTAAGGACATTCCCGCATTGCTGGCTGCCGGAGATTACAAGGCAGTGGTTGCTGCATTGCTTGAGTCGGCAGGGCTGAACTACGGTGCGCTCCCGAAAGGGCTGTTGAAGTTCCACAAATACGAAGACGGCGCCCGTACTCCGCTGGAGGAACATTTGGTGGAAGGTGCGCTTTATGCGGCCAATAAGAACGGCAAGGTGAATGTTCACTTCACCGTATCTCCCGAACATCGTGCATTGTTCAAGGCGCTGGTGGACGAGAAGGCGGCCGCCTATGCCAAGAAATACGGTGTGGACTACAACATCAGTTTCTCCGAGCAGAAGCCGAGCACCGATACCGTTGCCGCCGATATGGAGAACAAGCCTTTCCGCGATAACGGCAAGCTCCTGTTCCGTCCGGGTGGGCATGGCGCGTTGATTGAAAACCTGAACGATCTTGATGCCGATATAATCTTCATCAAGAACATAGATAATGTAGTGCCCGATAAGCTGAAAGGTGATACCGTATTGTACAAGAAGCTGATAGCCGGTGTGCTCATCACTTTGCAGCAGCAGGCATTTGCCTACCTGCAACTGCTGGACAGCGGTAAATACACGCATGAGCAGGTGCTCGACATCTTGCAGTTCGTGCAAAAGAAACTTTTCTGCAAGAATCCGGAGACAAAGAACTTGGAAGATGCCGAGCTGGTGATTTACCTGAAGAACAAGCTGAACCGTCCGATGCGTGTTTGCGGTATGGTGAAGAATGTGGGCGAACCGGGTGGCGGTCCGTTCCTTGCTTATAACAGCGACGGCACAATCTCTCTGCAAATTCTCGAAAGCTCACAGATTGACATGAACGATCCGGAGAAGAAGGATATGTTTGAAAAAGGCACGCACTTCAATCCGGTGGACTTGGTTTGTGCCGTACGCGACTATAAAGGGCACAAGTTCGATTTGGTGAAGTATGTGGATAAGGCCACCGGATTCATTTCTTATAAGTCGAAGAACGGTAAAGACCTTAAAGCACTGGAACTTCCCGGACTTTGGAACGGTGCGATGAGCGATTGGAATACAGTCTTTGTGGAAGTGCCCCTCACTACATTCAATCCGGTCAAGACTGTCAACGATTTGTTGAGAGAGCAACATCAATAAGAGGGGGAGGCCGTTTCACTGAAATAAAGGTGACTGTTTGCCGACATCATAATTGCGGGAAGCTGACTTCATAGGGAGAATGAAGTTAACTTCCCGTATTTCTTTTTATATCGTTTTTTCTCCCTATCTTTGCCGTAATTCTATAATAACTGATACTGAAGATGAAAAAGATTTTACTGTTAGGTTCCGGTGAACTGGGTAAGGAATTTGTGATTTCCGCCCAGCGTAAAGGCCAATACATCATTGCCTGCGATTCTTATGCCGGAGCACCTGCCATGCAAGTGGCAGACGAATGTGAAGTGTTCAGCATGCTGGACGGTGACGCATTGGAACGTGTAGTACGCAAACACAAGCCGGACATTATCGTACCGGAAATTGAGGCTATCCGTACGGAGCGCTTGTACGACTTTGAGAAAGAAGGAATTCAGGTTGTGCCCAGTGCGCGCGCAGTAAACTTTACCATGAACCGTAAAGCCATCCGCGATCTTGCCGCCAAAGAACTGGGACTGAAAACCGCCAAATATTTCTATGCCAAATCTTTGGACGAACTGAAAACTGCCGCCGAAAAGATCGGCTTCCCTTGTGTGGTGAAACCGTTGATGTCTTCTTCCGGCAAGGGACAGTCGCTTGTGAAGAGTGCCGACGAGCTGGAGCACGCTTGGGAATATGGCTGCAACGGCAGTCGTGGTGACATCAAAGAGCTGATTATCGAAGAGTTTATCAAGTTCGACAGTGAAATCACCCTGTTGACGGTTACCCAGAAGAACGGGCCCACCCTGTTCTGTCCGCCTATCGGCCATGTGCAGAAAGGTGGTGACTATCGTGAGAGTTTCCAGCCTGCCCACATTGATCCTGCTCATTTAAAGGAAGCGCAGGAAATGGCAGAGAAAGTGACGCGTGCCCTGACAGGGGCCGGTTTGTGGGGAGTGGAGTTTTTCCTGAGCCATGAGAACGGCGTTTACTTCTCCGAACTTTCTCCGCGTCCGCACGATACCGGTATGGTTACTTTGGCAGGGACACAGAACTTGAACGAGTTTGAACTGCATTGTCGCGCCGTTCTTGGCCTGCCTATCCCGAACATCAAGCAAGAACGGATGGGTGCAAGCGCCGTCATTCTCTCCACCATTGCCAGTCAGGAACGTCCCAATTACCGGGGCATGGAGGAAGTGACGAAAGAAGAAGACACCTACTTGCGTATCTTCGGCAAGCCGACCACCCGCGTCAATCGCCGCATGGGAGTTGTATTGTGCTATGCGCCGCTGGATAGCGATCTTGACGCGCTGCGCGATAAAGCCAAACGAATTGCAGGAAAGGTGGAAGTGTACTAAATCACACAACCAGCTTTCCTTTGTATACAAACGCTTCCTTGCCGAAATCTATATCCGGCAAGGAGGCGTTTGGTTTGAATATCCCATAGACCGATGAGCCCGAACCGCTCATTGACGCATATACAGCACCTTGCCTGTACATTTCCTCTTTGATTTCCCTGATAGCGGGGAATTGCGGGAATACACTCTCCTCAAAGTCATTCACCATGCAGTTTCTCCATTCTTCAACGGGTAGTTGTATCGTCTCTTTCAGTGGCCGTTCCGGACGGTGCGGTTTTATCTGTGAGAAGGCATCCCGCGTAGAAACGAATATATCCGGCTTCACCAGCCAGAGCTGAAACCCTTTCAACGATAAGGAGACAGGCGAGAATACATTGCCGATTCCTTCCGCATAAGTAGGCGCGTTCCGGATGAAGAAAGCGCAGTCAGCACCCAGTCGGGAGGCATAGTCTTCCATGCTTTCAATGCTTAGGCCGAGGTTGAATTTTTCATTCAGCAGTTTCAGCATGAACGCGGCGTCTGCCGAACCTCCACCCAGTCCCGCCCCCGAAGGGATATGCTTGAATAGGTGGATATCCACCGGTGGCAGGTCGAACAGTTCGTCCAGCAGCTTGTAAGCCTTCACCACCAGGTTGTTTTCCGCTTCACCCGCTATTTCGATGCCGGCTTGGTGCAGGCAATACTTTCTACTGCCTTCATGCAGCAGATTTATTTCCAGCGCATCTTCAATGGGAATGGGGTAGAATACGGTTTCAAGGTTATGGTATCCGTCCGGACGTTTCTCCGTAATATTCAGTCCCAGGTTTATTTTGCCATTCGGAAAGGTCAGCATTGTTCAATTGAGAATTAAGAATTGAAAATTAAAAAAATAACAAACAGCTCGTTAAAATGAACTCCGGAGACAAAGTTAATGAATTCTGTTCATAGTAGATTGAAAACTTAACAACGTTTTTTGGATAGCTATCAATAAAATCGTTTATCTTTGCTCTCCCTTTTGAAAAGGCGGACTGTTATTTCATAATTTTTAATTCTTACATTCAAAAAAAGTGGCAGAACAAAGACGAACTACACGTACTCCGAAGGCTAAAACGCCCCAACCCGTCAACGACTACGGGCGCATACAGCCGCAAGCGCCGGAACTGGAAGAAGCTGTGCTCGGTGCATTGATGATCGAGAAAGACGCTTATTCACTGGTGAGCGAAATTCTCCGTCCCGAATCTTTTTATGAGCATCGGCATCAACTGATATATTCCGCTATTACGGACTTGGCAGTCAACCAGAAACCGGTGGATATTCTTACGGTGAAGGAGCAGCTTGCCAAGCGTGGAGACTTGGAAGAGGTGGGTGGTCCGTTCTATATAACCCGGCTCAGCAGCAAAGTCGCATCTTCTGCACACATCGAATATCATGCCCGCATCATTGCCCAGAAGGCTTTGGCGCGCGAGCTGATAACATTCACCAGCAACATCCAGTCCAAAGCGTTCGACGAGACGCTCGACGTGGACGATCTGATGCAGGAGGCCGAAGGCAAGCTGTTCGAGATTTCTCAGCAGAACATGAAGAAGGATTACACGCAGATCAATCCGGTTATTGCCGAAGCGTATGACCTTATTCAGAAAGCTGCCGCGCGTACCGACGGTTTGAGTGGTTTGGAGAGTGGATTTACGAAGCTGGACAAGATGACTTCCGGCTGGCAGAATTCCGACCTCATCATCATCGCTGCCCGTCCTGCTATGGGTAAAACGGCATTTGTGCTTTCCATGGCAAAGAACATTGCGGTGAATTTCCGCAATCCCGTCGCCCTGTTCTCCCTTGAAATGAGCAACGTGCAGTTGGTGAACCGTCTCATCTCCAACGTGTGCGAGATTCCGAGTGAGAAGATTAAGAGCGGACAGCTTGCCGACTACGAATGGCAGCAGTTGGACTATAAGTTGCGCGACCTGCTGGATGCACCGCTTTACGTGGACGACACTCCTTCGCTTTCCGTCTTTGAACTTCGCACCAAAGCCCGCCGTCTGGTTCGCGAGCATGGGGTAAGGGTGATAATCATCGACTACCTTCAGTTGATGAACGCCAGCGGCATGTCTTTCGGTAGCCGTCAGGAGGAGGTCAGCACGATTTCGCGTTCATTGAAAGGACTGGCCAAGGAGCTGAACATTCCCATCATCGCCCTGTCACAGTTGAATCGTGGAGTGGAGAATCGTGAAGGGGAAGAGGGCAAGCGTCCGCAGTTGAGCGACCTTCGTGAGTCCGGAGCCATTGAGCAGGATGCCGATATGGTATGTTTCATCCACCGTCCCGAATATTATAAGATTTATACATCTGCCGACGGCAGCGATTTGCGCGGTATGGCAGAAATCATCATAGCCAAGCACCGTAACGGTGCTGTGGGCGATGTGCGCCTGCGCTTTATCGGACAGTACACCCGTTTCCAGAATCCGGAGGACGATATGATTATTCCTCCACCCACCGAGGGTGGAGGAGGAGCTACTTTCGGCTCGCGCATGAATGCACCCATAGGCAGCCCCTCTACGCCACCACCGTCTTCCGCCGACTACCTGCCGCAAACCGATAATCCGTTCGGCGGGGTGGGAACGGACGGGCCGTTGCCGTTTTGATTGAGGAAAGAACCCGGAAAAAAGAGGGGGCCCTCTTACACATTCATGGCATTAGCTCCGAGATCCGTTCGTTGAGCGGGGAATATTCTCAGCCCAGCGGGTCTTCCTCTTCGCCTCCGTCAACTCCTCCGCCGCCGGATGTGCCGCCTTCTCCGTCTGTTTTGTTTGCCAGGACTTCAAGATCGTAGAAGTCAATCTTTTGCCGATGAACGAGGAGTGTCGCGCCAGCGTAAACGCTTCTACGTCATAAGCCTTACGCTGTGTTATGTTGTCCTGCGCGATAATCCTTTTCAGGGCGGAGAGTTCTCCCGGTTTCACGCCTTCAAACTCTTCCATATTGATGATGATGCGTGTGGACAATAACCGTTCATGGTCTTTGTTGGCAGGGTCTATGATGCCGTTGTAGAAGTATTCTTTCCATTCGGGCGGCAGCAGGTGGCGAATCCAACTGCTTTTTCCTTTGCCCTGTTCGCTGTAAAGGATAATCACAAGCTGATTCATCTCGTCTTCGCGCAATGCGCATGCCACCATTCCCACGAGCCACCTCCGGAAACCTTCTGTCCATAGCGGTTGGTCTTCGGTCTGTACGGTTTCCGCCAGTTGGCCGATATAGTCCGTCCCGTCCCAGGGCGCAAGCCTGTCCAGATAGTCGGTGAAGGGGTTGAATTCTTTGGCGTAGTCCGAATCTATCACTGCCTTGAGGAAATTCTGGAAACAGGAGATGCTTGCCAATTGGAGATCCACGAATATGGAGTTATAATCTTTTCCCCGCATGGGACGGTAGCCTGCGGAGGAAGTCGAAGACTCGTTGCAGACGGTGAATTCCAGACGGTCCAGAATCATGTTCCGGCGTATGCCGTAGTGTGCTTGCAGAAAGTCCATTACGCGGTTGATGACCGGTTGCTTATCCTCTTTCCGGGTGGTGGTATCGGTAGTCTTGTCAGTGTAGATGTAGGCGTTGTGCAAAGGTGTGCGGACATCGAGGTCATCTTTGCCGAAGTCCTTTTGCGCCAGCCCGATGGCTTTTTCTTCGTCAAGTCCTTTGGCATAGCACTTATTCCCCAGCGCAAAGAGGAAATTGTTACGGTTTCCCTTTTTGAATTTCATGCTGCGTTTTACGGCGGTCACCGCTTTGGAGAATAGCAGTTTCTCCCAGGGCTCTGCTTCGGGCAGGGGAGAAGCTGCGGTGCGGGGACACACCTCTATGCCGGCAGGTTTTCTTACCGGCTGTTTTTTCGCTCCTTTTTCGGGAGCGATGATGTGGACTGCCAATGGTTCTATTTGTTGCTGCAATGTCGTGTTCAGATAGGCTTCCGGGTCGTAGGAGATGAAATAGCCTCTCGATATGTCCTTGCCGCTGCCGTCTATCTCCGTTCCAAGCAATGCCTCGTAATATTGTTTGGCATCGTTGTACAGTTTCGAGTGTACCTCTTCCAGACCCCCGTAGTCTATTTCTCCTTGCAGCAGCTCTGCGCGTAGCCGGCATGCATATTCGGTCTGCCTGAACACGAAAATTTTGTAACCATGCCTTTTGGGAGACAGGAAGCTGCCTAAGGTATTCGGGTCGTTGTTGATCAGGCTCCGTATGGCTTCCAGACGATCTTCTTCCAGTTCGTCGAGGTCGAGGGTGATAACCGGATTGTAGCGGATAATGCCGTATGCCAACCTTCTTTCGCGATAGTTTGCTGTGAGAGTTCGGAAAGGCAGTTGTTTCTTTACGTTGTTGGCTTCTTCCGTCTTGCCCTGTATCACGAGGGAGGCAATTTTGATGATTAGTCTGGCATATTTGCCGTTCTTGATGTCCGCCATGTCCTGCGCGAGTGTCGTCTCTCCGTTGACGGTGCTGAAACCACGATAGGTGATTACTGAAATACTTTCCATTTATTTTGTTTTAGTTTGCCTTATTGGCGCTGCAAAAGTCTGCATTATATCGCTATGAACCAAAAACGGCTTTTCCTGCGAAAAGCCGTTTTTTCTACAATTTGATAGCGATGTCTTTATTACCTTTTTTCTCACATTACGGGATATAGTTCGTTGTATAACTTATATATCTCATCTTCAATGCACTCCGGGTTCAGAGTGTTGGCTCCTCCGTCCGCATCCATGAAGTCTACGAGCAGGTGCAGCGTTCTCGACAATTGCCTGACTCCTTGCAGTCCATGCGTCTTTGTAGGATTTATCAGCAGTTGTATAAAAGGGGATAGGAATATTTTCCGATCCGCATACTTCACGCGTAAGCGCTTGTGTGTCTGCGATAATACCTCTATTACGAGTCGCGTTTTTTCGCTTTCTTTACGGTAAATCACTTGGATGTCTGCCTCCTGAAGCATCTTCACTTCAATTGGAGTTTTTTTAACATGATAGTCACAATTAGAAAAGTGTTTATTTATAATTTGCTAACAAATCGGATGCAAAGTTAACAAATAGTGGCATTGCATCTTCTTCTTTATTCCAATAATTTCCTTTTTGTGGAAAGTGTGTTTGTGATGTTATAGATAGGGGGAGGTAGCTATCCCTGTTGTTATATTAATGTAACACACACTTTTATAAAAGAAAAAGAATGATGCGCCTGCGCGCGTATCTTATATTAACGAAAAAGGAATTAAAGTAAGGGGGAGGGAAGTGTTTTTTAAACGTTCGTTTAAAAAACACCCTTTAAGAGTACAAAAGGCTTCATTCTATTTTTGCAAAAAGCCATAACAAATCTCCAATTTGAAGCCATTTTCAACCTATTAGTAATCAATAGTATACCTGCAATATTCAAAGAGATTTCCATTTTATTTGAAAAAATATTTTGTAATGTCATTTCTTGACGTTACCTTTGCGTCTATTAAACGAACGTTTAAAAAACACTTCCCTCCCCCTTACTTTAATTCCTTTTTCGTTAATATAAGATACGCGCGCAGGCGCATCATTCTTTTTCTTTTATAAAAGTGTGTGTTACATTAATATAACAACAGGGATAGCTACCTCCCCCTATCTATAACATCACAAACACACTTTCCACAAAAAGGAAATTATTGGAATAAAGAAGAAGATGCAATGCCACTATTTGTTAACTTTGCATCCGATTTGTTAGCAAATTATAAATAAACACTTTTCTAATTGTGACTATCATGTTAAAAAAACTCCAATTGAAGTGAAGATGCTTCAGGAGGCAGACATCCAAGTGATTTACCGTAAAGAAAGCGAAAAAACGCGACTCGTAATAGAGGTATTATCGCAGACACACAAGCGCTTACGCGTGAAGTATGCGGATCGGAAAATATTCCTATCCCCTTTTATACAACTGCTGATAAATCCTACAAAGACGCATGGACTGCAAGGAGTCAGGCAATTGTCGAGAACGCTGCACCTGCTCGTAGACTTCATGGATGCGGACGGAGGAGCCAACACTCTGAACCCGGAGTGCATTGAAGATGAGATATATAAGTTATACAACGAACTATATCCCGTAATGTGAGAAAAAAGGTAATAAAGACATCGCTATCAAATTGTAGAAAAAACGGCTTTTCGCAGGAAAAGCCGTTTTTGGTTCATAGCGATATAATGCAGACTTTTGCAGCGCCAATAAGGCAAACTAAAACAAAATAAATGGAAAGTATTTCAGTAATCACCTATCGTGGTTTCAGCACCGTCAACGGAGAGACGACACTCGCGCAGGACATGGCGGACATCAAGAACGGCAAATATGCCAGACTAATCATCAAAATTGCCTCCCTCGTGATACAGGGCAAGACGGAAGAAGCCAACAACGTAAAGAAACAACTGCCTTTCCGAACTCTCACAGCAAACTATCGCGAAAGAAGGTTGGCATACGGCATTATCCGCTACAATCCGGTTATCACCCTCGACCTCGACGAACTGGAAGAAGATCGTCTGGAAGCCATACGGAGCCTGATCAACAACGACCCGAATACCTTAGGCAGCTTCCTGTCTCCCAAAAGGCATGGTTACAAAATTTTCGTGTTCAGGCAGACCGAATATGCATGCCGGCTACGCGCAGAGCTGCTGCAAGGAGAAATAGACTACGGGGGTCTGGAAGAGGTACACTCGAAACTGTACAACGATGCCAAACAATATTACGAGGCATTGCTTGGAACGGAGATAGACGGCAGCGGCAAGGACATATCGAGAGGCTATTTCATCTCCTACGACCCGGAAGCCTATCTGAACACGACATTGCAGCAACAAATAGAACCATTGGCAGTCCACATCATCGCTCCCGAAAAAGGAGCGAAAAAACAGCCGGTAAGAAAACCTGCCGGCATAGAGGTGTGTCCCCGCACCGCAGCTTCTCCCCTGCCCGAAGCAGAGCCCTGGGAGAAACTGCTATTCTCCAAAGCGGTGACCGCCGTAAAACGCAGCATGAAATTCAAAAAGGGAAACCGTAACAATTTCCTCTTTGCGCTGGGGAATAAGTGCTATGCCAAAGGACTTGACGAAGAAAAAGCCATCGGGCTGGCGCAAAAGGACTTCGGCAAAGATGACCTCGATGTCCGCACACCTTTGCACAACGCCTACATCTACACTGACAAGACTACCGATACCACCACCCGGAAAGAGGATAAGCAACCGGTCATCAACCGCGTAATGGACTTTCTGCAAGCACACTACGGCATACGCCGGAACATGATTCTGGACCGTCTGGAATTCACCGTCTGCAACGAGTCTTCGACTTCCTCCGCAGGCTACCGTCCCATGCGGGGAAAAGATTATAACTCCATATTCGTGGATCTCCAATTGGCAAGCATCTCCTGTTTCCAGAATTTCCTCAAGGCAGTGATAGATTCGGACTACGCCAAAGAATTCAACCCCTTCACCGACTATCTGGACAGGCTTGCGCCCTGGGACGGGACGGACTATATCGGCCAACTGGCGGAAACCGTACAGACCGAAGACCAACCGCTATGGACAGAAGGTTTCCGGAGGTGGCTCGTGGGAATGGTGGCATGCGCATTGCGCGAAGACGAGATGAATCAGCTTGTGATTATCCTTTACAGCGAACAGGGCAAAGGAAAAAGCAGTTGGATTCGCCACCTGCTGCCGCCCGAATGGAAAGAATACTTCTACAACGGCATCATAGACCCTGCCAACAAAGACCATGAACGGTTATTGTCCACACGCATCATCATCAATATGGAAGAGTTTGAAGGCGTGAAACCGGGAGAACTCTCCGCCCTGAAAAGGATTATCGCGCAGGACAACATAACACAGCGTAAGGCTTATGACGTAGAAGCGTTTACGCTGGCGCGACACTCCTCGTTCATCGGCAAAAGATTGACTTCTACGATCTTGAAGTCCTGGCAAACAAAACAGACGGAGAAGGCGGCACATCCGGCGGCGGAGGAGTTGACGGAGGCGAAGAGGAAGACCCGCTGGGCTGAGAATATTCCCCGCTCAACGAACGGATCTCGGAGCTAATGCCATGAATGTGTAAGAGGGCCCCCTCTTTTTTCCGGGTTCTTTCCTCAATCAAAACGGCAACGGCCCGTCCGTTCCCACCCCGCCGAACGGATTATCGGTTTGCGGCAGGTAGTCGGCGGAAGACGGTGGTGGCGTAGAGGGGCTGCCTATGGGTGCATTCATGCGCGAGCCGAAAGTAGCTCCTCCTCCACCCTCGGTGGGTGGAGGAATAATCATATCGTCCTCCGGATTCTGGAAACGGGTGTACTGTCCGATAAAGCGCAGGCGCACATCGCCCACAGCACCGTTACGGTGCTTGGCTATGATGATTTCTGCCATACCGCGCAAATCGCTGCCGTCGGCAGATGTATAAATCTTATAATATTCGGGACGGTGGATGAAACATACCATATCGGCATCCTGCTCAATGGCTCCGGACTCACGAAGGTCGCTCAACTGCGGACGCTTGCCCTCTTCCCCTTCACGATTCTCCACTCCACGATTCAACTGTGACAGGGCGATGATGGGAATGTTCAGCTCCTTGGCCAGTCCTTTCAATGAACGCGAAATCGTGCTGACCTCCTCCTGACGGCTACCGAAAGACATGCCGCTGGCGTTCATCAACTGAAGGTAGTCGATGATTATCACCCTTACCCCATGCTCGCGAACCAGACGGCGGGCTTTGGTGCGAAGTTCAAAGACGGAAAGCGAAGGAGTGTCGTCCACGTAAAGCGGTGCATCCAGCAGGTCGCGCAACTTATAGTCCAACTGCTGCCATTCGTAGTCGGCAAGCTGTCCGCTCTTAATCTTCTCACTCGGAATCTCGCACACGTTGGAGATGAGACGGTTCACCAACTGCACGTTGCTCATTTCAAGGGAGAACAGGGCGACGGGATTGCGGAAATTCACCGCAATGTTCTTTGCCATGGAAAGCACAAATGCCGTTTTACCCATAGCAGGACGGGCAGCGATGATGATGAGGTCGGAATTCTGCCAGCCGGAAGTCATCTTGTCCAGCTTCGTAAATCCACTCTCCAAACCACTCAAACCGTCGGTACGCGCGGCAGCTTTCTGAATAAGGTCATACGCTTCGGCAATAACCGGATTGATCTGCGTGTAATCCTTCTTCATGTTCTGCTGAGAAATCTCGAACAGCTTGCCTTCGGCCTCCTGCATCAGATCGTCCACGTCGAGCGTCTCGTCGAACGCTTTGGACTGGATGTTGCTGGTGAATGTTATCAGCTCGCGCGCCAAAGCCTTCTGGGCAATGATGCGGGCATGATATTCGATGTGTGCAGAAGATGCGACTTTGCTGCTGAGCCGGGTTATATAGAACGGACCACCCACCTCTTCCAAGTCTCCACGCTTGGCAAGCTGCTCCTTCACCGTAAGAATATCCACCGGTTTCTGGTTGACTGCCAAGTCCGTAATAGCGGAATATATCAGTTGATGCCGATGCTCATAAAAAGATTCGGGACGGAGAATTTCGCTCACCAGTGAATAAGCGTCTTTCTCGATCATCAATGCACCGAGCACAGCTTCTTCCAGTTCCGGCGCTTGCGGCTGTATGCGCCCGTAGTCGTTGACGGGTTGGGGCGTTTTAGCCTTCGGAGTACGTGTAGTTCGTCTTTGTTCTGCCACTTTTTTTGAATGTAAGAATTAAAAATTATGAAATAACAGTCCGCCTTTTCAAAAGGGAGAGCAAAGATAAACGATTTTATTGATAGCTATCCAAAAAACGTTGTTAAGTTTTCAATCTACTATGAACAGAATTCATTAACTTTGTCTCCGGAGTTCATTTTAACGAGCTGTTTGTTATTTTTTTAATTTTCAATTCTTAATTCTCAATTGAACAATGCTGACCTTTCCGAATGGCAAAATAAACCTGGGACTGAATATTACGGAGAAACGTCCGGACGGATACCATAACCTTGAAACCGTATTCTACCCCATTCCCATTGAAGATGCGCTGGAAATAAATCTGCTGCATGAAGGCAGTAGAAAGTATTGCCTGCACCAAGCCGGCATCGAAATAGCGGGTGAAGCGGAAAACAACCTGGTGGTGAAGGCTTACAAGCTGCTGGACGAACTGTTCGACCTGCCACCGGTGGATATCCACCTATTCAAGCATATCCCTTCGGGGGCGGGACTGGGTGGAGGTTCGGCAGACGCCGCGTTCATGCTGAAACTGCTGAATGAAAAATTCAACCTCGGCCTAAGCATTGAAAGCATGGAAGACTATGCCTCCCGACTGGGTGCTGACTGCGCTTTCTTCATCCGGAACGCGCCTACTTATGCGGAAGGAATCGGCAATGTATTCTCGCCTGTCTCCTTATCGTTGAAAGGGTTTCAGCTCTGGCTGGTGAAGCCGGATATATTCGTTTCTACGCGGGATGCCTTCTCACAGATAAAACCGCACCGTCCGGAACGGCCACTGAAAGAGACGATACAACTACCCGTTGAAGAATGGAGAAACTGCATGGTGAATGACTTTGAGGAGAGTGTATTCCCGCAATTCCCCGCTATCAGGGAAATCAAAGAGGAAATGTACAGGCAAGGTGCTGTATATGCGTCAATGAGCGGTTCGGGCTCATCGGTCTATGGGATATTCAAACCAAACGCCTCCTTGCCGGATATAGATTTCGGCAAGGAAGCGTTTGTATACAAAGGAAAGCTGGTTGTGTGATTTAGTACACTTCCACCTTTCCTGCAATTCGTTTGGCTTTATCGCGCAGCGCGTCAAGATCGCTATCCAGCGGCGCATAGCACAATACAACTCCCATGCGGCGATTGACGCGGGTGGTCGGCTTGCCGAAGATACGCAAGTAGGTGTCTTCTTCTTTCGTCACTTCCTCCATGCCCCGGTAATTGGGACGTTCCTGACTGGCAATGGTGGAGAGAATGACGGCGCTTGCACCCATCCGTTCTTGCTTGATGTTCGGGATAGGCAGGCCAAGAACGGCGCGACAATGCAGTTCAAACTCGTTCAAGTTCTGTGTCCCTGCCAAAGTAACCATACCGGTATCGTGCGGACGCGGAGAAAGTTCGGAGAAGTAAACGCCGTTCTCATGGCTCAGGAAAAACTCCACTCCCCACAAACCGGCCCCTGTCAGGGCACGCGTCACTTTCTCTGCCATTTCCTGCGCTTCCTTTAAATGAGCAGGATCAATGTGGGCAGGCTGGAAACTCTCACGATAGTCACCACCTTTCTGCACATGGCCGATAGGCGGACAGAACAGGGTGGGCCCGTTCTTCTGGGTAACCGTCAACAGGGTGATTTCACTGTCGAACTTGATAAACTCTTCGATAATCAGCTCTTTGATGTCACCACGACTGCCGTTGCAGCCATATTCCCAAGCGTGCTCCAGCTCGTCGGCACTCTTCACAAGCGACTGTCCCTTGCCGGAAGAAGACATCAACGGTTTCACCACACAAGGGAAGCCGATCTTTTCGGCGGCAGTTTTCAGTTCGTCCAAAGATTTGGCATAGAAATATTTGGCGGTTTTCAGTCCCAGTTCTTTGGCGGCAAGATCGCGGATGGCTTTACGGTTCATGGTAAAGTTTACTGCGCGCGCACTGGGCACAACCTGAATTCCTTCTTTCTCAAAGTCGTACAAGCGCTCCGTACGGATAGCCTCAATTTCCGGTACGATAATGTCCGGCTTGTGTTTGCGTACTACACGTTCCAATGCGTCACCGTCCAGCATGCTGAACACTTCACATTCGTCTGCCACTTGCATGGCAGGTGCTCCGGCATAAGAATCGCAGGCAATGATGTATTGGCCTTTACGCTGGGCGGAAATCACAAATTCCTTACCCAGTTCACCGGAACCTAACAGTAAAATCTTTTTCATCTTCAGTATCAGTTATTATAGAATTACGGCAAAGATAGGGAGAAAAAACGATATAAAAAGAAATACGGGAAGTTAACTTCATTCTCCCTATGAAGTCAGCTTCCCGCAATTATGATGTCGGCAAACAGTCACCTTTATTTCAGTGAAACGGCCTCCCCCTCTTATTGATGTTGCTCTCTCAACAAATCGTTGACAGTCTTGACCGGATTGAATGTAGTGAGGGGCACTTCCACAAAGACTGTATTCCAATCGCTCATCGCACCGTTCCAAAGTCCGGGAAGTTCCAGTGCTTTAAGGTCTTTACCGTTCTTCGACTTATAAGAAATGAATCCGGTGGCCTTATCCACATACTTCACCAAATCGAACTTGTGCCCTTTATAGTCGCGTACGGCACAAACCAAGTCCACCGGATTGAAGTGCGTGCCTTTTTCAAACATATCCTTCTTCTCCGGATCGTTCATGTCAATCTGTGAGCTTTCGAGAATTTGCAGAGAGATTGTGCCGTCGCTGTTATAAGCAAGGAACGGACCGCCACCCGGTTCGCCCACATTCTTCACCATACCGCAAACACGCATCGGACGGTTCAGCTTGTTCTTCAGGTAAATCACCAGCTCGGCATCTTCCAAGTTCTTTGTCTCCGGATTCTTGCAGAAAAGTTTCTTTTGCACGAACTGCAAGATGTCGAGCACCTGCTCATGCGTGTATTTACCGCTGTCCAGCAGTTGCAGGTAGGCAAATGCCTGCTGCTGCAAAGTGATGAGCACACCGGCTATCAGCTTCTTGTACAATACGGTATCACCTTTCAGCTTATCGGGCACTACATTATCTATGTTCTTGATGAAGATTATATCGGCATCAAGATCGTTCAGGTTTTCAATCAACGCGCCATGCCCACCCGGACGGAACAGGAGCTTGCCGTTATCGCGGAAAGGCTTGTTCTCCATATCGGCGGCAACGGTATCGGTGCTCGGCTTCTGCTCGGAGAAACTGATGTTGTAGTCCACACCGTATTTCTTGGCATAGGCGGCCGCCTTCTCGTCCACCAGCGCCTTGAACAATGCACGATGTTCGGGAGATACGGTGAAGTGAACATTCACCTTGCCGTTCTTATTGGCCGCATAAAGCGCACCTTCCACCAAATGTTCCTCCAGCGGAGTACGGGCGCCGTCTTCGTATTTGTGGAACTTCAACAGCCCTTTCGGGAGCGCACCGTAGTTCAGCCCTGCCGACTCAAGCAATGCAGCAACCACTGCCTTGTAATCTCCGGCAGCCAGCAATGCGGGAATGTCCTTACCGGCTGTTTTCAGGCAAGCGGCGTTCAAGTCATCATAGAAAGCAAACTTCTCGATTTTCTCAAAGAATGTTTTCTCGAACCCCGATTGGGGAGCGTCGTAGTCTGCTCCAAGAAATTCAAACAAATTCTTGAACATACGGCTTGCTGCACCCGATGCAGGAACAAATTTCACAACAGTCTTGTCCGTCTGGGTGTATGTTTCCCATGCATCCAAGTATTTTTTCTGTTCATCGGCATCCGGAGCAAGGATACCCTGTCCCACAGAAGCGGCGGCAAATAATTTCAAATATGGAAATCCTTTCTCGAAGCATGCCAATTGCTCGGCAATCTGCTCTTCGGATATGCCTTTTTTAGCAAGCAGTTCTTTGTCTTGGGGTGTTATCATAATATCTAATTTTATTAATTGATGCCCAAAAATACAAAAAAAGCACAAGTGCCGTCAAGAAAAGGAAGAAAAAAACTACCTTTACAGCAGAAAATACGGACGATTATGGAAACAGATGAATTTTTCACTACCGGAGAGAAGCGTTTGCTCTTCGTTCTCTACCGAAAATTGTTACAGCTTTCCGGAGACACGCTCCACAAAGGCGATTGCAAAAAACTGAAAACACATCTTGTAAACTCTATACAGAACAACCGCATACAACGGGATATTTTCGGTCTGAACCCCATTATCAAAGATATGCAGACCGCCGTCATCGTAGCGGAAGAAATAGGAATGAAGCGGGCATCCATTCTGGGATTGATGCTCCACGACTCCGTACGTTGCGGCACCTGTACTTCCGAAGAAGTGGAACGGGGCTACGGCGAAGATGTGGCAGGTATCATACGGGGCCTGATCCGGGTAAACGAACTTTACTCCAAAAGCCCCACCATCGAGTCGGAAAACTTCCGCAACCTGCTGCTGTCATTTGCAGAAGACATGCGCGTCATACTCATTATGATTGCCGACCGCGTGAATGTCATGCGGCAGATAAAAGACAGCAGGAATGATGAAGCACGCAAGCAGGTTGCCAATGAAGCCGCCTATCTGTACGCTCCCCTCGCCCACAAGCTGGGACTGTACAAGCTAAAATCGGAACTGGAGGATCTTTCACTGAAATATACGGAGAAAGATGTTTACTATCATATCAAAGAGAAACTGAACGAAACAAAGGCCTCACGAGACAGATACATAGCCGCTTTCATCGCTCCCGTCCAAAAGAAACTGGAAGAAGCGGGGCTGCACTTCCACATCAAGGGACGCACCAAATCCATCCACTCCATCTATCAGAAGATGAAGAAGCAGAAGTGCCCTTTCGAAGGTGTATACGACTTGTTCGCCATTCGCGTAATTCTGGACTCCGAGATCGAAAAGGAGAAACTGGAATGTTGGCAGGCATACTCCATCGTAACGGATATGTACCAGCCCAACCCCAAGCGTTTGCGCGACTGGCTGTCTGTGCCCAAAAGCAATGGCTACGAGTCGTTGCACATCACCGTAATGGGCCCCGAAGGCAAATGGGTGGAAGTGCAGATACGCACCGAACGTATGGACGAAATTGCCGAACGCGGCCTTGCAGCGCACTGGAGATATAAGGGAATCAAAGGTGAAAGCGGTCTGGACGAATGGCTTACTTCCGTACGTGAAGCGCTGGAAAACTCCGACAGTAGCGGACTGGAAACAATGGACCAGTTCAAGCTGGACTTATACGAAGACGAAGTGTTCGTCTTCACTCCCAAAGGAGACTTATTTAAGCTGGGCAAAGGTTCCACCGTACTCGACTTCGCTTTCCATATCCACAGCAAACTGGGCTGCAAATGCATCGGAGCAAAAGTAAACGGCAGGAACGCACAGCTGAAGCAGATACTGAACAGCGGCGACCAAGTGGAAATCATGACTTCCAACACGCAGACCCCCAAACAGGGCTGGCTGAACATCGTCACAACTTCCAAAGCACGCACCAAGATACGGCAGGCACTCAAGGAAATGGCTGCCCGCCAGCATGCATTTGCCAAAGAAACACTGGAACGCAAATTCAAGAACCGGAAAATAGAATATGACGAGGGCACGATGATGCGCCTCATCAAACGCCTCGGCTTCAAAGTGGTGACGGACTTCTATCAGAGCATCGCCGACGAAACGCTCGACGTGAACGACATCATAGACAAGTACCTTGAACTGCAGAAACGGGAAAACGATACGCACGACGACATCGTCTACCGTAGCGCCGAAGGTTATAACCTGCAAGCAGCCGCCCTGCCCGAAGAGACAAATGCCAAAGAGGACGTGCTCGTCATCGACCAAAACCTGAAAGGGCTGGACTTCAAACTGGCACGTTGCTGCAATCCAATCTACGGCGACGAGGTATTCGGCTTTGTCACCGTAAGCGGCGGTATCAAAATACACCGTTGCGATTGCCCGAACGCGAGCGACCTGCGCGAGCGTTTCGGATACCGTATCGTAAAGGCACGCTGGGCGGGTAAATCCCAAGGGACCCAGTACCCCATCACACTGCGTGTAGTGGGGCACGACGACATCGGTATCGTAACGAACATCACTTCCATCATCTCCAAAGAAACCGGAATCACGTTGCGGAGCATAGGCATAGATTCGCACGACGGCTTGTTCTCCGGTACACTGACCATCATGGTGGGCGACACCGGACGTCTGGAAGCGCTTATCAAGAAATTGAGAACGATAAAGGGAGTGAAGCAGGTTTCAAGAAACTGAGTTCAAGTGATTCATCACCAATCATTCATCACCAATCGCCAACTGCTCATGAAATATGATTTAAAAAAACAACTCCGCAGCTTCGGTTATGCTTGGAAGGGTATTCAAAGCTGTGTAGGCAAGGAACAAAACCTGAGTTTTCACTTGATTGCTGCGATGGCAGTAATCATAGCAGGGATTGTTTTGGGAATTACACGTACCGAATGGATAATGGTTGTGATGTGTATAGGGACGGTTATCGCAGCCGAACTGTTCAATACCGCCATTGAGAAACTGGTAGACTTGGTGTCTCCCGAACGGCATCCCGTTGCGGGCCAGGTGAAAGACATTGCCGCCGGAGCAGTGCTGATATGCGCTGTTGCGGCGGCAATTATAGGGTTGATTATCTTTATACCGTATTTTTAAGGGCCTGTTTTTTTACCTTACCCTTTTTTTCTTATAATAGGGATAGGTCAATAGTGCGAAGAAAAAGATCGCGAGTATGGTAGCTACGCCGGCAGCATGATAGAGCAGATATGCATCGGCCAACCGGCAGGCGGTTGCAAGCCCAGCCAGAAGTCCCGTTTCCATAGCCAAATAGCACGTCGTATTGGCCGTACCTCTTTGGCAATGGTGCGACAGCTTCACAAACATCTTTGTGAAAGGCATTGTCAGGCATACCAATATCACCAATGCTAAAAGCGCAATGTAATCTCCTATGTACAATAAGGGCAACAATACCCCCGGAACAAAAGCAATCAGCAGCATGTTCAGCGCCGGAACCCATGCACGCGGCAGCAGGAAACGGTCCATGCCACACAACCTCATACCGATAGGCGCACGAAAAGCGACATATACCCTCGAAGCTAAAAACATGCTGAAAGCCCCTGCGGCAACAGCCAGATAGACAACCGTACGGAAGCCATAGAAATCGAACAATAAAACACCTGCTCCCGCTCCTATCAGCATACCCAACCTTGCCGACCATGCGTATACCATATTTCCCGCACTGCGTCTTGTAGATGCTGTGATGTCGATAGCCACCGTAATGCCGGCCGTCGTTGCCAGCCCGAAACATGCCCCTTGCACCGATGCAAGCAGCAAGAGCTTCGCATAACTGTCTGCAAAGACATAGCCTGCCGTTGCCGCCAGCATGATAAGGGTGGAATAAAGCAATACGTTCTTCCGCTTGTACTCATCGCACAGGAAGGCATGGAACGGCCCTACCGCGAACATTGCCGCCGCAAACGCCAGAAATATAGTCCCCGTTTGAGGAAGCGATATCCCCACTTGCTCCGGCATCACAAACGAAAGTACGGGAAAGAGCATGTAGGCAGATGCAAACAGCAGCAGGTTTGCTATGCACATCCGCCAGAAGTTCAGCGTCATAAGTCCGTTAGTACTGTTCTTTCTCATTCGGGAAGTCTAAATTCTTCACATCGGATATGTAATGGCTGATAGCGTCCGTCATCACTGTATGAAGGTCGGCATAGCGACGCAGGAAACGGGGACGGAACCCATTGTTCATACCCAGCATGTCCTGAACCACCAATACCTGTCCGTCTACCCCGCCACCGGCTCCGATACCTATAATAGGAATAGTCAGTTCGCTCGACACGCGCTCTGCCAGCGCAGCGGGAATCTTCTCCAATACAATGGCAAAGCATCCGGCTTCTTCCAGCAAATGAGCGTCACGTATCAGCTTTTCCGCCTCCGAATCGTCTTTGGCACGTACTGTATATGTTCCATATTTATTAATGGACTGCGGCATCAGTCCGAGATGTCCCATGACGGGAATACCGGCACTGAGGATGCGTTTCACCGTACCGATGATCTCCTCTCCGCCTTCCAGCTTCAAAGCATCCGCATGGCTCTCCTTCATGATACGGATGGCCGAAGCAAGGCCTTCCATTTCATTTCCCTGATAGGAACCGAAAGGCATATCCACTACCACCATTGCACGCTTCACACCACGAACAACGGACTTGGCATGATAAATCATCTGGTCGAGTGTTATCGGCAGCGTAGTCACGTTACCCGCCATTACATTGGAAGCGGAGTCTCCCACCAAAATAACGTCCATGCCGGCGCCATCTACAATCTGCGCCATGGTATAGTCATAGGAAGTCAACATTGATATTTTTTCGCCTCTTTGTTTCATCTCAACAAGGCGATGCGTAGTTACTTTACGAGTGTCGTCTGAAATATATCCAGCCATAATGTTTAGTGTGTTAATGATTTTAAATTGCGCGCAAAGTTAGTGCTTTTTCCCATTACTTGTGCACTTGAAGCATTTTATCGTAAGTGAAGCCCCTAAAATCATCCAATACACAATGGCATAAGGGAGCAATGGACTCACGAGGATTTGTCGTGGCCAACCCTATGACAGTAGCTTCGGATGCCATGCCCGCTTTCAGTCCGTTAAAGGAATCTTCGAACACATAAGTGGTGTCAGGTGTTGTTCCGAACACTTCCATTCCAAGCAGGAAACAATCGGGAGCCGGCTTGGACCGGGTAAACATTTCCGCCGTAAGGATACGGTCGAACATCGTTCTCACTTCAGGACGGGCGCGATAGACAGCAGCCATTTTCTGGTCATTGGAACTGGTGACAACCGCCATTTGCACATGGTTACGGCGCAAATCGGCAATAAAATCAAGCACACCGGGAATATAATCATAATCCATTTCTTGTTCAAAGCGTATAAGGGCAGCGGTGATTTCCTCCTGTTCTTTCGCTTTTCCGCCAAAAAAAGTATCGTAGATGTAGGTCAGCGTCTGACCTTTCACGCGGTTTTCCAAATCGTCCATACCCAGATAATCGACACCAGCTTTATGCCAAAAGAAAGAATACTGTGCTTCAGTATCCATGATCACTCCGTCAAAATCAAAAAGGACGGCTGTTGTTTTTATTGTATCCATGATTAAAACAAATATAATATTCAGCCGCAAAGGTCTGAATAATCATCGAACTGAGCAAATATTTCCTATCTTTGCAGATGCTTAATTGACGAATATCAAATGAATGATCCGCATATTTTAGGAACCGAACGAATCGACAAGCTTCTTGTACAGTATTCTATTCCTGCCATTATCGGAATGACAATCACTTCACTGTACAATATCATCGACAGTATATTTATCGGTCATGGCGTAGGCGCCATGGGTATTGCCGGACTTGCCATTACTTTCCCGTTGATGAACCTGGTGGTTGCTTTCTGTACACTGGTTTCGGCAGGCGGTTCTGCCATTTCGTCCATACGGCTGGGGCAGAAAGATATGGACGGGGCAGCGGAAGTGTTGAACAACACCCTGATGCTCTGCCTGGTCAACTCATTCCTGTTTGGCAGCATCTCTTTCTTCTTCCTGGATGAGATCCTGCGTTTCTTCGGGGCCAGCAACGACACCTTGCCCTATGCGAGGGACTTTATGCAAGTGATCTTGCTGGGTACTCCCATTACCTATACGATGATCGGGCTGAACAATGTGATGCGCGCCACCGGTTATCCCAAGAAAGCCATGCTGACCTCAATGGTTACGGTGGTCTGCAACATCATACTGGCCCCTGTCTTTATCTTCCACTTTGACTGGGGCATCCGCGGTGCGGCAACGGCAACTGTCATCTCACAGTTCATCGGTATGGTGTGGGTAGTGAGCCATTTCCTGCAAAAGACAAGTATCGTACGGTTGCAGCCGGGGTTCTGGAAAATGAAAAAACGCATTATCAGCAGCATATTCTCCATAGGGATGTCACCGTTCCTAATGAATGTAACGGCGTGCGTCATTGTAATCATCGTCAACAACAGCCTGCAACATTACGGCGGCGACATGGCTATCGGAGCATATGGCATAATGAACCGGCTACTGGTGCTGTATGTAATGATTGTATTAGGGCTGACTATGGGTATGCAGCCCATTGTCGGCTATAACTTCGGAGCACAGAAACACGACCGGGTAAAGGCAACCTTGCGCCTGAGCATCATTGCAGGCGTATGCATCACCAGCACCGGCTTTATCATCTGCGAACTGTTTCCGCATGCCGTATCGGCAATCTTTACGAGTGATGAGCAGTTGATTGACATGGCTTCAAGAGGAGTACGCATCGGCATAGCCATGTTCCCGCTGGTGGGTGCGCAAATCGTTATCGGCAACTTCTTCCAAAGTATCGGCAAAGCGAAGATCAGCATATTCCTGTCCCTCACCCGGCAACTGCTATACTTATTGCCGGGATTGATTATCCTCCCCCGCTACATGGGACTGGATGGCATCTGGACCTGTATGCCCGTATCAGACTTCTTTGCTTTCGTTACGGCTGTCATCGCGCTGTGGATATACATAAGCCGCACTCGCCACTATACTACCGTCAAACAGGTGCACCGTACGATGTGCAAATGATGCATCATGCCGGGAGTGCGTCACCATGACAATGGTAGTGCCCTCTTTGTTCAATTCGGTCAGCAAAGCCATCACCTCCGCACCGTTCTTGGAATCCAGGTTACCGGTAGGCTCATCGGCAAGAATCAACTTCGGGTTCGTTACCACAGCGCGGGCAATGGCCACACGCTGCTGCTGTCCGCCGGAAAGTTGTTGCGGGAAGTGCTTGGCCCGGTGACCGATATTCATCCGTTTCAGAATATCATCCACCATGCGTTTGCGCTCTCCGGCTTTTACGCCCAGATATGTGAGGGGAAGTTCCACATTCTCGTAGACGTTCAGTTCGTCTATCAGGTTAAAACTCTGGAACACAAATCCCAGTTGGCCCTTGCGTACGCGGGTACGCTCCTTTTCTTTCAAATCCGCCACTTCCTGCCCAAGCAGCTTATAACTGCCCTCCGTAGGATTATCCAACAAACCGAGTATATTCAGCAAAGTGGACTTGCCACAGCCGGACGGCCCCATAATGGCTACAAACTCTCCCTCTTTGACTTCGAGGTTTACGTGATTCAGTGCTACCGTCTCTACTTCCGAAGTACAGAATACTTTACTGATGTTATTAATTTCAATCATAATATCCATTTTTATTTATATTATCTTTTTATTCACTCTTAATACTGTTCACCGGATTTTCGTTGGCTATCCGCCAGGATTTCCAAAGAACACAACCTACTATTATCACCAGATTGACGATTATCACCAGCAGGTATACAATCCAACCGAGAGGAATCTGCTCGGCAAACTGTTCCATCCAGACGCCGTTGATGTACCATGACGCGAGACTTCCGAGAATAACCGCCGGCAATGCCACAACAAGTATGTCCTTAGAAAGCAGTTCCAATATAGAAGATGCTTCCGCGCCGTTCACTTTGCGAATGGCAATCTCCTTACTGCGACGGCGCACTTCATCGGCGGTATATCCTATCAAACCCATCAGCATGACGAAGAACATTGTTATGGCCGCCATCAATGTGGCATTGCGGAACACGCGAACGGAATTATAAGAATCGGTAATCTTCTTTTCATAGCCGATGAAGTCGATAGTCTGATTATGGAAAGCATCAGCTACATCTTTGTTCAGTTGTTGCAGATTCCGGACAAAAGGTTCTTTCAGACGGACATGTATCGTTCCCACGAAATATTTATTGTAGCGTGCAACGAAAGGCATCTTGTCGGCAGTAAAGTCCTCTATCTGAAAATCTTTCAGCACTCCCACCACCTTCATCTGTGCAGTGCCGTCAACATCAACTGTGCGTCCCACAGCATCATTCCCCCAATGCATCATATCTGCGAATGTTTCGTTCACTATAACTTCATCTTCCGTACGGGCCATGCGGCCGGTCTTGAACGTCATGCCCATCATCGCCGGATAATCCTCACGCATATAGTAACAAGCACGTGTGGAGAAGAGCGCATTGCCCGATTCATCGCGAATCATAGATCCGCTGTATCCACTGATAGGCGTATTATTGGCACTGGTAACAGCCTCTACATAAGGAAGCCCCTTAAAAAACTGGAAAGCGGCGTCACACTCTTTTTCCTTATTCCAATAAGCATTGGCAAGCGCCAGCCGTTGCGGGTTATACCCCATATCCTTGTTCAGTACATATTGATATTGCGCCATCACCACACACATAAGTCCGCTGATGAATGCCACACCCGCAAACTGGATGAAAAGCAGCGGACGTTTCCACCCCTTCTTACCCTCGGTGTAACGGCGGAATACCTGAGATACGGGAATACGGGCAAACAATCGCCCCGGCAACACCCCGCCCACTATAAACAATACGCCGATTACCGTCAACGGAACCCAAATGCGCTCCGGAGCAAGCAGTAAGGAGAGCTTTGCCGCAGCAGTATCCTCAAAGAACTCCCGAAAATTCAGCAGCACCAAAGCCATTAAGAGCAAGGCTGCCACAATGATGATGCCCGTCTCCAAAAGGAACATACCGAATATCTTACCGCCGCTTGCACCATTGCACTTATGCACGCCTACCGCTTTGGCACGATAGGTGAGCGAAGAAATGGAAATCAACACATAATTCAACGCCGCTATAAAAAGAATGGCAAAGCCGAGAACGCTCATGATATTACGCATCCGTTTCACACTCTCATAGTTCCGGTATGTATCGCGGATAGGCTTTACAAACGCCGTATATCCATATTTCGTTTTACTCTCTTCCGGACGGTACTTCTCTATCATAGCGTCTATACGTGCGTTCACCACCGACTTGTCCGCACCGGGACGGAAACGGATATATTCAGGATAACTGTCCCCGCCCTGCCATGAATAGTTACCGCCGGAACCTTCGTTCCATAAGGTAGGCATGGAGATAACGGCTTCAGGATTGACAGTAGCGTTTGCGGGCAATGCCTTATACGTGCCCTTCACCATAAAATCCTTCTCGTGATTGTAATTGATGGTCTTCCCTACCGGATCCTCTCCGCCGAATATCTTCTTAGCAAAGCGGTCGCTCAGGAAAATCACATCAGGCTGCTGAAGGTCCTTCACCGGATTGCCACTCAGCACCTCGATACCCATTGTCTGAAAAAAGAGCGAGTCTGCCACAATCTTTTTTTCATCAAAACGAATGTTGCCATTGTACAAAGGAGAATTTTTCCAGTAGCAAGTGCTGGTGGCAGCTTCCACCTGTTCCGGAAAATTCTCCAATATGGCGCCTGCCACAGGACCACAGTTCTGTTCTTGTGGCGGATACTTTTCGCCTTTGACGGTAAATACAGACCAGATTTGGTAAAGGTTGTCATAGTCTTTGTAGCAGGTATCAAAGCTCTGCTCGTATGCAACGCGTGAGAAAAGCAGGATACTCATCGTCAGGCTTAACCCCAAGGAGATAATTTTGATGATGTTCGAGCCGCGTCCCCGGAGCAAAGTTTGAATGACATAATAGATTTGTTTCATACTATATTTATATTGTTATGTTTTTATTTATTATGTTATTTTTCCTGCCTAAGATAATGCAGAAAGCGTGCCAAAACAGTTATAGTACTGGTTGTCAGCAAGTAGTGGACAGACCGTATAAGTATCAGTGTCTAATAATTAGACACAGCCTGTCCAATAATTAGACACAGCAGCCCATCCAGTATGTTCTTATATTCTTCCGTCTGAAAAGAATCCATGTCCTTTTGTATAGTGTTGCAGTGAAACAAAATCTCTTTTACAGGACAGAAAAACGGAAAATAGGACAACTTTTCTATTGAATGAAAACTCTACCTTTGCCCTCAGTTTTCATAGGCATACACTTATATACCAAGCTGATTAATATGATAAAGCCATATAAACCCTTACTCCTATCATTCCTCTGCCTGTTCATGGATGGCTGCGACATGATAGACTATCACCCGTATGATGTGCGCATCAGCGGTGAGACCGACGTAAATGCCCATAACATTGCAGAGATAGAACAGAAATGCAAAGGCAAGACAACGATTAAATTCGTGACTATGGGCGACTCGCAACGCTGGTATGACGAGACGCTGGATTTCGTAGGAGAGATAAATAAGCGCGACGACATCGACTTCGTTATTCATGGCGGTGACATGAGCGACTTCGGTGTTACTGACGAGTTCCTTTGGCAACGCGACATTATGAACAAGCTCCACGTGCCCTATGTTACCTTGATTGGCAACCACGACTGCCTTGGCACAGGAGAAGAGACATATCGCGCCGTATTCGGCGACCCCAACTTTTCGTTCATTGCCGGACGGATAAAATTCGTATGCCTGAACACCAACGCTATGGAGTTCGACTACTCCCGCCCCATTCCCGACTTCACCTTTCTTGAAAACGAAATTACCGACCGTAAAGACGAGTTCGACAAAACCGTAGTGTCCATGCATGTCCGCCCTTATGCCGACCAGTTCAATAACAACGTGGCACGTGTCTTTCACCGTTACGTAACCGAGTTCCCCGGCATACAATTCTGTACCGCCGCCCACGAACACCATGTATTCGAGGAAAACCTCTTCGAGGACGGCATCATGTACTACATGAGCGACTGTATGAAGAACCGCAATTACTATATATTCACCATAACACCCGACGGATATGAACGCGAAGTGGTCTATTTCTAATCAACCCGTACTCGCCGCCGTTATCTGCCTGCTGCTATTGTGGTGCGGCGCGCTTTCTGCGCAAGAAAGAGATACAGTGATTATCGTGAAACACGATACTGTCTACCTGCAACGCAAGCCTGATACCATTGTGACCGGCCGTACACATCACAGCCGTTACGACCGGCGTGTGCACCGCTATCGCAAACATTGGGAAGCCTTGATTCCCACACACACCAAAATACAGTTTGCCGGCAACATGGGTTTGCTGTCACTGGGTACAGGCTGGGATTACGGAAAACGTAACCAGTGGGAAACGGATATATTTCTGGGTGTCCTGCCCAAATATCAGTCCGATTGCACCAAACTGACATTTACCTTGAAGCAGAACTATATCCCCTGGAGCCTGCAAATCAAGGAAAGCCGGTTCTCGGCAGAACCTCTCACCTGCGGTATGTACTTCAACACCGTATTCGGTGACGAATTCTGGGTGAACGAGCCGGACCGCTATCCGAAAGGCTATTACGGCTTCTCGTCCAAAGTACGCATCCATGCTTTTCTGGGACAACGTATCACGTACGACATCGATCCCCGCCGCAGGTTTACGGCAAAGTCCATTACGTTCTTCTATGAACTGAGCACCTGCGACTTATACATAGTAAGCGCCTTCACCAACAAATACCTGAAACCAAGGGATTACCTAAGCCTGTCTTTCGGATTGAAGTTGCAATTGCTGTAAGTCCGCTGCCCGTATCTTAACTGTGATACGGTATGTATTATTCCGGTACTTCTCAATTTATTATTTCATCTTTCTCTCCTTCTTGAAAACATTCTCGGGAAAATGAAATATATTTGTCCTCACAAATATAAAAAGACACTGTTCTGCCATGAAGAAATCCGGAAACATTCTTATCGTTGACGACAATCGGGGCGTACTCACCGCCTTGCAACTGCTGTTGAAACCTTATTTTGATAAAATAACCACCCTTTCCTCACCAGTTACCCTTCCCGGCACCTTGCGCGAAGATACGTGGAAGGTAGTGCTTCTCGATATGAATTTCACGTCCGGCATCAATACCGGGAACGAGGGACTTTACTGGCTGCACGAAATAAAGAAGCAATATCCGTCACTGCCTGTGGTACTGTTCACCGCCTATGCCGACATAGACCTTGCCGTACGCGGAATAAAAGAAGGTGCAACGGACTTTGTCGTCAAGCCCTGGGACAACGGAAAGCTGGTAGAAACCCTGCTCAATGCCGCACAGGACACCCCTACATCCGGAAAGAAGAAAGCAACGGCTGCAACTGCCGTTTCTTCCATGTACTGGGGAGAAAGTTCCGCCATGCAACAACTTCGCATGCTGGTGGAGAAAGTAGCCGTTACCGACGCCAATATACTTATTACCGGTGAGAACGGTACAGGCAAGGAGATGCTTGCCCGCGAAATACACGCCCTCTCCACACGCCACCATAAAGAAATGATAAGCGTGGATATGGGCGCCATTACCGAAAGCCTTTTTGAAAGCGAACTTTTCGGACACATGAAAGGCTCCTTCACCGATGCCCATGCCGACCGTCCCGGTAAGTTTGAGTCTGCCGACCACAGCACTCTCTTCCTTGACGAAATAGGCAATCTCCCCTATCATCTGCAAGCCAAACTGCTGACTGCACTTCAGCGCCGCAGCATTGTACGCGTGGGAAGCAATACGCCTGTCCCGATAGATATCCGCCTGGTTTGTGCCACCAACCGCCACCTATCTGAAATGGCGGATAAAGGAGAGTTTCGCGAGGACCTGCTCTACCGCATCAATACCATTCATCTTGAAATTCCTGCACTGCGAGAACGGCCGGAAGATATTATTCCACTGGCAGAACGCTTCATCACACGCTTCTGCAAGCAATATGAAAAGCCTGCTTTGCGTCTGGACAATTCAGCACGTGAGAAGCTGACGCTGCATCCCTGGTTCGGTAATATCCGCGAGCTGGAGCATGCCATTGAAAAGGCTGTTATTATCTGCGACGGCACATTTCTCTCTGCCGGATCGTTCCAGTTACAACGCAGAAACGAAGCACCGGAAACGCCCGTATCCACCCTTGAAGATATGGAAAAGCAGATGATACGCCAGACACTGGAGAAATGTGGCAGTAACCTCTCGGCTGTTGCCTCGCAACTGGGGATTACCCGGCAAACGCTTTATAACAAAATGAAAAAGTACGGGCTCTGAAAACATAAGAAGCATAAGCCAGAAATAGTATGAAGTATAAGAATATAAACCAATATTATGTTTTTCAGACTGCCGTCAGCCTGTTCATTGCCTTAGCTGCAGGAGCAATGTGGACTTTGTATTTTCTTAAAGCTCCGACATTGCATGGCTTTAACGCCCCTCTGTTCTGGGCTGTCTTCTTCACCGTACTTCTTCCCCTGGCAATACGCCGGCAGCAACGGTTGTACCACCGCCACACCCGCAAAGTCCTTTTCATGCTTGATGCCATTGAAAACAACGACACCGCCATTCATTTCTCCGAGACGGACGGAAACGAAGATAGCCGTCTCATAAACCGTTCTCTGAACCGCGTAGCCCGCATCTTATATAATGTAAAAAGCGAAACTGCCCAACAAGAGAAATACTACGAGCTTATCCTCGACTGCGTCAATACCGGCATCGTCGTGCTGAACGACAACGGAGCCATTTATCAAAAGAACAACGAAGCCCTGCATCTGCTCGGACTGGAAGTATTCACCCACATCCGCCAACTGTCACGTGTGGACAATCATCTTATGGATTTACTCACCACCTGCCGTTCCGGTGACAAATTTCAGGTAGCATTCGGCAACGAACGCGGCACAGTAAACCTCTCCGTCCGCGTCAGCGACATCACCGTCCGCAAGGAACACCTGCGCATCCTCGCCCTGAACGACATCAACAGCGAGTTGGACGAAAAAGAAATAGACTCATGGATACGACTCACACGTGTACTGACCCACGAGATTATGAACACCATAACCCCTATCACCTCCCTTAGCGACACTCTGCTGGAACTCACCGAAGAAAAAATATCCAAAGAAGAGATACGCAACGGTCTGGAAACAATCAGCAGCACCAGCAAAGGATTGCTCGCCTTCGTCGATTCCTACCGCAAATTCACACATATCCCTACTCCCGAACCGACCTTATTCTACCTCAAAGGCTTCATCGGCCGCATGGTGGAGCTGGCACGCCATCAGTATCCCGGTATCCCCGTAACTTTCCATGCCTCCATCGTTCCCAACGACCTGATACTTCATGCAGACGAGAACCTCATTTCACAAGTCATCATCAACCTGCTGAAGAATGCCATGCAGGCTTTTGAGAAGTCCTCCTCTCCAGCAGAGGAAAAGCACATCCATATACGCGCCTATTGCGATGAAGCCGAAGCTGTATTGATTGAAATATCCAACAATGGTCCTGCCATCCCCCCGAACATTGCCGAACATATATTTATTCCCTTCTTCACCACCAAAGAAAACGGAAGCGGAATAGGACTCAGCATCTCCCGGCAAATCATGCGCTTGTCCGGTGGAAATCTCTCCTTGAGACCGGGAAAAGAGACAACTTTTGTACTGAAATTTAATTGAACTAACTAAATATTGTATTTGTTATTAATTATAAATACCTTTGTACACTAAGGTACAAAAAGCATTTATAATAAACTTTATAACACAATACTTATGTTATTTACAGCAGAAAACATTCTACTCGTAGGTTCTATTTTACTTTTCGTCAGCATCATCGTAGGCAAGACCGGTTATCGTTTCGGAGTTCCCGCTTTATTGCTCTTTCTGGTAGTGGGTATGCTCTTCGGCAGTGACGGACTGGGATTGCAATTCCATAATGCAAAAGAAGCGCAATTCATCGGTATGGTAGCCTTGAGTATCATACTGTTTTCGGGCGGTATGGACACTAAGTTTACTGAAATCAAACCCATCCTTTCCCCCGGTATCGTACTGTCCACTTTGGGTGTTCTCCTGACGGCATTGTTCACCGGACTGTTTATATGGTGGCTTTCGGGCATGAGCTGGACCAATATTCATCTGCCGCTAATCACATCCTTGCTGCTGGCTTCCACCATGTCGTCTACCGACTCGGCATCGGTATTCGCCATTCTGCGCTCACAGAAGATGAACCTGAAGCACAACCTTCGCCCTATGCTGGAGTTGGAAAGCGGAAGTAACGACCCGATGGCTTATATGCTGACTATCGTACTGATTCAGTTCATCCAGTCCTCAGGGATGGGCGTTTCCCAAATAGCTCTCTCTTTCGTGATACAGTTTATTGTGGGTGCCGCAGCCGGTTACCTGCTGGGCAAATTGGCCATCCTTATGCTGAACAGGCTGAATATAGACAACCAGTCGCTCTATCCCATATTGCTGCTGTCGTTTGTCTTCTTCACATTCTCCGTTACCGACTTGATGAAAGGCAACGGCTACCTGGCCGTCTACATTGCCGGCATGATGGTGGGCAACAACAAAATTATGCACCGCAAGGAGATTTACACGTTTATGGACGGGTTGACATGGCTTTTCCAAATTATCATGTTCCTTTGTCTCGGTCTGCTTGTCAATCCGCACGAAATGCTGGAAGTAGCCGTCGTAGCACTGCTCATCGGCGTATTTATGATTGTTATAGGGCGGCCGCTCAGTGTATTTCTCTGTCTGCTTCCGTTCGGAAAACGTATCACTCCGACATCCAAGCTCTTCGTTTCCTGGGTAGGGCTGCGTGGTGCGGTTCCCATTATCTTTGCCACCTATCCGGTAGTGGCAGATGTACCCGGCGCCGACGTAATCTTCAACATTGTATTTTTCATCACAATCCTATCTCTCGTCATTCAAGGTACTACCGTCTCAAAAGTGGCGCGCTTGCTGGGACTTTCCACTCCAATGGAAAAGACAGGCAATGACTTCGGAGTAGAGCTGCCCGAGGAAATCGACTCCGACCTGCGCGATGTAACCGTTACCCAAGAGATGCTCGACAAAAAAGGCGACACTCTCAAAAACATGAACCTCCCCCAGGGGACCCTCGTCATGATAGTGAAACGCGGCAATGAGTACCTGATACCCAACGGCACCCTAAAACTCCACGTAGGAGACAAGTTGCTCCTTATTTCTGAAAAGGTCAAAGAATAGGAAATAAAGGAGAACAGTCTCCATGAAAAAAACTTCAAACCACTTGCTTTGCATCACTATAAGCCCTATATTTGCGCAGTTTTAACTAAAGTGTGCAATTATACGAATGGAACAAGAACAACTGTTCATTGACTATATAGAACGAAGCATCGTACAAAATTGGGATAAAAATGCCCTAACCGACTACCAGGGAATCACCCTACAATATAAAGATGTTGCCCGAAAGATTGCAAAATTTCATATCGTATTGGAAAGCGCCGGTATCCGGCCCGGTGATAAAATAGCCGTATGCGGTCGTAACAGCGCCCATTGGGCAGTGTGCTTTCTGGCAACAGTGACCTATGGTGCTGTCATTGTTCCTATTCTCCACGAATTCAAGGCAGACAACATACACAACATCGTCAATCATTCCGAAGCCAAACTTCTTTTTGTGGGCGATCGGGCCTGGGAAAACCTGAACGAAGAAGCTATGCCGCTGTTAATGGGAGTGGTACTGCTGACGGATTTCACTCCGGTCGTTTGCCGGGACGAACGACTCATGGAAGCATTCGAACACCGTAATGCTATCTATGGCGCACGCTATCCCAAAAACTTCCGTCCCGAACATATCTGCTATCGCAAGGAACAGTCTCCTGAAGAATTGGCGGTCATCAATTACACTTCTGGCACCACCGGCTATTCCAAAGGCGTAATGCTGCCTTACCGCAGTTTGTGGTCCAACATAGCCTATTGTCACGAAATGCTGCCTGTGCGTCCCGGTGACCACATCGTTTCCATGCTTCCCTTGGGACACGTTTTCGGCATGGTATACGACTTTCTTTACGGCTTCTCGGCAGGCGCACATCTCTACTTCCTTACCCGCATGCCATCGCCGAAGATTATCGCGCAATCATTCTCTGAAATCAAACCGCGTATCATCTCCTGCGTGCCTCTTATTGTGGAGAAGATTATCAAGAAAAACATCCTGCCGCTTATCGACAACAAAATAGGTAAGCTGTTGCTGCGCATGCCCATCGTCAACGATAAGATAAAAGCCGATATGCGCAAGAAAGCAATGGATGTTTTCGGCGGTAATTTTGACGAAATCATTATTGGCGGCGCTCCTTTCAATGCCGATGTGGAACGCTTCCTCAAGCAGATAGGCTTCCCCTACACCATTGCCTACGGTATGACAGAATGTGGCCCTATCATTTGTTCCAGCCGTTGGGAAACCCTGAAACTCGCCTCATGCGGAAAAGCCACTACCCGCATGGAGGTGAAGATAGACTCTCCCGATCCTCAAAATGTAGCGGGCGAAATTATCTGCCGAGGAACCAATCTTATGCTGGGATACTACAAGAATACCGAGGCTACCTCGCAAATCATCGATGTCAACGGCTGGCTGCATACGGGCGACCTTGCCACAATGGATGCAGACGGCTACGTCACCGTACGCGGACGTAGCAAAAATATGCTTCTAACCTCCAGCGGACAGAACATATACCCTGAAGAGATTGAAAGCAAACTGAACAACATGCCTTACGTATCGGAGTCTTTGATTGTATTGCAGCACGACAAACTCGTCGCCCTGATATATCCCGACTTCGACGATGCCTTCGCTCATGGACTCCAACAGGCCGATATAGAAAAAGCAATGGAAGCCAACCGAAATGAGCTGAACCTACTATTGCCGGCATACAGCCAGATAACCAAAGTGAAGATACACTTTGAGGAATTTGAAAAGACCGCCAAGAAGAGCATCAAACGCTTCATGTATCAGGAAGCTAAAGGCTGAAATTCTTAAAAAAGATATAGCAAAGGACGAAAATATATAAGAAGTGTTATAAAACATACTTTTTTTCTTGGATAGTTTGCAAATATTCCAAGAGTCCGTATCTTTGCAATGTGTTTTTCATAGTATTAGATTTAAGGTTAACAAAGGTTGGAGTACAGCGGTACTCCTTTTTTTATGTCTATACTTTTCATTCCTTGAAATATTCATTATCTTTACCTTAAAATAAAAAGAAAGGAAAAGAAATGGATATACACACTTTCATCAGTAACTATCAGGAAGCATTCGGCATGCAAGCTGAACTCCCCATCACATTCTGGTACTCCGACCGATTGGAAGCTCCAACAGAGAAAATAAACGGTTGCTTGTTCAAATGCATGAAGTTAGTCAGAGAAGGAAAGACAGTCAGCCTTAATGCAGAGACAATGGGCTGCGGTGGCGGAAAGTTCTACACCGGATTTACGGAAATGCCGGAACATGTTCCTAACTTCGTATCCCTAAAAGAAAAATATAAGAGAACTCCCGAAATGGTAACCGACTTCATTCGGGAAATCCAAGTGCCCAAAGCCAAGAAAAATTACCTGCATTTTGCACGCATAGACCGAATATCCTCTTTTGATGATGTGGAAGGCATATTATTCCTCGCTACTCCTGACATTCTATCGGGCTTGGCCACCTGGGCATATTATGACAACAATGCACCGGATACGGTTTCATCTCCATTCGGCTCAGGATGCTGTTCTGTTGTGACCCAAACGATTCTCGAAAATCAAAAGCAAGGAAGACGTACTTTCTTAGGATTCTTCGATCCGTCTGTCCGTCCCTGTTTCGAAGCAGACATATTAAGTTTTGCTGTTCCGATGTCACGATTCAAAGTGATGTACCACACAATGCGCGAAAGTTGCCTGTTCGATACGCATGCGTGGGGAAAGGTTAAAGAAAGGATACAAAAAAGCCCTCAAGAAGAAGTCTCTTCCAATCGTCCTGCCGTTTCATTCAGGATTCTGCCTGATATACAGCTACGTGAAGTGAGGATAGAAGACGCTGCCGCTATTTATCACGCCATCGATACACATCGGGATTATATGCGTATCTGGTTGCCATTTGTCGACACTCTGAAATCTACGACCGACGAAGAGGAGTTCCTAAAAGGCGTACTTTCTGCTCCTGATGACCGCTACGAACCTATATTCGGCATCTGGAACGAGCATAATGAAATCTGCGGATTAATAGGGTTTCATTTCTCCGACTTTGCCAATCATCGTACGGAAATCGGATATTGGCTCCTACCGGAGTATCAACATCGCGGCATCATGACCCAGTGCGTTCGCTGCTTATGTCGATGGGCCATTGAGACAAAAGAAATAAAGCGCATACAAATCCGTTGTGCCACAGGCAATGCGGCAAGCAATGGTATCCCTCTTCGATTGGGCTTTCGGCTCGAAGGGACGGAACGCGCCGGTGAATTGTTAGCGTCGGGAGAGTATACCGATGTACATGTTTACAGTATATTAAAAGAAGAAATAGAAGCATCATTCTAAAGAAACAAGTAATTTATGGAACAAACTATTCAGCTCAACGAGCACAATAAGCAGGAGTATCCCCCTATGCACACCTGCGAACACATCATTAACCAGACAATGATAAGACTATTCGGCTGTGGACGCTCTGTCTCAGCACACATAGAGCGCAAAAAAAGCAAACTAGACTACCGTTTGACAGCTTGCCCCACAGAAGAACAAATCAAGAATCTGGAAAATACGGTAAACCAAATAATAATGCAGCATCTCCCTGTTACTACCGAATTCATCACTCAGGAAGAGGCAAAAGGACGTTTCGACTTGAAACGCTTGCCGGAAGACGCTTCAGAAACTGTACGCGTAGTAAAAGTAGGCGATTACGATGAATGTCTTTGCATCGGCACGCATGTTGCCAATACATCCGAAATAGGCACATTCAAAATTATCAGCCACGATTGGGATGGAGAGAACAAGCGCTGGCGGATACGTTTTAAATTAGTATGAAAATCAAACAAAATTAAATAAAAAGATAGTAATATTGGCATTATATAAGTAAAATAGTCAGCATCTTTATGACAAATAGTCAATAAAGTCAACACTAACCTATTGGCATGCAGTTTGCGATATACCAAGTGAACGACGGTTCGGAAAACAAATGATAAAAGCCGAAAGACGGACATCTGGAAACAACGAAAACCGAAGTTCAGAACAAACTGAATGTATAACTTTTAAAAGATAGGAGACTATGATTATGATGCCTGTAAGAAGAACTCAGAATTGGTTACCAAGTATCTTTAACGATTTCTTTGACAACGATTGGATGGTAAAAGCCAATGCAACTGCACCTGCCATCAATGTGTTTGAAACAGAAAAAGAATACAAAGTAGAGTTGGCAGCTCCCGGCATGACAAAGGAAGACTTCAACGTTCATATCGATGAAGAAAACAACCTGGTCATCAGCATGGAGAAGAAAACGGAAAGCAAGGAAGAAGGCAATAAAGATGAAAAGAGAGAAGGTCGCTATCTGCGTCGCGAGTTTTCATATTCCAAATTCCAACAGACAATGATCCTTCCGGATGATGTTGACAAAGAAAAGATTTCCGCCCAAGTAGAAAATGGCGTATTGAATATCAATTTGCCGAAATTCACTGAACAGGAAAAAGAAAAAGCTAAAAGATTCATTGACGTGAAATAAAGTAACTGGTAATTAGGGAAATGCCCCGGTGCAATGTGATTAGCATCGGGGCATTTTTATAATATCATAATTGATAATCAACATTTGGCTTCTTTCCTCTTTCCTTTCAGGAAACGGTTTGTCAACCAACTGCGTATAGGCTCATCATAAAGTTTTAAGCAAGCATAAGCAAGAATGAAAGATCCGGCAAAGGTTAATATCATATAAGGTATACCCTCCGCCAAAGTTGCATTATTATTACATACCCATGCCGTATAAGTGTATATCAATGGATAGTGCGTTATATATACCGGATATGAAATATCTCCCAAGAACTTGCACATTTTAGTGGAACGTTTACCGGTTATTTTCCCTCCAGCCCCCATAGAGACAATCACAGGAAAAACAAACAGTATGCAGCAAGCCTCGTACAGCCCATTCATCCAGAAGTGATTTTCTCCACCCAAACGAGGAAAAGACAAGATCACTACAATCATCAGGCTACACCACCAGAAGGCACGTTTTTTAATGTGAACCAACCATCCCAATCGGAACAACAGCAGTCCGCCGAAGAATGGATACATCAATCGAACAATTCCCACATATTGCTGTCTCCAATTCAACGACCAACCGCCAACGATATCTCCTGTTGGTGCTGTGAGGCAATAATGTACCGTAAAACATCCGGCTATCAAGACTAAAACAGTCAAAGCTGTTTTGCTGAATCGCCGAACGAATAGCGCATAAAGGATATTACCTATGTATTCAAAATAAAGCGACCAAGCCGGAGCATTCAGCGGATGCATCTCCGCCCAACCGCGAATGTCCCATTTCAAAGGAAGCGGAAGTAAAGTACATCCCAGCAGCATAACCAATAACATAGTTCCTACCGTTGTATTTTGGATGGGCGGGAAACAAGGAGACTCCTGAAAAAAGAAAAATACCGCCCCTACGATACTCCCTACTATAACCATCGGATGCAAACGTATAATACGTCGTTTGAAAAAAGTGACGGTACTCATCCGGTTCCAACGATCATCATAGGCATAACCTATAACAAAGCCGGAAAGCATAAAGAAAAAGTCTACCGCCAAATAACCATGGTTGATAATCTGTTCCAAGTGATTGCCGCCCGCATGTGCTTCAAAAAGATGAAAAATTACAACCATGACTGCTGCTACACCACGAAGCCCATCGAGTATTTCATAATGCGGTTTCGAGGCAAGATAAGAGTTTTGCGTGTTCATTCAGATATTAAGATGTTTATTTAGCACGCAAAGATACAAAAAAAGAGATACTTCAAAAAGACCGGACGAACAGTTACTCTAAAATATCTTCCTTATCTAAAGGCATATACGGTCCATCCTTCACTTCAAATATAACGGAAGGTTCCAGAACTTCCAAAGTATGCCACTGCCCTTTCGGAATATGAACCCCATAAATTCCATTTCCGGGATACAGTTCATAGCGCTCCCTCTCTCCCCCATCAGCATTGTAGAACATCACATTAATGTGCCCACGCAGTAGAATATAGGTTTCTGCTGTATGCCGATGCCGATGTATGGGCAGCGCAGTCCCTACTTCCAACGCATTAAGCAACCGTTGTGCTTTGGCGTCCAAAGTTTCATGCAAATTGAAGTTCATACGCAACCGTTCACTCTCTTTGGCCTGACCGGATACCTGATCCAGTAATTGATTGTCTATTATCATGTTGTTGTTAAGTAAACTTTGTACAAATATTTACGTCTAATAGTAGCACAACTGAGAATCAAATATTTACCTTACGATCCGCACTTATATGCTTTTAGTAGAACGCCACAAAGATAGTATTTTTTTTGTCTTGAAGTATTTTACCCTGCAATTCAACCGCACCGTAACGACTATTCAACCAATGCATCCTCATTGTAAACATCAGGTTACAGATCACATTCAGAACATCAATCCGAATCGACGAAAACTTCTTCGATATTTTTTCAGCAAACAATTGCGATACAAAGATGAAGTATAAACAAAGAAAACAGCCCGATGGAGGCTGTTTTCTAAAAGTAGTTTATAACATATTAATTTCATATGTAAACAGAGTAAAAGTTCTATCAAACACATTTTACTTCAATTATGAATATCTTTTGATTTTCAACTATTATTTATCTATCAGTTATTATCTCTTATTATTATGTATTATTATTTAATAAGTTCGTAGTACAACTTCAAATGCTTCCGCATAATTCACTCCCCATTGACTACCTCTGACTGCTGCCAACCCGTAGATATATTCAGCAGAACGTGGATGCGGATAAGGACGCATCACACCTCTATACATAGACAATGCTTTTATTTTAGCATCAATCCCCTCTTTTTCCACTTCTACATAACAATTTGGACGAAACAAATTCATAGCACTGTTAATGGCCCATTCCGAACATGACGGAACTTCCATATACCAGAATTCCTTTACACGTTTAACCTCTGGTCTGCGCTGGAACAGGCGAATAGCCTCCTGACACGCCATTGAAGTCTGTAAGTGATCGTTGTTTGTATCAGCAGGATGATGCGTGATTACCACATCCGGCTCGCTCTCCTTGATAGCAGACTCAATGAACTGTACCAGTTTCAGGTGAGGCACAGTGTTCATTTCGATGTTCGGAAAAATTCCCTCATAAATCTTGTTCACCCCAAGGAACTTATTCGATGCATTCGTATCATCCTCAAGTTCATTGTCCTCCGGACGGAATGCACGTGCCTTTGCCTCTGTACACATAATGCACACATCAATAATATCACCATTATGCGACCATTTCCACATCGAAGCACCAGAACCAAGAGTCTCATCGTCAGGATGAGCAACTACAAGTAAGTATTTCATGCTATTATTTAATTAAATTCATAAGTGGGTATTCTTCAACCATCATAAGCAAGGGTTACACAACCATATGTGCATTAGCGATTCTGCGAATACTCTCCTCGTAACTCACCACACGATATCTGCCATCAAAGTGGTTCGACAACTCCATATCGTACACAATGCTGCCGAACGCTTTATGGATAAAGCCCAACTGAGGTACTTTGCTCAACAAACGAAGAACAGGATTGAAGATGCGAGTCTGCCACATCTTGTTACCCACAGCCTTGGCTATGTCAGCTACAATCTTACTAACCTCAATGTAGCATTCCTGCTGCGGATAATAAATACCCCCCTTATTGTTCTCAATAATCAGACATATCAACTCACAAAGATTGTCCACATATACCATACTCTGCCTGTTTTCCAGTTTAGGGAAAACAGGCATCTTCTTTGCAAAATTCACCAGACGAGGAAAGTTGTCACGTGCAAACTCGCTATAGATTAATGGTGGACGTATGATAGCAATCTGAAATGTATCATCCACCAGCTTCTGTAATCCTCTTTCTGCCATCATCTTACTCTTGCCGTAGATAGTAGGTTCAGATGGTATAGTCTCTGCCGTAATTATCTTCTCCTCGCCCAATCCGCTCATATCGCCATACACAATCTGACTACTCATCTGTACGAACATAGGTACACCCTCGTTTTTTGTCTTGGTTGCTACATCGATAGGTAGCTGACCATTCACAGCATAATACTGTTCCTCACTACCCTGACGTGCATTTGCATGAGCCAAACCGCTCACATTATAAACCGCGTCATATCCGTGGAAGTCAGCCTCCACCCACTTTCGGTTCATACTATCTACCGCATCTATCTGCCAGCCAGGATAGTTTTTATTAATATATTCTGTAAACTTACCACCGATATATCCACCGATGCCAATGAGCATTACTTTCTTCATATTACTTAAAGTTTTCCCAGTTCTTAATCACCTCATCCCAAGGGCCACGATCCTCCTTGTCGTAGAGATATACACACTTGGCGTCTTTGAAATCGCGAAGCCACTCGGCAAACGAACACATACCGCCCTCTACACGCTTAGCATAGTCAATCACTTCACTCATACTAGTAAAAGGCTCAAACTCCTTGCGGTCAGCTGGATCAATACAGCCATTCTCCATACCCTTGATCCAAAGGTAAGGCAAAGGCATACCGACAAACTTTCCCGTCGGATTCCAAGCCGAAGCACGAAAGTTAATTTCCATAAAGTAATATATACCCTCCTTATCAATCAGGAATTCCACCTCAAATATACCTTCAAAACCGATTTCCTCGAACATTGCCTGAAGTTTCTTCTCCATCTCCTTATCCTCAAACATCTTCACATCATGATAAGGACTGTAGTAACCCTGAATCAAGTATTTCCACTTCATCTCAGTCACAATTTGCATCTCCTTACCTTTGTTGATACAGTAACCTTCGAGCGCCATTTCATTCTGTTTGTCCACAAAGTGCTGGATCATAATCAGCGGGCTCTCAATCTTAACGATAGCCTCACGAAGTTCCTGCTCATTCTGACATATATATACATCAGACTTCCAACTACCCGAGTTTGGCGAAATGTCCTTGGTGATAATCGGGTACCAAAGATTCTCTGGCAGTTCATCTTTCTTACTGATCACATACGAATCCAGCACATTGAAGCCATGCCTCTTTGCCAACAACTGAATCTCATACTTGTCCATAAACTCGTTGATTCTACCTGTACGATCCGCATTGTAAGTGATAAAATTATCCTTCCACTCATCATAGTGCAAGTCAAAGTACCCCACCGATTTATCGTCCGAGAATACAATGTAAGGTTTCTTACCGGTCTCCTCCGCCAGATGACCATACAGCTTCATCAGCAAACGGAAACCATCCTCTACCGAGTCCACACGATGTAACTCCGAAATATACTTGCTCTTCGTAGCCACCTCGTATCTACGCTTCACTGAGATGTAAACAGGATTGATACCATTCTCGCCCAAGGCACGAATCATGTTCAGCGGATTATAGTGTTCCAGTGCAAACACTATGCACAGGTGACCGTTGTATTGATTATTCATTGTTATATAGTTTATTTATTCTTGATTACATTTACCAGATAGTCCATCTCCTCCTTACCATAACGCTGATCAATGGTAATCGGAATAATGTAGCGACTAATCCAGTACTCAAAGCTCTCTACAGATTGCTCCTCGCAAATATAACTCCACCAGTGTCCCTGGAAGTGCTTGACCGCAAACAGCTTTTGAATCAATGCATCATCCTCCACTACCAAGGGATACACCATTGGAATGGTCTCCTCATCCATATAACGAGTAGGTTCAATCTTATTAATGCCACTCAAACACCTATGCACATAAGTAAAATTTTCCTTACGCTTCTGCTGGTTGTAGATATAATCTTCCGCATCCATCAGCGTACGGGTCAGTTTCGACATCTGCATACAATCCTCGGTGTCAATGCGATGCTCGTTCAGACTACGTGCCTCATAGCCCTTACCCTCACAGCCATATTCAATTCGCTTCAAAAGGAAAGTTGCCGTATCCGAACTGTAACATTGCGGGTATTCCTCCACATACTTGTGCGCATCCTTACCAATAACATATGCACCATCAGGAACACCTACAAATTTCCGACACGAATATACAGTCAAAGCCCCCTTCACCGGATGGCAGAAGAACGCCTGTGCACAATCGATGATGATATGCACATAAGGCTTAGCTAATTCAGTCATACGTTCGCTTGACATGATGCCGTAATAATTTACCAACAATACCGCATCATCCTCTTTGACTTCAATATCCAACGGATTCCAGTCTTTGTCCTGATGATAGAAGCACATCTCCACACCCTTCTTTTCAAAAGTCTTGCGAATTGAGTCACACTGGTAAATCGGAATCCAAATGCGTTTGCATCCGGTTACACGAAAAGCATGCCAAATACCCATGCGCCCAGTGTTCAGTCTGGCAATATCAGTCTCTTGGCGGTAGAGTTCACGATCTTTCGGCAGTTGCAACTCAAGGAATGAACCTATTTCCATCTTTGCTTATCCTTTTCGATCAACAATTTGATCGTCAGTCATTTTCGGGGCACGCACACTATCAACAGGACGCTGACAACCGAGTACAATGGCAAACGTTTTATAGAACACCAGCCAATCCAGTTTCAAGTTCCAGTTACGCACATAGTAAAGATCAAACTCAGCCATCTGTCGGCGGTTCTCCGACTCTCCCTCATGTACAGCCTCCCAACCGGTAATACCAGGGCGCATCGACTGACGCTCCTGCTGCTCAGCCACGGTCATCACCAGCATCTCTTTAGCCAAGATAGGACGAGGTCCGATAAACGACATCTCACCCTTCAGAATATTCCATATTTGGAAGAGTTCATCCATGTTTGTCTTGCGCACAATTTTGCCCCAGTTCTTCAATCGCACCTCATCGGGCAGCAACTCACCGTTCTCATCGCGCTCATTGGTCATCGAACGAAGCTTGTATAAAGCAAACAGCTTGTTCTTGTAGCCCACACGTTCTTGCTTGAAGATAGGTGATGCCTCAGGCGACACCGCCTTCACAAAGATAATTCCGCATATCAACACCAATGATACCGGAATAAACAGAATCAATGCCAGCATCAAGTCAAAAAACCTTTTTACAATTTTTTCCATTGTATTTTATTTTTCACTTATTCAATTATAACTATCTATTTTCCGCATAGAACTATAAACAGCTCATTTATTATGATTTACAGATATAGTAAATAATTGGATTTAACTTTCATTCATTGATAAAGAATAATAAACGAGCCTTATCTTCAGGCTTTAATGATAAGTTGTTAGCGTCCAATTTTGACGTGTCTCATATAGAAAACCGTATTTAAGCGTATTCCTTATAAATCTTGTCAAAAGTCGGATTATCTTTTAGTGTTTATTATTAGCAATTCCGATGATCACCGGTCATAAATTCTCATAATCGATACGGTTGATTAACTAGTCTTCCTATAGGAAAACAATTTCGTCATTTACATCTTGAGTTCTACGCCCCATTTATTGAGCAACTTCTCCACTTCACTAGGTATCCCGCATGTGAAATCATTTTCACGAGGAGTAAAATCGTCTAACTTTTCCCAAGCATCCACAATAGAATAGGTTCCATCCAGTATGTACCCCTCCTGAGAAAGTTTGCGAACAAGTTCTGTTTGGTGGTCGTTCAGCATCTCATTATATTTCTTTAAACGAGCTACTGCTATACACTTCTTCCCTTTCTGTATGGCACTAAATAAAGCGCCACTACCAGCATGACTGATCACCACATCAGCTTTTGCTATGTACTCCTTAAACTCATTCTCGGCCACATATTCCAAACATTTAATGGTGTCAGAGGTATAATGTGTATTACCCAATTGAACTATAAATTCGTGAGCAGGATGTAATGTATCTATGAGTTCCTCCACCATCTGCAAACAGCGAGGAAACTGATTGCCTTGTGTCCCTAATGTTATAAATACCATAATTGTGTGTTTATACTAATGTCCCACAATACTTTGCTCCGGGATAGAATTTAAGCATCTCTGGCCACTGCACAAAGATTTGGTCGGCCATCTTATACACCAAAAATCCAGTCATCGAGCGTGCATACACCTTGGCACGAGTTTCAATAAAAATAATTTTGCTACCATGGAGTTTGCCAATAATAAACAGAGATACGGCAATATTACTGCCGGTGGAGATAATCACCTTGGGACGATACTGTTTCCATATCTTTCGACTGGCAAAAAACATCTGAAAGTACACAGCCAAAAATGACCACCGACTACCGCTCTCGTTGTCCTTCACTTCCTTACGTCGTGAAGACTCACCCTCTATAATTTCAATATGTCCAATATTCTTCAAAGTTAGCATTTCCTTGGTTGCTCGCACATTGTCTGTCACCAATACAGACTCATACTTACCGAACAATTCTTTCATTGCCATCATCTGGCTGAAATGTCCACCTTGGTTACAAGCGAACATTACGGTATTAGTTAGTTTTGACATTATTTTTAACACCAATTACTGAACGATACAAGTCATAAATTTTATTTGCAACCGAATCCTCATCCAATTGCAGTTGGATTATTTTGTCTCTTCCCAACAAACCATTTTTCTTATGCAAAATCGATTCTGCAACCAACTGAGCAAGTTCCTCTGCATTGTGTTCTTTTGAAACAAAACTATCCTTTACCCCTTCAAGCAATACCTTTACATCGCCAACTGGAGTTGATACACAAGGAAGATTGCAACACATAGCTTCTTTTACAGCTTGAGGGGAACCTTCAGACTTCGATGTCATTAGCAGCAAATCACTGTTTGAATACAATTGTGCTATTTGCTGACGAGTCATATTCTTCAGTTCACGTTCCTCTGCATCAATATTATACTTCTGCTTCAGAATCTCAAGCGTTTCACAAAAAAGAGAATAATTCTTTACCTGACGCTCATGATTACTTGGAAATACAATCTGCACCTTATCATGAACCTCCGTCTTTTCTAATGGTTTGAAAGTTTGCAAATTTACAGCACATGGTACCATATAAATCTTTGAACAATAAGGTTTGACCAAAGACTCCATATCATCATTCAGGATAACGGCTACATCAGAATGCTTTGCTGCAATTCTCGACACAAAAACCGATAATTTTCCATTACCACCTTTGGGCTGTATATCGCTTCCATGGAATGTGGTAATCGTTGGCAAATGCTTTAAAAAAGGATTAAGATGATACATTCCTGCCAATCCATAGTGAATATGCACTAAATCGTAATTACCTTTATTTATTTTCTTTGCAACACCAAGTATCGACTTCATGTATTGCCACTTATCACCGAAACCATTGATATAATACACAACAAAATTTACATCTGGATGCAATCGTTTAATGGCCTGCACTTGTTCATAAACAAAAATACCATGATAAGGATGCTCCTTGGTCGGATAGACATTTGTAACTATCAAAACGTTCATAGATATGCTCTCCTAAAAAGCAACATTATAAAAAAATATCATTGTCATTATACCAGCAATATATACCTTATGAAACTTAAGTTCCTTTTCCTCTATGTTCTGAATTCCATAAGCTGTCAAAATCATTATAAACGGAAATACGATATAACGATATCTGAAATTGAAAGAAAAAGACATCATTAAAACCATCATACTGTTAAGCAATATGGTCGATAGTATAACAAAAACATGATCTCTCCTATTAATTGCCTTGATAAACCCTCCTATGAAAAGCGATCCCCAAAGGATGGATATGAAGACCGTAAAATTTGGCATTGTAATATAAGAAATTTTATCGGCAGTTGAAACAAATGAAGGAATCGGTCCTACAAATGCGAACAAACTGTTTGCTATCATAGATAAAATTCCTCCCAAGTTAGAATCGGCATAGTGCATAGCATGCATATCATTAAACACATTTTCCGATAAACCTCTCATTGCTAATAGATAAGCAGTAAGTTGTGTCCCAATATATATACAAACACCAAACAACAATACTAATATAAATACGTTCCTTAAGTTAAGTTTTACATATTTCGCAAACCTTACTGACACAATTGCAAGAATCAACATTGGTAAGAATGCCAATCGGAATAATACAGTCAATGCAGAAAAAAGAATCAACATCAACAAATTACCAATATTCTTTATTGTATAGTAACGAATAGAATAATAGATTGCACCGACAACAAATAAAGTAAAGAAATTTTCCTTAAGACCATTTGCAGAGGTCACAACCGAATAGGATAACGTACCCAAAATAGCAATCACTAGTTTGGAATATTCAGAACTAATATAGTAGTTAGCAATTTTATAAGTATAATTACACAACATGGTGACGGCTACACTATTTGCCAAAAGTGCCACATGTATGCCAAAATCATTTCCAAACATTCTATAGATAAAATACAAGATATATGCAAATCCCGAATCATCCAAATCATGATCTTCTATACAAAAATTCATGAAATCTGATAGCGAATATCTGCTAGCCTTGAGTGCGTCCATATGATAGTCCAAGGCATCCATAGGAATTGGCCCAAGAGGGTCATTCCAATGTTCGATATAAAACAAACGGATGACTACACTCATTATAAAATGTGCAGAAAATATTATGAATAAAAGACTGCCTCTAGTTGTTTTCTGACTAATTGATAAAACAAACAAGCTGATCATTACCATCATAATCTGCATAGACAAAACACCTACATCAGGTACAAGCTTCTGTCCAGACAATATCAAACAAGCAATTAAAAGAAAGATATACGAAACTCCCAAAAATCGAGAGTTCATAAACCTTATTGAGGATATTGAATTCATAAATTAAAAACTATCCAAATCCAACTTCCTTAAATTCCAGCTATTTGCTTCGAGAACATTGATTCCGTTTATTTCCCAATTGATTTCACCTACTCTATCGTATTGTAGTGAATAAATGAGAGCTGGTGGAGTTTTTCTTATACAATGTAAAAACGGAATCGTATGGAAACCTAACTTTCTTAGGAGTTTTGATTCGTTCGCATCCCCCTCTGGTTTCCAAACAAGGACCTCTATCGGTTTACAATATTCTCTGAAGAAACGGTATGATTTTTTTACATAATTTCTATCTGAATATAAAACAAGCCCAAGATTGAAGTCTTTCAAGTCTATACTTGACAGCATCAAGAAAGATAATAGCACATCATTAGCATCAAACGCTTGCACAAATCGGTAAAACTTGTTAGTTCTTGTCATGCGCCATTTCAGATTATCTGGATCAACAAACGAGTGTATTGAGCCCAACCTGTCTAAGGCACAAATGGACTGAATTTCCTTGTCCGACAACGAATCTGTAATTTTGTATTTAATGCTGTTCTTTACAAATTCAATATTATTTATATTGTGAAAGTTTTCCTGAGAACCCAAAAGCCTTTTCTTCAGAATACGTCCCCATGAAAAATCGTACATGTGGCGAAGAGACATAAGGTCAGCAAAACCAATCTTCTTATTTCCATAATATGGTATCCAAGACGGACCAGTATCAAGAATTAACTTTATACCTTCTTTCCGTAACGCATCTATGGAAAAACGATTCATCTTTGAAAAGAGCCCCTGTTTTCTGGCACTTGGTACAATGACAGTATCGCAGATTTGTGCAACCACCTCACTTTTTCCTCCTATTATGAACTTGTTTAGAAAGATACCTCGGAATCCGACGACTTCATTGTCTGGAGTAACCGCAATGACACTAAGGGACTTATTATAGTTTGGATTCTTGTGATAAGTCCAATCAAAGCGCATTTTTCTACCTTCGAAGTCTTCTTTCCACAAATAGCGTTCTATCTCGGCACATTGCTCAAAATACTCCTCTGTATATAACTTTATTGTATACTCCATATTATCGGTTGAAAAAGTTTCGTTTGATTCTTCTTATCAATTCGATTACATTATAGTTCTTTACTCGATAATCAATAGTCATAAGCAATTCTTTATTATGACTAATAATATTGAACTGATGACCACCGAAATTATAATTAGAGAATACTGTACTGTAAATGCGATCCTTGTAAACGTGCTCGGAGTATTTTTCAGCAGTCAATTGGTCTATTTGCATCAAAGTGATGTCTTCTCCATAACTTGAAACACAAATCTGGGCAGGGCGATACAACTTATCATTGAAAGAGAATACAGCACCTCCGTTTCGGCCATAATCATTACCTGTATAAATCGGAGACTTGGGGTGCTCTTTATATGGGCCGTCAAGTGAATCAGAGACAAATAGATGCTGATTGAAATTTTCCTTTTCTTTAACAGATGTAAACAGATAGTACTTTGCCCCATTTTTGATGATAGAGGAATCCACCCACTGACGTTTCTCGTCGATAATAACCTTAGCCAATTTCCATTTACTCAGATTGTCATTACAAGCTTCATACAGGCGGATTGTTCCACTATATCCAGCTTCTGGCAACATATACACTTTACCATTATCCTCAAAAACATACGGGAAAGACAAGTGAAAAGCCTCCTTTAATACATCTACCTCATCTGACCATACCTGCATATCATCAGTAAAACGCATGCAAATATAACCAACACCATACCATCTGTCTTGTCTCTCATAAAACAGATATAATCTCCCATTGTATGAAAACAGGAAAGGATCTGCAAGAAAAATGATTGGCTCTATCTTAAATAAATCGGTATCAGACTCGAACTTCTTAATTAGAGTACCTTGACTTTCCCCAAAATCCTCTGCTTTTAGCTTGTTTATGCTAATACTGAAATTATTAATGTATAGATTAAACATTCTTTAATTCCTTTCGGATAAATTGATCAAGTAAAGAGAATTCAGATTTGAAAGTACGCTTCGATGCTGCCATCTCACACATTTTTTTATAATTAGCCCGATCTGTCTTAACTCCTTTAAGGTAGCTGAGCAGTTCTATAATTGTGTAAGAATCATAATTCGGATGGTTCTTTAATATAAAACCTTCCTTACCATGGCGTACACTACGAGCATAATCTCCTGAATACTCAGTACAAATCATTGGAACGCCTGCAGCAAGGTACTCACATATCTTTGTTGGTGAAGACACTGTGTTTAGTACAAGATCATCCCGCAAAAGGAAACCAGCATCTAGAAGTTTCAAATGTGATGGTACTTCCGCTGGAAGCAGACCTTTAATACAATAGTTCTCCGCACCCAATCCATCAAGCTGCTTTTGCAAGTTAGCAGGAATATCAAAACCTGTATAGATTACTAAGAAAATACGATCATCCAGTTTGTACAGTTTGATAGCAAGATCTACAATCAGATTAATGTTCTGCCAAGCTTGTAGACCTCCGCAATAGCCAAGGACGATTCTATTTTCTGTCAATTTCATCAAATCACCCTCATAAGCATTACAATTGTACAACTCAGTATTAACACCACAAGAAATAATCGAATTGGTTGTAATCTTTGTATCAGTATTCTTTTCCAACTGTTTGCAAAGATTCTCGGATACGGTTATGCAAATATCAGAATACTTAATAGAACAAACTTGGTCGAAAAGAAAATTATTAGAACACCATTTCTTATGTGTATACTTCGAGGTATATTCGTAATAACCATCACCATGGAAGTCGGTAATACGCATAGAAGAGTTACCAATGAAACGTAAGGGCAAACCATCCACCTCGCTCTGAACCACATCGTAATGCTTAATTGTAGAATAGAACCATCCTACTAAATACTTATAGTAACGCAAAAACAAAGCAAGAGTTTTATTCTTTGCTCTTGGAAACAGATAAGGTACAAAAGTCCAGTGCACGCTATTATCTACATATTTTTTCAGAGATTTCCAATAGCCAAGATCCTTGAACAGACATAAAACATCAACTTCATAACCAGCCTCTTTATAACATTTAATATAACAGTTCAATCTATGTTTGGCTCCTTCATTCAAATGCACGATAAGACCCGCGCCTGAAAAAATTATTAATACTTTAGGCATTTTATAATAATGATTTATACATTACAGTATTCGAATATTTTGATAAGATTTTTATTACATGCAGAGTGGACAAACTCAAGTCTTTAGGGTGATCTATATAGGTTATCAAATCTTTGTTATTAACAAAGAAAGCTAACAAAATCGTTGGGATTGACCTTTGAGAAAAAGTGTATCTGGAATAATTAACATAATTATCAGGTTTTGCCTCCTCTTGATAGTCACCTCTTATGTGAGTACCGTCAGTTATACACTTTAAATCATTAAAAACTTTCTTATTAATCCAGTCTAATCCTCTATAGACAATAGTCCTTCGATAGGAAGAAATTGGTACCTCTATAAATTCCCCCTTATCATCAGGAATAATTACATCATTTTCATACCTCCACATTTCACCATCGGGAGAATCTATAAAATTAAAATAGGAATACTTATTCTTACCATATGCTCCTCGTGCTACGGACGAATCAATCTTGATTCCCGCTTTTTGAAATCCTTTCTTCAATTTATCAAAAGGTTGTACTGCCCATCCACCTGCTCTGAAGGCAACGATCTTGTAATCTGAATCAACCTCACGTGCGATGTTTGTAAGCAGATTTGTTCCTTCTACAAACATATCTACAATCTCCTGCTCAGAGAAGCTATTGAGACTATAGTGACGAAACTCGAAAAAGTCCCATGTACCATCGCCATTATATTTAGCATCTACCCAATGAGGATGGATATGCAATTCAATACGGTGGCCTCGGCAAACCATATCCTTGAGTTGATCAACGATGAGTTGGTAGTCTGCCAAGGTACGTTCAGTATTTGCTTCTTTCAAATACTTAAGCATCTGCCAATCTACAAAGAAGTTACCCTTAAAGCCTACAGAATCCATTGCATTGAGCAGGAGGTTGGTTGGTTCTATCAAAGACTTCACAACCGTCCCTGACCTATCGCCAAAGAATAACTCGTAGTCGTATGAAAGAATGATTTTTTTCTTCTGAAACATAACCTTATCTGTTACCTGTAAGAACAGGCATTATGGGCTTAAAAAATTTATTTAGTACGTAGTAGTAAACTACAGATATTCCATATACCATAAAGGGACTCAACAAATACAATAAGCATAGTAACCATTCGTTCTGAAAAGAAGAGCATTGCTCAAGCTTGAGACAAATGGAAGTAGGAGCAATAAACAATCCGCATGCATGTATGGCATATACAAAGAACGAGCTTTGATCAATGATGTTAGGGATAACAATACAGTATTTCTCATTGATTGATTTTGCTAGCCATACCATTGCTATTGCTACTAATATAGTTGTTGTCTGCTGTATGTATCTGAGCCCTTCCTGAGACTGCGGATATTGATATAGTCCAATAGCAATAGATACTACAGCCAAGAAGACAATAAGCCAATTGAGCGACTCTGAATTTATCAGACAAAACTCCTTTTGATCAACAGCCATATAAGCTCCCAAAGTGAAGAACAGAAATGCATGTATGCTGAAACCAGGAACAGATGTCCATAACTGTGTTACATATAGTAACATCATACCAATGGCCAGCAATCCTTTCAGATACCTGAGCAACAAATAGATAATAGGAGTACAGAAAGATACGACAATAAGATCGCGCAGGAACCATAGCGGTAAGTCTGCCGGACCATACATAGGCATTGACCAGCCCAAAATATTCAGATTCTTCTCTCCCCATAAATGGCAGCACCACAGTGACTCCAAAAGATTGAAGCTTATGGGGTAACCGTTAGCATGCCATTGATATACTTGATATAAAAACTCGTATGAAGCTGAAATGGTACACCATACCAAATAAGGTACAACCAAAGTCTTCACTCGCTTGCTGGATTTGACTTTGTATACATCTAAAGTGAACTGGTCTACTCGGTAAAAATACAAGAAGCCAGAAATAAGGAAAAAGAGTCCGGTAGCTGATGGGGTCAATATATGTCCGAACAAGTTTTGCAACATATTGAGCATTTCAAAATCCCCCCCATTCACATAACTAGTAAACCTTACAGGTGTACAGTGGTTGATAATGACCAAAAGCAACAGAAATGGGCGCAAATTTGGATATAACTGTCAGTTTGCTTGAGTTCATTATTGTTTGCGTTTTCAAAGATTTTTTTTAATAATAGCTATTATTTCTTTCAAAGATTCATTCTTTGTTATTATTGACAGGCCTACATAACATACAAAAAAAACGAATCCTCCAACAAAGAATTGCATGTACATATTATCAAAGCTATAGACAGGAATTAAAGCAACAAGTACACCAATGATACCCAATACCATGCTAGGTGTAAAGTCTTTTATTTGTTCCCAAATAGATATTCCGATTAGTTTTTTTGTATACGCAGAGTTTAGTACCATAGCCAATAGGCCGTAACTTGCCTTACCTACACAAAGGCCTATTAGTCCAAAAGGCACAGATATTATAAGAATCAGGAAAGCAGTAACCTTTTTAATCACCTCCAGTTTAAGAGCTAGGTCTGCTCTACCTTTAACATAAATCAGATTGCGATTTATGCAACTAATATGTTCTAGCAAAAAGCCACAACAAAGGATTTGCATAAGTACAATAACGTCTGCCCATTTTTCTGTAAGAAGAATCAGCACCAATGGTTTTGCAAGAACGAGCAAAACAAACAACAAAGGTATTATTATGTAGCTAGACAATGATATGTATTTGCGATAAACAGAAATCAATTGGCGCTCATCGGTTATTTTGCTCATGATTGGAAACGTGACACGAGAAAATACCTCAACACAAATGTATGCTGGCATCGAAGTAAACTGTTCGGCACGTGAATAATAACCTAACTGAGCTGGAGTACAGAACTTTCCAATTATTATAGGATAGAGATTAGCGTAAATTTTATCAATAATACTGGCCGCCATCAAACGCGTGCCAAATGGGAATAAGCGGTGAAATGATGATACATCGAAAAAGCATACAGGTTTCCACCTCTGAGTGATAGTATACATACCGGTCATCACAACTGCAGAGGTTAAATATTGTCCTACCAGAGCCCAAACTCCCCCCCCCTTAAAAGCAAGTATAATACCTACTACACCTGAGAATAATGCTGAAATAACAGTAACTTTAGCAATAGCCTTAAAATTAACATCAACAGTCATTCGCACTTTATGTATAGCAGAGAATGAAAATATTATGATTCCCAAACTCTGAACCCTTAGATATAATGTAACATCGTTATTGTAGAACGATGATATATAAGGAGCCGCAAAAAACAAAATAAGATAACAACATACAGACAGTAAAACATTGAATGTAAATATTGTTGAATAATCACGCTCAGTCTTATACTTGTCCTGAATCAGTGTCGTAGCAAAACCTCCATCTATGAATACCTGTGATATTGTAATGAACACAAAAATGATGGCAACGATACCATAATCTTCAGGCATAAGAAGACGAGCCATTATGACACTAATCACAAATTGAATCACCTTTGTTGATGCAGACTCTACAAAGGACCATATTACTCCCTTTACAGATTTGCTTTTAAGATCTCCTACCATATCAAGTTAGTATCTTCCAACTTTTATGATTTGTTCCCAAAAGTTACTTTCTTTACAAAACTCTATAGGAATACTCCTGAAATTGCGTTCGTAAAGCGGTGTCTGATAAACATTAGGATCAGCATGCGCATTCTTCTTTGGTGTCATGAAATCCTCTCCATAAAGAGTTTTCAAGATTTCTACTGAGTTTAATGGAATTTTAATTTCCTTATTTCTAAACTTCCAAGCCATAGTTGAAGTTTCATAGGGCACAACAACATCCTTTGCTCTAAAAAGATTCATATTGCTTGAAAACAACCAGTCATGGCCCGTAATAGCCAACGGAAGAAAAATGTGTGATTGTGAATTTACATCTATATATGAAAAATAAATATCACATGTTAACCCTTTGAACTTCATAGGAAGTTGGCATCCTTTAAAATCAGAAGCGACAAAAATATTACTAAACTCAAATCCGTGTTTTTTCAAAGAAATCAAAAGATTATCCGACAAGCTTCTGATATCAAGTGCCATATCAATATCATCATCATAAGGGATAAAATCATGATTTCTGTATATTCCTAACAAAGTACCAAATATAGGAACAAAAATGATGCTAAGTTCACTGGCTACATCGTAATAAGCTTGTAATGCTTCACCACCAACGTCCTGTAGTAATGCACATGCCTTTTTTATCTTTCTTTCTTTTCTAATCTTATCTATTCCAATAATTTCTAGAATAGAATGAATAATTGTTTTTGCAATCATATCAATCATTACTTTATTATGACATTATACAGCAGGCGTACAGTATTTTTGTCAAGCACAATAGGGTTATTCTTAAGTCTTGTTGTATTTATTGAGTTTGTAAGTATTTGTATTGAAACATTACGTTTGTTATCAACTGGATTTACTAATACTAATTTTGACAGCATGTATTTAAATTTACTTATTGCTTCTTGCGCCGTATTACAATCCATTGCCTTAGCTATATCATTGAATATACAAATAAGGTGTTCTATTCCTCTTGTATCTACACAATAGTTCTCGTGATACAAATTATCAAGCATATATTTCCATATAACAGGCAAACACACAGCTACTGCATGCCCATGAGGGAATCCATAAAGAGAAGTAATCTTGTAGCTCATGGCGTGAGCTGCTGTAGTTTGAGTAATGTTGATAGCGCGACCACTGTAGTTAGCTCCCAACATGACATTAGCAGCTGCCTGATCATCGTTCTCAAAGATGTACTTCTCCCAGTTCTGCATAATGAGTTCAATCGTCTTGCGACTATACTCATAACTTTCTTCAGTCGAGTTGACTGACCACCAAGATTCGATGCCTTGGCAGAGAGCATCCATCATAGTACACTTCTTCTGATACTGAGAAAGCGACTTTAGAACAGATGGTTCCAAAAATACGTAATCTGGCAAGATACCATCGTTTGTGACGGTCTGCTTTGCTCCCTCGTAATACATAACAGCATTGTGTGTACTTTCGCTACCCGTTCCAGCAGTGGTTGGAATGGCAATGAAAGGAATCTTAGTACCGTCAATTTCTACACATGTATTTACCAAAGGAGGAATGATTGCATCATTTCCCTCTTTGGCCAATACTGCAAGTTTTATACATTTTGCCACATCCATCGGACTACCACCTCCAATAGCCAAAATACCATCGCAATCCTCTGATTTGAAAAGTTCGATCCCCTTACTTATTTGTTCATACAATGGATTAGACGTAAATTCGGTAAAATAAACCTTATCGATATCCAGCGACTTAATCATATCCCTGAAATTGAGCGACTGATAAGAACGAGAACCGGTAACAATAAATAACTTCTTACTACCACTCTCATTCAATACCAAAGGTAGTTTATTGATCCCTTGAATGATATTTTGCTGCATAACCTAATTCAATTACTTCTGAAGGAAGGCCATAAAAGATTCTTTGTTTTGAATAGGAGTCGTAGTAGGACGACCGAGATTCTTACGGTTACCCTTTTTGACACAAACCTGCAGGAGTACAGGACCTTCTGCATTCTTGATTTCAGGAAGTCTTGCTTCGAGTTCCTCCATGGTCTCTACCGAACAAGTTGCCACATAACCCACTGCTTTAGCAACAGCACAAAGGTCGATCTTGAGACCAACAGTAGGCTGACCACCTACTGAATCATGTGCACCATTATTGAACACTATGTGCACATAATTTTTACACTTCATGCTGGCGACAATAGCCATATTGCCCATATGCATAATACTGGCACCATCGCCATCAAAGCAATATACTCTACGCTCAGGCTTCTGGAGTGCGATACCAAGAGCAATCTGCGAAGCGTGCCCCATAGAACCCACAGTGAGAAAATCGCGTTCGTGACCTTGGTTCCATGTGGTACGTGCCTCAAAAAGCTCGCGCGAAATCATACCGGTGGTTGATACAATGCAGGCGTTATCCTCGATGTTCGAAGCTACTTTCCGAATTGCTTCCTCGCGAGACATGGTAAGGTCGTTCATCTCAACATCCCGAAGTTTGTAGGTATCAAAGGTGTCTTTCTCGATAACAAGTGCATAGCACTCGTTGGTAACCTTCATGAAGTCGGCAGCAATCTTAATCTGCTTTGCAGCATCCTCTTCCTCTTTAGATAGAATAGCATAGTTAATGCCCATGGTATTCAACAGACCGATAGTCACCTTACCTTGCTTTATATGCTGAGGCTCATCATACACACCGGGGTGACCTCTCCAACCGATAACGAGCAATACTGGGATATTGTATACCTCTTTATCGGTAAGTGAAGCCAACGGATTGATTATATTACCCTCACCAGAGTTCTGTATATAAACGACAGCTACCTTGCCTGTTGCCAAATGATAGCCAGCAGCAATACCCATAGCCCCCCCCTCGTTGGCAGCTATAATATTCTGCTCAGCAGGAAGGTTATCGGTAATGTAGGCACAGATATTTTTGAGTAGTGAATCAGGAACACCAGCATAGAAATCTATGCCATGTTCCTTAAGAGTATTTACGAAAAATTCAGGTCTCACCATAATCTTTGATTAGTTTTTGGTTCCAGGAATAAGTTCGAGAATCTCCTTGATAGGCATGCAGTACTCATTTGCAGCTTCTTTCGAACGAGAATGCATAAGGATAGACTTAGCGCAGTTCATCATTGCAGGATAAGAAGCACGAAGCATATGGTTAGCGTAGATTACTACATTGATACCCCAAGATACTAGTTCCTCCTCGGTAAACTGATTATAAGTGGTAGGAACTACTACAATAGGTACATCAGTATACTTAACACGAAACTGGCGACAGAATTCTTTGATGTCCTCACCGGTTTTCTCCTTTGAGTGAATCATGATACCGTCAACACCAGCCTCAACATAAGCGAAGCAACGCTTAATAGCATCAGAAATAGGTTTGCCAGCGATGAGCGACTCACAACGAGCGATGATCATGAAGTCATCAGTAATCTGAGCGTTCTTACCAGCTTTGATCTTAGCGCAAAAGCCCTCGATAGTATCCTGAGTTTGAACAGCATCTGTACCGAAAAGCGAATTCTGCTTCAAGCCTACTTTATCCTCAATGATAACTGCCGATACGCCAAGACGCTCAAGAGTACGTACGGTAAATACGAAGTGCTCGAGTTTGCCTCCAGTATCACCGTCATAGATAAAAGGCTTAGTAGTTACCTCAAGAGCATCATTCAGGCCATGAAGACGAGTAGTCAAATCAACAGCCTCAATATCGGGCTTACCTTTAGACGTAGAATCCGTGAGTGAAGAAGCCCACATACCATCGAATTCACGCTTTACATTATTCACTTCTACGCAAACATTCTCAGCAATCAAACCGGTAAGGCCAGAGTGTGACTCAAGTATGCGCACGATAGGTTTAGCTGCAATAAGACGACGGAGGCGCTTCATACGAACCTCAGGAGTAGTACCGATTTCCTTCAAACGCTGGTTGAGCATAGAACTGGAAATCCCCTGAGTATAAGGTATGTCGATTACCTTACCGCCCCACTGCGAGATGCAATCTATAACACGCTGGCGAGTTTTTTGTTGAACACCCTGTTTCCAATCATCACCATGGAGTACATAATCAGGACGTACTTTCTCTAGATTAGGAACGTAATCAAGAGTAGTTTGAGGAATTACCTCATCAACACCCTTGAGATTAGCAACGATCTCACTTCTCTGCTCGTAAGTTAGATAAGGCAGACGCTTATAACTAGCAATAGCCTCATCAGTAAGTACACCTACCACCACGCGACCAAGTTTCATAGCCTCGTGAATGATGTTCAAATGACCAGTATGAATGATGTCAGCAGACATACCAACATAAACTGTTTTTTTTTTGTCCATAATGTTTGTTATTGTAAATACTCAATTTAGGACACCGCCTTAATAAGGCACTTTGAATGTCCTAATTAAAGAATATGTTAAATAATGAGCTCTAAAATTAACATTAATTCGTTGCCAAAGTGATTTTGCCAAGAATCATATTAGCATAATCTCTGTACCCATTAATGATATTTTTGGGATATTGAATGCTTACGCACTTATCCTTATTACTTTACCTTAATTCACGCTTCAAACTCAGAATTTCTTGTTTTAATTATCTTGGCCGAAACACCAACAACTATTGAATGAGGAGGTACATCTTTAACAACCAAAACATTGGATCCTGCTTTGATATTGACATTATTTCCAATGGTAGGGCAGTTGACCTTATCACTATAACCGATAGTTGCTTACTGATTAATCCAACAATTCTTACCAATGTGTCGGCACGAAATAATGGTAGAAAAACTATGCTCGATAAAGAGCCCCCCTTCAATATTTCTACAATTGATATAAAAATTGAGGTAGTGGAATAGTCTGAGCGACTTCAGTAGAACTGACAGTACTCTAGAGTGACCTCTCATACGGTATACCATCTGAGTTCTGAATTCAGGATAGACTATGAATAGTCACCAAAATCCACAGTGTCTAAGACTAGAGTATCGTTAATAGTCTACCTCCAATCTTGCCCCAACAACAGTATTAACATACTCATTTTCATATATATTACCATAATGTTAAATTACACCTCATAGCGGTCTGTGCCTTTACCTGCGAGCACATCGGCTATGCGACGACAAGCTTGGCCATCGCCATAGGGGTTGGCGGCATGTGACATCTGCTTATAGGCAGTTGCATCATCAAGGAGGGTACTGACTTCACTCACGATCTTGTCATAATCGGTACCCACAAGGTGAACGGTACCCGAGGCGAGAGCTTCGGGACGTTCGGTGGTGTCACGCATAACAAGAACTGGTTTGCCGAGCCCCGGAGCTTCTTCTTGAATTCCACCAGAGTCGGTAAGAACAATGGTGGCTTTAGCCATAAGATGCACAAACTCGAGGTACTGCAAGGGCTCGATGAAGAAGAAATTAGGACGGGTTAGGTCTTCACCAAACACCTCATGAATTGGCTTGCGTACATTTGGATTGAGGTGCATCGGATATACAAAGTCTGCTTCAGAATACTTCTCACTAAGATCCTTCATAGCGGTGACCATGCGGATAAAGCCATCGCCGAAGTTTTCACGTCGGTGACCGGTGATAAGGACAAGTTTCTTACCACCATAAAGACGGGTGACGTCATAACCAGCATTAAGTAGGACTTGGTTCTGCTCCTGAGCGAGGACGATATCGGCATTAAGTTTGTCAACGACCATATGGAGAGCGTCAATCACGGTATTACCGGTGACATAAATATTACCATGGACCTTCTCCTCCTGCAGATTCTTCTCGGAGAGTGGAGTCGGCGAAAAGTTATAGGTGGCAATACGCCCAGTGATTTGGCGGTTCATCTCCTCAGGCCATGGGCTGTAGATATTGTGCGTACGGAGACCTGCCTCAACATGCCCCACGGGAATCTGTGCATAGAAAGCGGCTAAAGCTGCGGTGGTGGAGGTAGTGGTATCGCCATGAACGAGAGCTACATCAGGACGACACTCTTTGAACACGTCAGACATACCAGTAAGAATGCGTGAAGTGATGTCGGTGAGATTCTGACCTTGCTTCATGACGTTGAGGTCATAGTCGGGACGAACGTCAAAGATGGTGAGTACTTGATCGAGCATTTCGCGATGCTGACCGGTAACGCACACAATGGTTTTAAATTCGGTATGGCGCTTCTGGAGTTCTTTGACCAAGGGACACATCTTGATGGCTTCCGGTCGGGTTCCGAAGACTAACATAATTTTCTTTACCATATTAATAAGTGGGGTTATCTAATATGTTGGGGTATTCAGTAAAAATTCAAATATGAGTATAATCCAATAATTTTTAATCTCTGCGGAAAACGTCGCGTGTGTATACCTTATCCTCTACGTCTTTGAGACAATCGTCAAAACGGTTGGCGATGATTGCATTCGACTGAGACTTGAACCGGACAAGATCGTTGACTACCTTACTCCCAAAAAAGAGATCGCCATCGGAAAGGGTGGGTTCGTAGATGATGACGTTAGCGCCCTTGGCTTTTACACGCTTCATAATACCTTGGATAGCGCTCTGGCGAAAATTGTCAGATTTCGACTTCATGGTAAGACGGAAGATGCCGATGGTAACTGGTTCTTTTGAACCGTCGTACTGGTTGTTTTCACTATAATCATACCAGCCAGCCTTGCGAAGTACGGCATCAGCAATATAGTCCTTACGGGTTCTGTTACTCTCTACGATAGCAGACATCATATTCTGAGGTACATCCTGATAGTTGGCAAGAAGTTGCTTGGTATCCTTTGGCAGACAGTAACCGCCATAACCGAAACTAGGATTGTTGTAGTGTGTGCCAATGCGTGGATCAAGACCAATACCGTTAATGATGGCGGCAGAATCAAGCCCCTTGACCTCACTATAAGTGTCCAACTCATTAAAATAGGATACGCGAAGGGCAAGGTAGGTATTGGCAAAAAGTTTCACAGCTTCCGCTTCTTTCAAACCCATATAGAGTACAGGAATATTCTTGGTATCCTTGTACTGTTCCATGATGGGATTCTCGACAGAAGGACCTTCTGCTCCTTCAACAAGGAGGCGGGCAAAGGTCATGGCAGCCTCCTTCATGTGATTGCCTTGAATCTGGCGGATGGCTACATTCTCCTCCTCCCATTCTGCTCCCATCATCTTGGGATAGCCTACGATGATACGGCTTGGATGGAGATTATCGTAAAGAGCCTTGCTCTCACGAAGGAACTCGGGAGAAAAGAGAAGTCGGAGCTCACGACGTTTACTGTCTACCAATGGCTCCATCTGTGCAAACTTCTGTGCGTATTTCACATACAATGAACGGCAGTAGCCCACAGGGATAGTTGATTTGATAACCATGGTTGCCTCAGGATTCACACTCAGTACAAGGTCAATGACATCCTCGATGTGATGGGTATCGAAGAAATTCTTTACTGGATCATAATTAGTGGGAGCAGCAATCACTACAAAATCGGCATTCTTATATGCTGATGCACCATCGAGCGTGGCAGTAAGGTTCAGTTCTTTCTCAGCAAAGAACTTCTCAATATAATCGTCTTGAATAGGACTGATACGATGATTAATCTTCTCAACCTTCTCTGGAATTACATCCACAGCGACTACCTCATGATGTTGCGAAAGCAATGTAGCCATGCTTAAACCAACATAACCAGTACCGGCTACAGCAATTTTCAATTCTTGGTATTCTCTCATTTTCTCTATTTTTTCAATATTCTTGTCTTCTCAATGTCCTTGTCCGAAAACCAAGGTTGTCCCGTACCAACTGTCCTCCATGTCAATAAACATGACCGGAATTAAGAACGAAATGGAGCATGAGACTGTTGTCAATGGTATACACCGGGAATATTATCAAAATTGGCTATAAATAAGGCTCAGACTTTTCACGATTGTGAATCGGGGTCTCAGGAGTATTTGATCAACCCGACACAGTTCATGACGGCACAGAATTTACATCCTTTTATACTTGAGATATAAAACATATGCCTTTTGGCGGAGGAGTTTTGCCGCCTTGCAGCATCTTGAAAACATTATAAATAAAATGATGGTCCCGTTGAACGTGGTGAAGAAAAGCAATCAAATGGTTTTACAATATTAATCGGTAACCTTTACTTTAGGCAAGTAAAAAAACTTTCTACAATTTTCAATTTTATAGATTACAGATAATGGAACCAGCCTGTTTAATGAAGTGAGCAGAAAGCTATCTTATGGTATACTCATCCACATTACTCGTTTCTTTACTGAAGTTCACCCCTACTTTCACCAACGTCCTCCCATCTAAGGTGTTTCGTAAGGCATGCCTACAAAAAACACTTTCAGGCGCTCCATGAAAACATCTACATTACCGGTCCTCAACTCACGCATGAATTTTACAATATAAAAACCGGTCTCCGCATCAGACACTTCTGTATAATAGGGGATCAGGAAATTCAAAAAGCCATAACGAACCTCGTCATTAGGAAATCCCAAAATATAAAGACTAACCTCTTTATCATATCCCTTGATTGTGAGATTACCACTCTGATAAATCATAGGAAGCGGGTTTCTTACCTCCGCACGATATTCCGAAAAAGCAGATGCCTGTACTTCTACCCCACCAATCAACATAATCACTCTGTTTCAGCAAGTCAACAAGATAAGTAGGTGTACCCGTCTGAACCAATCATTATCCTTACGTATTTCCTCAAAAGGCTTGTATGCCAATCGGCTATTTTCGCATCTGTTCTATTTCTACCTCATTTCTTAGAAGATATATGCAAATATACGCTTTTTCTTCCAAGGGTAAGGTTTATTCATATTTGTTCTATTCGTCAACATATTCCCACGGATAAGGATTATCCACCACATTCTGAAATTCTTCAATAGCTTCTTGTTGTTCAGCAATAAGTATCTTTTCATCCCAACCAGCAATAATTTTACGTGCATCATCAGCCAAAGGCTCATCATAAACTTCACCATAGCAAGCAGTAAGCAAACGAAGTTTCAATAATGATACGGGAAGAACTTCAAGAATATCCCAACAGCGATTCAAAATCTCCTGAATATGTTCCTGCTTTTCACCATGATCAATAAACGAAGCATTGTAGCCCATCAGAAGAGCAAGGCAGACATTAGCCTGTTCTTCAACAGTGGAACCTTTGAAGCCAGAATTATACAAAGCTGTGGTCATACGGTAAACCTCACCGTTACGACGGGAAAGAT
>ENA-ORUO01000079-ORUO01000079.1-human-gut-metagenome-genome-assembly--contig:-NODE-79-length-109772-cov-3.775240_pt1 | contig 109772 bp, 89 predicted proteins | sample MGYA00242082_ERZ509215 | MGnify/ENA primary metagenome ERZ509215 (study PRJEB26280, sample SAMEA2338829) | human gut metagenome | biome: human gut; feature: human-associated habitat; material: faeces... | reverse complement strand
TCCTTATTTATTAATATTTTTTATTATCTTTTTTCTTCTTATTATTTTTATAGATATGGTCGCTCATTCCATATCTGAATCTATGTCACATAATCATTTAAGCTGTCGCTCCTGCTGTATCTCCTGCCGGCTTCTTCGCACTCTCAACCCCCTGGATAAACTCCATAATGTCTTTGTCTTCCTGTGTATAGACACCACCACTCAGTGCAGACTTCAGAATCTCTGTTAATTGATCCACATATGCGTGATACTGTGGATTTGTGCGGTCTCTCGGTCTTGGAAGATCAATCTTTAAATCCTCAAGGATTTTACCATGGTCTCTGGACATTACGATGACACGGTCACTTAAATATACGGACTCGTCTACATCATGGGTTACCATCAGTGATGTTGTCTTTTTCTGTCCAAGAATATCCTCAAGCTGTCTCTGAAGAAGCTGACGCATCTGGAAGTCAACCGCTCCAAGCGGTTCGTCCATGAGAAGTACCTTCGGATCACATGCAAGGGCACGAAGAAGTGCAACTCTCTGTTTCATACCTCCTGAAATCTCATGAATATAATAGTTCTCATATTTTGTAAGCTGTGCCATCTCCAAAAGTTCTTTTAACTTCTTCTTTCTCTCTTCTTTTGGCACTTTCATCTTCTTCATCGGATATTCGATATTCTCACCGACTTTTAACCATGGGAACAATGCATAATTCTGAAACATAAATGCACGATCCGGTCCCGGTTTTGTAACTACATTTCCATTCACTTCAATAATTCCTTCTGTCGGTTTCTGGAATCCGGCAACAATCGTAAGTGTTGTTGTCTTGCCACAGCCAGACGGTCCCAACAGACATACGAACTGCCCTTCTTCTATTTCAAAAGAAACATCTTTTAACACCTGATTGTCAGGCTCACCTTTTCTTCTTCCTTTAAATTTTTTTGATATTCCCTGTACTGAAATTGACATTTTCTTCGACTCCTTCTCTAGTTTTTTATTTCCAATGGTAAAAATTTTATCTGTTTCTCTTCAACCCATTCTTTACTTACCTTTAATTTTTTAGCCAGGTAAAACGGGTCATTCAATTTTTCAACTGCTTGATTATAGCTTTCTATAAAATTACGAAATGCATCCGTCTGTTCAAATTCCTTATCTACAATCAACACATAAGAAATGTAATCATTATCCGAAAGAGGCATCGTCGGAATATCACTGACTTCTGCTGCTTTTGTAATATCCAGAACTGCTGCATCTACCTGCTCATCTTCCATAGCATACAGAATACCTTTCTGTGTGATCTCATCAAATTCTTCAATCTGAGGATATGCAGCCTTTGCAAGTGCTTTTTCCTGCTGTCTGCCCTGCGTAATTCCTACATTTTTTACATCTACCCAGTCTTTTTTATGAACAATAATCTCCCCATTCATGAGAACCGGGCCGTAGATTTCCACATCTTCATTATTTTCAATGGTATGTTTTGCAATATGCGGGCAATAAAAGCCTATATTTATCTCTTTGGCGTTAAGCGCCCACTGAGCGGTATTGCTGCAGCAGTCCTGAAAAGATGAACTCTCGGTAGAAATGGAAACCTTATATTTTTCATTGATTTCCTGCAGTGTCTCCTCCATGATCACACCGGATATGTCTGCTCCGGATCCCACACGGATATCTGCATCTTTATTCCATTTCTTCTCTGCAGGCAGAAACAGTGCTGCGCCAATACCTGCCAGTATAAATGCTCCGCCAATGATACCTATCACTCTATCAATTTTCATCTATACCGCTGCCTTATTTGTAGTCTTGCCTTTGATATATTTATACAGTGCATATATTGCATAGCAGATCAGAATCACACTGCTGATATGCTGTGCCCAGTCCGGGAAACTAATAATCATCTTATTTGCATACGAAATCGTGTGCTGTGTCTGGTTATAATCCAGCACTGGCGTAAATCCCGGCATCAAAAGGCGGTTCGTCAAATATCCAACTACATTAGAAATTATAACGACCATTGTAAAGTACAGGATCATGGCACGTTTCCCGATCATTTTGCTGATTGTCAGAAGTTCCGGAATATTCGTTCCTGCACCTGCCATTAAAAATGTAATGGCAACTCCAGGTGCCGCTCCGCTGGCAACAAGTGCAGCAATAAACGGAATATGTCCCACTGCACACACATACATAAGTGCAGCAATCACGGTAATTCCAAGCAGTGATACAAATCCAGGCTGTCCAAGATAATCCTGAATAAATGACTGTGGTACAACATTGAATATCAGCCCCGCGATCAGCATTCCAGATACGGTATATTTACAGATTGTTACACTTAATTCTGTAAAGGACCAGCGCATTCCGGATTTAATCTTGTCCCAAAAGCCCGGCTCCTCAAACTCAAGCTGAATCAACGGCTCTGGACTTACAGAGTCGTCTTCCTCATCCTCATCAGTCTCTAATGTGGTCTGTTTTATTTCCTTATTCCTCAGACCAATATGTAATTCATTTCCGGCAAACTTATTGGCTATCATACCGATGACCATCGGTGCCACGAATCCTGTAATCAGATAAATCGTAGCAATCTCTTTTCCAAGAAGACCATAGGCCAGAAGTAATGCAATCGGATTAATCATCGGCGTGCTGGTCATAAATGCCAGCGTTGGTCCAAGATAAGCCCCGCTGTAATACATACTGATTCCAAGTGGAATTGTTCCACAACTGCAGATTGGAATAAACATTCCTGATATGGTTGTCCAGAATACACCGCTGATCTTTCCAGAGCCAATGGCTGTCTTCTGAATCTTTTCCGGCTTCAGAAATTCGTGTAATAATCCGGCAACCAGAAAACTAAAAATAATCCAGGGAGAAGAACTGTTCAGCATGTTCCATGTAGATGCTATAATCTTCTCCAAAAATCCCCCAAATTCAGCTAACATGTCTTTAATGCCTCCTCAAATGCTTTTCGTATCGCTGGTTTCGTCAACTTTGTGACTGCTTTCTTTTCATTAATTACTACCATGCTTTTTGTAACTGCACCGTATTTCGGAATATAGTCAAAATCTTTCCCCGCTTTGTAAATCTTTACATGGACTTTGCCTTCATACTCCTTCTCCAAGGCTTGAACCAAGCCTTCAAATACTTCGCATCAAGCACAGGCGCTAATGTACTCAATTGATGGCTTTTCCATAGCTTTCCTCCCATTTTTCCTCCAAATATACGCTGTTATTATATATGTAAAACAATTTTTTTTGTTCGTTTATTAAAAATATAAATATAAACAAAACATAATATTTTATTCCTTAATAAATATATTTAATACTTGCAGTTTTTGGTATGATTCTACTGTATTTTATAAAAAAAAATTAATAAATAGACGAAGAAAGGAGGCAGACAGATTTTGGGGAATAATAATGAAGCGAATCAACAGATCAATCGAATGCAGGCTGCAACCAACAATGCCGATCGTAATCGCTGGCGGAAGCTGGGTGGAAAGAACCGTAACTTCGCCGCACTGATTGCTCTGATCATCATCTGCGGAATTTGGACGGTCGCTGCACACATTGTAGCTAAACCTTTTATCTTTCCTTATTTTGAAAATGTAGTCAAAGAAGTCATCTATTCTTTATCAGATATGTATGTACTTCGCAATCTTGGAATTACGATGCGCCGAGTACTGACCGGAGCACTCTATGCATTTATCATCGGACTTCCGCTTGGAATGATCATGGGGTATTCACCTAAGATTTTAAGAGCTCTGTCACCATTTATGAACTCTTTAAGACAGGTGCCGATCATGGCGTGGGTTCCGCTTGCAATTGTATGGTTTGGAATTGGAGATGGACCTACAATCTTCCTGATTGCGTTCAGTGGTGTATTTACGATTATTCTGAATACGATTTCAGGAGTGCAGGATATCAGCAAAGACTTTTACAATGCAGCCCGCTCGATGGGTGCAAATACACTGAATATCATAAAAGACATCGTCCTTCCGGGATCTCTTCCGGGTGTTATGACTGGTGTGAGACTTGCAATCGGACTTGGCTGGATGTCCGTTATATGAGCGGAGTTCATTGCGACCAGTGCCGGATTCGGCTACTGTATGGTGGAAGCTCAGGGTAAGATGCAGACTGAGAGAGTCATTGCTTACATGATCATCGCAGGTCTTATCGGATTCCTGATCGATACAATTATGGTTCTCGCTGAGAAAGTACTTCTCAGATGGAGAGCTCAATAGATAACACCAAAAGGCATGGACACCAGATTGCCCGTTATCTATCTGATGCCGGAATTTAAAATGCAAAACAAACTACAGGCATCAAATTCTTGAATGTTTTTTACATTTGTATATGAAGAAAGAAGCGTATTTCTATCAACTGAAATACGCTTCTTTCTTTTTATACATTCTTAATTATGGTAAACCCTGCAGGGGGCGCAGGCTTTTCTATAAAAGATAATCCTATTAAAATATTATCCTGAAATCTTCTGGCATTGCTGCCTGATAGATTTGATCGCACTTGTAATAGGAAGGGTCATAATCCGGTCTTTGTGATACAAAAGATAAATCTGTCTCTCTGTATTCACATTCGGAAATTCAAACTTCAATAATTTCCCCAATGCCAGAGAATCCTGAATTGCAAGACTGCTTACAAATGCAACCCCCATTCCTTCTTCTACACTTCTCCGGACCAGATCAGAAGATTCTGCCTGCATGGCTATCTTCAACGGCTTTGCATGCAGATTCAGCGCTTTCTCAATGCTTTCATATGCAATCTTTGTTCCACTGCCTGATTCCCGTATAACAAATGTCTCTTTCTTCAGCTTATCAAGCGGAAATACCCCATTCAGACTCCGATATTCTTCTGTATTCGGTGTCGCAAGTACAATCTGATCTTTTAGAAGCGGCATACACATACATTTCTCATGATTGGTACGGATACTCCCTATTCCAAGATCTGCTTCAAATCTTAAGACTGACTGGATCACCTGACTGCTGTCTCCTTCCAGCATACGATAATCAATCTCAGGATATTTAAGTCTGGTCTGTTTCAAAATCCTCGGAAGAATATAATTCCCCGGAACTGATGAAGCAGCAATCGTTACAGTTCCTTTTACTTTTGCTTCCGTCTTATTCAAATGTGCCAGTGCCTCATTTTCCGTCTCCAGAAGCCTGACTGCATATGGATAAAACAGAACTCCCTCTTCTGACAATATCACATCTTTTGTTGATCTAACCAAAAGCTGGACTCCCAATTCCGCTTCCAGTTGCTTGATGTGAGTACTGATCGTCGGCTGTGAGACAAATGCTTTTTTCGCAGCAACAGAAAAGCTCTTACAGTTGACGACATTAATAAAACTTCTTATGTAATCCAATCTCATTATTATCTTTTTCCTCTTTTCCTCATGTCATACTTAAAATTGTAACTATATTTTAAATCTTTTTTTACAAAATGTCGAATTGATTGTTCTCATAGTCTTATCGAACCTGTCTATATTTTATTAACATTTCCAATAATTCTGTATATTTTTATCAAGATTATTAATATTCCTTTATATATCTTTTCATTTAATCAGACGTCTGCTATTATAATCACATAATTATTAACAATTATTAATATTTGTTTTTCAGGAGGAAAAAGAACATGAAAAAAAGACTTGTATCTGTACTTCTTGTGATGGCTCTCCTTGTTCCTACCGTAACAGCTTGTCACGATAGCAGCAAAGATAGTCAGGCAACAAAAGATGTACAGGCAACTGGATATGATCCAGAAGAAGCAGCCAAGAAATTCGACTTTGGCGAATTATCCGATGAAGATAAGAACTACACCATCGAAATGGGTTACAACAACTGCGACCATATGGTCGGCGCTATCATTGGTGAAAAGGCTGGTATTTACAAAGCTTTAGGACTGAATGTAAATGTAACAAAATCCGGTGAGACATTAAAAGCACTCACAAGCGGTGCTATGGACGTTGGATACACAGGTATCGAAGGTGCAATCCGTGCAGTAAACCAGGGTGCTCCATTCTCAATGGCTGCTGCGAACCATATGGGCGGATCACGTTACCTCGTAGTAAGCAATGACATCACAGAGCCTTCTCAGTTAGTCGGCAAAACAATTTCTATGACTGCAGAACCTGAAATTAATCCTGAATGGCTGACATGGTCCGAAAAACTGGGAATCCCGGCTGATGCTTCCAGCTACAATATTGTATCGATGGGTGGACAGGATGCCATGTTCGCACTGAAAGCCGGACAGATTGATGCATTCACATGCTGTGACCCTTACGCATCCATCGCTGAATTCGAAGGATTTGGTCATATTATGGGAATCGGCTGGGGTGGAGCTAATGTCGACTCTGACGCCACTGCTGATACATGGGGACTTTGCTGTATCTATGCTATGTCCAATGACTTCAAAGAGAAACACCCAGAGCTTGCAAGACGTCTTGTGTACGCTCATGAGATGGCTCTTGAATACATGTACACACATCCATACAATGCAGCTATGATGTTCGCAGATGGATTTGATGTAGATCCTTATGTTGCTCTTCGTACGATCTATATGAAGACAGTTGCTGAGGGACGTACAATCACATGGCACTTCTCTGAGAAGAACATTGAGAATTTTGAGAACTATTATACACAGTATCCACAGATTCCGGAAGAAGAGATTCCTCGTGTCAGTGACGTAAGTAAATTCATGACAACAGATATTTCAAAAGATGCTGGTGTTGATGATTTTGATGAATTTATCAAGAAAAATGTTGATGACAAGTTCCCACTTGGTATGACATTCGAAGACTGGTACAACGAAGCTAAAAAGGTTGATGATATCTCTGATGAGGAAGCAGTAGATATCTCCAAGACAGCTACATCTTACTTAAATAAAGACCTGAAAGATCGTCAGGCATATGAATAAGATATTCTTTTAAACAAGCACCACGAAGGAGCAGCCGCAATTGCGGCTGCTCCTTTTTAGTAATAAACCATCATTTAGAATCGTCTACTCTTGGAAAATTCATAATAAATGTTGTTCCTTTTTCTTCTTCACTCTGCACCTGTATCCAGCCTCCGTGTTCTTCTACCATACGTTTCACTACAGTCAGGCCGATTCCGGTTCCTTTCCCCTCTTTTTTCGTTGTAAAAAACGGTTCAAACACATGCTTTCGAAGATCTTTTGGAATACCGCAGCCATTATCTTCTACTACAAGCCTTACCGTTTGGTCATCATCTACACTTAATCCAAACTGAAGTTTTATGCGTCCTTTTTTATCTCCGATCGCATGGATGGCATTCGTTACCAGGTTCAGTATGATCTGATTCAGCGCTCCCACCTGACCTTTTATATAATAAGATGTACTGCATACAGATGTCTCAAATTTAATATTCTCCGGAATTAATCTGCTTACAATACTGATACTGCTCTCCACGGCAAATGTGGCATTATACTCGGATAATACTCTCTCTGCTCTTCCCTGTCTGCTGTAATCCAGAAGCTGTTTTGCCAGTTCTTCACATCTTTTTGCTGATATATTTAATTCATAGACCTCTTCCGGCATCTCTTGCATGACCGTATCATTATCTGATAACAATTCACTATATAACACGATCGGGGTCATGAGATTATTAAACTCATGTGCCAGCGCTCCCGTTAGAAATGTCATCGTTTTCGAATGATTATATTTCTGCATCAGGCTTTCCTGATTCTTCATTGCTTCATTTGCCTCATTGAGTTCTTTTTCATGCGCCAGTGCAATCTTAAGCTTCTCTTCTTCTTTTTGCTGCTGTAAGATCCGATATCCGAAAATTCCGACCCAGATCAAAATCAGCACACCAAATAATGACAAATAAAAAGCAATCTTCACAATCGGTGCAGTAATATCCCTGTAATCTTCCACCACGCAAAGCACGAACTGAACCCCATGAAAATCAACAGTATTGTATGCCACAAGTTTCTGCGTCTTCTTCGGCGATCCGCCTTCTACTTCATATGACCATACAACTTCACAGCCGGATACATCTTTACTCGAAAATGAGATTTCTTCTTTTTCATTTCCTGCATCTGCCATGACTGTTGTGCCATTAATATCTTTTACAATGCAGTATCCCTGATTGCCCACATTAAGATTGGAAAGATCCTGTTCTCCTTCATAAATCTCATCCAGATTCAGTTCAATCTGCACATACCCCGCAATGCTGCGGTTCATATAGACTGCTTTTGTCAGATAAAGTACATATCCTCCGCTATATGTTTTCCTTATTGGTCCTGCAATAACGTGTCCTGGATTTTTTCCTGCCTCTCCGCAGGAATCTGCTTCCCAGTCTTGCAATTGGCTGACCTGATCCAGACGGATATATTTTCCCTTTTCTCCAACTTTCAATAAACTTGCTTCTATACTCTCTTCGTTTGCCATATCACCCGATAATGCAGCATATACGAGATTACTTTTCCCTTGAAGCGTCGCTTGCAAGCTATGCGAACTGACTTCTGCAATATTCTGAATACTTTCTTTTTCATTACTAATGATTGCATCTCGTACCGTTTGATAGCAGAATGCTGCACTTAAAATCAAAAGCAGCACTCCGATGACTGAAATAACCAGTTCTTTTCTTTTCTTATTCATTATTTCTTCTTCTCATTTCCTTACAGTTGACTTTAATTTTTTTCATAGATATAATAAGTTTATCTTAGTATATTTTTAATGATTACAATAACAGAAAGGCAGGTATTTGCAAAATGCCAGATATCTCGGTTCTTATTATAGATGATGAACCTTCCATTTTAAAAGCAGTGAGCATGACTCTTAAGCAGGAACATATCGCTGTCACCTGTGCAGATAACGGCGCACTTGCACTTGATATCCTCAAAGCCAATACATTTGACTTAATCTTACTGGATATCATTATGCCCGACCAGGACGGCTTTTCGATTTTAAAGGTAATCCGCAGCAGTCAGAACTACACTCCAGTCATCCTCTTAAGCGGACGCGGCGAGGATTCGGCCCAGGTCAAAGGTCTGGAACTTGGTGCCGATGATTATATTACAAAGCCGTTCAGCAAAACTGTGCTGGTATCTAAGATCCGTGCCATGGTGCGGCGCACGAATCAGTATGTTTTAAGCTCTGATGAAGCGATCACTGAAGTAAAAAAAGGATCCTTCACACTGCGGATGGAGTCTCAGACTGTCCTGAAAAACGGAAAGGAGATATCCCTTACTTCTAAGGAATTCTCCCTTCTCTATCTCTTTATTGAAAATCCGGAGTACATCTTTTCCAAACAGGAGCTGTTCTCCAAGGTCTGGAGAAGTGATAATTGCGACGACAGTACCATCCTCGTATACATCAAAAAACTAAGGGATAAGCTGGAAGATGATCCTTCTCATCCAACTCATATCTGTACTGTCTGGGGAAAAGGTTACAAGTTCTGCATTTAGCAGCAGTCCTCCATTCCCTCTCCAAAAAGATCCACCGGTTGGCCGTCTATCATACGATAGATGGCATAACCTACGGCTCCTTTCTTTTCTCCTGTAATAATAATCTCGATTTCTCCTTCTTTATCGATATTCTTAAACTGAATTTTCTGATTCTCTACCGGTGCTGCTATCGGATCTGAAAAATCATAATTCGTGCTATCTCCTTTATCTGTTACTACAATGGTCCGGTTACCTTCTTCCATTTTACAGATTACAACAAGGTCATCCAGCCCATCATCTGTCACATCTTCTCTACAGGCAAGTAATACTTCCGCTGTCGGATAAGCATTTTTAAACACATTCAGAATAGAATCATCTTCCGGAACTGTCTCTGCATAACTCGTCTCACGTATTGTCTTTCCTGCTGTCTGCTTGTCAATCTTGCTCTCCTCATGCTTGTTCTCAAGCATGGATCTGGCTGCAAATGCAATGACTACTACAACTACCGCAAGAATCACTTTTGCCCAAATGCTGTCTTCTAATTTCTTTATTATATTCATCTCTCTACCTTTTATATTATTTCCTTCATCTATTATACAAGCTTTAACGCCCCTGTGTTACAAGCCCTTACACATGCCGGTTCCAGTCCCATTGCTACTCTCACAGAGCAGCCGTCACATTTGACAATTTTTCCTTCAGAATCAAATCTTGGCACATCGTAAGGACAGGCTTTCAGACACAGCTTACATCCTTTGCAATTCTCTCTGACTGGTATCACAAAACCTCTTTCGTCTCTTTTTAGAGCTCCAAAACGACAGGCTTTTAAACAGGCTGCCTCCTCGCAATGCAGACAGCTCCTTGTCACATATGTCTCGAGATCACTGTCCCCGCTTTTTTGCATCTCATATATTCTCGCTGGAACTGCGTATCCGTCAGCCTCATCATAATGTTGGTCCAGGCAGGCAACTATACAGGCCAGACACCCGGAACACCGTGCTTTATCACATTCTACTCTGCTCATTATTATGCCCCCTTTTTCACAATTCTGCAACAATAAGATTTGAATCCCGGAAATCCTGATATCGGATCAATGTACTGGTCATCGATCAAAAGATTAATGTCGTAATTCCCAGCACCATGATATACATTTACAGCACCTTGGAGGCAAGAAGAATTCACCACTGCCTCCATATCCATCTGTCCGACCGGAGTCTCAAGTGTGACCATCTCTCCTGTTTTCACGCTGTAATTTTCGGCATCTTCCGGATGTAATTCTACAATCGGACAATCCTCCAGATTTACCAGCCATGGCAGCCGATAAGTCCTGGAATGAAATAACTGCGGCTTTCTGCTTCCGGTACTTAATATAAGCGGATACTCTTTCATCGGCAATGTTTCCCGGAAATCATGATATGCCGGAACTCCTTCATGCCATTCTTTCTTACAGGCTTTAAGAATCGTAGATACGAACTCAATCTTTCCGGTAGGCGTATGGACCTTCATGATATCCTCTGTTGTTCTGGCTGGCATAATATGTTTTGCCGGCATCATACCATGTTCTTTTAACTCGTCCAATGTAAGTCCTGTCGGGCTTAACCGATCTTCCAGATATTCTTCATAAGTACGATACGTTGGATTGCCAAGTGTAAATCCAAGCCGCTTTGCAAGCTCTAAAAGAATTTCCATATCATTCTTTGTTTCTCCCTGGTTCTCCACGACTTTGGGCTGATAATAGACCATCTGTGGTCCCAGCAGTTCAACCTGCTCCCGTTCCTGTGTAACAGCAACCGGAAGCAGGATATCTGCATATTTACATGTATCATTCATATATAAATCTGCACAGGAGAAAAATTCCACCTGTTTCATTCCCTCTTCGATCCGGTCCGGTCTTGGCCACATATGATGGTTCATTCCAAAGGAAATGAGATTACGGATTGGATATTTGCCATTTCCAAGGAGAAAATCTGCAATATGTTCTACCTGCAGCTCTCCGGAAGTTAATTTGTCCCACGCTGGAAACTCTCCATAATTTACTCCTTTTTCCGGATGCTCACGGTCTTTTTTTGTACCCATGAAAGAATCTTTCAGCATAGCTCTTGCAGGTCCCGGACCTGCAAACCCTCCCGGAATCCCAAAATTACCAGTAAGCGCCATCAATAGTCCGATTGCCCGTCCATTTTGCACACCATTTATATTATGTACGACTGGTGATGCCGATAACATAATGGAAGTCGGTCCCTCTGCTGCAATCATTCTGGCAGCCCTTATCATATCACTTTTCGGAACTCCTGTAATCTCTTCAACTTTTTCAGGAGTAAAATCCATAACATAGTCTCTATATTCTTCATATCCATAAGTATACTTTTCAATATATTCACAATCATGCAGATTTTCTGTGATGATTACTCTTGCCATGCCCAGTGCCAGTGCGCCATCTGTTCCTGGAATCGGGCGAAGATGTAACTGTGCATATTCTGTAGTCGGTGTACACTTTGGATCAACAACAATCACTTTCGCACCCCGGTCAACTGCATGTAAAAATCCGGCACCGCCTTTGACAGAATTACTGTATAAAGGATTCACGCCCCATACGACCAGAGTCCGGCACCGTCCAAAATCTGGTGGAATCAGCATAATATTTTGTCCAAAATTACATTGATTGGCCATCATAAGTGCATAAGCACATGTACTGGACTCGGTTCCATAATTTGGTGTTCCATATTTATTTACAAATTCTGTTATCTGTGGTCTGAACCACTTCGGATGTCCTACATAGACCATCGTCTGTTCCGGACCGTAAGCCTCTTTTACTGATTGCATCTTTTCTGCAATCGTATCAAGTGCTTCTTTCCAGCTAATCCGTTCAAACTTTCCTTCTCCACGTTTTCCGACACGTTTCATCGGATATAGGATCCGGTCTGGATTGTAAAGTGCCTGTTTTATCGCAGCACCTTTCACGCACACACGTCCATTTGCTCCCGGAAGTGTACAATTGCCTTCTGTTTTTATGATTTTTCCATCTTTTATATAAAAATCTAAAAGGCAGTCTCCACCACAAAATCCACAGAATCCTGTCTTCACTTGAATTCCCGTCTCTTCTCCCGGAATCTTTGCTTTTAATAGCTCTTCTCTTGTTATTTTTTCCATAAATTCCTCCAATAGTTATAAATCCCCCATCTTTCTATCTTTCTATTATCCTACGTTTATAAGCGCTTCGTCAAATTGGATTTATCTATATATCTATATAAAACCCATATATCTCTGGCAGTTTTACATTTTTCCTATGCTATCTTTAACTGTCACGCTTATTCTAAGATTATTCGAAAATTCTCATGAAATCGTCTAAAAACTTCTTTTTTCAGGTTGTTACTGTCTGTACTTTAGTGTATAATATAAACATCAACTATTCGATACCGGATATGCCGGTATAATATTATACATAAAGGAGAGTTTGCCATGGTAAATTTATTAACTGGCCCTAAAGGCAGCGGAAAAACACAACAAATGATCGAGCAGGCAAATAAGCAGGCGAAAGAATGTAGAGGTAATGTCGTTTTTATCAAAAAGACTCATCGCGATACCGCAAGTGTTGCATTTGATATCCGTACAATTTGTATGGATGATTTTCCATCTATTACGAATACCGATGAGTACATTGGTTTCTTATATGGAATGTATAGCTCCAACCACGATATTGAGTGCATTTTTATCGATGGTATTTTAAAACACGCAGATATTTCCATTGAAAATATTCCAGGATTTATTGACCGTCTGAAAAAACTCTCCAAGGAATGCGGTATCAATTTTTATGTAAGTATCAGCGCAGAAAAAGCAGAATTAAAGGACATTGATTTGGATGGCTGCACTCTTTTAAATTAAATGGATCAAACAATGAAACAAGCGGACAGTCTATCTTAAGATGGACTGTCTGTTTTTATGCACATTTTCTAAAACGAATGAAAAGGTAACAAAAATACTATGAGTGATAACAATTCAGGAATCAAAGCATCAAAAAGACGTCAGATGGAAGCCAGACGCAGACGACTCAGACGCAGAAAAAGGAAACGTGCCATGCTGCTTGGATGCATGTTATGTACAGTCTGTCTGATTCTATTTGGCACAATATATGGCATCAGTCATCTGTTGCATAAACATACTGACACAAAAGAAGCCGTTAAGACTTCCCCGAAGCAGACAGCCAAAAGTAAGGACACTTCCTCTTCCAAAGAAAAAATTGACACATCTGCTGTAAAAACGCAAGAACTTGTCATTAATACAGACAATAACTCTGGCAAGAAAAAGAAAGGCAGTTCCTCAAAGGGACCTACCACCATCACTATAAGTTCTATGGGGGACTGCACACTTGGAACTGATGAGGGTTTTGATCAGTCCACCAGCTTTAATGCCTACTACAACGAATATGGCGCAGACTATTTCTTTAAAAATGTCCGTTCTATCTTAGAAGCTGATGATTTGTCTGTTGTAAACTTTGAGGGAACACTGACCGAAGAGACGAGCCGGGCTGATAAAACCTTTGCATTTAAAGGGCCTGCCAAATACACTGACATTTTAACCGGAAGTTCTGTGGAAGCCGCCAATATTGCAAACAACCACAGCAAAGACTACGGCACAAAAAGCCAGGAGGATACCATCGAAAATCTGTCAAACGCAGGCATTGCTACATTTGGCTATGAAAATGTCGTTGTGGTGGATGTAAAAGGTATCAAAGTCGGACTTACCGGCATCTATGAACTTGCCGAGCATGAGCAGAAAGCAACGCAAATCAAAGAAAATATCCAGGCCTTAAAAGATGCAGGGGCACAGATTATTATCGTTAATTTCCACTGGGGAATTGAAAAAGAATACACACCAAATGCTACCCAGAAAAAACTTGCACATCTGGCCATCGATGAAGGAGCCGACCTTGTCATTGGTCATCATCCACATGTACTGGAAGGCATTGAAAAGTATAATGGAAAATATATTGCCTACAGTCTGGGAAACTTCTGTTTTGGGGGAAATAAAAATCCTTCTGATAAGGATACGATGATCTTCCAACAGACTTTTACCATCGATACAGACGGTAAAGTTGCCGATGACGATAACATTAACATCATTCCTTGTTCTCTGTCTTCTTCCAGTAATAAAAACGATTACTGTCCGACACCTCTTGAAGGTGATGAAGCAGAACGCGTCAGACAAAAGATAGAAAAATACAGCGAAGGGCTCTAAGCCTTCCGCTGTATTTTTCATTTTATTCACAAATGTTACTTAATTTTAAGGCTTACAACTGTATCTGCCTTCTCGCCTTTCTTATATTCCATCGTCACAGTCTGTCCTGCCTCACACCGGACTACATCAATGTAATCAACTACAGACACATCGAAAATATCCTCTGAACCATCAATCATCAGATAATAATGAGAAGTTCCATCAATGACCGCCTGTGCAATCTTTGTAATCTCTCCGGTGATTGTCTCAATCTCTCTGTCGTCCTTCGCTTCTTCTTTCACACCATTGCTTAAGAGCAGATTCAGATAATTGTCCTCACACTGACTCACACTGTCTCCGATAGCAACGATCTGATATTTCTGCACGTTTACCATGGCATATTTCTTAACCAGTCCCGCATCATCCTTTAATGCGATAAAATAAGTCGGCTCTCCGGATATATTAAGAAGCAGTGGAAATGTTGCGGTATACTTCAGATTCTGCACCTGTCCTTCTGCTGAAGACATAGCGGAAGCTTCTGTTGCTCCCTCACATTCATAATACTTTGTTTCCATTGTTCTCTGATTGGATAATACAAATCCAACATTAGACTGATCTCCGTTGACCGAAGTCACGCCTGTGTACATCCATACGTCATCGTCCAGTGCAAGATAATTGTAACCATCTGTTGTCTTCAGGCAGTCTTTCTGGCTCAGCACACTGTTGAAAAATCCATGTTTCAGTGTTCCATAATAGTCAAACAGATTGACAAGAAGATCCGCGGAATAGACTCTGTCTACCCACTCCGGAACATCTGTTGTCTTATAAGTCGTTGTTTCACCGGTAATAGCATTACAGATCACAACTTTACCGATCGTCTCACCACCAAACAGACCAATGTTATATTTTTTCACCGGTGCGATCCAGTATGGCACACCATCATCATCAATCTCAAAGCTCAAATCTCCGTAAATGTATGTCGGATGTGCAAATCGCAGATGCCGGTAAATGTTCCGGTTAAAGTACTCACTGTTCACATATTTCATGCCTTTATCCAGCTTTACAAGCTCTGTATTCTGATTTGCCATATTAATACGAATATATGCCGGTATTCCTTCTGAACGGTTCGTAAACCACTTAATAATACTGGCATATCGAAGTGGCGTTACACGCACCGGATTATCCTTATAATTAATCTGGGAATAGATGTCATCTGCCTCAAACTGTGAAACCATATCTACCATACTTCCCATCTTACGGTCTCCCAAAAGTGCGGCAGTATCTCTGTCCAGAAGCGGAATCTTATCAAAGGAAAGCTCTTCTACATCTTCTGTAAAATTTCCCTGCTCTACCTTCATCAGCTTCTGATATTTCTTCGCATTAACAATCGGGGAAGATAAAATACTTCCAATGAAATAAACTGCACCAAGCAAAAGCAAAAGTATCACGCCTGCCCGGAGTATTTTACTCTCTTTCAAATCGCTGATACGAATTTTCGCAGGATTTCTGAATCCATAAAAAAAGAGTTTCACAATTAAAGCTATTACGATTAGAAATAATACTGCTCCCCACGTATCTGTAGAGTGAATGTTGATTGCCGGTATAGTCACATAATAATAAATTGCTGCAACGATTACCACAATCAGGGCTATTAAACCTTTTGTCTTTGTTTTCATAACTTTCTCCTTTTAAAATTTTCTCTTCCATGCAAACATAGTAAGGAAAGTAAGAAACGGGAAGATTTCCAGACGTCCTGCAAGCATATCTATACAGAATACAATCTTTGACAAGATTGAAAAATCTGCAAAATTTCCGGTCGGTCCGACTGCCGAAAGTCCCGGTCCGATATTATTAAGTGTTGCCATTACAGATGTAAATGTCGTAGTAAAGTCCTGATTATCCAAAGAAATGATCAACACAGATACAATTGCCAGCAGTGCATATGCCATCAGATATACATAGACCCCTCGTAAAGTCTCATCACTGATCTTCTTTCTATTGATCCGGATCAGATTCACAGATTTTGGATGCACAAGCTGCTTGATTTCACGTTTTACTCCTTTGAATACAATCATGAGACGTGACACTTTAATACCACCTCCGGTGGAAGATGCACAGGCTCCAATGATCATCAACAACACTACAATACACTGGGAGAATGTCGGCCAAAGATTGAAATCTGTCGTCGCATAACCCGTTGTCGTAATGATCGTTGATACCTGGAACAAGGCGTACCGGAATGCTTTCATGATACTGCCATACATCTGATTTGTATTCAAAGTGATCAGAATTGTTGCTGTCGCAACAATTCCAAGATACACTCGAAGTTCTTCATTTTTCCAGAATGCTTTAAAGTCTCCCAGGAGCATAAAATAATACAGGTTAAAGTTGATTCCAAACAGAATCATAAAAATTGAAATAACGTAGTCAATATATGCACTGTCAAAATGTCCTACACTGTCTGCATAATTGGAAAATCCTCCGGTTCCTGCAGAGCCAAACGCATGGATCAGACTGTCGAACAGATTCATTCCTCCAAACATAAGAAGAATGACCAGGATCATTGTCAATCCAAAATAAATTCCATACAGAATTCTTGCTGTCGTTTTGGTCTTTGGAACAAGCTTATCTTTCTCCGGTCCCGGAACTTCTGCACGCATCAGATACATGGAATTCTTCTTGTCCAGATTCGTCAGCATCAGAACAAAGACAAGCACTCCCATACCTCCAATCCAGTGAGTGAAACTTCGCCAGAACAGCATACACTGTGGTAATGCTTCTACATCTCTTAAGATGGACGATCCAGTTGTTGTAAATCCAGATACAGTCTCAAAAAATGCATCTACAAAATTCGGAATACTTCCGGACAATGTAAATGGAAGTGCTCCGAATAAGGACCATGTAATCCAGGCACTGGCAACAACAACCATACCTTCCTTTCCATAAATCACCTGTCCCTCCGGTCTCTTTCTTCCGGCTATTACAAAAATGCATGTCAGAATCACTGCCGGTATCACAAATGTCAGGGCTTCTTTTTCTTCCCCATATAATATTCCTACAAATGCCGGAAGAAGCAAGAGCAATGCTTCTACCCCCAACATTCTGCCCAGAATATAACGTACCATTTTTCCATTCATATCTTATGACTCCCTATGCAAGTATATCTTTAAAATCATTGATCGTGTGCTCTTTCGCGATCACAATAACACTATCACCGACTTCCAGATGATCGTCACCATTCGGAATGATAATTCTTCTGTGGCGTCCGATACATGCAATCAGGTTATTCGGCTTAGTAGGCAGATCTTTTAACGGAGTATTTGTGAAATCACATTCTTTGTTAATGATGTATTCCTGTGCTACAATCTTGCCATTCAGCAGTCGGTACATCGTCTCAATATTGGCACTGCTGTAAGAATTCATTCTTGCCTTAACGTAAGCAAGGATTGCATCTGCTGTCGCGCTCTTGGCAGAAACCGTACTCTCAATTCCAAGGCTCTCTACCATCTGTGCCCTTGTATCTGCATTGACCTTCGCAACAATTTTCTTGATCCCTCTTGTCTTTGCAAAAAGTGCCATCATAATATTCTCTTCATCCATGCCGGTCAGGGCAACAATGGCATTGGCATTCTCAAGGCCTTCTTCAATCAAAAGCTCCTGATCCGTCGCATCTCCATGAATAATCGTTGCCTTCGGAAGTAATTCACACAATTCCTCACATCTTGCCTGATTCTGCTCGATAATCTTCACCTGCATGCCAGCCTGTTGCAACTGAACTGCAAGATAAAAACATACATGACCGCCACCACAGATCATAACCTTCTTCACTTTCTCTTCCTTATGTCCAAGTGCACGGAAGAACGATTTCAGATTCTGATGTGATGCGACCACATGCATACGGTCTCCCTTTTCAATTACAAAATTACCATCCGGAATATAGACCTGCTCACCACGCTTGATGGCGCATACAAGAATCTGGAATTCATATTTCTTGTTAATCTCTGCCAGTGATAATCCCACGATCGGGCTTGTCTCAGAAATCGGGAACTCTACCAGTTCCACTCTTCCTTTCATGAATGATTCGACTTTATTCGCCTCTGGGAAAAGCAACATTCTTGATATTTCATTAGCTGCTGCCAGCTCTGGATTGACCGCCATACTAAGATGCAGGTCTTCCTTCAACAATTCCATCTGGCGATAATAAAGAGGATTTCTCACCCTTGCAATGGTATGCTTGGCACCAAGTCGCTTTGCCAGAAGACAACTGATCATATTCATCTCATCTGTAGATGTACATGCAATCACAATGTCTGCATGCGGCACATCCGCCTGTTTTAAAACTTCTGCATCCGCACCATTTCCATTAATACAGAAAATGTCCAGATTGTTCAAAGCTGCTTTCAGCTTCCCGGCATTTTGGTCAATCAGGGTAATGTCATAATCTTCTTCTGACAACTGTGTTGTCAGCTTATGACCTACCTTTCCATCGCCGATAATCACTATTTTCATTTCTTATCCCTCGTTATATTCTTCTTTATATTTTCACTGAATGCCTGAAAATTACTATTTATAAAACTGCATATAGGTATAGAGATTATAGCACTTTTAATCACAGAAAAAAAGCCCTAAACGGGCTTTTCTCCTGTTAAAACTTTAATTAACTTTTTCTTATCTTTCTATTCTTCAGCGGCTCTTTTTGCAATTTCTGCTTCTTGTACTTCTGAAGGTGCCTGTTCATAACGTGCAAATGTATATTCATAAGTTCCTCGTCCACCTGTCATAGAGCGTAATGTCGTGCAGTATCCGAATAATCCTGTCATCGGGACATCTGCTTCTACGATCTGATTTCCCGCGCCAACCGGCGTCATACCAAGCACACGGCCACGTCTCTTGTTAAGATCTCCCATTACATCTCCGGTGTACTCATCCGGAACTGTTACTTTCACAGATACGATTGGCTCAAGAAGTACTGGAGATGCCTCCATAAATCCTTTCTTAAATGCCTGGATCGTAGCAGTCTTAAATGCCATCTCAGAAGAGTCTACCGGGTGGTAAGATCCATCGTAAAGTGTAGCTTTGACACCAACAACTGGGTATCCTGCAAGAGGACCTTTCACTACAGATTCCTGAAGTCCTTTTTCTACTGCCGGGAAATAATTCTTCGGAACTGCTCCTCCTACAACTTCTTCATCAAATTCATAAGGTATTTCCAAATCTCCTGACGGAGCAAAGCGCATCTTCACATGTCCGTACTGTCCATGTCCACCGGATTGTTTTTTATATTTGCTGTCTACATCAGACTGTTTGCAGATTGTCTCACGGAATGCAACCTTCGGAGTCTCCAGTGTTACTTCGCATTTGTAACGGTCTAATAACTTGCTGACTGCAATCTCCAGATGCTGATCTCCAATACCATAAAGAAGTGCCTGACGATTCTCGCTGTCATTGACTACCTTAAGTGTTACATCTTCTGCCATCATTTTCTGAAGTGCCTGAGATACCTTATCTTCATCGCCTTTATTCTTTGTTACATATTTCATATATGTATAAGGTTTTGAATATTCTGTCTTACCATAAAGAACCGGTGTTGTCTTTGTGGACAATGTATCCCCTGTTCTTGTTGCGGTCAGTTTTGCGATGGCACCGATATCTCCTGCAAACAGCTCACTGACTTCCACAGGTTTGTTACCGAACATCGTGTAAATCTTACCAAGCTTCTCATCTGTATCTGTATCTGCATTATAAAGTGTATCGTCACCTTTTAATACACCGGAGCAAACTTTAATAAATGAATATTTTCCAATAAACGGATCAACCATTGTCTTAAATACATAAGCTGATTTGGCTCTTGCGAAATCATAATTTGCTTCATAAATCTCATTTGTCTTGCGATTGATACCTGCACATTCTCTCCAGTCCGGACTTGGGAAGAATCTTACAATATCGGACAGAAGATTGGCGACGCCCTGTGCCTGGATATTAGATCCCATAGCCACTGGGACAATACTTCCTTCCATAACCTCTGTTCTCATGGCAGAACGGATTTCTTCTACTGAGAACTCGTCTCCTGCAAAATAGCGCTCCATATATTCGTCACTAATCTCTGCGACTGCTTCCAGAAGCTTCTCACGGTACATCTCCAGGTTCGGTTTACAGTAATCTGGAATCTCACATTCCTCTCTCTGTCCAAGACCTGTATAACGGCGTCCTGCATTCTTGATGACATTGACATATCCGACCAGTTTCTCATTCTCACGGATTGGCTGGAAATGTGGTGCAATGACTTTACCAAACTTATCTGTCAGATCCTGAACGACCTGTCTGAAGCTGGCATCATCCACATCCATCTCTGTTACATATACCATTCTTGGAAGATTGTACTTGTCACAAAGTGCCCAGGCTTTTTCTGTTCCGACCTCTACACCTGCTTTACCGGATACGACAATAACTGCCGCATCTGCTGCACTGACTGCCTCTTCCACTTCTCCTACAAAATCAAAATATCCCGGAGTATCTAACACATTGATCTTTGCCTTTTCCCATTCGATTGGTGTCAGGGTAGTGCTAAGAGAAAATCCACGTTTCTGTTCTTCCTTATCAAAATCACTAATCGTATTCTTGTCCGCTACTTTTCCCATACGATTCGTTGCGCCTGATACATACGCCATGGCCTCAACAAGACTTGTCTTACCACTGCCCCCGTGCCCTAACAGGACAACATTTCTGATCTCGTCCGTTCTGTAAACTTTCATATTGGTTGCCTCCTTATATTATGTAGTAATTCTCAAGAATTCTTTATAATACTTCTTCCTGATATCCCATGTGTATATTGTACTAAACAAATCGAATTATTACAACTATTTTGTGCAAATATTATATGAAATATTGATTAATTTTCTAACTTTTGAGATGTACAAACATTTTTGCCTTAAAATTTAGTTTTTGCTTTGTTGCTTTAAAGTAACAAAGCATTGACAAATCATAAGTAAGCAAGTTACAATAATTGACAGACATATTTTTTGTCTTATGAAACACCAGGAGGTTTTACTATGAAAGAAAAGGTCGGCTTTATCGGTCTCGGACTCATCGGTGGTTCTCTTGCAAAAGCAATTCGAACCTACTTTCCGGATTACGAAATCGTAGCCTTTGATAAAAATAAAGAAGCTCTGGCACTCGCTACCCAGGAATCCGTCATTGATGTTGCGGCAACTACTATTGATGATAATTTTCGCAACTGTTCCTACATATTTTTATGCGCGCCGGTTGCTTTTAATGTAGCATATCTGAAGCAGTTGACAGAATATCTGAACGACGCTTGTATTCTGACCGATGTAGGCAGTGTAAAAACTAATATCCATGAGGAAGTTATTAAGCTTGGCATTGAGAAATATTTCATCGGAGGACACCCGATGGCTGGCTCTGAAAAAAGCGGTTATGCCAATTCCAAAGCAATGATTCTGGAAAATGCTTATTTTGTTCTGACTCCTTCAAAAGAAGTATCTCAGGAAAAAATAGATAAATATGAGCAGCTTGTCTCTACGATCCATGCACTTCCAATTATTCTGGACTACAAAGAACATGACTATATTACAGGCACTATCAGTCATCTGCCGCATATCATTGCTGCAACGCTGGTCAATTACGTAAAGGACAGCGATACAAAAAGCGAGTTGATGAAACGTCTGGCTGCCGGAGGATTTAAAGATATCACACGTATTGCCTCCTCCTCACCGACCATGTGGCAACACATTTGTCTAAAGAATAAAGACAACATTTCACAGATTCTTGCTTCTTATATTAAATATCTGGAAGAAGTAAAGAGCATGATTGATTCCGGAGATGGGCAGGCAATCTATGACTGGTTTGATTCCTCCAGAATATACCGGAATTCACTTCCGGGAGCATCGTCTGGTCCGATTAAAAAGGCATTTGAAGTATACTGTGATATTATTGATGAAGCTGGTGGAATCGCAGCCATTGCAACAATCCTCGCTTCGAATGGTCTCAGTATCAAGAATATAGGAATTGTGCACAACAGAGAATTTGAAGAAGGGGTTCTGCGTATAGAATTCTACGATGAGTCTTCCTCTAAGAAGGCCGCAGAGTTACTGCAGAAATTCAGGTATATTGTATATGAGCGATAGAATTATCTGCCCATGCAAAGGATTGCATGGCGAAATTATGATTCCGGGAGACAAGTCCATCTCCCACCGTTCCATTATGTTAGGTGCACTTGCACTTGGCACAACAGAAATCACTAACTTTTTAGAAGGTGCTGACTGCCTGTCTACTATCGGCTGTTTCCAGTCTATGGGGATTCAAATTGACCGTACTCCAGAGAAAATAATTGTTCACGGAAAAGGCATGCACGGTCTGGCCGCACCAAAAGATATTTTAAATGTAGGGAACAGTGGCACAACAACTCGCCTGATGTCTGGTATTTTGTCTGCCCAGGACTTTACAAGCGTGATGTCCGGTGATGCATCTTTGAACTCCCGTCCAATGGGTCGTGTTATTACACCTCTCACTCAGATGGGAGCACATATCACAAGTGTAAACGGTGATCTGTGTGCTCCGTTAAAAATAGAGCCAGGTACGCTGCATGGAATCGATTACACTTCACCGGTAGCTTCCGCACAGGTCAAATCTGCCATACTTCTTGCAGGACTTTATGCAGATGGCGAGACTTCTGTTACAGAACCGGCTTTGTCCAGAAATCACACAGAACTGATGCTGAAAAGCTTTGGCGCTGATATCACTTCCACAGTCAACCCTGACGGTACTGCCACAGCACATGTAAAACCATGTCAGGAACTATACGGTCAGTCTATCTGCGTACCGGGAGACATCTCCTCCGCTGCTTACTTTATTGCAGCCGGACTTTTAACTTTGGATTCTGAGCTGCTTGTAAAAAATGTAGGAATTAACAAAACCCGCGCAGGCTTTTTGGAAGTGTGCAGAAATATGGGCGCTGACATTACTCTGGTCAACGAATCACTTGAGGGAGGTGAACCTCGCGCGGATATTCTTGTCCGTACAAGTAAACTGCATGGCACAACGATAGAAGGTGCATTGATTCCGACGCTCATTGACGAAATTCCAATGATTGCCGTCATGGCAGCCTGCGCCGAAGGTACCACTATCATCAAAGATGCGGCCGAATTAAAAGTTAAAGAAACAAATCGAATCGACACGACAACAGAGGCTTTAAGATCCATGGGCGCTGACATAACCCCGACTGACGATGGAATGATCATTCAAGGTGGACGTACTCTTCACGGTGCAAAGATCAACAGTTATCTGGATCACCGGATTGCCATGGCCTTTGCAATTGCAGCACTTAGTGCCGATGGAGATACCATCATACACGACAGCCAGTGCGTTGATGTATCTTACCCTGAATTTTTCGAGATTCTGGACGGATGCCGATAAAAGCGGCATCGTAAAACGCAATTTGACACGTAGTGCTTTTGCATTTCACTACGTGTCAAATTAATTCAGCTGATCTACAGACCCATTAAATGCTGTTTTAATATCCTGGTCTTATCTCTGGCAATTGGCAGAATCTGATCTTCATATCCCCGCATGCGCAAACTGAAGCTGTTACTTCCCCATGGGAATACTTCCCGCACTTTATCGAGATTTATAATAATACTTTTGTGAATCCTGAAAAACTGTTCCGGATCCAGCTTCTTTTCATATTCTCCGATAGATTTGTTTTCGCAGTATTCCCCTTCTGTTGTGTAAATCTTGCAGCCTCGGTTATATGTCTCAATGTAAATAATATCTTCCACATTTTCAATAATAGTTCTTCCGTCACTGTTGATTGCCAGGCGGCGGATGAGTGCCTGTTTTCCCTGGCTTTGTGAATCTGCATGCTGTACATTTTCTTCTTTCCCGCCAACTTTACACCTATCCAACACTTTTTGAATTCGCTTCTGGTCAAAGGGCTTCATTACATAATCCTCTACCCCCAATTCAAATGCCTCAACTGCATATTCGGAATAAGCTGTCACAAATATGATTTTTGCCTGTGGCTGCATATTGTGAATTGCATTTACAAGTACGGTGCCTGATATATCTCCCAGGTTAATATCGAGAAAGAACAGTTCATACTTTCCGTCTCCTGCAAGCTGTAATGCTGCTGCACCGCTGTCTCCTTCTACTATTTCTGCCTCTTTTAGTAATTCCTGAATCTGATGCCTCAGTTCACTTCTTGCCGGTCTTTCATCATCTACGATCGCTATTCTCATGCTTCCTTCACCCCTTTATAAAAGTATAACTTCACAGTACTTCCCTTAGGCGTACTCTGAATCTGAAGTCCACGTTCCTCTCCATATACACTCTTCATACGCTTATGTACATTCTGAAGCCCGATGCTACTTCCTACCGGTTCATCTTTTGCTATTTTTTCCAGTACTTCTTCTGGAAATCCTTTCCCATGATCTGAAATTTCTACCCGGTATGCATCTGCTTCCTCAGTAATTCCAATATAGACATAACGGCATCCGGTCCGGTCAATTCCATATCGCACTGCATTTTCTACAAGTGGCTGTAAGATCAACGTTGGAACCAGAATTTCCATTTTCTCTGGCACATCATAAGTCACCTGGAGCTTCTCCTCAAATCTTGCCTTCTCAATCTGAAGGTAATCTTTGACATGTTCCAATTCTTCTCTTAGCGGAACCATATATGCATCATAATTTAGATTATAACGAAAATAATCTGCCAGTGTAAGCAGAAGTTCCCTCGCTTCCTCCGGATTTTCCCTGCATACCCACGATATTGTATTCAATGCATTAAATAAAAAATGTGGATTCACCTGAAACTGCAATGCCTTAAATTCGGCTTGTGCAAGCAAATTCTTCTGCTGTTCCAGTTCTAATACCGCAAGCTGTGAAGATCCAAGCGTCATCAGATGCTGTAACAACTCTATTTCACTTTGTCTGTCCATCCACTGACGTTTCATCCATACCGTCAGACTTCCGACTGACTGATTCTTCACCCGAAATGGCACCGAACTGATTGAGTAATCCTGCGCTGTATGGATCCATTTTTTCTCTCCAGTCTGTGCTTCGTATTTGACAAGTTTTCCTTCTTCCATTGCCTGTCTGCAGATTTCCGGAATTGGATCTCCATACTTTGCCTGATAGAAAATTGCCTGTTCATCTTTCGCTTTGCACTGCCACTGTATAACCTTTTCCCGGTCTGTAAACAAAATACCGGACCACTGCGTTTCCTTCAAGATAATATCGGATAGTTTCTTCATATTTTCTGCTTTATTCAACCCGCCATCTTGCAAAAGTGGAAGACATTTTTGGGAAAGTACAGACATCTTCTGGATCTGTCTGGAGCTTTCCAGATCCTGAAAAATAAATACCCCGTTAAAATTGGAAATAAATACAATCATCCCAATCGCATTCATAATAATCATTGGAAGTGCAGCATCTACAATTGTATCTACTGCTACTTCCAGTGATACTGTCATGCGAAGCAGGGATGCCATGTCACAGATTTCTGCAAAACATGCCAGCAGGAACAGATCCGTATATTTCCACTTGCCTCTTTGAAAATAAGGGTAGAATCCTGCTCCCAAAAGTCCGAACAAAATTGTAGCAAATGCAGAACCCCTTGCAAATACTCTCGGTGTCGAAAAGATAAGTACATATATTGCTCCTATGGCTGAAGAATATAATCCCACTAACGGTCCTCCAAGAAGTCCTGCAGACATTGCACCAATGACTCTTGTATTCAAACTGTAAGATGTAATCTTCACTCCGATGCAGGTCGATAAAATAATCAGACCTGCGAAAATCATTGATAATATCAGATCTCCTTTCAACCCTCTTTTTTCCTGCAGAATCAATTTTTGCACTGTCTGGATCCTGGATAAAAGATTCGCTATAATCGCAAGCAATGCGATATTTACAATCAATGCATATACGATATCTTTGATTGACACGTATCCTTCCTCCTGTCTGTCCTTTACAATACTTTTCACAATTCAAGAATGCCTCGGCATTCTTGCTGCGAGGTGCGCGTCATGCAATTGCATGACATACTTCTACTGCGCACCTCTGCAATCCTGCCGGAGGCTATATCAGCTAGGGGATTGACTCCCACCACTGATACCAGCTTGTTTCTCACCACCTATAGCGATGGGAGTCATCTCCCAGCTGATTATATCATGAAACTTTAGAAACAAAAACCCCCGACACATCGAAGTATGCCGGAGGTCTTTGTTATTTATGAATGATGTTTTTAGCGAAACGGCTAATTATATGACTGCCTCTTAGTAAGTAACAGTCTTCTTTTCATCGTATACATCACGGTCAAGCTCACCAAGCTTGCTTGCTACAAGCAGACCGATCATAACGTCTATGTCTACGTTCATCAGTGTACGGAACATTCCGGCGAACCAGTCAATACCAATCAGTACTGCAATACTTTCAAGTGGCAGACCAAGTGATGTTGCAAGGAATGTATATACGATAACGGATCCGCCTGGTACAGAGATCGTACCAAGACACATCAGGCAGGAAAGAAGGATTGCCATTCCCATCTGATATGGTGTCATCTGAATTCCCGTGGACTGAGCCATGAAGAAGATTGCTGCTACATAACACTGAGCTGCACCACAACTGTTCATGGACATCGTAATCGGTCCTGTGAAATCAGCGACTTTACGGCTGATACCGAATTTTGTAACTTCATCTTCCATCTTAGTTGGAAGGCAGATAGCTCCGGAAGTTGTTGTAACTGCCATCATAGACATTTTAGCAAACTTCTTAGGCATCTTGAAAATATTTACCTTTGTTACTGCTGCTGTAAATGGTCCAAATAACAGGAACTGAATAGCATCACCAATCAGAAGTACAAGTAAGAACTTGAGCATCGGGATGATTACCTTAAATCCTGTAGTTCCGGCAACGTTAGCTAACAGACAGAAGATACCGATTGGAGCAACGTTCATAACAATTTTGATGATGTTTGTAATAACACCGTTAATTCCCTGTACCCACTCGATAATGTTACGGTTACCGCTCTCTTTTGCGTAAGCGCCCATAGCAACTCCAAAGAAAAGAGAGAATACGATACATGGAACCATGGAACCTTCAGCCATGGAATTAATGATGTTTGTTGGAACAAATCCAAGAATCGTATCCTGAATAGATCCTGTCTCAACAGATGAATTTGCTACATCTGCTGCACTTGCGATTTCAACTCCGATACCTGGCTGTAACAACATAGACAATGCTACGCCTAAACCAGCGGAAATAACTGTGAAGATAATGATCCATTTGAATGTATGGAATCCCATCTTACCAACATCTTGTCCATCGCCGCCACCAACTGCGGAAGCAACAGCAGACATAACAAGCAATACCACTGACATCTGGATCAGTCTGATAAAGATATCTCCGATAAACTTCAGGTTAGAAGCCCACTCGCCGACCAGTGCTCCAAACACGATACCACCTGCTGTAGCGATCAGTATCTGAGTTGTCAAAGATATTGAAAAACGCTTTTTATTTTCCATTTGTGAAACCCACTTTCTCATTCTTAGATTATCCGGTGCTTCTTAGATTTCATCTGCACTGAATATACCTTTTTCTCTGTTTATTATTAAAATGTGACTTTATTCAATGGGACGGCCGTGCCATATGTTTGACTATATTCTATATTTTTCACAGAACAAGTCAATAGATTCTGTTCCAAGTGTGGTTTATTATGCTTAAACGGTTGTTTTTTCGTTTTATCAGTAGCAAATTTTAATAGTTAAATTTCCCGTCATTTTTTTCTTCTAAGGCTTTGATCATATGATAGGTATATTCACAATATGGAACCGGAATTTCAAACTCTTTTCCCATACGCATCATCTCACCCGCGAAAATATCAATCTCTGTGTGTCTTCCTGCATCCAGATCCTGCAAAGTTGAGAACCTCGCCTCTTTCACAGTTCCGTGAAAGAGAAGTAAACGTTCTGGAAGCCGCACACCTTTTTTTGCTGCCACCTGAACCACTTCCTGCCATAGTCCAGTTGCAACAGCCCGCACATGTTCGCTGTCTTTATATGCGCCAAAACCTACACCAAGAATTGCCTGTGGAAGATTCTGAGAAACATTGCTCACATATTTCAGCCACAGATCAGTCATAATATCCGGCACAAAATTAGCTCTTACAGAAGTTCCTTCAAAAAGATCCAACACTGCCTGTACACGTTCTGTCGGCTCCGTATGATCCTTCTCTCCAAAGAATACTCCTGCAATCCGGTCAAAATGGAGTTCCATCTGATTGCCGTCACGGACAGCATCAATCCGCATCAGAGAATGTAACATATGCTCCATACCAATTTCATTTCCAATAATCTCCTCGCTAGTCACGCCATTTAAAAGACTTAAGACAATCGTATTCTCACCCACAAGTGCGCAGATATCATCCATAATCTCAGGGAGTGCAGTCTGCTTCGTCGCAACCAATACCAGATCCACTTTTCCCGCTTCCTGCGCCGTCTTCAGATTCAATGGACAACGTTCATCGTTAATATAAATACCTTCCTGCTCCAGACGTTCTTTCCGCTTTCCAGAAGCAATTACACAAAAATGGTCTCCTAACTTAGCTGGAAGCCCATACGCAAAATATGAGCCTACTGCACCTACACCAATCAAAGCTGCTGACTTAATCTCCATATCATTCCTCACTCCTTCACAATTTACAAATTTTCCTGCAAAATCTATAAAACTCTGTCATTTTAGTTTTTTACCAGACTATGAGTCCTGTTCTGCAGTGTTTGCGAGCATAGTCTGGCTTTCATGGCACTGTCTGAACCTGTTTTTTAGGTGAGTTTGCCATGAAAGTCAGAAATAAGCGGCGCAGCAAACACCAGAAACAGGATTCGGTCTGTAGAAACTATAATGGCAGAGTTCTTAAAGATTATACAGCAATGCATTGCAGATACATGCTGCAATATTACTTCCACCTTTTCTTCCCCGCGCTACGATATAAGGTGTATCCGACAATTTCAAAATCAATTCTTTTGACTGAATGACATTAACAAATCCTACCGGCACTCCGATTACCAGCTCTGGTCGGATTTTTCCGGCACGTATCAGCTCATACAGATGAATGAGTGCTGTCGGTGCATTTCCGATTGCAAAAATTAATTTTTCGTCTAATTCACAAGCTTTTTCCATGCTTGCTACCGCACGGGTTGTACCGTCGCGCTTTGCTTTTTCTGCCACATCGTCATCAGACATAAAGCAGTACACCTGTCCCCCGTACTGAGCCAGTCTTTTTTTATTAATTCCGGAACGTCCCATCTGGGTATCTGTTACAATGGATGCTCCATTACGGATTGCTTCTTTTGCACGTGCAATTGCATTTTCCGAAAATACAAGGTTCTGCGCATAATCAAAATCTGCACTAGTATGGATACAGCGCTTGATAACCGGTGCTTTTTCCGGATCCAATACAATCCCACTCTGTGTAAGTTCTTCGGTTATAATCTCAAAACTCCTCTTCTCAATCTCAGAAGGAAGTACATTTTCCAATTCGATCGCCATTACTTTTCCTCCACATTTTCCTTCATAATCTCATAAATCCGCTCCATGTCCAGATGTGAACGAATACCATCAGCAAGTTTATCATATTGTTCTTCCTTAAATGACTTCAGATCCATACCGGATGCTTTTTCCAGTGTAATCCCTTTTTTCTTTGCCAGTGCTTTAACAATTACATCGGTAACACCTTCCATATCAAAAATGCCATGGATATAAGTACCATATACATTTCCATCTGAGATACCATCCTCACTGATCTTACCGCTGACTGTATCCTGAATCCGGCTCATATGCTCCTTGGAAATAACTTCTTCCACGTATGTTGTCTCACCCATATGAATTTCATATCCTTCAAATGCTACATTAGAAAGCTCCGAAAAGATTCCTTCTACATGTGCAAATGTTCCATTTACTCTTGTCCGTGTTTTCTGTCCGGTAAATACAGTCTCCGAAGGCAGCAGTCCCATGCCCTGCATCGTTCCGCCGTCCTCAACCTGATCCGGGTCACATAAAACTTCTCCCAGCATCTGGTATCCACCACAGATTCCCCAAACCGGAGTTCCGCTCGCTGATGCTTTTAAAATACATGCTTCCAAGCCACTTTCACGGATCCATTTTAAATCGCCCATTGTATTTTTAGTTCCCGGAAGAATAATCATATCCGGGGTTCCGAATTCAGACACATTTTTCACATAGCGAAGGGCTACTTCCGGAATATTTTCCAATACCATAAAATCCGTAAAATTAGAAATTCTTGGCGTACGTATGACTGCGATATCCAGAAGCCCGCCACTTTTCTTTGAAGTGAAACGCTCTGTCAGACTGTCCTCATCTTCAATCTCCACATGAAGATACGGCGTTACTCCTATAACCGGAACATTCCCTTTTTCCTCCAGCATCTCGATTCCGGGATCCAGAATAGTCTTATCCCCGCGAAATTTATTGATGATCAGCCCTTTTACACGTTCTTTTTCATCCTCCTCTAATAGAAGCAATGTGCCAAGAAGCTGTGCAAATACTCCTCCCCGGTCAATATCTCCGACAAGGAGAACCGGAGCATCTACCATCTTTGCAAGCCCCATATTGACAATATCATTTTCTTTCAAATTAATCTCCGCCGGACTTCCCGCACCTTCAATTACAATGATGTCATAATTTTCTTCCAGTTTATGAAAAGCCTTCATCACATCTGGAATCAATTCTTTTTTGTATTTAAAATAATCACGGGCACTCATATTTCCCAAAACTTCACCATTTACAATTACCTGAGATCCAACATCGTTGGTCGGCTTAAGTAAGATTGGATTCATGGATACTTCCGGCTCGATTCCTGCCGCTTCTGCCTGTACAACCTGGGCGCGTCCCATTTCCAGACCTTTGTCTGTGATAAATGAATTCAATGCCATATTCTGCGATTTAAACGGTGCAACTTTGTAGCCATCCTGCTTAAATATCCTACATAGTCCCGCACAGAGAAGACTCTTTCCTGCATTGGACATTGTTCCCTGTATCATAATCTTCCAAGCCATGTGATCAACCTCTCATTTTCTTCTTTTGTCCGCACTGCGATCCGGTAAAAACCTTCTGACAACCCTTCATAATTCTGACAATCGCGGATCAGAAATCCTGCTTCCAGTGCCTCTTTTTCAAGTCCTGGTCTTCCTTTGAAAAACAGATAATTGGCTTTTGATGCAAATACCACATATCCCATCATCTTCATGATATTTCTCATATACTCCCGCTGACCAGATACATATTCTCTTGTCTGTCTGATATATTCTTTTGGCTTTTCAAGTGCTGCCACTCCCGCCATCTGTGCCGGAACGGACACATTCCACTGTTGAAGCTTCCAGGACATTTCTTCCAGAATATCCTGATTACTGCTGATTGCATAACCAAGACGCAGTCCCGGCATACTGAATATTTTTGTAAATGCTTTGATGATTAGTAAGTTTGGATATTCTCCCCTTAGATCTGACATCTCATATCTGTTTGGTTCATCCAGGAATTCTAAGAAACACTCATCCAATATGACAACTATATTCTGCTTTTTACAACGATCCAGAATCTTAATCAACATATCCCGGTCAATGGTCTGTCCGGTTGGATTATTCGGATTACACAAAAATATCATATCTATTTCTTCCGAAAGCTTATCCACATAATCTTCCCGAATCTGAAAGTTATCTTCCTCACACAGATAATAATATTCTACTTCTGCACCAACACTTCTTAGAGCTTCTTCATATTCTGAAAATGAAGGCGCTATCACCAGCGCTTTTTGTGGCCAAACTGCTTGCACTGCCGCGAAAAAAAGCTCTGCCGCACCATTTCCACAGAGGATTTCTTCCATATTCACTTGTTCAAATCTGCTGATTGCTTCTCTGAGGGCTTCGCATCTTACGTCCGGATAATGCTCAATCTTTGCTACGCTCTCCTGTACCGCACGTTTCACCGATTCCGGTGTTCCTAACGGATTCGTATTTACCGAAAAATCAATCACGTCCGGGTGACGGTAAATATCTCCGCCATGGAGTTTCCTTGGTTTCTTTTGCACTTGATTCTCTCCTTGATTCTCAATTCATTCTTGCCTTATTATGCGGCTACAATTACATTGACAATTCAATGAATTGTGCCTGTTCTTTTATACTTGTACAATAAAATACCACAAACATACCAGCACTTTCACAACTTCAAATACCACTAATGCAAGTACTGCTGTCATATACAGTAATGTGTGAGATCTGCGGATATCCTCCGGTTCAATCTCCCGGATCGCATCTCCGATCGTAGGCTTCTTGCAAAGCTTTCCAAAATACCAGGCGTCTCCGGCAAGCTGCACATCTAATGCTCCTGCCATAACGGATTCTGTCTGTGCAGAGTTGGGACTTTTATGATTATATCGATCTCTCAGGAATATTTTCTTTGCATTTTTCCAGTCCATGTGCGTAATTGCAGATGCCAGGATCATAAGCCAGGCAGATAATCTTGCCGGGATATAATTCACTACGTCATCAAATTTTGCTGCTGCCGAGCCAAAATACTGATATTTTTCATTCTTATATCCTACCATGGAATCCATGGTATTAACTGCTTTATAACCAAATCCAAGCAAAGCTCCGCCGATTACCATATAAAAAAGAGGTGCAATAACACCATCTGACGTATTTTCTGCAACAGTTTCTACCGCAGCCTTTGTCACTCCTTCGATCGTCAGATTCTGTGTATCCCGTCCCACGATCATGGAAACTGCTTTTCTTGCCCTCGCAATATCTCCTGTCTGAATTTCCTGATAGACACGGTCACTCTCCACCTTCAGTGACTTTGTTGCAAGGATCTGATAACACATAAAGCTTTCCACTGCCAGTCCAAGATAAAAGGAAATGTGGTATGCAAGATACAGAATTCCTCCTGGAACTGCCATACTGACTGCCACCACGATTACAACTAATAATCCTCCGCCGATCCGCTCCCCCGTTTTTCCACTAGGGAATAAGCTTCTTATAATTTTTTCCACCCCTGAGATCAAATGACCGATCATTCTCACCGGATGATACAGCCACACCGGATCTCCAAATATCAGATCCAGCACAAATCCTGCCATCACCGGAAGAAACATCTGCAATAATAAGTTCATATCCTTCTCCGTTCTTCACTTGATAATCATAATAACTGCCGTCCGGCTGACCATTCTCATCTCTGGCATATCGATCCATGATACTCATGATCGTTCCACCATGCGCCACAACTGCGACGCTCTTGATCTGATCATGTCTGCACTCCTTTATGACCTTTTCAAAACCGCGCACACATCTTTTTCTGAATTCTTCCGGATTCTCTCCTCCCGGAAATGTCATGGTCCCCCCACTGTCAATCCATGCCTGATATTCCGGGCAATCCGACAATTCTTTATAATTCTTATTTTCAAATATACCAAAATCACATTCCCTGAGTTCTTCTACTTCATAAAAGTTTTCTTTGAAAATCAATTTTGCTGTTTCCATGCAGCGCTTCATGGGACTTACATATACCCTCTGGACTTCCGGATATATATTTTTCTGAATATAACTTTCCAGTAATACAATTCCCTCCGGGCAAAGTGATTCATCCGTCCGTCCAATATATCGTTTTTTCAAATTGCCTGCCGTCATAGAATGACGAATTAAATATACTTGTATCATTCCATTTATTTCCTCATATAAATCTGCTTCCATTTATCATAATTTGGGCTTTTGCTCCTAACATCATCATACTTCTAGTATCAAAGATAAACTATTTGACCTGCGCCTTAATTACCGTCGGAATTCCACAGACAACTCTTATCACACTCTTTGCATCTTTCGCCAGCTCTGTACAGATGCGCCCTGTAGTTTCCCGTACTTCTCTGAGAAATGGGTCCATCGGCACAATTCCATATCCAATCTCGTCCGTCACTAAAATCAAATCTGGATTTTTCTCCTTCAACTGCTTCGCCAGTTCGGAAATATCTTCTCCTTCCGAGAGCAATCGTTCTATATATTTATGAAAATGAAAAATTCCCCTGTACTGAAAGATTGCTTCTTTTTCGCACTGCTCTCCGTCTGTCCAGCGCACATCCGGAAACGTCTCCTTTGCATAGGCAAGTTTTCCCTGATATGCTCCTCCTATAATCATGATCATCTCTTTTCACATGCCTCGTCTTTCTCTGCGTATATCCTATTGACCTCGCAGCTACTTTAATAATAATAAAATCTGTTCCATCACTACAACTGCCAACGCCATCAGAATTTCACACATTTGTAGAAAATACCCTGCCAGATCTCCAGTGACCCCGCCGAATTTGCTGATACACATGTGATGATAATACCAGAATACAAGAAGTGCCATAATCACCGCTGCTGCTCCGGACCATTTCCCCACCACAATCATGAGTGTACTAAGTACGATCAAATATATCATGAGCGTTCTTCGATTCACTCTTTTTTCCGCACTTTCTGAAAATGTTGCCACAAGCCCCTGTCCTTTTTTTCTCGCCTGTGGAAAACAGATAACCGAAAGTCCACTCAATGTACGCGACAGCATAAAGCTAATGGCGATTACTTTCGCTGCATGAGCTGTAAGCATAGAATAAATCCCCGTGTACGCTAAAAAATATACGCTGCAGGAAATAATTGCAAATGCTCCGGCATGAGAATCTTTTAAAATCTCCAGTCTGCGTTCCATCGGCTGATAGGAACTTAAAGCATCCTGTGTATCCAAAAAACCATCCAGATGAATTCCGCCAGTAATAAAGATGGGAATCAGTACTAATAAAATCGTCAAAAAAAGATTACTACTGCCTGGTATTCCAGAAGATAAAGTTTCCTGCCTGTCAGCCAGCCAGCCTCCTGCCTGATAGACAACCCATGACGCCAGACCGATAACAGCACCCACCCACGGAAAAAAACACATCGCAAGCGACATATTTTCATCTGTCCATTCACTTTGTGGCATGGGAATCTTGCTGTACATAGAAAATGCAATTTTAAAACTATTCCACATTTTTTTCATACTACTTTGTAACCTTCCTATTTCTATATTCCATCATAGTTAGGGCTTTTGACTCCAACATCCTTTTACTATTTGCTCATTTTATCTTAATCGGGATTCCATAGACAACTTCTGTTACCTGATCTGCCATTTTTCCAAGCTCCTGATTAATTTTTCCGAGAAGTCCGATATATTTTTTTGTTTCTTCTGAATAATCCTGCAGATCACTATGCACTTCGTTCGTCACAATCGCTAATCGCTCCGTCTGTGTGTTCAAATAACGGATTCCTTCTACAATCGTCTCCAGAACCACTTCATCCTCTGCAAGACTTCCATCTTCCTGATATAGCACATCCGCCAGTAAATTGGAAACGCACTCTAACAGAATTCCTCCTGTTTTAGCATTCTCCTGATTTTTTTCGTTCCTACAAGTTTTATTGATATCTAAGATACTTTTACTTCTCTTCCACCTTTGGATAGAATCATCAAGCGTCCTCAAATCTCCATAACACTCCAGCGTCTGAAATCCTTTTCCGGCGCGCATCTGCCTGTGGCGTTCAATCTTCTTTTGTGTCTCTGCACCAAATGGACGCATGGTCGCAATATACAGATATGGGCATATCGCTTTTTTTTCTTCGCTTTTCTCCGGTTTTCCGGTCAGCCACATTTCCGCATAGGCAGATTTTCCACTTCCACTGCCCCCGGTTATTACATGCATCATCATTTTATCCCCAGACTTTCTTTGAATATTCTATTTATCTCCTAATTCTTCATAATCATCAATGTGAATATCGGAAAATGTACTCATTTTCTCATATACAGCCAACGCCATATCCAGTACCGGAAGAAATGCAACAGCTCCTGTCCCTTCTCCAAGACACATATCACAAGTCATAGATGCTTCCCTCCCAAGTGCCTTAAGAAGAATATGCATTCCCGGCTCTTTGGACACATGAGACACAATGATATATTCTCTGACTTTATTGCACATTTGCACTGCTGCAAGTGCCGCTACCGCTGAGATGAAACCATCCATAATTACCGGAACGTGGTAATACGCTCCGCCCAGATAAATTCCAACAAGTCCGGCAAGATCAAATCCTCCTACCTTTGAAAGTACATCTACCGGATCATCTGCATTTGGCTTATTTTTTGCAATGGCTGTTTTGATAGCACATATCTTTCTTCTAAGACCAGCACTGTCAAGTCCGGCTCCTCTCCCGGTCATTGTCTCCACTGATTCATCTAAAAGGACACTCGCCACTGCACTGCTGGTCGTTGTATTACCGATTCCCATCTCTCCGGTCGCAAGTATCTGATATCCTGCTTCTTTTTTCTCTTTCACAAGATGCACTCCTGTCAGGATTGCCTGAAACGCCTCTTTTCTTGTCATTGCAGGCTCTTTCACCATATTCTTTGTTCCATAAGCAACTTTATAATTCGGTACTCTTGTATCACGAACCATACCAATGTCTATCGGAAACAGATCTACCTCTGCACTCTGACACATAATCGCGGCGCTGGTAGCTCCTTCCAGAAAATTCTCTGCTACAATTGCAGTTACTTCCTGTCCGGTCTGTGTCACACCTTCTTCCACGACACCATTATCTGCACACATGGCTATCAGTGCACGATTCTTAAGTTCTACCTCGGCATTTCCAGTAATTCCGGCAATCCGGATAATATGCTCTTCCAGCTTTCCAAGGCTATGTAATGGCTTTGCGATAGAATTCCATTTCTTCCGGGCAGTTTCCATAGCCACATTGTCCAGATTTTCGATTCCATCTATAATAATTCCAAGTTCCTCTTCCCTTGTCATCTATTAATAACCTCCTGCTTCTTAGCTTCCTATCCCTCTTGTCTATCCTGACATCATGCCTGTTAATCTTTTTCTTTATATCTTCTGCACGCACCCGCAAATGCTTCTGCAACTTGTGGATTTCCCATATAATGAATATGTGGATATCCTGCCAATATTGTATCTGTACTGATCATACACTCCCATCCCCTCGTGGACATTGGTTTTTTCGCTGTAAATGCATGACCACATTCTTCTGATTCGTAATAATGAAATTCATGTGCTGTAATGTTTCCAACATTATGACCAAAAACTGTCCCTTTGGATAATATAATATATCCAAACCTTCTCAGTTTTTCTGTCTTATAGCTTTTTCCAAAAAGTGCTCCGGCCATATCATATATTTCCCCGTCAGAACCTTCCAGCCGTTCCTGCAGATACATAAATCCTCCACATTCAGCAATACATGGTACTCCCAACGTTACTGCATGGCAGATACTTTCACGCATAGAATCATTTTCACTTAATTCTTTCGCATACAGCTCCGGATACCCTCCATAAAGAACAATTCCCTGTATATTCTCAGGCAGGCTTCTGTCGTGTATTGGTGAAAATGTAACAATTTCTGCTCCCAATTTTTTTAAAATCTCCAGATTATCCGGATAGATAAAACAAAATGCTTCATCATGTGCAACTGCAATTCGAATCCCTTTTTGCAAAGTGTCTGATAAGTTCAAAAGATGCTCTTTGACTTGTGTATCTTCCTGCATTGCTGATACATTCCGGGCAAGTTCTAATATTCCGTCCAAATCTACGGTATCTTCCATCACCCTTGCCAGATGTTCCAGCTTTTCATCGATTTTCTCTACTTCTTCCGGAATCTGCAAACCCAGATATCTGCTTTCCAGAACACATTCTGATACAACCGGAACATATCCATATACGCGGACTTTTAACTGTTCTTCTATCATCTGCTTCATCCTTGCATACATCATCGGGGAGATACGGTTTAAAATCACGCCCTTGATATGATGTTCTGTTTCATATTCCAAAAATCCTTTTACAACTGCAACTGCAGAGACAGAGACTCCTTTGCAATCTAAAATCAATATAGCTGGTGTATCTGTTGTATCTGCCACATCCCATGCGCTGGCTTCTTTTGAAATTCCGGCAATTCCATCATAATATCCCATCACACCTTCCAGAATACAGATATCTCTGTTCTTTCCATGAGAAAGAAGTGATTGTCTCACTCCTGTTCTTTTGCACATAAAGATATCCAGATTGTAACTGTCGATTCCAAGCACTTTCCGATGGAACATCGGGTCGATATAATCTGGTCCACATTTAAATGCAGCACAATTAAGACCACGATTTTTCAGAGCCTTTAATATTCCACATGTAATCATCGTTTTTCCGCTTCCACTGGATGCGGCTGTCAATAATAATCTTGGAATTGCATTACTATTTCTGTTATTGTCTTTATCATTTATTGGCTGCATATTTTTTCTGTTTAACTCCTTGTTCAAAGTCCGGCCGTATAATTAATCTAATTCAAAACTTACAACATAAATCGGATTCTGTCCTGTCATCATATGATAACTTCCAACTACTTTAGATTTTGCAATATTGACCTGCACGATTTCATCATTTTTAATCGGATATTTTCTGCAATATTCCAGAGTCTGCGCCAATGTCTCCAGTGAAATAGCATTTAATACCACTCTTGCCTGTGGATTCTTTTTCCTGATAAGCTCCAGAATCTCTTCCAGCCGTCCTTTACTTCCTCCGATAAATACACAGTCTGGTGCCGGAAGATCTTTTAATATTTCCGGCGCACTGCCTTCAATAACTTTTATGTTGCTCACTGCAAATTTTCTGGCATTTTCCTCAATAAGACCAGCTGCCTCCGGATTGATTTCCACTGCATAAACCTGTCCGTCTTCTGCCTGAATTGCAGATTCCACAGATACAGATCCGGTTCCCGCCCCGATATCATAAATAATATCCGACTTTCTGATCTTCATTTTTGAAAGACTGATGGATCGCACTTCCTCTTTTGTCATTGGAACATCTCCACGGATAAATTCTTCATCATTCATTCCATGAGTCACCGCATTTTCTCCACCATATGGATTGGCAATGAGCACCGCTGCAAGATTGTCTCCATCATAATCCAGGAATTCTGACACATTTCCTTTTAAAATCTGCTCTCCCTCATAAGTAAGCTCTGCCCCGACTGCCATGTTACAATCTCCAAGTCTGGCATCGATCAAAGTTTTTGCAAGCTTACGGACATCTGCTGCAGAACCTGTCAGTGTAAACGTATACTTATTATTTTTCACAGCTGCAAGAAGATTTCCCTCTCGTCCATGAATGCTGACAAGTTTTATGTCTTCCCATGGAATCTGAAGTTTTGCACACAAACTGGAAACTGTAGAAATTCCCGGTAAAATCTCTGTCTTTACACGCTCAGGCTCACCACTTTTTTTCAGCCTGTCACGGATCGTTAAAATCAATTTCTTTGCACCACTGTAAAAGCCAGGATCTCCTGACAGTACAACTACTATATTTTCATCTTGTGGATGACTGAAAATATAATCCGTAATTTCCTCCGGTTTGTAAGCTGCAAATGTCTGCTGTCCTTCTTTTACAACAGATTTTAACATACGTGATGCACCGATCAGTACATCGGCTTCCTCACATGCCTTTTTAACTTCCACAGTCATTGAACCTTCTGTTCCCATTCCGATTCCTGCAAGCGTCACTTTTTGCATTGTTTTGAAATGATACTCTTCTTTTAACAGATCAATGATTTCTTCGTAAGTATATCCGGACTCTTCTTTCTGACGGCCCAGAACGATGATTTTCACACCAGCCTTTTTCGCTGCATTATATTTTTGCAGGAACCCGCCAATATTTCCCGAATCCTTTGTCACCATATAAGAAATGTCATAGCTCTTCATAATTGCATAATTCATTTCCACCGAAAATGGTCCTTGCATACAGATCAGATTCTTTCCGGTAAACCCAAGCTGTTCACACTTATGTGCCACTTTCGCTGTTGAAAGCACTCTCGCATAAACACGTTTTTTGTAATCTGTGAGATTCTGAAAAGCTGCCAGTTCTTTACTTCCTGTCGTTGCCAGAATATTTCCTGTCGTCTGCTCCAGATATTCAATTGCCTCTTCCATGCTATCCACATAAATGCAATCTGACTTTTCAGCTCCTGTATCCCTTAAAATCCTCAAATATGGAACTCCGGCTTTTTCACATGCATTTTGCAGGTTTTCTGTCACTTCTATCGCATAAGGGTGAGTCGCATCCACTACATATGAAGGATGATATTCATTGATAAATTCTATCATCTGATTTTCATCCATCCGTTCATGTGTTGTTGTAATATTACTTCCCTCTGGCAGCAGACTCTCTCCATATTCTGTTGCCACACAGACATGAACACTGACTTCCCTTTTTACTAAAAATTCTGCCAACCGTCTTCCTTCTGTTGTTCCTGCATATATTAAAATTTTATGTTTTGTCATATCGATATCCCCTTGGTGTAACCATTTTATGTTTAATTATTTTTGTCATTTTATTCCCTATATAAACGGTAGAAAACATATCTACCTCGGTATTTCGTAGCTCTTTCAGTGTCAGTATGTTCATACTTTCTTCTTCTCTTGCAATATTTCTCACAATACCGCATATAATGCTTTCTTCTTTGTACTCAAGCAAAATATCACAGGCCCTTGCAAGATAATCTTTTCTCTTTTTGCTGGAAGGATTATATAAAGCAATCAGAAAATCCGCCTGTGCTGCCGCCCGAAGTCTCCTTTCAATCAGTTCCCACGGCGTCAGAAGATCACTTAAACTGATCAGACAGCAATCGTGTCCAAGCGGTGCACCAAGCACTGCTGCTCCCCCCATTGCTGCTGTCACACCCGGAAGAACCTCGATCTCGACTTCCGGATATTCTTCTCCGATTTCATACATGAGTCCTGCCATTCCGTAAATCCCGGAATCACCACTGCACACCATAGCTGTCACACGCCCTTTTTTTGCCTCTTCAAATGCCAGCCGGCATCGCTCCGGCTCCTTTCTCATCGGCGTTGTCATAAATTCCTTTTCCGGAAAATATTTTTTCATAAGATCTACATATACTGTATACCCGACAATCACATCACAGCCCTTTAGCGCTTCCACCGCTGCAACCGTCATCTGCTCATAAGCACCAGGTCCCATTCCAATCACATATACTTTATTCAAAATCCACACTCCATTTCTCCACTGCCACAGCAACTGTCACTCCTTCGTGCGCTGTCTTGTGTACCAGAATTTTCTCCCCTCCGGCACACATAGCACTTCTTTCACACACATTATCAACACCTGTGGTCTGTTTTACAAATTCAGATCCTGTAAATGTCCCTTCTGCCTGTTCCAGCTCTTCTTTCGAAAATGTCTGAAACGGTATGTCATATTTTACACAGTATGTACATAGTCCAGGCTCTTCCTTCTTTAAATCAATGCTTGCTGCAAGTTTCACTGCTTCCGGAAAAATCCCATAATCCTCAAGCACCTGTGTTACATGCTTTTCAATCTTTTCAGCAGCAGTTCCCTTCTTACAGCCAATCCCTAAAACCACAGCTTTAGGAATCAAATACAACACCTGTGTTCCGCTTCCTGCAGGTACATCGTTTTTAAAGATTCCTATGTGAATCTTTAAAGCCCTTGAATCACATCTGTCTGACTCATGTATGAATTTTAATTCTTTTGGAATCTGTCCTATGACAGAGCATTCTGGTTCTATCTCTGCTAAAACTTGTTTGCCAGCCAAAATATCTGCAGATACGAGCTTTGCCAGTTTCATATCTTCTATATATAATCTATTTTTCTTTGCAAATATATCAACCGCCCACTTCTGATTCAAATCTGTTGCTGTTGTGATCACGGCCTCCATGGAAAGCATTTGACTGAGTTTTTCTGCAAGTTCATTGGCACCTCCAATGTGTCCGGACAAGATTGGAATACAGTATTTTCCAAGCTCGTCTATAACCAGTACAGCCGGGTCTTCTTTTTTGGACACTACAAATGATGCAACTGCCCGAACTGCAATTCCTGCTGCACCTACATAGATCAAAACATCAGATACTTTCCAATGTTCTCCGGTCCATTCTTTCAGGCTTCCCTCATAAGAATCTGCCTCTTCTTTACATTTGACATTCTCTGCTACAAGCCAGTCTTCTGCCGACAAAGCTTTCCTGACTTTTCCAGCCGTCTTTCTTCCGTTTGCAGTAAAGCTCAGAATTGCAGCTTTCATCTAAGAATCACTTCCTTTCCGGAATTCAGTTGTGAATCCCGGATCATACAACTTTGACCGTTCATAATGGCTGTGAGTCACTACATTTCCCACAAGGATCAGTGCAGTCTTTGTAATCTGATGTTTCCTTGCTGTCTCCACAAGTGTATCTATCGTACATACATATGCCTCTTCCTCCGGCCATGTTGCTTTGTACACAATTGCTGCCGGCGTATCTGATGCATATCCTCCGGCAAGCAGTTCTTTTACCAGCTTTTCCAAAAGTCCTGTACTTAAGAAAAGAACCATCGTTGCACCATGTGCAGCAAAACTCATGATCTTTTCCCGCTCAGGAACCGGAGTCCTTCCTTCCGTTCGTGTAATAATAACACTCTGTGACACCTCCGGAAGAGTATATTCCAGATTCAGTGCTGCCGCCGCTCCACAAAATGAGCTGACTCCAGGGCAGGAATCATAATCAATTCCTTTTTCATCAAGAATGTCCATCTGCTCACGGATTGCACCGTAAAGACAAGGATCACCCGTATGAAGTCGTACGGTCATCTTATCTTCTTTTTCTGACTTTATCATAACCTCTATGACTTCTTCCAGTGTCATATAGGCACTATTATAAACTTCGCAGCCTTCCTTTGCATATTCCAGCAGTCCTTTATTGACCAGTGATCCAGCATAAATGATTACATCTGCTTCTTTAAGATATCGTTGTCCTCTTACCGTAATCAGATCGACCGCTCCCGGTCCTGCTCCTACAAAATGTATCATTGATTTTCTTCCTCCCACAAATGCATCAAAGTATCTACCTTACTTGTTTTTCCCAAAATTCCATACACATTTGAATATAAAATTGCCCCAACAGGCATCTGATCTGCCATGCGGTATTCCATATATTTTTCAATGGATCTCATGATTTGCCCAATTGTAGCTTCTCGCTCTTCTTCACTTAAAAGTGCAAGCGCATCATCGGTCGTCACGCAATCCAGAACCTTTCTGGCACGATCTGCGGAAAATCCAGCCCGTAGCATTGCCGTTGCCAAAAGATCCATACGGCAGTCTGCCCATCTGGAATGCGTATTCATCACTCCACCTGATACTTTGATCAGCTTTCCGATATGTCCGGCAAGTACAAGCCCTTGAAACTTACAATCTGCTGCCATATCCATGCTCTGCCCTATATAATTACTGCATTTTACTACATCTTTATCCTGAATTCCATATGCTTCCCGCAGAAAATCCAGCCCATAATTTCCTGGCGCCATAATGAGATAGTTCTTTCCCCCTGCACGCCTGACCTTCATCTCTAATTCAATCGTATCAAGCAGAGCCTGTTCACTCATCGGCTCCACGATTCCACTTGTTCCCAAAACAGAAATACCGCCTTCAATTCCAAGTCTCGGATTAAATGTTTTCTTTGCCAGTTCTACTCCCTGCGGAATGGATATCTCTATTTTAATTCCGCCGTCGTACCCATACATTTCACACGCCTCTTCGACTTCTCTTAAAATCATCTGTCTCGGCACTCGATTAATTGCAGCATTTCCTACAGGCTGATCCAATCCGGGCTTCGTCACCCTGCCGACTCCAATGCCTCCGTCCAGGACTATACCAGATTTTATTCTGCTTACTTTACTGTATACTAAAATTCCATTTGTAATATCCGGATCATCTCCACTGTCTTTTCGTACTGCGCAGGAAACAGATTCTATATCCGGATTACTTTTATTATATTTATTAAATTCTTTTTGAGCCTCAGCAATCTTCAGTGTCAACACTTCTTTTCCTGGTAAAGACACTGTGACCTGATCTACGCTGACATTTCCAAGAAGCATTGTGACCGCGGCCTTTGTTGCTGCCTGTGCACACGTTCCTGTAGTATATCCTCTTCGGAGTTTTTTCGTCATAGTTTTTACCCTTCCAGTCTGAAATTCTTGAATTCATCATCGTTCGCTCTCTTCATTCTACCTATTTGTATGAAGGTTGTCAAATCATTTGCCACTTCCATCTATTGTCTTTTTCTTTCAAGATTTTTATTGATGCCAGACTTTTCAATATCTGCGTGCCGAAATCTACATTCTGTGATACAATAAAACAAGCAAAGAAAGGAGCCATTTTTTATGTCAGAACAAAAGCAGCGCGTCTATGACGCCTTAAACAAGCTCGGAATTAAATATGAAGTCGTAGAACACGAACCCGTACACACAATGGAAGACATGGACCGCCTTGGTCTTCCTGAGAAAGGAACTCTGTGCAAGAACCTGTTTCTCAGAGATGCAAAAGGAAAACGTCATTTTCTCATTACATGTGATGAAAATGCTAAAGTAGACTTAAAGTCTCTTGGCAGACAGCTCGGTGCCGGAAACTTAAGCTTTGCCTCAGAAGAACGTCTCGAAAAATATCTCGGGCTCAAACAGGGAAGTGTATCTCCATTCGGTCTCATGAATGATACCGACCATGCAGTCGAATTTTTTATTGATAAAAACTTAAGCAAATGCAAAAGTCTGGGAATTCACCCATTGGAAAACACAGCAACAGTATTCCTCTCATTTAAAGATCTGGATAAGTTCCTGTGGAATCTTGATGTGGATGTGATGAAGATTAAATTATAACCAATAGGCAAAATGATATGAGGTTATCTTTCACTGGTAACCTCATTATGTCATATTATTTAACGTTAATTTAACGATTCAAATTTGTTTTTATATTTACATATTGTATTATCAAATTACATATGCTATAATGCCAATAGGCAAAACGATATGAGGTTATCTTTCATTGGTAACCAAAAAGCTGAAGGTGTGTCAGACCTTCAGCTTTTTTATTCCTACTTTTGGCAATGGGAAGGCTTAACCCCACAGGCTAGTTGCCCTCTACTTATCCCCGTCTAACCATTTGTTGATGCGGTGGCAAACCACACCAGCCACAACAGTGATAATAAACGATATGAGTACTTCTTTCACTGGCAACACCCCCTTTCTACGCTATATAGAGGGTAGCAACAGTGTTATTATATCATGTTTCATCCAATATTTATAGTATTATTTTTATACAATCAACATAGCGTCTCCGAAAGAAAAGAAACGATATCTTTCCTGTACTGCTTCTTCATATGCTGCCAATACGTGTTCTCTTCCTGCCAGTGCTGATACTAACATAATCAGTGTTGACTCCGGCAGATGGAAGTTCGTGATCAATCCATCTAAAATCTTGAATTTATATCCCGGATAGATAAAAATCTCTGTCCAGCCACTTGTCGGTTTCAAATGTCCGGTCTCGTCCGCTGCCGATTCAATGGTTCTGCAGCTTGTCGTTCCAACACAGATAACTCTGTGACCGGAATCTTTTGCGCGGTTGATCTTCTCAGCTGCTTCTTCGTCAACCTGATAGAACTCAGAATGCATATGATGATCTGTAATCTCATCTACCTTTACCGGACGGAATGTTCCAAGTCCTACATGAAGTGTCACTCTCGCAATGTCAATGCCTTTTTCTTCTATCTCTTTTAATAATTCCGGTGTAAAATGAAGTCCCGCTGTCGGTGCCGCTGCGGATCCGGTATGCTTTGCATAAACAGTCTGATAACGATTCTTATCTTCCAACTGATGTGTAATATACGGAGGCAGCGGCATCTGTCCGAGCTGATCTAAAATCTCTTCAAAAATTCCTTCATATTCAAACTTCACCAGACGATTTCCTTCTTCTACGATTCCAACGACCTCTCCAACAAGAAGACCTTCTCCAAATATGATTCTTGTTCCAACTTTTGCCTTCTTACCGGGCTTTACCAGTGTCTCCCAGATATTATTCTCTTTTCTCTTTAATAATAAAATCTCAATCTTTGCTCCGGTTCCTTCCTTCGCTCCAATCAGTCTTGCCGGAATGACCTTGGTATCATTGATGACAAGACAGTCTCCTTCTTTCAGATATCCTGTAATTTCTTTAAATATATGATGTGAAGTAGCTCCCGTCTCCTTGTCAAGGACAAGAAGTCTGGAACTGGAACGATCCTCAAGCGGATCCTGCGCGATTAATTCCTCTGGCAGATCATAATAAAAGTCCTGACGTTTCATGATTATAAATCCCCTTCCTGTATGTTTTCTTCTATACTATCTTCTACTTCTTCTCTGTTTTCTTTTATTTCTGTTACATTTTCACCTGTGGTTCCGGTTGCTTTTTCAGATTCAGCTTGTGTAAACTCCTTTTTCACTTGCCCGGCATCACTCACGAAACTATATCCTCCATCTGGCACAGCTCTATACGGTTGTCCTGGCTGTGACTGACTCTGCACTTGCACATTTTTCTGTACATAATTCTGTGTCTGCACTGGTTCTCGCGGCTGTACAGACATCTGCGGTCCTGCCGCACTCTGATACTCTGGATACATTTTCACTTTTTTCTCATAGACAACTCTTGTGTCACAGAGCATATCGTGAAAGCCCCGTTTTTCCTTATCAATTCCCACAATAATATATCCAATCCAGATAGATATTCCACATAAGAATCTTCCGACAGTCTCCCGGTATAACACATCCACAAATGAAAGCTTTTCATTTCTGTCAGCAGGTACTACTCTAAGATTCATCAGTCGTTTTCCAATCGTCGTTCCAGTACACCATGTCAATAAAGCAAAATACATGACTTTGAAAATATACAACACAATATCTTTTAATGAATAATGAAACAATACATTTTCATCCAATATTGTACCACTGATCAGCGCTCCGATTCCAATCCATGCAAGACGCACAACGAGAAGTCCAATTGCCACAATGACGCTGTCTATCACATATGCTGCTAAACGCACCCAGAACCCGGCATAATTCTCATTACTGTAACTGTTCTGCATAATACATCAGCACCCCGCTTTCCTTCTCTTCGGCAGTTTCCTTTAATATCTGTGCCTCAGATTTTGGAACAAGCTTTTCTGCTTTACTAAATATTGCTGCCAATATGCTTTCCTCACTGCTCGGTGTATAGAACTCGTCTACTCCAAGCTCCGAAGCCATCTGATTCATTACATCCTGGTAAGTTGCGATCTCATCAATAAGCCCATTCGCTTTTGCCTGTTTTGCGGTGTAAGTGCGTCCGTCTGCCAGTGCTTTTACCTGGTCTGCCGACATATCTCTTCCGTCCGCAACAATATTTACAAACTCCTGATAACACTCATCGACCTGTGACTGGTAAATTGCGACCTGCTCGTCTGTCAGCTTGGAACTGTCCTTGTTCACACCACTTGTAATACTGACATAACGAATTCCAAGTTTCTCATAAAGTCCGCTCATATCATACCCTGACATAATGACGCCGATAGATCCTGTAACCGTATTCTTATTCGCATAAATCTTATCTCCGGTTACAGACGTCATGTACCCGCCAGAAGCTGCATAATGCGCCATATAAGTCCAGATTGGACGGCCTGTCGTCTCTTTATATTCTATCAGCTTGTCATGAAGTTCTTCCGACTCATAGACCGCTCCGCCTGGAGAATCCACATACAGCAGAATCCCTTTATTATCTGAATCGTCCATAAGATTGTCAATATAATCCATCGTTGTATTGTGCTGATATCCAGACGATGTATCCAGTACACTGCTCTGCGTCTGCTCCTGAATCGTCCCCACTACATTCACAACTCCAATATAATCATCTGCCGGCGGATCAAATTCCAGTTCTCCAGCCAGCATCGTTGTCACATCTTCTGCCATTGTATTTGCAGATAAAGTATTCGTCAATACGCTTGTAACACCTGTCACAATAAATACAGCCCCAGCCACAACCAGACCGATTATCTGTTTGTTCTTCATCTTTTTTCTCCTTTAAGTTCTAAATTTCCATAGCTTTTTTATTGTAACATATGAAGGATTGTTTTTCAAAAAATAATACATTTAACGCGTAGTAAACCTCGAATTTACTACGCGTCCTGCTATTTTGCTAACTTTATTAATTCTTCGATTCTTTTATTACATTCTCCCACCGGCACATCTGTTACAATAACTCTCTTACACTTTTTCATCACTTCAACTGCTCTTGCAAATGTCTCATCACTGATCTGCCGGAATGGTTCTTCTGTAATCACTTCCACTGCCAGAAGTCTTGCAAGCTGATAGTCAATATCATTCTTGTAGAGGATTCCTGCTGCAAATGGAATGTGTTCTTTCTGTAACTGTCGATAAATTGGGATTCCGCTTCCTCCGGACGAAATTACAAATACCTCTGGTTCTCCTTCTATCTTCGGAAGCTCTATGCTTCCAAATACCGGATCAAAAGAACCATTGTCAATTTCATAAAGACTGCGGATTGTATCTTCCTTAAATACCTCTTCTGGCTTTCCATAATGTGCAATGGTATCTCCCTTCACACAGATAATCTTATCCGACACTTTCTGTGCAAGATCAATCTCATGCAGCGACATAATGACTGTAATATGCTTTTTTCTTGCCATACGTTCCAATATTGCAAGTAATTCTAATTTATATCGTACATCTAAAAAAGATGTCGGCTCATCCAGCACAATAATCTCCGGCTCCTGACAAATTGCTCTTGCAAGAAGAACTCTCTGTTTTTGTCCATCACTAATAGCGTTAAAATCGCGGTTTCCCAAATCTTCTGCATGAACTGCCTTCATTGCCTCATCTACGATTTGTTCATCTTCCGGTGTCAGTATTCCAAGCCGCCCTGTATATGGGTAACGTCCTGTTGCCACAATTTCATGACAGGTCATAAGCTCCGTTTTGATACGTTCTGTCAAAACAACAGCCATATTGGAAGAAAGTTCTTTATAAGACATTTCCTGAAGGGACGTGTCATCGAAGAACACCTTTCCTCCAATTAATTTCAATTGTTTTGTAATGCTCTTTAAAATTGTAGATTTACCGGATCCATTTGGTCCAATGAGCGTTACAATTTCACCTTTATCAATACCAATATTAATGTCATGGATCAATGTCTTTCCCTGGTATCCAACAGCCATATCATCCATTTTAAAATAATAATCTGCCATGTTACATTCTTCCTTTCTCGCGCTTCACCATCATATAGATGACAATCGGTGCACCAAGTATCGATGTGACTGTACTGATATTCAGCTCCACCGGTGCCAGTGCCATACGAGCGATCAGATCACAGATCATACAGAATACAGCCCCTATAAAAAATGTACCCGGTATCACCACAATCGGTTTTGATGTTCCGAACGCTTTTCTCGTAAGAAATGGAACTGCAATTCCCACAAAAGAAATGGGGCCGGCAAATGCAGTCACACACGCAGAAAGAATACTTGACAGTAATATAATAACAACTCGGAATACTTTAATATTCACTCCCATACTCTGTGCATATGCTTCTCCAAGCTGATATGCACTGATTGGTTTTGACAGTAAAAATGTACACACTGCCGCAATTCCAACTACAACTACAGCTACTTTTATATTTCCCCAGCTCATACCGGAAAAGCTTCCCTGTGACCAGCCATGAAGATTTACAATATCAGAATCATCTGCAAATGTCACCACAAAATCTGTAATTGCGGAACAGATATATCCAATCATGATTCCTCCTACCAAAAGGGATGCCATATGATGAATCTTCTTTGACATCAAAAGAATGAATCCCGTCGATATCAACGAACCGATAAATGCTGCCACTACTAATGTGTAAGACGAAAAATGTCCTACATATTTTAAAAATACAATCATAGTCAGTGCGACAGCCATCTTCGCTCCGGAAGAAATTCCAAGTACAAACGGTCCTGCGATCGGATTTGAGAAAAATGTCTGTAATAAGAAACCGGACAGAGACAATGCTCCGCCCAGTAATGCTGCCATGAGGATACGCGGCAGACGTATCTTCCATATGATACTGTACTCTACCGCCTCTCCATCATGTAAAAATAATATTCTCAAAATCTTCGGCACAGAAATATGTACATTTCCCGTATTAATATTCAGCACTGTAATGACAAAAAATGCTGCGATCATACACACAAATACAAATGTATATCTGGATCTTTTTCTGAAATTTTCAGTATGAAAACTTAACTGTTCCTGCTTTGTTTCCTTATTTTGCATATTTCTCCACCAGTTTCTTTTATTTTTTGACTTTTATTTCATCTTTTCAAGAAATGTCATCTGACTGGCATCACCATCTGTCAGCATCAGATGAATATCTGAAATCAGTTCTCCGACTGTGTCTGTCGCCTGATATAAGTTTTTACCAGTATACCATACATTTCCATCTTTGACAGCTTTAAACTCTGCAAACAGATTGCTCTTGGCTTCCAGATCACCAAGACTACTCACCTGCCCGTCAATGGTTCCGTTGTAAATAAGATAATCTGCATCCACTGCCGTTGCATAAAATTCTTCCATCGTCAGTTTTACAGATGGCGCATTCCCCTCAGAATTCTTTAGGTCCTTGAACACATATCTTCCACCGGCAATCTCAATCATAGTCGGAATGTAGTCATCGGATTTGCGGACAACCACAGAACCGTCTGTATTGATGTAAAAATATGCCACTGTCTTCTCTGTATTCTTAAAATCCTTCAGATCTTCGATTACCTTTGCCTGGTCATCAAAAAATGCTTCTGCCTCTTTTTCTTTATTCAACATTGCTCCATAGACTTTGATCCACTCTGTTCTTCCAAGTGGATGAGACTCATAACTGGAATAATCTACAAATACTGGGATATCAAGATCTTCAATCATCTCCTGCACCTTCGGTGAGTGAAGGATCATCGTAGATTCTACTGCCAGTTTACAATCTCCATCTACAATCTTCTCATAATCCGGTTCACTGTATTTTCCTGCAAATGTCATGGCTCCGGATTCCATTGCTTTCTTCGCACTTTCTACATACCAGCCGGAAGCCTCTAAACCAGAAAATTTCACAGTATCAATTGCATCTAATGCATCAAATAATGACATGATTGCTGTAGCAGCCATGTAAATATTCTGAATCGGCTGATTGATGACAACAATATCACTGTCCAGTCCCTCCGGAGCCTCTTTGCCTTCCGGAACGATCAGATACTGACGTCCCTCATGAACATCAATCAGCTTATATCCATCTTTATAATAAAATACATCGAATTCCTGCGCATACGTCAGATCCATCGCAGACTCATACGTCAGCCCGTCAATTTGAGGGGCTTCTGCTTTTTTTGAATCGCTATTATCTGAGGATGTCTGAGCCGATGAATTCGTACTGTCACTGTTTTCTTTACCGCTTTTCGCAGAGCCACAGCCCATAACCATAAGGGCTGTAGCAAGCAAAAGCGCTGTTATTTTATATATTTTTTTCTTCATGTTCTTTTCCTTTATTCTTCTGTCTGAACTCTTGCCTGGGCAATTGCATCATCACCGGCGTCCTTGACTGCCTGATCAAATAATGTATTCATCTGATCCTCACATCCAAAAAGTACACCGTAGACTTTGATCCACTCATATTTAGCCAGATCTGTCTGCTCATCCTCAGAACGGTCTACGATAACCGGAATTCCAAGTAATGCAAATTTCTCAGTCATCTGCTGGAAGCGCTCTGTCTGCTCTTCTACAGTCAATTCTTTCTGTTTTTCAGATTGGTCTTCAGATTTCTTCTTTGATTTTTCATTTGTCTTTTTATCTGATTTCTTTTCTGATTTCTTTTCTGTTTTCTTCTCAGACTTATCATCTGATTTCTTTGTAGATTTCTTGTCAGATTTGTCAGTCTTTTTCTCATCAGATTTTTTATCTGTATCCTTGGAATCTTCTTTGTCCTGATTCTCCTCAAGATCTTTGATATCTGCCTCTTTTGGAAGAATATCTGAAGAAAGAAGTGCAAGATTCGTCTCCTGTTTTACAAGTGTCTTGAAGTCTGGCTCCTCTTCTTTTCCGCCATAAACAACCTGTGCCTTGTCTTCTCCATCTTTCTTCTCCATCTTTTCTGCAACAGAATCAACTTTACAATCTTTTTTCTTATCCCCAATTGCTGCAATATTGTCTGTAAGTCCAAGCTCATCCATCTTCTCGAGAATTGCTTCTGTAGATGTATAAGTCTTATCTGTCGGCATCTGCACTACAATCATATCCTGGTCAAGACCGACTGGGACTTCAACTCCTTCTGGAACAAGAAGATATTTCACAACATTTCCTTTATAAAGCTCTGCTGCCAGTTCCTCTTCACTGATACCATTCAGATTTTCTTCACCATCTTCTGAAATTCCTGCAGCAGCTGCATCTTCTTCTACTGCATTCTCAGATTTTACATTCTTGGAATCTGTACTTTGATTTAATTCTGTATCTTTTGCTGCATCTTCACTTTCACCAGTCTCATTTTCTGCGTTGATGGCTTCTGCTGCAAGCTTCTCCGGATCATTTGCAGTTCCTTTTGTCATATCAATCTCAAGAAGTGTAATTCCCTGATCATAATGATAAATCTTGAAATATTCTGCATAATCAAGCTGTGTCTCTGACTGATATTCCAGTCCCATAATCTCAGGAGCCTTTTCATCTAACTTCTTGCTTGCATTTACACCACCTAATGTTGTGCCATTTCCTGCGGCAGCCAGGTAAACAAAAATTGTATACTCAATCTCATGTGCGACTGACATTTTATCTGTCATACCCAGAATCTTATTATTCTGATTTAAGGCAACTGGAATCGTTACTGTAGCAGTTCCGCCGCCTTTTGTTGTATAATATGTATTTCCATTTGCTTTTACATATTGATAATGATCACTGTCAAATACCAGTGTTGCATATGCCTGACCATTCTTAATGGTAATCTTATTACAATAAATCTTAACCTTTCCTGTACCACCTGACCATGTAAAACGATCCGGTGTATACACACCATCTGCCAGTGTTGTAGAGCTGTTTACCTGACTCGTTGCACCGCTCGTATCGGCTTCATACTTAGATTCATTCTCTGCTTTTCCATCATTCGGCTTCAAGACAGATCCGTTATTGCCACTATTGTTATTACCATTGTTTCCGTTATTGCCACCGTTGTTGCCATTATTGTTGTTATTTCCATTGTTGTCATCGCTGATATCACCGATTTTCTTCACTGTCTCTGACTTGAATGTAAGGATTCTGTCATACCAGATTGCATTTTTTATAGAATATGCCGCTACATCTATTCCTTTATCCAAAGCTTCCACTGGAATGGTATAAGTATATTTTCCATTACTGTCTGCTACAAATGGAATCCAGCTAGACTGGTCTGCCGCTGCCGCTTCTTCCTTGGTTCCCATATACAGATATCCATATCCTGTTCCACTCAGTGTCAGCACTGCGCTCATCTTTCCATCTTTTGATGTTAATTTGCAGTCTACCACACGGAACATAGATGCACTGGATTCTACGTCAATACTGTAAATACCATTTTCCAGAACAGGGACATCGCCAATCTTTTCCAGGCTGTTGGAATCAAATGTAAGCATTCTGTCATACCATTGCTGTCTATTATGTGAAAATGCTGCTACTGCGATTTTTTTGTCCAACGTCTCTATCGGCACTGTATAAGTATATTTTCCCTCTTTGTCTACTACATATGGAATCCAGGCAGACTTGTCCGTCTCTGCGGCTTTTGCTCCGGTTCCCATATACAGATAATCATATCCGGTTCCGCTCAGTGTCAGCACTGCACTCATCTTTCCGTTCTTGACGGTCAGTTTACAATCTATTACATTGAACATGGATGAACTGGAAGTTACATTATTCACTTTATAAATTCCGTCTGCAGGAACTACTATTCCCGGGTCTGGATCCGGATCTGGTGTCGGAAGTTCTCCTGTCTTCTCAAGAATTCCATTAATAAATGCTCTTGAATCTTTTGTTGACCACTGACCTGTCTTTGCTGAACGTACGGAATAACTAAATTCTTTTCCAAGTTCTGATACAGGCATTGTAAATGTAAAACTCTTATATCCGCTTGCAATATCCGAACGATCTTTAGGTACAATTGCATTTGCTTCCTTTACTTCGTCAGAATCTGACGGATTACCAATATAAAGTCTGTCATAAGATCCGGCCTGTGTTACCCATGTAACAGTTGCTGTATCTCCACTTATAGAAACACTGCTTTCTCTTTCAAAGTTCAGACTGTATACATTTGTTGTCGGATAAGCAGAACCATAAATGTCATACACACCTTCTGCTGTTGTATTTGCTTTGTTCTCAAGATTTGGAACATTGATGAACAAGTCTCTTGCCCATGTGAACCAGGATTCATTTCCCGGTGTGACTGCAATATTCATCCCCTGTTTTTCAGCAGATACATCAAATGTAAATGTTGTCACATCTTTCTCTGAATCATAAGTTCCTGTGTAGACCGGTGTCTTGTTCTTATCAGCCTGTACTCCAAGATAGATTTTCGTCCACTTATTTCCTTTTACATCCAATGTCATACGGATCTTATCGCCACGCAACACTGCTTTCGAAGAAACAATCGCAAGTTCATTAGATACAGTACCAGTACCACCGGCAATGGTCTTTACTTCATCTGTGGCAGTTGGAAGACTCTCAATTCCTTCATCCGGAATATAAATCCAGAGATCCTTATCTGACCAGGTTCCATCCAGTTTCCCTACCGTAAGTGGCAGTACTTTCCCTTTGTCTGATGCAGATACTTGGAATGTAAATGTATATCCTCCCTCTTCTAACTTCGTTCCTGTAATAACAGGATTCTTAATTGTATCCTCTTTATATCCCAGATAAATTTTATCATAGGACACATTCTTGGTCGAAAATGTAATATTCAGATTATCCCCGTCTTCCAAAACTTTTGATTCATTTACCTCAAACATCTTATATGGAGTTCCATTATCCTTTACGACCTGAACCTGACTGCCTGTCACTGTCGGCGCGGACGGGTTTTCTACCTTCGCAATATCAGAAGTCACAGTTGTTCCGTTAGAATCGGAAATTACACAGCGGTACTGTCCGGCTTTATCTGCTGCCATCTGGAATGTATATGTATCAGTCTTTGCACTGATATCATCACAGTCTGCCCAACTTGTTCCATCTGCACTGTGCTGCCACTGATAACTTAATGTGACATTCTCATCACCTTTTGCTGTAACAGAGAGAGTTACCTGTGTATTATTCTTTGCAGCTATATCCTTCGGCTGTGATTGAATCACAATCTCTGTCTGCTTTTTGAAATCATCCAGAGCCGGAAGTTTCAATGCAAGAGAACTAGATGTACTAAACTTTTGTGTTCTTCCATTTCTCGGTACAAAATGTACTTCTCCTCCCGCCATTGAACTCGGTACTTCAAAAGTAAACTTCTCCAAATCCTTTTCTGTATCTACCACTCCCATAACCAGCGGAGTCTTTTCTTCATCGTCTTTGCTTCCGATATAAATTGCATCATAGGTAAAATTACCACTGCTTGCCTTTTTCACCCAGACAGATACCTGAATCTTATCCCCTGCAATCTTTGCCTCTGACTCAGCAATGTTAAACATTTTATATATTTGCCCCGGATTCTTCTCACTATCACTGGCGTAAATAGCAGAAATTTTTCCTGTTGCTACATAAGCATTATCATTGGAACTATCACTGCCAGTATTTCCACCCTGGTTTCCACCATTTCCACTGTCATCTTTTCCATCTTCCCCAGATGCCGCAACTGTTACATCTGCTGCTTCTGACGTGACTTCTCCAGAAGCATTCTTTACTACGCAGTGGTATTTTCCAGCCAGTTCTGCTTTCATCTGGAAACTGTAATTTGCACTCTTGGCACTTTCCTCTATACAATCTGTCCAGTTCGTTCCATCTGTACTGTACTGCCACTGATAAGTGCAGTCCGTTCCATCTGCCTCTACAGACAGGTTCACCTGCTTCCCTGCTTTTACCGCTGCAGACTGCGGCTCGGAAGTAATCACAGGTGCTCCAGGATTCGGAATACTCATCCAGAGATAATTATCGCTCCAAGTTCCTTCATCATAATGTCCAACTGATATTGGAATCCAACTGTTTTTCTTAGATAATGGAACTTCTATTGTAAATTTATAATTAGATCCATTATCTGTTCCTTTTATAACAGGATTCTTAGTCTCATCCGTCTGTGGTCCGAGGTAAATTGCATCAAATACTTTTTTTGCACCTGTGTGGAAGGTAATCTTCATTTTATCTTCCTCCACTGTTACCTGTGCATCCTCAGTCGGGAACATTTTATAAATATTCCCATCATTTTTCAGCACTTTTACACCATTAATAGCTGCTGTCGGCTGAACCGGAGTCACTGCTTCCTGCGTTGCTATCTCATTTGTCTGAGCGTTCTGTGCTTCCTGCTGACCACCTGTCCCATCTGCCGGGGCACCAGTATTTTCTTTCTCCTGTGAAGCTTCCGGTTGTGCAGGTGTCGCATTTTCTTCTGCTTTTACTTCTTCTTTGCTTTCCTCTTTTGCAGGCGCACTTTCCTGTACATTTTCTGACTCACCAGACGTATCTTCCACCTGCTGTACAATCTCTGCCACATCCTGGTCTTCTGCATATACATTGGTATACGACAACGGTGTTGCCACCATAGATGCCACAAGTACTCCAGCTAAAAAGCTTGCACTTTTTCTCTTCATCTTTTCCTCCTTATTTTGTTTTTACCTTGTAGTTTGGGAATTATCATGAAAATAATTGTACGACAAAGAGAAATCTTCTACTTCCTGATGTAAAAGATTTCTTACTTTTTATATTTCGGCACAATCAATTACTCGTGATCTGGAATTATCATTCCCTGTACCAACAATCGGCAGGTTTCCTGACTTGTAAATCTTACATAGAATCTCCTTCCCAGTCTCCCAGTGGATGTCTAACACAACCTCAGATTCTGTGCTAATACATGATCTATGTATTCACTCACAGTGACGAGTTCGTACAGGTCTTGCACCTGTTTCCCTTTTACCTGTCTTCTAAAAACAGCACCGAACGTTCTTCATAATTTTCCATAACAAATATAACATTTAGACTTGAGAAAGTCAATGAAACCGGGGTTTTATTACAATTCATTATACTTCAATGACATGCTTAAAAAGCTTCCACAGGATTTCTCCCATAGAAGCTTCTTTTTTCAATTTATACGCCAAATTCCTCATACAATTTCTTACGATATTCCAAATCCTCCAACGCCTTAATACTATCTTCCTGACGATTCTGCTTTGAAAGCTTCATTAATAAATTGGCAAGCCGTTCTTCCCCTATACGTTCTCCTTCTTTTCTTCCTTCCTCTCTTCCTTCTATTCTTCCTTCTTTTCTTCCTTCCTCTCTTCCTCGTATTCTCCCTTCTCTTAAACCTCGCTCTATTGCCTCTTCTTTTACCAGTCTTTCTCTTTCTTCCATCTTCATATACTCGACCTCCACACTTGTACTTGTTTTTATCTCCTGTATACTCTCATGCAGACGGCGAAGTCTTTCATCACATTCCTCTGGAAGTCCATGTTCATTACTCTCAGTAATATAATGAAGAAAATCCACTAATTCTTTCGATACTTCATCTCCATTTTCCCCTTTTGTACTGAGAAATAATTTTGTAACCTCATCTCCAAGTAATAAATCCGGCTGTTCCTTGCAGCGACTTTCAAACGTATAGCAATACTTCTTCATTCCATATGGATCATAGTCACAAATCACAATAATAAACAGCGGTTTTAGCTTATCAAAACCTTTTTCACCGCTTTTCAACATTGGTGCGTCCATCAATGCCTGATAGAATCTGGTTCGTTTTGGAATATTTCCTTCCTTCCGATTCTGCATCTCTACATCAAAAACGCGGCCATCTTCAGATTCTGCAACAAAATCCATTCGGATTCCACGTTTTCCCGGAATATTGTGAATAACCTTCTGACCTTCTTTCCACTTGAGGCTTTTTAATCGCAAACCAGTAGATAATTCGATAATTGTCTTGCAATTTTCCAGTTCCGCGGTTGCCACATCAAATAGAAAATCGTCCGTGAGATTCATCTCCTTTAATGGCTTCCATCTGTCTTCCTGCATGATTAAGTTTTCGGTTCTCTCCATACACTTTTCTCCTTGTATTATACCATTTATAGTTATTTTTTCAAACATGGAATATCGGACGAATCTGTCCGTATGATCAGAGCAGAACTGCTCTTAAATTAACTTGATCTTTTTCGAATGTTTGAAGTGGGTATATCATAACATATTCAACATCTTCTATACAATCAATTATTACTTAAACTTTTCTTAAATCTGTAGAACTTTTTATAAATATAATTTTTACATGCCGTTTTGTTTCATTAGATATACAGATGTAAGTAGCTTTATAAATTCGTCTGATTTACCAAGAAAGGACAGCCATGTGTTTTTTCACATCGGCTGTCCTTTTGACATTTCATAAATATGCTGTTAAACAAAAGCCACTCACTACAATAGCTTTACTTCTTTAAAAATCCCATGATTCAGCTGATAGCCAACATTCTTAATACACATCTGTCCGGCAAAACGTGCTTTTCCGATCATATTAATGCAGGCCTGTGCATATCCGATTGGCTCTTCTAACTGATGGTCCACAAACTTCGCTTTTTCTGTTCCAATAAGAGCGAGTGTCGTTTTCGGGCAGAGCAGAATCATAGTCTTATCATCAGCAAGCTGCTCTACTTTCTTCAAGAATGGGTACGTAAAATTCACCGTAACAGCTTCCATCATCTTCGGTCCCAGAATATTCACTCCGCCAGAAGAATCTGCATAGCTGATCAAATCTCCCCCGTACTCTTTCACCAGTTCCATATATTTCAAAATTTGATCTCCCAGTTTCCAGAAGACCTTTTCCATCACTTCCGGTTTTTTTCGCATTCCCTTGAACACATATCTTGCATCGATCAGCACATTGAGAATTGTAAATGGTCCTGCCACTTCGAATACAACATGTTCTCCTTCTTCACGAAGTTTTTTACATGCAAGAAGAGTCTCTTGAATTCGTCCTTTCGTGAAATCCATGTCCGGCAGATTTAATATTTCTTCTACATCTGTACAGACATATCCTCCAGCTCTCGGACCTGCAATCTCATTTCCAAGATTTATAATTCCTCCCATAGCCTCTGCCTCTAATGTATGGCAAAATGGAAGTTCACATATAACTGCTTTATCTTTCTCTTTCAACATTTTTGAAAGAGTCACCATTGTATCACAGTGTGTATATGCATCCGGAAATGTTAGTCCCAGTCCTTCTGTCACTTCTGAACGAATTCCTGCTGAATTATCATATGTACAATTAAAATCTTTTATATCTCCCATATTTTTTACATTACCTCTTCGCATAACCAAGATTGAATTTTCTCGCTTTATTCGGGTACTTCCTATCTCATTCGTTTCTTCAATTTTTAGTGAACTTCCGGAAACATAAGACAATCGGCAAACAATCTCTCATAGCCTTCTGTTGCACCAAGTTCCATATAATCCATATGATGAGCCAGTTCTTCCATCTCGCGCTTCACCTGACCGGATAAGAGCGCCATATAAGCCCCGGTCTTGGAAGAGTTACCGACATAGACAAGTTTATCTTTCACTTCTGCCGGAAGAATTCCTGTTCCAATGAGGCTGTCTGCCGGAAGATGTGCTCCAAATTGTCCTGCGATCATAACCTTGTCAAGCTCACTCATCTCTTTTCCTGCCTTCTTAAGAAGTGCATAGAAGCCAGACAGAATGGCTCCTTTTGCAAGCTGTACCTGTCGGACATCTCCCTGAGTGATCTTAAGGTCTTCCGTCATCTTAAACTGACGTTTGATACCATCCATCTCAATCATTGGGTAACGATAATCTGTCTCTTCCAAATTCTTCAACTTGATAAATGCGCCGTCTTTTCTTACAAGTCCGGTTCTTACCAATTCTTTTACCACTGCCAGGATACCGCTTCCACAGACACCGATTGGATCGGCATTGCCGATAATTTTCAGCTTCACGCCATCTTCCTTAATTTCAACATCTTCAATAGCTCCCTCTGCCGCACGCATACCTGAGCTGATGTTCATACCTTCCAGTGCCGGACCTGCGGCACAGGAACAGGAAAGTAATCTTCCATGATCTGAAAATACAATCTCTCCATTCGTTCCGATATCAATAAACAGAACATTTTCATCTGCCTTATGAAGCTCACAGACATAAGCTCCTGCCACAATATCTGCTCCGATATAAGATGATACTGACGGCAGACAATAAAGTCTTGCCCCTCTGGATGCATGAATACCAATCTCCTCTGCTTCAATATCCTTTGCCTTTACAAACATTGGTGCATACGGTGATTTTCCAATGGACAGTGCATCTACACCAAGAAGCATATGCATCATCGTACAGTTCGCTCCTACAGAGACCTCGTAAATCTGTTCTTTCTTCACTCCGGTCTGTCCACAGACATCTGCGATCATCTCATTGATGGAAGCAACGATTGCTTCCTTAAGTGCCTGTACCCCCTCCTTGGGATGCTCCATCTCATAAGTAATACGAGTCAGAACATCCAGCCCAAAATGCTTCTGTGCATTAATCATGGAGGAATCTGCCAGTTCTTTTCCGGTCAGCATATCAATCAGTGCAGTAACAACAGTTGTTGTTCCGATATCTATTGCGATTCCATACATAGAATCTGTAGTATCTCCCTCTTCCAGATCCATCAGCACCTTTTTACCATCTTTTTCACGATGGATAACTGCCGTGTAACTTCCTTCTTTAAAACAGAATCCACGCAATACAGAAAATGGAAATTCCACATCCGAAAGTTGTTCTTTAATCTGATCTTCAAATGGTGTCTGGTCTGTCAAAAGCGGCTTATGTATATTCACAATCTGTTTGACAATATCCAGGTCTTTTTCGAATTTTGGCACATATCCTTTTGATAGAACCTCATGTTTGCGCTCTTTCTGCATAAGCTCTATTTCCAGATCACACTGTGGATGAACCATACAGGAAAGACGCACACCACTTTTTACTTCTTCTGGTTTTAAGAAACGTAATTCTGTAGAAGATACTTCCCCTACTTCTCCTGATACGATGCGTACTTTACACTTTCCGCATACTCCTTTTCCATTACACGGATTATCAATAAATATGTTCTGCGCCAGCAAGATTTCCAGAAGGCTTGCTCCCGGTTCATAATCGTATTGCTTGCCAGACTGAACGACACGTAATTTATACATTAACTGCTTCCTCCATAATTCCATGACGGATTGCCTGGATATTGGTCAGTGGTGACTTCGTTCCAAGTCCGCATGCCGGAGAAATGATATTGGAACCGTCTCTCCAACATTTTACTGCAAGCTGCTCTACCTTCTCAGGCTGTCCAAACTCCAGCGTCCATGTACTGACATTTCCCATCAGGGCGTGCTTTTTTAAATGTACGCGTGCCTCACGCATAGATACACAGGAATCGAAACTAAGTACATCAGAATGTATCAGTTCTGCCTGCGGATATACATTTTTCATCTGTCCGCAAATATGCATGATTTTTCCCATGGTTTCTTTCTGAAGAGCATCCCAGATCATATTATTATATTTGACCGTATACTCCTCAAAAAGCTTCGGTCCCAAAATTTCTCCTGTTCCACTTGGATCGGAAATTGCAATTATATCTGCGCCGGCATCAATCTGTGCTCTTGCAAACTTTATGATCTCATCAGTCACAAACTGCATGTAACGGTGTGCTTCTTCTTTTTTCTTACGAAGCTCTTTATAAAAAATAACCGGCTCCATAACGGAACTTGCTGTGCTGACCGGTCCCGTAATATTTCCGATAATCGGTACATCTAAGTTTCTGGATTTCAGAATACGGATTGCATCCAGTACAACCTTTGCTCTCCCTTCCTCCATACTCATCGGTGTAATAGTCTCCCACTCTGTGACCGAATTGATCGCATATCCCGTTACATGCGGCTCATAAATCTTACTACCCATAGTCACCTGAGCCCCCATAGCTTCTGCCTCAATCGTCATGCAGAATGGAACACCTACATTTTCAAAGCAGCCTTTTTCATAATTAGCTTCTGCCAGATCTGCCATCATTCTGGCATTCAGATGTGCCTCCGGCCAACTTACATTTGCCTCATCCATCAGATCTGTCGTTATCATATTCATCATTCCACCGGGACAGATACATGGCGGTCTGTCTGTCGGCTCCTGATGCATGGCTTTCCTAATTCGTTCTTTTGCATCCATAAATCCCCAGCTCCTTTTTCGAATTCTTATTCGGATTCTTTTATATTTAGCCTGGCCTATACCTTTTCAGACCGTTTCCAATACAGCTTTTGTCTTTTCTATCTAGGCAATTCCTGTCAGCTCTTTCGCAACTTTTACAGCTTCAACCGCATTCACAGAATATCCCTCTGCTCCGATATCGTCCGCAAATTTTTTGGAAATCGGGCTTCCTCCGACCATAACTTTAAACTTATCACGAATTCCCTGGTCTTTTAATTTCTCTATAACTGTCTGCATTCCACCCATAGTTGTCGTCATCAGTGTGGACATACAGATCAGATCTGCATCTACCTCCTTTGCCTTCTCAATAAACTGGTCAAGCGGAACATCTCGTCCAAGATCATACATCTCGAATCCTGCTGTCTCCATCATAATCTTTACCAGGTTTTTACCGATGTCATGAGTATCTCCTTCCACAACACCAATAACTGCTTTTTTCTTCGTCTGATCATCTGTATTTTCCAGATGCGGACGAAGTACATCCAGTCCCGCATACATTGCATCAGAGCAAAGGAGTACATCTGTTACAAAATACTCTTCTGCATCGTAAAGCTCACTGGCCTTGTTCATACCATCTACAAGACCTTCCATAATTCCGTCAAACGCCGGATATCCGGCCTCAATATATTCTTTCGCAACTTCTACGACTTCCTCATCTTCCATCTCTACTACACACTCTGATAATTTTGCTAATAATTCTTCTTTAGATGCCATACTATAAATCCTCCATAATCTAAATTTTTATTTTGTTAGAAAATACCTCATAGCCCGTAAGCTGTTTTTTCCTGACATTCTCATCTCTTGACGTGTTTTATCTTGATACATTTTAACATTAATTACACATATCTTCAAATTGAGCACTTCCATATATTCGTACAGACATTTATCCATTCTATATGTCATCCATCAGATAACGAATCGCCCAAGCCGGCACTTCCGGAATCTCATCCAAAACTTCACTATCATATATAAATGCCACTGGATACTCCGTTTTTTTTCTCGGATAAACACCCATTCCATCTGTAAAATACAGCATTCCATTCAAGTTCGTAAGTTCTCCGTTTTTTCGAAGTTCTTCTATATACTCAAATGCCGGTCTGAAATCAGTTCCTCCACGGCCATAAAGTGTCAAGTCTTCCATCACCTGCTCCAGTTCTTTCTCTGATGTAATCTTCACATCCTTCTGAACCAACGCATCACACTGGATCAGATGGAAATTCACTCTGTCTTCGCTTTTCTGCCCACTTTTTAATATCTGGTACGTCTTTTCCAGAAATCTCCGAAGTTTTTCTTCCTCCACTGACCCTGAAGTATCAATCACAGTCACAAATGTTTTCACTACCCGGACATCCTTGTACTCCAACGGCTCGATCAGCGGCATATTTCCATACAGTTGCATTCCATAAGTATAGAAATTATAATCAAATTCCTCATCATTGATCTTCATACGTTCCCCAAGCCTGGTGAACTTTCTTAAGAATGCACTATAGTCCTGCTTCTTTCTGTTCGCAAGCTTTAAATTCACCAAAAAATCACCGGTTTCACCACTCCGGCTTTTCATAAATGTCTCAAGATCCACCTGAATCTTTTTCGCAGCCTGCTTCCACAGCTCTTCCAATTTTTGATTTGAGAACATGACCTCCCGGTTCTGATTCACCTGCCCTGATTTCACTTGGATTACATCATTCCTGTTTTTTGTTTCGGGATACCAGAAGCTATGGTCATCCCGACGGAAAATTTTCTCCAGCCAGTCTATTTCTGACTCTTTTGTCTTTTTCAGATATCCATAAATCTTTTCCGCATTCATAAGTCCCACATTTTTCCGGATGCGGTCAAGTTCGCGCTTTTCGTCTGCCCCGGCACTAATGTCTGCAAAGTCCAGTTTCCAGCTTTCGATGATATATTCTGTTGCCATATCGCATGCAAGATCCCATTTTCTTTGCTCGATCTGTGGATTTACAAAGAAATGTCTGAATATTCCATGCACAACTAAATGCAAATACATTCTGCTGACGAAACCTTTCTCTTTCTGATATGCTCTCAGTACGTATTCTGGATTATAGTAAAGATTTTTTCCATCTGTTCCCATACCATATGAACGATTACACATACATTTAGAGGGACTCTCCGTCAGCATCCGAATTGCCGGTTCCAGAAACCTCATATTGACCAACGTTCTCTGTCTGCTAAAGTTCAGAACTTCTGAAGCCACTTTTATTATTTCCACACACATAAATATTACACCTGATCAAGCCCCAGATTTTGAATCTGATCCATAAGATTTTTCTGTCTCTCGTAGAACATCAAATTCTTATTATGTTTAAAATACTCCCGACATCCATACTGACTGATAAATCTGGCCGTATATTCATTTTCCGTAAGTTCTGTCACAAGTACAAGAATCTCCTGTCCTTCTTCAAACACATCTTCACAAAAGTAAAATGAGTTGGACAGACACCCCGATGCTTTTCTTGTCTGCTCTTGAAAGCTTTCTGTCAACTGTGCAAAATAATCTCTGAGAATTACAAAATCTCTTTCATCCGGAGTCCGTATGCCTGCTTTTTTCCGGCATTCTTCCAGATAAACAAGCACACGGTCATCTTCCCACACCTGGGCACGGGATAAATTACCGGCACGTTTTTTCTGTTTTTCTTGTTCCATTAAACATTCTTTTTGTTGTTCGATACAAGAAACAAGGTCTCGGCCTTTTTCCACATCTGCTTTTATCTTTTTCAGGCAATCCCCAAATACAAACAATGCATTTTGCATCTCCATTGTCTCTTTAACAGTATCCGTAATTCCATCCATCAAAAGACCAAGGAAAGAAATCCTCTCATCAAAAGATGCTTTCATCGCCCTCTGTCTTACTTGCTCTGATGGAATGCCAAATAAGATACGGTCCACCTGATAATCATTTTTATATTTTTTGAACAAATCATAATAAATTGCAAAGTCACGGGCAATCTGCTCGTCCTGCACGTACTGGCTGATCAGATTCAGATCCACAGGCAGATTCTTCTTTTCACTCAGACACATGATCTGACTTAAATCTTCCCAACCTCTTGCTGTCACAAAATGCTTTCCATCCACTGTATTTTCCACGGAATAAAATGCATCTTTCTTCAGATCCAGATAAGTCAGGATTGCCGGGTGCATCCCCTGCTCATAAGCATATGTTTTCCAGACACTATAATCAGGCTCTACATCCATTCTCTTTACGCGGTCCCAGGATGCAATATCGAATTCCCTCACAGAATGATTGTATTCTGGCGGATTCCCTGCAGTTACGATAATCCAGCCCTCAGGCACTTTGTGCTGTCCAAATGTCTTGTACTGTAAGAACTGAAGCATCGCCGGCGCCAAAGTCTCAGATACACAATTGATCTCATCTAGAAAAAGAATTCCTTCACATATTCCCGTGTCCTCCATCACTTCATAAACCGCTGCAATAATCTCACTCATCGTATACTCAGATACCTGAAATTTTTCTCCGCCATACTCCTTTTCTACAATGTATGGAAGTCCCAGTGCACTCTGCCTTGTGTGATGTGTCATCGTGTAAGACACAAGTGCTACTCCAAGTTCCTGCGCAACCTGCTCCATAATTGCAGTTTTACCGATTCCCGGCGCTCCCATCAAAAATACCGGGCGCTGCTTTTCTGTCGGAATTATATATCTGCCTTTTTCATCCTTTTCCAGGTACAATTTTACCGCATGTTCAATCTGCTCTTTTGCTTCCCTAATATTCATAAATATTATGACAACGCTGCCAGAAGCTGATCAAGCTGGCTGCCCGTCTCCTCCTTCTTATCCTCATTTTGGATTGCATCCTGATAATTCAACAGCATGCTGCGGATCTCCATATCGGATTTTTGCAGTGACTGATCCAGAAGTCTGTTCACTGCCTGTTCCGCCAATAAATTGTAATGAATGAAAAACTGTAATAACTTTTTATTTTCTAATAAAAGGACTTCATAGGAACTCCGGTTTTCTTTCAGATCCTTCACATAAGAATCAAGGATTTCACTTCTTACATCTCCCTGTTCTACCAGGTAATCTGCAAGTCCTGCTGCCGCCCACATTCTCCATTCTTTTGCAAATCTCGTAATCCTCATATTCGGTGCAATGATTTCTTCCATATCATAGCAAGTTGTCCACATATCCCAGTCCTGAAACACTTCTTCATCCACCGGGTTTCCTTCTATATACACTCGTTTTAATGCAGAACATTGTGAAAAGATGCCTTTGCCAAACTCTGTCACCCGTTTTGGAAAATGAAGTTCTTTTAAATTCGTACACCGGTAAAACACCTTGCGTTCTACCACCTCCAGTCCTTTTGGCAAATGTACTTTCTCCAGACTGACACAAGTCACAAAAGCACCTTCTTCAATTCGCTTCACACTCTCCGGTAAATCCACCTGTTCCAGTGCCGCGCACCCGGAAAATGCATGAGCCCCAATCACTTCTGTGTCATGCGGCAGTATTACTTCCCGCAGTTTTCCACAATCATTAAATGTATCATGCGGAATCTCCACCAGATGTTCTGGAAACTTCACTTTTTTTAACATCCTGCAATAACGGAATGCACTGTGCCCAAGTTTCTGCAAATTCTCCGGTAATTCTATATATTCCAGAGGTGTTCCGCTGAAAGCATAGATGTCGATTGTTTTTATGCTTTCCGGTAAGTGTATCTTTTTGATTCCACTCCCCTGAAAGGCATGCTTTCCAATTCGTTCCACTGAATCTGGCAAATGCACTTCCTGCACTTCCATGCAATACTCAAAAGCACTGTCTGCGATGATCCGGATACCATCCGGCACTTCTACAACTGCGTCAGCTCCAAGATATTTTATAAGCGTATCTCCTTCTATCTGAAGATTTTGATCTACGCTTCCAGATTCCATTACACTTTTTAATACTTCCCGGGCATCTTCACTTTTCAAAGCCTTCGTATTCAGTCTTTTCAGCACCTTCCAGCCTTCCGCAATCTCTTCTGGTTCTTCTTCCTCCGCATCAATATGATTAATCAGGATTGCATCTGCATGTTTAATCTGATCTACATAAAATTCTCCCAGTCCTGAAGCATATGCCTCCACCATGCCAATGTCTACAACTGTAACATTCGGTCCGATCATCATCTCAAGATGGTCCTTCTCTTTTAGCTGCGTACATACTTTCACGACATCGGACAGTTTTCCAAATCCAGATGCTTCTATAAAAATTCTGTCCGGACAATCTTCCATGGCAATCCGGCGCATCTTTTCTTCAAACTCAAGTGCCATCCCACAACAAATGCAGCCCTCACCGATTTCTTCATAAATCAAGCTGCCTTCTGCATTTTCCCGGTCAACTGCCTGTGCACCAAAATCATTTTGAATTACCGCAGTCTTTCCCTTTACCTGTTCTATACATTGATTTAAGAATGTTGTTTTTCCGGATCCCCGAAATCCAGATATAATCTGAACAACCATGTCCTGTTTATCTACCTCCATCAGATTAGTTTTCTGATTTTATATCTTTTTATTCAAATTGGGCAGATTCTCTTTCCGACACATTTTATTCAAAGTTCTTAGGATCTAATGGCCACTTTCCATACTTTCTTGCTGCATTCATAAAAGCTTCAATATTCTCCAATTTTACCTGACCAGAAAGATCACATCCAGAGGCAAGAATGTAGCCATTCGGTGAATCCCACGCTTTCTGCAAACACCTCTTTACAGCTGCCTCCATTTCTTCCTTTGTTCCCTGAATAAAATAGTCGACCGGTGCCACATTTCCAAGAATCGGCATCTTCTGCCCTGCTGTATTTTTTACATGCTCCAAATCAACGACATTGTCCACACTGATCATATCACTTCCTGCATCTGCCATGTCATCAATTGTTTTGGTCGTATCCCCACATATATGATAGCAGACCATTCCTCCTGCATCATGAATTGCCTGATTTACTTTTTTTGCATACGGAAGCACAAACTCCTGATACTGACTCTTTCTCAAGATTGTGCCAGAAGCGAGTGGATCACATTGTAGGATCAATACCCCTTCTTGAATGAACTCTTTATAAATATCGATAAGACAATCTGTTGTAAACTGCACAAGTCTGTGAACCTTTTCTGGTGATTTCCTCATAGCACGGAACAGCTTCTCTGCTGGATAACAGCTTGTGGCAGCTGTATATGGTCCAGTAATCAGAACCCCGACCGGTACTTCATCACCAATTTCTTCTTTTACAATGTGGCATGCCTCCAGACAATGTCTTAGGTGCGGATCATTTTCTTTTTTCAGGCGTTCCGGATCCAGCTTGTCAATATCATCCAAACTTTCAAGCGGATACGTTGCGATTGCAGGTGTCTGAAACTCCGGATCATTGGTCGTTCCCCCAAGTCCAACTCCTACCATGTGAAGCCCGTATTCAATGACTGCAAGGTCATTACCAAATCTTTTGTACGCTTCAATCTGACACTTTGCCTCATTCTCCGGTGAGCTTCTTTTCTCGCGATGGGTCATCCCACATACATCGCCTGACATAGATACTATGACCGGCATTGCAAGCATTCGATCCATTGCTTGTCCTGTCATAAAAGCATTCAGTCTTTGATTCGGTGTCATCTGGTCTAATTCGTGCATAAATCTCCTCCTCGTATTATACATGCAAACAATAAGTTTCTCAATATTCCCCCTGGATTTTATACACTATAGCTTCTATCGCTGTCATGAACGATTCGTATAAAAATATTTCTCCAATAAAAAAGGCAGGGGAAATAAACCGAAGTATCCGTTCTTTTCCCTACCGAAAATCCCAATTCCTATATAGCAGGTTTCCTGGCTTGATTTCATCCTCTGCTTTCCTCTTCCCGGCTTATATTACTGCTGTTCTGTTGCAGATATAAATACCAGTGACTCTGTTGAAGCTTCGTCCATCTTACAGTAGAATAGGCTGCCCTGGATTCTCACCAGATTCCCTTTTAAATGTCAAATCCATCACTAATATAGTCTTCTACATCCAGTATAATTATTAAGCACGCTTATTTCAAATAAATAATATTGATATATCTACCCAATTATCGTTTTTTCAAATAAAATACACTCAGTCTTCATGGAATTCCTAAAAAGAATAAACTCATAAAAACCAAGTGTACATAATTAAGAATGGCTCTACATTCCTACTTGCGAAACTACATACTTATTTTTTTCTTAATGCTTTCTTTTTCTCAAGATTTGTGACAACCATGCAGCAGCTTGCATCACCTGTGATGTTTACTGTTGTACGTCCCATATCAAAGATACGATCCACTCCAGCTACAAGAGCGATTCCATCTACTGGAAGTCCTACAGATGTAAGTACCATTGCCAGCATAACCATTCCAGATCCCGGCACACCTGCTGTTCCGATAGATGCCAGTGTTGCTGTCAGGATAATCGTCAGCATCTGTGGAAGTGTCAGGTTGATTCCATAACAGGACGCGATAAAGATTGCACATACTCCCTGATAAATTGCAGTTCCGTCCATGTTAATTGTTGCTCCAAGCGGAAGCACAAATGAAGTCACTTCTTTTGATGCTCCCATGTTCTCTACACACTCCATATTGATTGGAAGTGTTCCTACGGAAGAAGCACTGGAAAATGCAAACATCATTGCCGGAAGCATTCCTTTAAAGAATGCGATCGGACTCATACCGCCCATTGTCTTTACTGCTAATGAATATACAACAACTGCATGTATAATGTAGCAGACATACGCTGCTAAAAGCACCATTGCCAGAGAACCGATGATCATCGGACCATTTACTGCAATAACCGGGCACAACAGACAGAATACTCCGATTGGAGATAATCTTAAGATCATCTCCATACATTTCATAAACATATCATTCAGATCATTACACCCCTGAATCAAACGTGGATTTTTCTCCGGTCCAATCAGAATAATCGCAAATCCGAACAATACTGACATCACAATTACCTGAAGCATATTGGACTCAGACATCGGTGCAATAAAATTGGATGGGAAAATATTCACAATTGTATCCATAAATGATACCGACTCTGCTGCTTCATAAGTCAAGTCTGTTGTTGCAACGACCGGGAACATTCCTTTGAACAGATTTCCTCCAATCAATCCAAATGTGATTGCAAATGCGGTTGTACACATATAGTATACAACGGTCTTTAAACCAATTGCTCCTACTTTTTTAATATCCTGCATGGAGATAATCCCACACATAATGGAGAATAATACGATTGGAACTACGATGAACTTTACAAGGTTCAGGAAAATTGTTCCAAACGGCTTAATGTAACTCTCTGCAAATTCTGCATGACTCTGCATCAGAAGTCCTACTACAATTGCAAGAATCAACGCGATAAAAATCTGCATTGCCAAAGACATTTTTTTCTTTTGTTTCATGATTTTAACCTCTCTTTACTTGATTTCATTTCCACGTTATATTTTACCCCAAAAAAGCACTGTCATAAGACAATGCCTATTCTCTGATATAAAATTATATCATACCTTATTCTGATTCATCAACCAGTTTTTTGCAAGTTCATGTGGAAAATTATGCATTTTTTGATTAGTTGGGGACGTAGCAAACTTTCAAAATACTACGTCTCCAACTGCGAAACACGGTGTCCCTTTTTTGCCTCAAAATATCATTTTTGCATTTTTGTCGCTTCATTTGCACAAATTACATATTTTAATCTTCCAGAATACCTTTCGGAAGCTTTCCTAACTGCGCACCACGACCGTATTTTCTTGCCGCATAGATAAATGCCTCTACATTTCTTTTCGGTGTACCAATCGGGAGCTGACATCCTGTATTCAAAATGTAACCTTTTGGATTATCTCCACATTTTCTCAGGCAGTCTTTACATGCTTCAATGACATCATCAATCGATCCATCTTTCATCACTTCGATCGGCGGAACATTTCCGGCAAAGCGCATCCGGTCACCCACCTCACACTTAGCAACCTCCAAATCCTCGCAATTATCGATACTGAATGAAAATAGACCTGCATCTGCAAGATCACTCCAAATAGGGCTCGTCTTACCACAAATATGAGCTCCCGGTCTTGATCCCATAATTTTCTCTGTTCCATCAATCAGTTTTTTAATATAAGGAAGCGAAAATTCATCAAATTGCTTCTTACTAATTACATCCATACAGGTTACCGGATCGGAAAAATTCGTTCCAACCGATCCGAACTCATGGTAAAATGCTTCAAACCATTTTAAAGAACAGACAACTGTCAAATCAAGCAATTTGTGAAGCATTTCCGGATTCTTTCTCGTATCGCGAAGAACCTTTTCAACTGGCCTGACTGCTATAGCTGTTGAAATCGGACCTGCCACACTCGTTGTCATACTAACATCCGGGAAACGTTCTTTCAATCTCTTGGCACTTTCCAAAATCGGTGCAAGAACTGGATTTTTATAAGGATCCGTCACTTCCAATTTGTCGAAATCCGCATAATCCTGCAACACATGATGTTCAATATAATCAATTCCATGTTCAGGAACCCCTAACTTTGAACCAAGCGCAACGCCAATTGTGCGAAGACCTAATCCAACATTAAAGCTATCCAGACCAAATTCTTCTTTTCTTCGTCTGATTACTTCGCTTTTCACTTCAAAGTCTTTCGCAAATTGTGATGTTGTAAATCCAAAAATATCTGCCATAGCCGGATCAGGTGCCTGTAATGTATACGGGATATGATCTACCTCTTTCCCCTCGTTGTAGGCCTTGATACGCTCCGCCGCAGTCATCTCAACCTTCTGCTCGCTCATTAATTTCTTTAATTCCGTATAATCCATAACTTCCTCCCTTTCTTGAATTGGGAACATAGTAAAACTCCAAAAAACTACGCCTCAATCTTTCAATATGGTGTCCATTTTACACGACATATGTTGTATGCAATGACTCTTTGTTTGTCATTCCAAAATCTTCTTCTGTCATTACACCTCCCTTTTCAATAATCAAAAATTGGTCATCCCATTTCCCAGACACTAATTTTTCTAATATAATATTACTTCCCGGCACATATTGATATGGCACATTTATAATTGCAGACTCCCTTTTTGCACGCTCTACATATTCTTTTGAATAACAATCATAAACACCTGTATCCACAATATCTACACTCTTGTAAGCATCAAACCAGACTTTCATAACTCTTTTGGCTCTTCTTTCGCCATACTTTAAAACTAAATCTTGTTCCATCTGTTCAATAGACATCAAATCTCTGTTTTCAGTCAAATAAAAATGTCCGACTTCTTTTAGGTTGTAATGAAACTTTTCGTCCGTATGCATTAAAAGTGTAATACAATCATCAACTTTTGGCATAATTGTCCGCCTTGGAAAAGTCCATCCTACTGATGCCCCTCCACAAACTCCCAGTCCCAAAAGCACGGTGTCTATTTCCTCCGGAAGTTGTTCCATGGCAAGAAATGCCAACTGCCAGAATTTTTCCGGTCTGCTATGCTTGGAATTATCCAGTTCAATAATGGGATAATTTGTATTCATTTTTTTCTGTGCTGCTTTCACATGATTTGTAAGTGTGGAGCAGACTATTATAGCAGCATTCATATAATCTTCCTTATACTTTTTATATTTCTATATATTAAAAAAAGGTAGAGTAAAAACAGCGTAACCGCTGTTCTTCCCCTACCGGAATCCCATACATATACATAGCAGGTCTCCTGACTTTGCATCCTCCTTTGATCATATCTTCCCCTTGCATCTTAGCCAGAGTGATTTTCCAGACCATCGTCCGCTTCACAGTAGAATAGGCTGTTCCAGATTCTCACTGGATTCCCTTTTCAATGAATTATAATCATCACTATGCACTCTACATAATTAATTTTAACCCATTCTACTCTCGCTAGCAAATAGCTTGTTTCCATATATGCGCTTTATTATTATTGTAATCTATAAGGAATTTTTAGTTTTATATTATAATTTGTCGTTCCCCAATCAGTCATGATCAAGCCTTTAAATCCCCATTCGTCACGAGCTATCTTGGTGCAAAGATCATGGCTGTTGGCTACAACATTATCTTACTGTACAAAATAATATTCAACACGACTGCTTATAACTCTGTAATACCTCTTGGCATATAACCTTTTCTTGCACCACGTCCATACTTTGCAGCTGCATTCATAAATGCAATCATGTTTTCCTTCGTCGTATCTACCGGAGTGGTACATCCAGGACAGAGATTATATCCTCTCGGATTGTCTCCAGCTTCAATAATACATTTCTTAATTGCCTGGTCAATTTCTTCAAATGTTCCATTTTTCAATACATCTACAGGTGGCACATTTCCACTGATTGCAACTTTATCACCATAGCATTCCTTCAATTCCTGAATACTCTCACAGTTATCTACCCAAAATCCACTGACTCCTGTGCCAATAACTTCTTCCCAGCGATCCCTGGTATGTCCACATATATGAATTCCAGTTGAACCCTGAAATTTGTTCATACGCTCTACTGCCTGTTTTATATAAGGGACAAAAAATTCTTTAAACTGTCGTTTACTAAGTAAATCTCTGGAGCCCATTGGTTCAGAAAGTGTAAACCCAATTCCTAGTTTACGATGAAGATCTTCACAACATTTTACAACACAGTCTGTACTATACTGCAATAATTTGTGGGCCTGTTCTTTATGTTTGACCGTACCCTTTAAGAATGTTTCAGTTCCAATCAAACTTGCAGCTGTTGTAAATGGTCCTGCAAGTCCACTACCAATTCCGCGTTCTTTTCCATATTTTTCCTGAAGTCTTTCAAATGCTTCTATTATGATAGGAAATCTTCCATCTTTTTCAACATTAATAAGCTCCATATGATCCAGGTCATCAAAGGTTTCCAGTGCCGGCTTTTCAATATAAGAAACGCTGTGCTCCGGATACTCGAGCTTTGTTCCGAGTGCTTCTACCAGCGTCCGAAGTCCCAGTCCCATCCCCATATTATCTGCCTGAAAATCTTCTGCCAGACGGCTTTCTACTTCCACCATGGCATCTGCTGAAAAATAATAATCACGAATGGAAATCCCATATAACGGAGGAGCTGTCTCTCCTGCACTTAAAGACGTCGGAATACGGTCCACCTCTTCTCCTCTTGCGTAAGCTATCTTCCTCTCTTTTGGCGTCATCTCAAGTTTTACTAATTCCATCTTTTCTTACCTCTTTCTTCTAACAGAACAACATAGAAAATGGTACTGTTACAATTGATATAATCGTTGTCATAGCAAATATTTCCGCTGCATATACGGAGTCTTTTTCATAGCGAAGTGCAAATAAACTTCCCGTCACTCCTGCCGGACACGCTGTTGCCAGTATCACAATAGTCTTTACGAGCTGTGAAACTGGAACAAAATAAAAGACTCCTACCAATGCAAACGGCATCACAATCAGCTTTACAAAGCTTAACCAATATAATCTGTAATGACAAAATACTTGTTTCAGATCTGCCTGAGCAATATTGATTCCTGCTACCATCATCGCCATCGGTGTGTTCATGTTTGCAATCATTTCCATTGGTTCTTCAATAATCTGAGGAACACGGATTTGTGCAACAAAGCAGATAATACCAAGAATAATGGAAATAATTGTCGGTGATGTAAATACTTTTTTCAAAGATTTGATATCACTTTTCCCAGACATTACAATTACGCCATGTGACCAGAGCAAGAAATTCGCCATAGCTACATAGGCAGTCATATAAAAAACTCCTTCTGCCCCAAAAATCCCCTGTGCCATCGGTATTCCGATAAATCCACAATTAAAATACATCAATGCAACTAATTCCACAACTGCATAATCTTTATCCAATTTTCGGACGACCCATTTGCAGATACACCAGATCAGAAAAAAAGCAATAGCTGATAACAGAACCGATATCATCAGCCCTGTTACCAGCTCTTTTGAAAAGTCTTTCTGAAATGATGTAAAGAGCAGGACTGGTGTGAATAAACTCAGCACCAGTTCTGATAATTTCTTATTCATCTCCTGATCTACAATCTTCTTGTGATAACAGAATACCCCGACAAGCGCAAGTATCGTCATCACAAGAGTTTTGTACATCGTCATTCCAGCTAATTCCATAGAACTATCTTCTTACTCCCAGCAAGGAATCTGTGTTCCCTGTTTCTCTGTCTTAAAGTACTCTGCAAGTTCATCACACTGAACAGCTTCTGCAATGTCTTTGATCCACTGTGCATCTTTGTCCTCTGCACGAACTGCAAATCCTACAGCATATGTGTCATTGTCATCAGACTGGCAAAGATATCCATCTGCAGAAAGTCCTGCATTTACCATATGTCCTGCTGCAAGGCAAATTGCATCAACGTCTTTGATAGACTGTGGTAATACAGACATCTCAGCTTCGATGAATTTGAAGTTATGTGGATTCTCTTTTACGTCATACATTGTCGGACTCTCTACAGAATCATCTAATGTGATCAGTCCCTGAGACTCTAACAGATGCAGTCCTCTTGCCTGGTTTGTTGCATCGTTGCAAAGTCCGATTGTAGCTCCATCTGGAAGCTCATCTACTGAATCCCATTTATCAGAATACATTGCGAATAATGGATAAAATGTCTTTGGCTCTACCATAACCAGATTTGTTCCATTCTTTTCGTTGTAACTCTTAAGGTATGGCTCATGCTGATACCAGTTACAGTCAATGCTTCCTTCTGCTAATGCTACATCCGGCTGTACACTGTCATCAAATACTTTTGACTGAACATTGTATCCAAGTTCTTTCAGTTTATCCTCTACTGCAGCATACTGATTTACCATATCAGCACGAACTCCGATTGTGATATCTTTTTTCTCTGTGCTGCTGTCAGCCTCACTCTTTGTGTCATCTGCTTTTGAGCTTCCACAGCCAGCTAACATTGTTCCAGCTACTGCTAATGTAAGTAATACACTAATTAACTTTTTCTTCATTTTTTTCTCCTTAATAATTCTCATGTTTGTTAGTTTCTATATAAAAACAGGCGTCCCCGTTTTTATTTTAATTTCTTATAAATCCAGTCACCAAAGTACTGAATAATCGCAACAAGAATAATCAGAACAACACAAATCGTGTACATAATCTGTTTATTAAAGTTCTGGTAACCATATGTAAGAGCTACTGCTCCAAGACCCCCGGCTCCAACTGCTCCTGCCATTGCTGTACAGCCAAGCAGATTAATAATCGCAAGACAAAGTCCTGAAATAATAGATGGAACTGCTTCTTTTAACATGACCTTGAATACAATCTGACTTTTTGATGCTCCAAAAGACTGTGCAGCTTCAATTAAAGCTGGATCTACTTTTTTAAAACTGTTCTGGAAAATTCTCGCCATAAACGGAGTACATGCTACAGTCAGCGGTACGAGCGCTGCTGTTTCTCCGATTGATGTTCCAACAATTAATCTTGTAAATGGAATGATGGAAATCATCAAAATAATAAACGGGAATGAACGTATCGTATTTACAAGAAAATCCAGAATACGATTAATCACAACATTCTGACAAAGCCCGCCTTTTTCAGTCAGAATCAAAATAACTCCAAACACAAATCCGAAAATCGTAGATAAAACTCCTGAAATCAACAGCATTTTAAGTGTTGCAAAAAACGCCGGAACTACTAACATCTGACAAATCTGTGTAAACGTATAATTAGTTAAAGACATTATTCATTCACCTCCGTCTCTCCCTGCTCACCTGAAAGTTCGCGCCATTTAATTCCTTTTTGATTCAAGTAATCTGTAACTACACCTAAATGTTCATCATCAATATTGATTACAAATATTCCCATCTGATCTCCCTGATAATCCTGAATCAAACCATTCACAATCGGAAATACATACTGAAGTTCTGATGTCATCGTACTGAACAATTCTCCATCTTTCATTTCTTTTACCAGATATGAAATCTGAATATTATGTCCTGTATCCGGAAGTTTTTCTTCTTCTTCGCCCAATAACCTTCTCAGTGACTGTGGCTGTTTAATAAAGATTTCTTTTACAGTACCTTCATCTGCAATCTTGCCATTTTCCAGAATACATGCTTTATTACACGCTTTTCTTACAACTTCCATCTGATGTGTTACAATGATAACTGTGATTCCAAGTTTCTGATTAATTTCCATCAACAGATCCAGAATCGAATTCGTCGTCTTCGGATCCAGTGCTGAAGTAGCCTCATCACAAAGCAAAATCTTCGGATCCATAGTCAATGCTCTTGCAACTGCAACACGTTGCTTTTGTCCACCACTTAAATTTCTCGGTTTTGCATTCATCTTATCTCCAAGACCAACCAGTTCCAGAAGTTCTCTTACTTTTTTATCAATCTGGTCTTTTGGATATTTCCAGCACTGCATTGGAAGAGCGACATTCTTATATACCGTCTCTCGTTCAAGTAGTGAAAACTGCTGAAAAATCATTCCAACATGCCGTCTGAATTCTCGTAATTCTTTATCTTTCAAATCTTTGATCTCGCATCCGTCAACCTTCAGGCTTCCTTCCTGATAAGATGTCAGACCGTTGATGCAGCGAAGAAGTGTAGATTTTCCTGCGCCACTTCGACCTACTAACGCATAAATATCTCCGTCTTCAATTGTCAGGTTGATACCTTCCAGAACGGAGCTTCCATCGTCTTCCCATAACTTTTTCAGATTTTTTATCTCAATCAACGTTTTTTCCTCCTTCTAAATTACTTTTCCTATTTTATACAATTTTCTCAATAATTTCTTCATTTATAATTCCAATCTTTCTTGTTTTAATTGTGCATCGTGCACAATTTATCCCATGCATTTTTGTATATTTTATTGATTGTATCTATATATTCGTTCATTTATTGTTTATATCTATATTTATCTTTATAGACATATGTTATATCTGCACAAAAACAGGGTGCATCTATCTATATTTGATAAATGCACCCTTGTCAATTGTAATTATTTACGAATCATTTCTACAAATGCTGCCAGTCGTGTATTTAATTGTCCTACATCACCTTTTGAATAGTCTGTCACTACAGCCAGATATGGCAAATGCTTTTCTTCATTCACGAAATTCTTCACACTGATGGATTCCATTTCCACAGAATGACAGCCCGATAATATCATCTCAACTACCCCATCTACATGATAGTCATCAATCATTTCTCCAAGAAGATGGATACGATTATTATTCGGTGTCATAATTGCACACCCTATGCTAAAATACTTTCTTGCAATTGCACCATAAACATCCGGATCATCTTCATCTACCATACGCTCTACTGCTTTCGCTCCAGTACAGTTTTCGAAACCGACTACAACTCCGCCGTTATTCTCAATTGCCTCTACGATTTTATTTGTATCTTCGCCCATGGGGCAGCCGGTAATCAGGATTCTCGGTCTCTTTTCTAGCTGACGACCTTTCTCATATTCTTCCAAAATACGATCTGACAATTCATTTAACTCCTTTGTCATCTCTTCCTGACCAAATTGATATTTCGAACCATAAAGCACCTTACCAAGTTCCAGTCCAGACATTGGAACTGGTTCCAGCTTCATCAGTCCATAAAATCTCTTCAATGCTTCTCTTCGCTTATTCTGCGATACAATTGCACGTCGAATATCATTCTCTGTAATAACTACCTGAAAATATTCTTCCAGAAATTCTTTAAACCGGATAATCTCTTCCCGCCAGAATCTAAGTCCGCCTTCTGACTGTGTATTCGGCAATTCCATAACATAAACTTCTTTAAACTCAGACATCAATTCGTACATTTTTTTCTTGCCGTCACATGTTGTTTCTCCCACAACCAAATCCGCAAAATGAAAATACGGACACCGATCAGATATGGCATAACCATAGCTAGATTTGATTAATGGACATACATTCTTTGGCAATACCGTTTCAGCGAGCTCTACTGTTTCATTCGCTGAAGAACATAGCCCCACAGGAATTGCTCCCATGGCAACTGCAATTTCTCTTGGAAAAAAAGAACAATATGCACCGATTATCGGAATCTGCTTTTCTTTATATTCTTTTACCTTCAAAAATGACTGTTTTTTCTTGTCTTCAAACTCATCGAAGATTTCCGGCAAATCCTTGATAATCTCCATTCTCTACTTCTCCTCTTTCTCCTGTTCCCGCAGGAGTATACTAATTAAAATCTTATGAGCAATTCCCGGCTCATTAATATCCACTCCCAAAATCTCGTTAATTTTGGAAAGTCTATAAATCATTGTATTCCTATGTATAAACATTTTCTTTGCTGCCATACTTACATTATTACCTACAAGCAAGTATTGCTTTAATGTCTCATAAAATTTTGTTTCCTTTGCCTCATCTTCGCTGGCTAGTTCAGTAAGTTCACGCTCCAGATATCTCGCATGTCCAATATAAGGTAATGCACAAGAACAGACTATCTGGACATAATAATCTTCTTCACGAAAACTTCTTTTATCCGGTTCCTGTTCATGCGCAATCTCCAGTGCTTTCTGACACATAAATCGTTTCTTATCAATCAATTCAATCTCATTAAAGCTTCCACTTAAACAACATAACAGCTTATATTTTTCACACATGTTATCCATAACTTCACAAATTTTTTCTCTGCATTCTTCTGTATGTATATCTGTAAAAAGAAGACATGCATACTGCTCCTTTATGTAAACAAACACATTTTCATATACATCACTTACATAATTAGCCGCCTTTTGAAGTTGCAGACTGTTATAAACTTCTGCTCGTACAACTGCTACTCGAAATGGAGCAACAACATATTCGTTATATATATCATTCGTTCCATTCAGAAGCTGCTTCCCCTCGCCTTCAAATAATAACCGGGCAATCACACGACGTATTGTCGATATATGAGAATGAGAATGTTGTTCCTGACGTTCCATCAACATTCCAAGTCCCTGACAGACAATATCATTCATCTGAATCAATGTTTCCTCTGCATCTTTTGCATTATAAATTCCTGCATCCAAAATAGATATAACGAAACCTTCTGCATCTCCTTTGACTACAATTTCATTCACAGCATAATATTCTTCCGATACATGAATGAGCATGGATTTGCCCCCTGACTCTTTCGAGCGATATTCGATCATCTGTGAAATCAATTCTACTCTTCGTTTGCTGTCCATACCTTCCGGCAACAGTGTTTCATTATATTCTCCTTTATGGGACATTGCAAGTATCTTGCCTCCAATGTCCAGAACAATCAAAACAACCGGCGCATATTCTGTAATATAATCTGTAAATTTCTGTACAGAACCAGTAATCCCTAATGCTTCAAATGCTCTCCTGTAACAGACATTCAGATCAATTTTTTCTTCCATCTCTTCTCCCTCCCGGCATCTACTATCTCCTTTTATGATACCACCAGGAAAATTTTGCGTAAAATCAGTTCTTTTCATATATCTATAGGTTTTTTCTATAGGATTAATTTTTTACGCCTTTCGTTATATTATCCTGTTATCTTTCCTCACTCTCATCAATCTTTTCCCCGAACCAAATGTTCAGCTCTCCACCGATCAAAATGCAATACATGCAGAAATACATCCACATCATAATCAACATGATCGTTGTCAGACTTCCGTACATACTGGAAAATCCTTTGAACACATCCACATATACAGAAAACACCCAGGAAATGACCATCCACCCCAGCGTAGAAAATACTGCTCCCGGAAGTTGCCTTTTATATGTGTCTCTTCTATTAGGAAGAAATTTATATATCAACAGTAAAAATACAATCATTACAATCGGTGTAATAATATTCCTTGCCCGTATCAGCCAGTCGGCCATATTTCTTAAAAATGGTACATGCTCAGCAATAAAAATATTCAGGCTGTTACCAAATACCGACAACACAAGTAAAAATATAATAACGAGTATAAACATTACTGTATAAACAGTTGCTCTTATCCTAAGAAAAAAATAGTTACGTGTCTCACGGCAATTATACACACAGTTCAGTCCTGAACTCATGGCAAGTACACCTTTTCCTGCAGACCAAAGTGCTACCACGATCGTAAACGGGATAATACCAGATGACTGATTATAGACCTGATTGACAATGGATGTAATCAATGAATCTACCGATGATGGAAATACCTGGATCACAGCCGTCATGACATCAGCCTTTGTGACGGGCGTATATTGCACCATAGTCAGTAACAACAATATAATCGGGATCATGCAGAGCATAAAGAAAAATGCTGTCTGTGCAGCGTATGCACCTACATGGTCTTTCGTTATCTCTCCGGTCAGCTCCATGATGTCATCATATAATTCTTTTATCTTTTTCATCACTTTTACCTAGCTTTGTTTATGTTCCGGCGTTCCACTTTTCCCAGTGATACCGCCTGTTCTGAACAGTTACATAATTTTATATTTTACCCGATTTTATACATTTTGTCTACGAACAATTATCCAATGGTGACGCCTTGATAAAAAAAAGTCAATATTTCCTGATAGTTTTTTCCACATTTTGCCATTTCATTCGCACCGGTCTGACTCATGCCAATCCCATGTCCGAACCCGCCGCCCTTTATGACAAATGTATCTCCGGACTTATTTATTGTGAAAAATGCACTTGGAAGAAGTTTGCTGCTTTTGACCTTTGTACCGTCCTGCTTTATAATTGTGTATCCTTTTCCTCCAAGAGCACGCCGGATTTTATTTTCCGTTGAGACTCTTACACTACCTTTGTCACCGACAGCCTCTATTGCTAATACTACACCGCCCGGTCCATTTTCCAAAATATTGATATTCTGCAGCGTTCCAATATCTTTGCCGGTATTTAGCCCAATCAAATTTGATAAGGTCTTCGCCGAAATTTTTGCTTCCCAGCGATACCATGGCAGATTTCTCTCATAATCACCGTTCTCATCTTTTACTTCTACAGACTGAAGATATCGGTTTCCGTCATTCTCCTCATTCCCCCAGGCTTTCATACTGGTCGTCTTCCCGCAAGAAGTGGAATAATAATAAGTCGTCACAATCTCTCCGTCCAGACGCACGACTTGTCCTGCCGTCTCCTGAACAGCCAGATCTGCGCTGTCTGCCGGTGCACTGTTGCCATAGACCTGATAATTCGTACTGTCATCCACATGAGCTTCATATTCCGGATATCCATATTCTGCCATCTGCCTGTAGGCGTAACTTCTGGCACAGACTGCCTGCGCTTTCAGCGCTTCTATTTCATAACCGGACGGCATTTCGCTGGGCACGACCCGGCACAGATAATTCTCAACGGGGAGTTCATTGATAATCGCAATTCCTTCCGCTGTTGTCCGAAGCTCCAGTATGCCTTGATAAGAAGGAATCCCGTATCCACGCTTCAGGCTATTTACCGTAATCTCCCCTTCTTTTGCCTGGATCCGGATATTCCCACTTTGAAAACGGCTGTCATCTGGCATAAATGTCACTTCTGCCCCTGCTTCACATTCTTCTACTGTCTCCCCATACGTAATAGAAAGTCCAGATGTTGAGCTGACTGTCACAGACGGATGAATGGTATTCTTATATCCATCCGTCATAAGAAGAACCCGGATATTCGGATTAGACACTACCTGCGTCTCTTCTCCCTGATTTTTCTGCTCCGTTTGAACTTCTTCCTGCTTCTGGTCAAATGCTTCTTTTTCCTGGCGGTTTCCACGGACTCCGCCTTCGAGATTACTTGTTAGTCCTGCAATAATAAACACCAGAACCAGCACTGTCATACCATAATAAAATCTCTTTTCTCCTCGAAAATGTTTCAAACTCTATTCTCTCCCTAATCATTATGCCCTATGATTGATTCAACACCCACTCAAGTAGAAGGGGAATCAAATAAATGTCCCCCTCACATTAGAAAAAGACAGCCGCATAAACGACTGTCCTTTATCTTTTGTATGTTCCCCAAAATGCCGGTTCCTGTATTTTGACTCCTAGCTGTCTGCTAGGTGGGTGTCCGCATTCGCTTTTCTGCCATCCTCTGCATAATGAAGGCTCGACATATTACGAAGATATAAGAGTCCCGTTTAAAGTGATGTAGGTTCAAAATAACAGGAGTTATCGTGCATCCCAGGTTCTTACTTCTTGAATTATTATAACTCATTTACCCGTTTTTTACAACAGGCAGATTTATCTAATTTCCATTTTATAAAATCTAAACATTACATTAAATATCATTATTTTTTCTGCAGTGACTGAATTGCATTTACCAGATTCAAATATGAATCTTCTACCTCTTCCTGATTTGGCTTTCCCTGAATCGTTTCTTCGGCCTCTTCTTTTGCCTGATTTAAAGTATTTACTGTTTCATCTGTATAAACACTCTGATTAATCTTTCCGGCACTTTCAATCAAATCTTTCAGTTTGCTTACGTCTACTTTTTCAGCATTAATAACAAGCGCTTTTACTTCTGTCTGATTTTTTGATGTCTGCTCTTTACCAGCCATGCGGCTGATAGCAAAAACTGCTACCGACGCAATGACTATGCATAAGATCAGGGCTGCCAGGATATAGGCTTTTTTCTTTTTATTCCGGTATCTTCGATACCGTCTTTTGTGTTTCATGTGATTATTCACAGTTTCTAGATTGTTCTTTTTCTCTTAATCAGAACAATAATTGCTGCCACTGCTGCTCCTACAAGTGTAAGCATGTAAGCGATTGGCATACTCTCATCACCTGTTTTTGGAGCTTTTTTATTTTCGTTCTTTGCTTCTGCTTTCTTAGCTGCTGTCTTCTCTACCTTCTTATTGTCAGTAGTTTTGTTTGTAGTATTGTTTACTGTATTGTCTGTAGAAGGTGTAGCTGGCTGAGCTGGCTGAGTTGGCTCTGTCGGCTGAGTTGGCTCTGTTGGCTCAACTGGATCTACCGGATCAACTGGAGTCTCATCTTTTGTAAATGTAGCTGTTACTGTGTAGTCATCTTCTACTCCATATGGGAACGCAATAGAGCTTGTGTTTGTGTCTAATGAGTATACTACTTCACCTGCTTTATTTGTTACTTCCCAGCCTGTCCATGTATATCCTTCTTTTGCTGTTACAGTTGGAAGGAATCCAAGTGTATAATCAGCTTCCTGAAGGTTATTGTTCTCGAGCTTTGTTGCTCCGTCATATCCTCCAAACTCACCCTTTTCAGGATCTACAACTACATTTGCATTAACTACTGCTGTTGTCTTATTCTCTGTAAATGTAGCTGTTACTGTGTAGTCATCTTCTACTCCATATGGGAACGCAATAGAGCTTGTGTTTGTGTCTAATGAGTATACTACTTCACCTGCTTTATTTGTTACTTCCCAGCCTGTCCATGTATATCCTTCTTTTGCTGTTACAGTTGGAAGGAATCCAAGTGTATAATCAGCTTCCTGAAGATTATTGTTCTCAAGCTTTGTTGCTCCGTCATATCCTTCAAACTCACCTTTTTCAGGATCTACAACTACATTTGCATTAACTACTGCTGCTTTTTCTTCTTTCACTTCTTCGAAAACTGGCTCTACAGAAATGTATCCAACATTTTCTCCATCGTTAAAGTGAGCAAGGCCTGCAAATCCTAAACTTGTTGCATTTGCATCAAGTTTGATTGACTCTTTTCCTTCTACTGTCCATCCTGCAAGTCTGTATCCATCATTAGCCTTTACTTCTGGTAAAAGAATTGGTGCCTCAGCAAACTCATCAAGATCTGTATAAGTGATTGTAGCATACTTATCATCTCTTCCTACAAATTCGCCTTTTTCAGGATCGATTGCAACATTAATTGTCACGCTTCTCTTAGCTACCTCAGCTTTTTTGAACTGAGCTGTTACAACAATGTATCCTGTGTCAGATCCTTCTGGGAAGTGAGCAAGTCCTGTAATTCCAAATGTCTTTGCATCTGCACTCCAGAAACCTTCTTCTTTTCCGTTTACTAACCAACCTGTAAACTCGTAACCTTCTTTAGCCTCTACTGTAGGTACAAGGAACTGATCCGCTGAATCTTCTTTAATTGTATATGTAACAACTTTAGCCCCTGCCGGATCTGTAAACTGTCCCTCTTCTGGAGCGACATTGAAGTTTACAATTACATCTCTTGCTTCTTTTTCTTCTTTAATAGCTTTTACTTTTACATTAACATCTTTGTCTTTTCCATATGCTACTTCCACGTCAGTTATGTCACCACCAACTAATTCATAGCCTTCTGGAGCTGTAAATGATGTTGCAGCAAATGTTGCTGTTTCACCTACTGGTCCATTCTTTGTTAATGAAACAATATACTGTGATCCATCTAATGGTGTACCGTTCTCATCTACATAATGAACACGCAAAACAGCATCAGCTTTCTTAGCTTCTTTCTTTTTAACCGTAACATTAACAAATTCTTCATCTCCATATGCTACACTTTTCTCCCATGTAGCTGTGACAAGCTCATAACCGTCTGGCACATTAAGATTAGTTATGTTAAAGGTATAATTTTCACCATCGTTACCTTCTTTTGTTATTTTCTGCTGAGTTGTTCCTACCTGATGAGCATTCTCATCTACATATGCAACATATAATGTAGCAGTTTTTTTAGTAACATTCTTTTTAAATGTAGCAACTACCTTTACCTTTCCAGCTTTAGGAGTAAACATCCAAGTTTTAGCTCCGGCATATTCTGTTCCAACATTTGTGCTGTTTCCATCCTGATCTGTGATCTTCCAGCCTGTCCATACATATCCCTCTCTTGCAACTACTGCTGGGAAATATGTGATAGCATAATCCTGTTCTTGCAAATTTCCCTGTGTAGATGTATCTTGATCAGGAAAATCAGAAAAATATCCTTTCGCTTTGTCCACACTAAAAGTTGCGGTTGCCTCAGTTGCATCTGTTGCTGCTTGCGTATTTGTACTTGACTCTGTTCCGTTAGTTGGCTCAGCAGCAAAAGTTGCTACTGAATTCCCCCCTACAAGAGCGACAGCCAGAGAAAACGCAAGCATTTGTTTAAGAACTTTGTTCTTCATACTTGTTTTTTCCTCACTTTCGTTTATTTAATTTCTGCCTTATCCCATTGCATGCCTATCCTAGCATTCCCATTATATGTCTTATATTCTAAGACGTCAATATTTTTGTCGTTATTTTTAAGACTTTTTGGTGTTTAAGAATTCCTTTACCTTAATATAATGATAAAAAGGAGTTTTTTGGCATATGAAGGATATTGGCGCTGTCTTAAAAAATGCACGAGAAAACAAAGAATTCACTCAGAAACAAGTGATGGAACTAACCGGTATCAATAAAAAATCCCTTTCCGGTTATGAAAATAATGTTGCTGAACCAGATCTTCAAACATTTGCAACACTGATTAATTTGTACGGACTTTCAGCAGATGAAGTCTTAGAAATTAGCACTTCTACTCCTTCTCTTTTACTTTCCAAAAAAGAAAGTTCTCTTCTTTCTACGTTTAACAAACTTGATTTTCAACATCAAGAAGAAACATTATTACTACTACGGACTTTAACAAGATACCTTACACAAAAATAAAGATAAAAACAGCCCATGCGCTCTTTTCAGATTGTATGGACTGTTTTTTTATTCCGTTCGAAGTGCGGTCACCGGATCACTCTTGGCAGCCTTCCTGGAAGGAATCAATCCGCCAAGTAATGTAAGTACGACACTTAAAAGAATCAGAACAATCGCTGGTGCAGCCGGAAGGATTGCGCTGACCTGATTATTGCCTGCAAGCGCATGAATCAACATATTTCCCGGAATCAATATCAGAAGTGTCAATCCGATACCGATAAGTCCGGCGCAAAGTCCAATGATAAATGTCTCTGCATTAAATACTTGTGATATATTTCCTTTGGATGCTCCAATGGCTCTTAAAATACCAATCTCTTTCTTTCGCTCCAGCACACTAATATAGGTAATAACTCCAATCATAATCGATGATACAATCAGGGAAATTGCCACAAATGCAATTAATACATAACTGATCGTATTGATAATAGTGGTCACGGATGACATCATTGTTCCTACTATATCTGTATAAGAAATCACCTGTTCTTCTTTTCCCTCGTCTTCCATTTGCTGATTATAATGATCCAGAACCTCTACCACTTTTTCTTTGTTATCAAAGTCTTTTGGATAAATGGAAATGGAACTCGGATGACTGAAATCTGCATATCCGAGCTGCTGCAGATTATTATCATAGGAAGCGCTCTGTGCTCCAGACATGGACATCATCAGTTCCGTCAGATCATCTTCCGTCATATTGAACTGGAATGCATTTGCAAATGCATCAGCATTAAAGTTCATAGAGCCTCCCAGTGCTTTTTGCAGATTTTCTCCAATCCGGCTCATGGCAGATGTCATAACCGTTTCAAGTCCACCGGCAAGCTGCGTGGTCACCTGACTCATAGCGGATGTCATCTGTGTACTGATTGCCTGAGAAATGGCACCGGTATATGCACTCATGGCCTGACCCATGTAGCTACTCATGGCCGTGCTAATCTGCTTTTGGAGACTATTCATATTAATTGCCTCAGAAAGTCCCTGATTCAGGCGCCTCTTTCCATCATCCGTCTTTATATAATTCACAAAATTCTCTGCCATCTTTGTCGGATCTGCATAATTCTTTTCTTTTGCATATGCAGTATAACCCTCTGCCAGTTCCTTTGCCATAGCTTGCAATGTTTCACTGGAAATGTTGAAATCTATATCTCCAAATATTTCATTGGCCCATTTATTTACAATTGCATTGGCACGCCCGGTCTGTAGATACTGCTGGAAGTACGTTCCAAATTCCTCTGCGCCCGGATTAGCGTTCTGCTCTACAAGCCAGCTTTGAAAATCACGCATCACGCTGGTCAACAGTTCCTTAATCTGCTCTGGTGTAATCGTAACTTCTCCGTTATTTTTCAGAATGTCTTTCAAATATTTCTGAATAATGGCCTTTGCCTGATCGGAAGTCAGATATTCTGCAATCTGATTTCCAAGATTGGAATAATCTGCTTCTGGATGGTTCTTTACATATTCCTGATACCCTTCCGAAAGGCTAATTAACATTTTCTGCATGCTATCTGCATTGACCTGTACATCCAGATTCGTAAGAATATCTCCCAGATTCATCTGCGGCATATTGTCCATGTTGATTTCTACCTGATCCAGATTCACCATACCGGACAAATCCATAGAATTTCCGTCCATCTGAAATGCCTTGGAAAGATCAAGTCCCGACAGATCCATGGAACTTCCAAGATTGTTCATGGCACTGCTGTCAAAACCAAATGCGTTTTTCAAGGCATCCTCATCTATACTGAACAGAGAATTCATGTCAAATCCATTGTTCCCATCTGTATTGCCAAATTCTTCCCCGGTAAATACATTTACATTCGGATTCGCAAGCTGCTGTTTTACAATCTCGCTGCTTTTTGCCTGTTCTGCCACATGATTTACGAGATCTGAGGTATAGTTAATTCCCGGTGTCAGTGAGGAAGCCTTCGCATCTTCGGCTGACTGCACGATTCCCACAATTTTTACATTCTCACCGTCTTCGACCAGTTTTTTCATATAATCCGCATTGTCCGTTTTGTCTTTCCACACCTGATATTGGTCGTCGTATTCATAATAATCTGAAGCATTTACCAGTTTAAATGTCTTTCCCAAAATATCATCATAAGTATAAGTTCCAATGTTTTCAGGCGTTTTTATCGTCTCTTCGTTGATGAACTGCTTAATCATATCATCGAGTTCAACCTGGTCTCTGAGTCCCAATGTATATAATAAGAAGTCGCTCATAGATCCATCCGGCGTCAGCACAAGAACGCATTCATTGTATTTTTTCGGCCATCTTCCAGCTTTCACATCATACTGATCTTCATAGAGATCCGTATTTTCCGGCATCTCAAAGAACACATTAGTACTCATCATGGAGGACATCAGACTATTCGAACCTGCAGATGCACCAAGTCCCAATGAGGAAAATGACTGATCCGGATTGACCTGACGAACATTGTCACCGTCCTGTCGGAACAACTGCGGCATCACATTGTAAGAATATTCTATTGCTTTTGTATAGTCATGAATCTTAGATTCACCACTGTCCAGATATTTTTTTAAAGCACCAAGGTCATTGGAATCCATCTTTGAAAACATATTGGTGACTACCTGCATGACCTTTACCTTATCTTTATCTTTTCCACTTTTCTTATCATCACTGCTTCCGGGATCCCCATTCATACCCACCATCATAGAAGTGAGATCAAATCCGGTACTTTGTATCTGCAGTGGATATTCAGACAATGTCTCTTCCTCAATAGACCGGATATAAGCATTGACTCCATTTGAAAGAGCCAGAATCAATGCAATCCCGATAATTCCAATAGATCCTGCAAAAGAAGTCAGAAGAGTTCTTGCTTTCTTTGTCCTTAAGTTATTAAAACTCAGTGACAGTGCCGTCAGAAGAGACATAGAAGATTTTCCCATATTCTTATGCTCCGGCGGTGCCAGGTTTTCCTCTTCTACAATATATTCATCGGTGTCCGAACGAATCTTTCCATCTTTCAGATTGACGATCCTGGTCGCATATTGCTCTGCCAGTTCCGGGTTATGTGTGACCATAACGACCAGACGGTCTTTCGCTACCTCTCTAAGAAGATCCATGACCTGCACACTGGTGTCACTGTCCAGTGCCCCGGTCGGCTCATCTGCAAGCAAGATCTCCGGATCATTGACCAGCGCTCTTGCAATTGCGACTCTCTGCATCTGGCCTCCCGACATCTGGTTCGGCTTCTTATGAAGCTGCTGCCCAAGCCCCACCTTCTCCAGTGCATCCACTGCACGCTTTCTTCGTTCTTCCTTCCCGACTCCCGAAATTGTCAATGCCAGCTCAACATTCGCAAGCACCGTCTGATGCGGAATCAGATTGTAACTTTGGAATACAAAACCAATCGTATGATTACGGTACGAATCCCAATCTCTGTCCTTATATTTTTTTGTGGAAATGCCATTGATAATAAGATCTCCGCTGTCATAGCGGTCCAGTCCTCCGATAATATTCAGAAGCGTGGTTTTGCCGGAACCACTGGGACCTAAGATTGCTACGAATTCATTATCTCTCAGATTCAGACTCACATCGTCCAGAGCCTTCTGTACCAGACTTCCAGTCCGGTACTCTTTTTTGATGTGTTGTATTTGAAGCATTCAAATTCTCCTATAGTTATATTTTGACTGTAATTTTTAGTTCATCTAATTATAGCGTAAATTTGTATACTTTTTCACACTGAGAAATGTTTTTAATAAAAGTTTTAGATATGAAGCTGATATATTACATCTGATGTCTTACAATGCGGTAATCATCCCCATTTCGATAATACGGGCACTGGTAATGCTGGTCAGAAATCAGACGCATATATTCATCCTCATCCATATTCACATCACACATATAGCTTTCATATTCTTCATCATATGTATAATACGTACAAGTCTCACAACTACCTCTCTGAGTGGTCTTTGCCATTTTCTTTCTTCCTTTCTCATATAAATTATATTCTATAATTTTATTATCCTTGTATAAATGTTCCTACATATCATAACATAAAAAGCGTCCGGAACAAGTACGAATTTCTCCTACTGACTCCAAACGCTTTGTTCATTACTTTAATGCCTGATACCATGCATTCATCTCATCTTCATCTTTACTATTTATAAACACTGTATAATCTGTCGCCTTAATTTCAATCACATTTTCCTGGTCCAGCCACACATACATCCGGCATTTTCCAGTCTTCTTTCCTTCAAATTTTCCCAGCATCTGTTTCTCGTCTGAAGATCCATTTGTCCGGTTGTAATGATCCTCCGGCAGTCCGTTCTCTAATAATTTTACACTCCGAATCTCTTTTTTCTTCATAGTTGTATTCGTATATCCGGAAGTAATTCTAACATCCGTTCCGTCTGCCACAAGACGAATCGGTGTAAAATCCATTCTTAAAAAGACAATACACATCCAGAACAAAAGTACTACAACTACAATACAAATGCCACCGAACATATACCTTCCTGCCGGCTTTCCAACGTTTGTTGTATAATTCATACTGTTGAATCTGTCCTGCACAAATAATCTTGGATCACCCGGATTATCATACCAGCCATTTCTCCAATAGTAATCATCATCCATATACAATGGTGTTATGTCTTCTTTTTGTAGTATATCTTTTTGTTTCTTTGTCCACATAGCAGTTGCTATAGCAATTATTACAGGTACACACAGCACTGTGGCATATATAATAATATCCAGATTATAAATCCATTCTTCTTTTGTCATTCTATATGCAAGATAGAGCCATGCAATCGCATTACAAATATTTGCCACAAGAAAGCAGATACTCCAACTCCTCTTTTCCAGATAATTAATTCTGAAATTCAGCTTCGAATTCTCACTGTAAATCCGGTTCGCTCCTCTTTTGAATATCCATGCAATCCACAGAAATACAACGCCGACAATTACAGAGGTCAAAAATAAAATCCAGCCCTGTGAATTCTCGGGAAACGTTCCAAGATAAATTCGAAAGCCTTTAAAAGCAAATGGAACTGCCAGTATTAGAATCAAGACAATATGATACCATAATGGTAGACTCATTCTCTCACTATGCATCATAGTCTTAGTATCGACCCCTGCCATTGCCGTGCTTTCTTCTGTATCTTCTCCCGACGTTCCCCATCTATATTGGATTTTCAAATCATAAAGTTTCCTGTGATTCCTGAACATGACACCGACTGCGCCCACAATATAACACAGAAACCATACACACCACACACACATAAATATTGATGTATACCAGAAACACAATCCACAAATAACAACTCCGGATATACCAAGTCCCAAATAAACCTTCCGTACATCTTTTTTATAATTTTTCATAAATTCTACAAGCACTGGATCTTCCTGTTTCTCACGTCGTATATGTACTCCAAGAACCATTCCATCACTGTAACCTGCTACTGCTGTTCTTCCATACACTGCATAGGCAATTCCCACCATAAAAAGATCTGTTATTAAGAATATGATTGCTAAAATCATGAAAATGCAACCTCCATTCCCTGAAATGCCTTACGGCATAATTCTATAAAATCATTTTGATCCATGCCGCGAATCGTTGCCTCTGCGCTCAGAAGTTCCAGTTCATCTGCAAGCTTCTCCTGAAATTCTCCATCTGAACTTCTTCTAGAATCCCGCAAATTACAGACAACAGTTCCCTTTCTCCGGTCAGTCTCGATAAAACCTTCTGCCTTTAATAACTGATATGCTTTACTGACGGTCATTGTATTTACCCCAAGTTCCATAGCCATCTGGCGCACCGTTGGCAATGATTCACCAATCTCAAACTCACCTTTTCCGATTCCCTTCACAACCTCATTACGTAGCTGCAGGTAAATCGGTGTCTCTGATTTTGTATTGATCTTAATAATCATGATTGTCTCCTTCTGAATCTATTATCTTATCTTGCAACAAGGATTTTATATCTTCACTTTTATTTGTATTATATCACATAATACAAATAATACTATCTTTTTGTATTATTTCTTGCAATACAAAAATATAGTAGTTCAGAAAGAAATATCAGTCTTTCATAACTCTTTACAGTCCCGCAAGCTTTCTCCGCACTCTCTTATCTCCGGTCTCATCTACCCAGTCCTTCCACTTGACTCTGCCCCGACATTCCACTCCGTCAAACCATGCCAAAATTTCTTCCATACTGACTGGTGAATATCCATTTGCATCGACTCCGACATCATAACGATATAATCCCTGAATACGATTCATCTCATTATAAAGACTCCCCTCACTATGAATATGACCATGTAAATGAATTGACTCATGTGACATAGACTGCCAGTCTGCCATTGGAAAATGTGAAAGGACATACTTTCTTCCATCGATTTTCAATACTGTGATTGGCTGCTCAACAATAAAAGTTCCTTGTACGAGTTTGTTATTCCAGTCCTTGTCATGATTTCCTGGCACAAGATGAACTTTTTTACAATAGATTTTCTTTCTGAGTGCTGCTGCCTCTAAAGCTGTAATCTTAAAAGAATAATCCCCAAGTATATATAACTCGTCATTTTCTTTCACCTTTTCATTAATATTTGCAATAATTCCTTCATTCATTTCATCAATCTGATTCCATGGACGACATGTGAAGTCCAATGCCTTCTCATGTCCGAGATGCATATCTGATGTAAACCAAATCATTTCTTTTCTCACTTTCTAATTTCTTTTATAGTTTTTTTATTTCTTTTCATCTCTTATTCAATTTCACGCGGCCTGTTGTTCATGAAATACGAGAATATCATCCACTTTCACTTCAAATATCGCAGCCAAAATTGCAAGGTTCTCAATTGTCGGCATGGCTGACCCATGCTGCCATTTATAAATTGCCTGCGGTGTTTCAAATCCAAACACTTCCTGTATTTCCCTTACAGATAAATGCTTCTGCTTTCTGAGCTTTGTAATATTTTCCCCTGTTCCCACTGCATCAAATATTGGAATCTTAACATCTAACATATACATTCTCCTCCCATTCCTTCATACAATTTTTCTGTTCTTTTCATGTGAATTGATAATAAAAACATAAAAACAGCCACTTATCTACTAAGATAAGCGGCTGCACTTTTAGAATTCCTATGCCGGGAGAATGTACTTAAATAAAGCCTTGTATCATCTCAGCTTTATCGAATATGACTCCAGCATCACATCTGCTTAACTTATTAGATAGTACATAAATAAGACTACGTTTTATAACCATAGGCGCATTATTTTTAATCAGATTCTTTTTAAGTTTTGCTGTCATCACGATTCATTTCCTTTCTGAGATTCATTATTTAATACTCACATTGTACCATATTATTCCTATAATTGCATTATACTTGTAGTATAAAATAAACATTTTTTCTTTTATTATAACGATTCATCCAACATCTCTTCAAATCTTTGAACTTTAGATTCTTCAATGTGTTTGAAAAGAATTCTGCTTTCTGGTTCATTACAGTCAAATCCCATAATATCATATGAAACTTCCCTTGCTTGTCCGAATGTTCCATACCCATCTACCACACTAATCGTTCCATATCCCTCCTGTTCTTTCCCATAAAGAAAATAGACCTTTTCTCCTACTCTGTATTTCGGCCTTCCCAGTTTCTGAAGATAGTCTTCTTTTCCTAATTCTTTGATTCCTTCATACAGTAATTCTGCATCTGCATATTGAATATTATCATGGTAATGCCCAAAATACCATTTTGTATATTGTAGTTTCTTGGCAATTGAATCCAGCCATTCTTCTGTTGAACGATCTATCTTTTCAAATCCTATTACCTCTTTTGGTGTTGGTTCATATAACAACGGACATGTATGCGAAAAAACATAGTCTACCTTCCAGCCAATTTTCTCCAATTCTTTTTCTACCCTCTTTTTTACTTTTTCAGATGGCTGTTCATTTTGAAACCATGGAAGTCCGGCCAGAAGCCGGTATTCCCTATCCACACTATACGCCCCACCAATTACAATCCCTTTCTTTTTACCAAATTTGTAGATTTCTCCATCAATTGCAAATAAAATGTTCGAATATTGTGGTTCAAAAGATACCGCTCCTCCACACCATATCTTTTTATAATAAGATCCAATATATTCTGGACGTTCTTCATGATTTCCATGTACACAAAATAATGTAATCGGCAATTTCGAAAGTTCTTCTTTTAATTTCTTATCACTGTCATCTAAAAAGAAATTAATCCCGACATCTCCAAGTAAAATCAAAACATCTTTCCTGGTGGTCCCATGATGCCTGCAAAAGAATTCCACTTTTCTAAAATGCCTGTGGCAATCACCCGTTATATAATACTTCATCTTTTTCACTCCTACTCTCAATCAGATTCACTAAAAATTTCACTAATTATTAATTCATGGCTTTATTAGTTAATTTTTGAATCTACTCAATCGGGAATTGATTATATTGGAGTCTTTCAAGCAATTCTTCATCTTCTATCATAAATAAATCGCTTTTTCCACAGACAATAACAAGCAACTGCCCTAATCGCAAATCCGGATATTGATTCCATACTTTTTCTAATTTTGACAGGATTTCGTCAAATCTTTCTTTGTCCCTGCCCGGTCCTGTAACAAAAGATTTTTCGTATAAAGTCTTTTTCATATATTCCAAAAATCCTTTACGGTTATCCTGCTCATCCAGTCTGGCATATTCAATATCTGTTGGCGCACAATGTTCATGGCTGAAAACAGATAAAAACTTCTGACCTTCATACATTAAGTTTACCGGAACCTGAAAATCACTATAATCACCTTTTTCAGCTACTGTTATATATTGTTCCTCTTCTTCATCATTTTCAGGAGCATCTACAATTCCATATAATTCTGTTCCTATAATATGAACTATATCGCCCCGTCTAAACATCAACGGAAGCTTCACATGTTTATCTTCAAAGCTTGTATTATCTATGTCCCCAGCAAATTCACCAACTACGGTGCTATATAGCCAGAAACGATTTTTTCTATATCCTTGTTCATCAAATTCCATTCCACCAAGCACTTTTCCACTTCCGGCTTCTATACACTCAAATGCTCTTTTTTCAATCAAAAACTTTGTATTTTCTTCCTTCCCCTGCTGACGTGCAGTTACAAAATCCAGATAACTTCCCTGCTCTTCATACTTTTTTGTATCACTCCAGACAGATAAGACATAATATGTATCTTTTTCTCTCTTTTGGAACCCTTCATACAATTCTTTATTTCTGGATAGTCTATCTTCTATCTGCTTTTTCAACACTTCGTCTGATGTGTGTTTCGCTATATCCAGCAATCCCCATATTACGTCATCATACAATAATTGCCTGTTATTATAAAAAAGCGTTGCTTTTTCCCAGTCCGAAAGTTCTATTCCTTGTTTTTTCAAAAATCTTTTATAATCTTCCGACATTATGAAATCAGACATAAAACTCCTCCCTTGTCTCCAGACACAAACAGCCTAACCTGCCATTTTCAAACCCGCGGTCACAATCTATCATATAGAGATTCCGTTTATCATTTTCCCATATACGATTACCTCCAATCGGTCTGTGACCGCAAATCGTAATGTAATTATCAATAGCACTCCCTCTAAAACATAATATCTTCTGGCTTCATTGCTTCGTTCAAGTTTCTAGTTTGCCACTCCTTACATCGTTTGATTTCGGCATACTCTCTTGCTGTCTGTATCACCGCCTGACCTTTCATCACTTTTTCTTCATCTTCACTCTGCAAATAGTTTCCAAATGCCTTCATTGCGCTTATGAAGGTCTGATTTTCTTCATCCCCTGGAATATGTTCCGGTTCTTCTAACTGAAGATACAACGGGTTCATATGATTATGTGACCAGCAACCGGATTCCGTTAATTCATATACCATAACCTGTATGTCCGAAAAATCTACATACCACTTTCTATCTTCTATTCTCTTTAAATAATCATCCCAATCTTTTTTCCCTTGTGAAAGAACACCATAAGTCCCTGTTGTAACCTCTTTCACGATACTTCCTACCGGCATATCAAATGGTATTTTTATAAATGGAAATTCAAATCGTTCCGGTCTGTACGAACTTACAATCTCTTCTTCCTCTTTTGTCAGTTCATTTGACCAGATTCTTGTTATTTCCCCTTTTTTATTGAAAGATACTCCGGAAACCTCTGTGCCATCATATTCACAAAACTCCGGGATTTCAATCCCCATATATGGATTTCCTCTTTCTGAAGTTCTGACTATTTCATCTTCAGCATTCTTAACAATCCGATATTTCTTTATTAAACAACTGGTATCATAGTTGCTGGCATATTTTAATGAATAGATATATGCCTTATTATATTCCGCAAAGACACCATTACAGCTCCCATCTTCATGATCCTCCACTATGTATACGTAACCCCCGGATACATTATCTAAAAATGCACTCCATTCTCTTTTTTCAAATTGAACTCTCTCTTTGATTTGTCTTTTCAGATCTTCATCCTTCGTTGTATCAGCCAGTTTTTCTATTGCTTCCAGTCTTTCTTTCCATAGCATGTCTGGCTTATTCCAAATCAATGCTGCTCTCTGAAAATCATTAAACTTAAAATCAACAGATGCCAGATACTCACGCATTGTTTTTGAAGGTACTAATTCATACATATTTCTTTTCTCCCCACAACTCTTCCTATGCAACTCATTCTAATTATCAGACATCATTTTCTATCAATGTAAACAACTTTTTCGCTTACTGATAAGCATCTATATCGCTCAGAATTAATAACTTTTTCCATCATCTCAATTGGAGATGATCCAATGCTTTCCAATAATTGCTTAAATACTGTCACAGACTGCCCGCTGCACAACTGCACACCTTTGCGTGTATAATCTGCATGGAATACATCATGTCTGCTGTTAACATTCCAAAAGACTATATTCGGAATCTCATATCCGTAATCAGAAAACTGCTTCTTCATGTTTTCATAAAAACTCCAGTCATCTGATCCACAATAATCAATTTCCATATCAGAAATTACAATGATTGACTTTGGCATCTCCTGCTGTGAGACATCATGTTCCACAGCTATATCCAATACTTCTTGAAAAGCTACTCTTAAATCAGTATTCATTCCCCAGTCTGCTTTTTCTACATACTGGATTTTCTGTTCCAGAGTTTCCCCCTTTAACACAACTGTTTCCGGTTTTTCACTGAATGTCATGAACAGATTGTGATATGCTCCCTTATTACGCTCTGCAAAATAAATTGCAAGACCAATCGAAGCAGCCATCGGTCTTCCATACATGGATCCCGACACATCAGCCATCACGATTGCATTCATTCCTTCACTTAAGTAATCCGGTAATTGTCTCCACTGAGCTTCTAATACCTTGCTGTCTTCTCCATCATATAATATCTTTTCTACAATATCATACGGATATAATACAGCCGAATGAATTTTTTCTTTTCCAGCTAAAGCTGCACCGATATAATTCTTAAAGCGTTCTTCATCGTGTCTCATAAATGCATTACGATAAATCATCATGGCTCGTCCCGCTACATTTGAATATTGGATTTCATTCCACTTACCTGTTGACATCAAGCTTTCTGTTACACTGATATGCTTTCGCATAGATCTTACAATGCGTTTAAAATTATATACTGAATAACCAAGTTTTTTGGCTGTAAGGACTCCCAGTTTTCTCGTATGTTCTGATTTAGAATCTGCTGTCTTAATCCACTTTGCCAAAAGTGAGATAGCCTTTCCCTGATTCATGTTCTGTAAATCTTCTTCGAACTGTTTCTTCATGGAAGCCCACATCTCATCTTCTATTGTTGTCCCAATTAAACAATACAAATCATCATATCTTCCAAATACTCCAACTAAATCAAGATTTGGAAGAATTGCTTCCGGGTGATATTCTGCCATGTATCTTAAAAGTGTACGAAATGTCTTACGCTCTCCAAGCCCTTCACGAATATCACGCGCATAGAATGCCATCTTTACCGTAAATAACGGATCCACTTTATATGCTTCTGCAAATAATACCTGTATTCTTTTTTCATCTGCTTCACGCAAAGCTCCGACAGTACTAAAGAAATCTAATCTTGAATCCCCTGTTGTATTTAATGCGGCTGCTCCATTTTCAGTTCTTGTAAGTGCTGCCCGCCTTCTCATTAATTTTGCATACGTCATATCGTTCACCTTCTTTTTTCATGATTTGTTAAGAGTGAGGGTTGGAATCGAACCAACGACACCGCAGTCTCCTTGAATAATAGTTGCTGTCCGAGTCACGAGCATGACTCATTTTCATTATTTGCGTACTCTGCCACTGAGCTACCTCACTCGCACCGGGCGGGCGGGAATCGAACCCGCGACAACAATAACTTTTACCAAAAATATTTGCTGTTAGTTTCACAAACATGAAACATTCATTAAACTGTGCTCTACCACCTGAGCTACCGCCCTTTATTACTCATATATATTGTCTCATATCTTTTCAGATATTTCATTCAACCTCTAGTTTAATTTCTCGCATATCTCATCGTAATCTTCAAACATTATTCTGATTCCGTTCTCTTCACTCTCAACATGATAATGCCCTGCATACCATTCAGAAAAATCCAGATTATCATAAATTTCCTGCAGCCATTTTTCTGTTGATTTATCTACGGTTCTCTGATTCAGTCCCGGAATAAAAGCCCATGTAGGTTCTGCTTCTATTGGAACTGTGTGTGAAAGAATAATATCAATAGACCAGCCCTCTTTTTCCAACTGCTGCTCCACATAATTCATAATCCTGTCATCTGGCTGTTCTGTGTCAAACCACGGCATTTTATGGCTGATCCGGTAATACTTGTCTACGCTATATGCCCCGCCAATTGCCATCACCTTTTTACCGTGAAAATTATAGATTTCTCCGTCTTTTGCAAATAAAATATTCGGATATGCTTCTTCCACATATACAAGTCCGTCATTCCACATCACCTCCTCATAATCTCCAGCTTCCCACGGTCTCGCCTCATGATTCCCATGAACACAAAATAATGTAATATCTAAACTTGACAAATCATTTTTTAATTGTCGATCTGTATTATCAAGCCAATAATTAATTCCTGCATCGCCGAGAATAATCATCACATCTTCTTTTGTTGTATCATTTTCACTACAAAATTCTTCTATTCTGTTAAAATTTCCATGTGTATCTCCGGTTATGTAAAAATGCATATGCTTTCCTCCGTTTATCTTTTTATCCAATCTTTTTCTGTAGAGACAATCATCTCTCACTTTCTTCTATAGCATTTCTGCCAAAGTTCTGGATAGTCTCTAAGATTACGATATGATTCCTCCCTCCATATAGGTTCTCCCCAAAAACGATAATCACATATATCCCAGGATTCATTTAATCTGCGGTAATAATTAGATTTTCCGATTTGAATATCATCTGGGGTTATCTTTGCCTTTCGTCTGATTCTCCTATTCGCAAATTTTTTCCCCTTATTTCCGGCTTTGGTGGTTTTATATACCGGCGTATGTTTATAACTGCGGCTCATAACACTTCCTCTCCATGTTCTGTATCTTTTAAGCGCTTATGGCAAAACCAATTTTCTTCATTTCTGTTTTTGCCATTGATGGCATCTTAGGTATATCACATTCCTCAAGTGTTGTAATTAAACTTGTAGTTAAATCTGACTCATTTAACCGCGATACTCTCTCCGCCAGATTCATCTCGGCTTCCTCTAACATTTTCCGCACAAATCTCCCATTTCCATAATCCTTACTTCCTTTTACACCTGCATACCTTGCTCTCAATTTCTCCATAGCTGCATCTGTAATTGTCATTTGCTTTTTAGAAACCATAAGTTTTGTTATATCACAGAGTTCATCTACAGAATAATCTTCGAATTCCACCTGAAATGCAATTCGCGATTTCATTCCCGGATTTCTGTCTAAGAACTGCTTCATTGGTTCCGGGTAACCAGCGAAAATAACAATCACATCATCTCTGTGGTTCTCCATCTCCTGAACAAGTGTATTAATTGCCTCATCTCCGAATCCATGTTCATAGGCATCACAAAGGGCATATGCTTCATCAATAAAAAGAATCCCTCCCCGGGCTTCTTTGAATTTTTTCTTAATCATGGGTGCGGTCGAACCTACATGATCACCTACCAGATCTGCCCTGCCTGCTTCTACAAAGTTTCCTGTAGATAAAATATTTTCATCTTTCATAATTTCTGCAAATAGTCTTGCAACTGTTGTTTTTGCTGTACCTGGATTTCCAGTAAAAACCATATGCAGTGAAGCATTTCTCTTTGGAATTCCTTTTTCCACACAGAGCTTATTCAGCTTATAATTTGCAATCGCTTTATGAATCACTCTCTTCACAGAAGCTAATCCCACCATTTCATCCAGTTCTTTTTTCGCAGTACCAGCTTCCCGCTCTTTCTTTCCTTCTTTCTCCGGCATACTGATATCATCTCTTGTAATCAAAAACAATTCTTCACTTTGAATTTTACTTGCATCTTCTTTTTCACCAAGAAGCCTGGCTGCCTGCTGCCCGATTGCATGTTCAATGAAATTTCGCACATATCTTCCATTACCGAAATTATCATTATTGCGTGCTTTATCAAAAATATAATTGGCCTCTTTTATCACATCATTAGCTACATGAAAACCACGCTCTTCAATCATCATTTTGAAAATGTCTGTCAGTTCGTCTGTTGTATAATCTGGAAATTCAATCCAATATGGAATTCTGCTTTTCAGTCCCTCATTCATTTCCATAAATTCTTTCATACGCTCATTGTAGCCGGCAAGTATAACGATTACATCTTCCCTCTGATTTTCCATCTCCTGCAACAATACGGTAATAGCTGTATCACTCTTTAATGAGTATGCTTCATCGATAAAAAGAACACCTCCCTTAGCTGCCACGAAAACCTCCCTGATATTTTCAACACAACACATACCATCCAGATCCATTCCACCTTTTTCAACAAATGCACCACTTTTTAAAATTTCTTTTTCTTTTGCAATCCCGGCAAATATTTTTGCTACTGTAGTCTTAGCTGTTCCAGGATTTCCGCCAAATATCATGTGCATCGTGCTGGACTGGTAATCTTTCCCTCTTCGCTTTTTCCGCTCCTTTTCCACAATATCTGCTGCGATGATATTTTCTATCTGTTTTTTTACAGTCGTAAGACCAATCATTTTCTTCAATTTGTCATAAAAAGACGCTGCATTTTCATCTCTGTCCATGTAAAATTCATCGAAACAATTATATTCATATGCCTGCAGTACATTCTTATTCAGACACCATGCTTCGAATTGTTCATAAGCCATAAGTACATCTGTCTGTGTAAATTCATTTCCTGGAAATTGTCCCATGAACTCAGAAGCCTGGTCTGCATACTCTGCATATTCGGATTTCTCTATCAAAGCTTTTAGGTAAAGTACAGCCTCTTTTCTATCACCTGTTCCTTCTTTTAACGTAACCGGAATTACATATTTCTTCAGTTCCGGTAAAAGGAAATAAGAAAATCCCGGTTTGTCCATGTTATATGTAAATACGAAAAGGCAATCATTTCGGTATTTCTTCACAAGCCCCTCCAAGTATTTACTGACCATAGCATAATCTACCGGATCCCAGCCAAACTTTTCAGAAAGATCAAAAACAATCACGCCACCATAATTATTCTCTATAATGTCCTCAAGATGATTATCTTTACAAAATATATCCGGCTCAATCTCACTGATTATTTCCATGCGGCTGCTCCTGATTCTGTTCGCCTTTCGGAGACTTTGCATCAATATTTCTATCATTTCACTTGCAGCCTCCACACTTCGGCTGGAGATAATATAATGCACCATATTTCCGGTATGTTCTGACATATTTGCATGGGCTTCTATATTCGCTAATTCTTTCTTAAACTTCTGATTATATATAGCATGCTTTATTTTTTTATCCCGTGAAATAATTTTTTCCTTGAAATCATAATGAAGCGCTTTTAAATCCGAGAAATAGTTATAAATCCATATATTTGCAATTTCCGGCAAGCGATTCCCCCCATAATCCAGATATGCTCTTCTTCTCGCTTCAAGAAAATTCTCCAGATACTCACACATTGTGATTTCATAAGGATTTTCTTTTATTTTTTTGATACAAAATGCCTTCCCAAGCATTTCCATAATGTAATCATATGCATCTTGAAGTCTAAGTCTTTTTTCATTGTATGAAAATGTAGCTGAAACAAAATTTTCCTCTTCTCTATATGCTAAAAAAGTAAAATCATTTTTCATATTTTGATACATATAACTATTTACCGCTGCAACCGGATTTTGGTACGAATATCCACAATTTTCAAGTTTAGAATTATTCTTAATTTCATCTGCATTTGTATTAAGCTTTAAATTATAATATCTCATAGCATATCGATACTATACGCTCCACCGATCGGCATCACCTTTTTCCCATTGAAATTGTAAATTTCTCCATCCTTAGCAAATAAGAGATTGCTCTTCTCGTTTGTATGTTCTAATTATATGCTCGCATCTTTTCTTTATCTTGAAAAAAAAATACGAACTCTCTCACTCACTGCACTTCTGTTCTAAATGCATTTTGTAAAGTACTTCTCCTTCTTCTCCAGCAAGCTTTCAATTTCTCTCAACATAATATTCCCGACCTGTCTCCAGACAAACTGCAGCCAACCGTCCATTCCTTCGATTACAGCCACAATCAATTGCAATATGGTGATTTGCTTTATATATATAACCTGGTTTAGGATTTCCCAGAATTCCCTGTGTCGGTGTATGTCCTGTCACCACATAGGTATCTTCAAAATATTGGATATCATACTCAGCCCTGTCCCATATCAATTCTTTTAGGGAATATTCTTCAATATCTTTTCCCGGATAATAATTTCCAAGTCCTCCGTGAACTAATAAATAGTTTTTTCCATTAGCTGTCAGTTCTTCGTAAATCATAAAGTCTTTTATAAAATCAATCACTTCATATTGCATTTCCCGGCTCAATGTCCGAAACTCATCAATGGTTGACTTGCTGCCATTGTACTGCCAGGTCACAAGATTCTCCAACATTTTTCCATCGACTTTTTCGATAGAAATCTTCGTGATTTCCTGCATCAAAAATTCCAGACACTCTAATGCCATAAGCTCATGATTTCCTGTCAGACATACTACATTTGGCATTTCCATAAGCTTCAGAATAATCTGAATCGGATGCGGACCTCTGTCCAGAATATCTCCAAGAACATATAACGTATCCGTCTGTTTCAACCGGATTTTCTCCAGCAATCCGATAAACAATTCGTACTCTCCATGAATATCCGAAACAACATAAGTAGCTATGCCAATCATCTCCTTTCATTCCTAAGAAGCCCCTAACACACTCCAAATTTTACCGTTTCCGGTATCACTTAACATGCAAATCCAATCTTCTTTATTTGCCTTTTTGTTTCTAGCGGAATCGCCGGAATATCGCTTTCCTCAATGGTAGTCAGCACTTCTGTTGCAATTTTTGTTTTGTCCATCTGACATATTCTTTCTGCCAGATTCATCTCTGCTTCTTTAAACTTTTTCTTAACCATTGGTGCTGTAGCTCCTACATGTTCACCTACAAGATCTGCACGCCCTGCCTCTACAAGCACGCCTGTTGATAATATTTTCTCATCTTTCATAATCTCTGCAAACAATCTGGCTACAGTAGTCTTTGCTGTTCCCAGATTTTCTGTAAAGACCATGTGTAAAGAAGCTTTATCCATTTGAAGACCTTTCTCCATACAAAGCTTGTTTATCTTATGTTTGGCAATTGCTTTATGAATTACTGTTTTAACAGAATCTAATCCGACCATTTCGTCTAATTCTTTTCTGGCTACTCCTGATTTTCTTTCCTTCTTTTCTCCCTCTCCTAGCATTTGGATATCCGCCTTCGTAATCTGAAAGAGTTCTTCCTTTTGAATATCATTTATCCTTGTTGTATCTGATATCATAAAAATAATAGGACTTTTTTTGTCCGAACGTGCGCAAGCCAATTAATATTTAAAATAAATGTATCTTATTAGAGCGAGAGATTTTTACCTCTCGCTCTAATTATTTGATTCGTCTTTCCAAAGCCTCTTTCATCCGTTCTTTCAGTATCAATTTAGTTTTATCGCCTTCCAGAATTTCCAGACAGTCTATATACTGCATCAGCCAAAAAGAAAAAGCTTTAATATTTACTTTTGGAAATTTCAGCCGTACCATTTTCACAGATTTATTTTCTAACCAATCTGTTTCCTTATTTTTCACTTGCTTTTCCGAATAATAAGTTCCCAGAATTTCGTACAATCCATTTTCCTGTGCTCCAAACCAGTCTACAATCTGCGTAACCTGTTCCTCTTCAAATCCAATTATGACATCTTCTTTTAACATCCCAGAATAAAAATAAGGATTTGCTGTCATAAACTTCTGCGGATTCATCCACTCACTATTCTGCACTTCTTCACTTTTCAGATTATCCAGTATCTGGATTTCGCTCATCAAATCGATCCGGTAAAACAGAAAATCTGGGACATGCACTTTTTTTGCCATCAGGTAATAACGCCCATTACTCATCATAATCTGAAAAGGTGACACACAACGATTCTGATCACCGATCGACTTCAGATGAAATTCTTCATCTTCGTATCGATATGCCTCTAATTTAAACTTAATCTTCTTCCTTCTGTCGATTGCATCCTGAATCTCCAACACATTCTTCATGACATTTATGCCACCATCATCACTTTCTGAATACGGCATATATTCTACGATTTGTTCCATAAAATCTGTCATGTTCTTCACCTGACCGCAACCAAAAATATCCTGAAGATTACTATAATAATCCGGCTTAAATTCCGGTGTTAAAACCTTGGAATAGATTACCGCATCCATCAAAAATCTTGGGAATTCTCCCGGTACATCTTCCACAATTTTTTTCTCATACCAGTAGCCCGTTATCTTCCTTTCCCGCTTTCTGAATCCAAGGTAATAATCCTTCTTTTCTTTCAAACCATTTCCTTCTGCATCTAATTTTATCTGCTCGATTTCCTCGTCTGTACCAAGTAATTGTCGCAGATTCCGGGATACACTTCGAGAATCTATCGTACGGGGAAGCTCATTGGCTTCCCCCGCACGGATTTCTTCCAAAGCATTCAGTTTGTCATGTATTTCTGTCACTGTTGCCGGGTTTTGTTTTGTTGCACCGGTGGACTTTAGGGCCTGGATTAATTCTTGTTCTTTGAATCTTGACATGTTGATTTTAACCTTTATGTTTACGTTTACTTTCTCTACTTATTGCTTTTTTAAAAATTCTTTAAATGACGTTATTATTTTTTCTGCCTCATTCTCAACTGTGAAAGCTGAATTATAAATTCCTCGCTTATCAGACTTTTCTTCTTTATCTTTATTCTTTTTAGGATAGCAACAATCAAACTCTCCCTTCGCATTTTTGTTGATAAGTCCTACCCCATTTTCATCTACTAAACATCTGTAATATTGTAATTTCCCAATTATGCAGTTAACTTTTTTATTATCCACATATAAAGTTTCAAAGCAAATCATATACAAAAACTGTTTATGATATATTGCTATATATTTTTCAATTCCATTAGGATCAATTTTACAACTAGATGTATTCCCCATACTATATATATATCTAGCTTTATTATCATTCAACCTAATAGCATTAGAAATAGAACGTTCTGAACAAAAAAAGTCATCCTTTTTTATCACATCAATCAATTTTTGTCTTGCATTTTTTATTTGTTCCACTATCTCTGTTTTTCTACCTTTGATTTTCTCACAATCAGAAGATTCTACTTCATAAAGAATATGAAAATTATAAGAAACATCATCAAAACTCGATATAGTTGCTTTTATTTCTGTATTAGTTCTATAATCATATACATTTCCAAATTCATATCCGTCAGTTATTTTCTTGACAATTTGATCATAATTTTTGTAATAAATCATTGTTATTTTCTCCTTTCATCCTTCTACAACCATCCCTCAAAATCTTCCTCAAACACCAGCGTCAGTGTCCTCAACAGTTCATTCTGAAAGATTCTTTCCTCTGAGTATCTAAGATTTCCATCTTCATTCTTTCTCTGAATTTCCGAAAAATATTTTTCCTGATCGGTCATTTGCTTTTCATCCGGATAGCATGCAAGTTTTGCATCACACAATCCCATAGCGATTTCGCTATATTCCTTCGGGCATGCTTTCTTTAGATCAAATGCACAATCAAAATATAGGATCTTAGGATTGATTTTCTTCCATCTTGTTACCACCCCTGGGATTTCGTACTTTCTTACAAACACTTCTGTTTCATCCACGATTTGTGTCAGTTTTTCCTTTACTTCTGTTTCTCCAAGGAATAGAACATCTACTTTCTTCCTGATATCCAGTAATTTTTCTCCCATATAATCCCAAATATCAATTTCTTTGTTCTTCTCTTCACTCGGAATCTCATTATAGCCGGATGTTTTTTCATATAAAGCCAATACGTCCCAAAGCATTCCATAAACTGTTTTAATTGATGTTCTGAGTTCTTCTTCTCTCATAGGCGCCTCCTACTTTGTGCTGTTTTTGTTGTTGATGCCATCATATCATATTTAAGACATTTTTTGTCCTATTTATGCCTTACTATTATTTTTTTAATTTTTTCTGTTAAACAGCAAATTCCTTTGCAAACACCTCATAATTCAATGTATCTCTCGACGAACAGTAAATGGCTAATTCGATAGTTTCAAAATCATATTTATGTTCGTCAATTGCTGCATGCATTGCTTTCGCAACCAGCTCCGGCGGATTTGCAAAGGCTCCACATCCAAAAGCTCCCAAAATAATAACGTCCGATTTCGCACTACTTGCTATGTCTAAGACTCGATTTATTCTCTTCTTATATATATCAAACAACTTTTTATCCGTAACAGTCTTTTTCCAGTTTTTATCATACTGTAACATATATCTCAGATTTGGTGCTGCACAACTAATTACATCTACATCAAACCAGTCTTTCTCCGATAAAAGAACCGGTTTGGCAGTATCGCTCTTAAATACCGTCACGTCGCACGTTTGTATGCAATCATCATTATAAAAAGAATTCATCTTTCCTGTTTTCAATGCATATCTGTGTTTTTTATGAAATGCTTCTGTAATCTCACTTGCTGATATACATTTGTACAAAGTACTGATTCTACATAAGCATTCTTCCTGAGCACTGGCTCCTTTTGTCACCCCGCCACCTGGATTGGTTGCTGAAGCAAAGTTTAGCACACTGATATGTTTTCCTTTATACTCTGAAGCCGCCTCAAAGCTTCTTTTCTTTGAAACGATAATCTTTGCTTCTTTTCCTGTTTCATGTCCGTGTATAAGATTCTTGAAAATATCGTATTCATTTTCGTCCGATATCACCCGGTTGTGATTCATAGAATAATTAATCTTATTCATTAGAATTTCATTTGTATCACACAGTAACATTGTATCTTCAAATATCCTTATCATATCTTCTCTACGCATAATACTCCCTCTTCTTTCCCCTGTTTTTGCTTCGCTCAAGGGATCTGACTGCTCGTATACAATGTGAAATTAATAATATCTCATAGAGTATCTTCTAACATTGTCTTTATCGTCCGAATCCTTGAAGCTGAAAACAATCCCGGATCGAACATATCATATATGAACCCGACTTCGTTGCGAGTAATTCCAAGTACTTCTGCCACTTCATCTGCAGCATTCCCCGGATAATCATATTTTTTAATCACCTCGATAACATCCGCATATCTTGTGATGAAAGTCATATACAATTCAGCTTCTCGAACGTCTCTTTTATGAACCTCTTCTTCATCGCTACGGATAGTTCCATAAGGAATGACATTCTCACTATCAATTCCACCCCATACTTTAAGCCAATACATAGCTCCTATTTTTGCTTCTTCCAACGAACTATATGATCTGATAAATTCACCTCTTGTATTAACACTGTAGCATGAAAGATTTTCCGAGAATGAATTTTCCAACGCTATCATCGGACTTTTACCTTGATCCACAGGAATTTCCAATGTTCCTCTCACATCCTCAATCCGCCGATAAAACAGATTATATGCTTCTACTTTTGCATTCATTGTATGTACACCTTCACTGCATTGCTCTCTCTGAAAAGCAATCGTCATCATTACGCCATCAATTCTGGCTGTATCGATTCTCTTAAACAATAACAAATAGTATCCCTGAAGGAGATATTTTTCTGTATCTTCATCTTCTGGAATACAATTGTTATA
>ENA-ORUO01000074-ORUO01000074.1-human-gut-metagenome-genome-assembly--contig:-NODE-74-length-111584-cov-22.118848_pt1 | contig 111584 bp, 163 predicted proteins | sample MGYA00242082_ERZ509215 | MGnify/ENA primary metagenome ERZ509215 (study PRJEB26280, sample SAMEA2338829) | human gut metagenome | biome: human gut; feature: human-associated habitat; material... | reverse complement strand
GTGGCTGCTGGTGGCTGCTGGTGGCTGCTGGTGGCTGCTGGTGGCTGCTGGTGGCGTTCCTCCATGGTGAGGAACGCCACCAGAAAGCGCGGTAAATGTAAATAAACCTTTCGTTTTAGATTGAATGGTAAATAACGGTTAAATAAATACAGAAAATAGTACCATATATTTGCACATACAGAAAATAGTACTACCTTTGTAACTGTAAACGATAAGCAAACGTTTACCAAGCCTCCGGGGCTTGCCAAAGCCCGGCAAACGCTCTTTCCAGGTATAAAAAAAGCGGGTATTACAGGAATACCCGCCCGGGAAAAAGAAAGATAAACTTTCTTCTGTTTTGTAGCAAAAACAAAGATACGTTTTTCTTTCCGTTCCTGAAAATATCCAGAAAGAAAAAACGTTCTTTGAAAAAATACCGTATAAACGTGATCCGCGTTCCGGCTGGTGATCCTGTTCATTATCATAGTTTGATACTTTCCCGGCTGTCATAGTTTGACAGCCACACACGAAAGCAACCGGAACAAAGTACACGCGGCGCGGTTAGTCTGTAACAAATAATCCGTATGAGATAGTAATATATTGATAACGGGAAAGGAGCCGAAAGGTAGCCTAACGGGTAAACTATGTTTGCCCGGATCGTGCATAGTCGATACCCGTTACTATATTACTAACTTAAAATTATGGACTTATGAAAACAAATGTATCTAAAGCAAATGTAAAGAAAGAAGCTATCAACGTGTTGACAAACGAAATGTTAAGCCCGTTTGCAGTTTTGAATGCAATCAATAAAAACCGGAAAGATCCGGCAATTATGGACCTTTTAAACATGTACGGGATAACAAAAAAGCTTGAGCTTTCGGACCTTTGCGGCCTGTATGACTATTCAGAAAGAAACGTTTTTTGCAAGCTTCGCAAAATTACAGATAAAAAGAAGATTGAGTTTTGCGAATACAAACAGGCAAAAATAGGGAACGCTTTTTATGAATATGTACCCATACGTTTCACTATCCGGGACTTTTTTTATTCTTTGGAATCAGCTTTAAAGCTGAAGAAAGAAACGGAAAGACTTGAGCAAATGTACGCGGATCTCTTTAATAAAGAGGATAACAAAGCGGAGAAAGCAAAAGCAAAAGCAACTATCAAAGCTGCAAACAAAGCGGAAAAACGCGCTAAACAGATAGCGGAGAAAGCAAAAGAGTTACGGGACAAATATAAAGACGTGCCCGAAAACATTCTTTTGCAGCTTGCTGCAGAGTTTTTCAAAGCGGCGTAAACCGCGGCGGGTGTGTATGGAACGAAAACACTATAAAAGTGTAAGTACCCGGATCGATACCGGGACACCCACAAAAATATATTCTATCTCATACGGCCGGCGAAAAAGATACCTACCTATGTAATACGGCGGCACGTGTGCCACTGTTGCATATAGGGGCGCACGTGTGCGCCTATAGTTATCCAGGCCAAGAGTCTGACGGTATCCAGGGCCGCGAAAATCATAATTCATAATTCTATGGCATAACTGTACCCGTATGGGTGCGGTGTGTCCTGCAACGTGTTGAACGGTAAGTCAGGGTGCACCGTGTCCGTATGGATTCATGTACGGGTGTGCTATGCCCTGTTCAATCTTGGGTGTATGCCGGAGTAGTTAACCGGAAAAGATCCATACTGTTTTAGCGTATGTATGGAACGGGCTGGGAGTTATCCGGGCCTATGGAATCAACGTACCATGCGGACACGTGTGTCTGTATGGCGGTGCGCCTGCAAAGGTCGTCTATGCGAAAGGTGTATCCGTGAATGCTATGCAAATAGTGTATCATGGTGCATATAGGCGGGTATGCGTCAACGCAACGAAAACCAGCTTCGGGGGTGGTACGGAAAACCCCTACCTATGTAGTGCTATGCGCTTTCGGGCGCATGGCACTTCTTGTATGTATAACTAAAACTTTGAATTATGGGGAAAAATAGATTCTATCTGGTAATCTGTAATAGATGGAATGGTAAAAAAGCGAATCTATGCGTAACAAACATTCTGGATCATGCAAAAGCAGTTTGTATGGACTATTCAAACCGGAATGCACGATACAAACAAATATCAGATATGCAAGTTTTACATATTCTATCTACAGATTTTGCTTGCCAGAATGCTATCAGACTATGACCTATCAGGCCGTTCACCTTTACCGGTGTACAGCCTGCAAACTTCTTAAATAGTTTGAGTTATGAAAAAGCAAATTAAAGTCATTCTGTGCTGTGTGTTTTTATTCGTGGCTTTGTGTTTTGCCGGTCGTTCCGACTGGAGCGAACAGGTTATCTATGTAATGCCCAAAAGCGCATACGAAAGTATTAGCGCAAAGCTTGGCGAAGATTGCAGTGACTACGAAATAGCAAAAGAGTACGTAAAAAACAAATCGTACTACGACGCTATGGAGTATTAATTCCATGCTGGAGGTACTTTACGGTACTTCCAGACACGATTACTAACTTAAAACTATAGGAATTATGAACGCAAGTATTAAACTTATTGCAGCTATTGCAGCTATGAATGCTGCCGGATTTACTATTAATGCAGAAACTTTGCAGCCGGTTACATCTGGCTATGCCGTTGCCATACGTGATACGCAAAACTCGTTTGGGAATGCTGGTATAGCAAACGTATTAAAAGCCGTAAAAGCAGGTAAAGCAAATGCTATCGGCGGATGGTATGATGATCAGTCTGGATTGTATTACTATGACGCCACACTGGTAGTAAATGACCTTGAAAAAGCCATTCAGTTAGGAATAGAAAATGAACAGCTGGCTATCTTTGACCTAAACACTATGACAGAAATTCGTATAAAAGATTCTATCAACACTGCAGCTGCTTAAACTTTGGCCGGGATTCTTTACTACCTCCCGGCCAGCCATCACTAACTTAAAAACTATAGGAATTATGAGTGCACCTAATTTTTACAATGCAAATGCTAGCAATATCTTTATGGTATCATGCGAAGATGATTTTTCTTATCAGGATACAAAAGATAATGTATCGTATGAACTAGAAGAACTTGGATGGGATTCTGTGAGAAAATATGACGGAGAAAGGAGCTATCCTGGATGCGTGTTTTCAGAGAAAACTAAAAAAGCGAGTATCGGTAAATTTTGGGTTGATGTTACTGTAAGAGCTATCATCAGGTCCGGTTATTTTTCAGATGCAAATCTGGATTGGGATATAGAGATAGACGGCACAGAATACGACCTTGAATGCTATGATGAATCCGAAGCTCTTGAACAGCTTGAGTCAAGCTATGAATATAGTGAAAATCCCGGATTCTGTAAGATGCAAGCTAAGAACCTTGTAAAAAATGTAGAAAAAGCCGTATCTGAACTAACTGAAGAACTTGAATCTGTATATGAAAAATACTCTGAAAGACTTCTATGTTTGGGTATATTCTCTAATGGTGAAGCTATTTATGGAAAGGCTAACAACCCTATAAACCAGATTAAAGCTTCCTGATTTACGGCCGTTCCGGTTTATTCCGAAGCGGCCGGCATTGTCTAACTTAAACTATGGAATTATGAGAACAATAAACCTTATCACAGAAGACAGTACAGAATTTTACGAAATATGTAAGGATAACGGCTGGACCGACTGTGAGTATGAAGACTTCGATGTATTGGCTTTCTTTGAAGGAGATCCGGATATGATACATATAAATGGTCAGGTAGGCTATTTCTGGTATCATATTAAAACCGATACCATATTCTATTATTTCGATGAATGGGGCTCCAGAGTAGGAAGCATATTAAGGGACTTTTATAAAAAGCGCCTGCATAAAGAAAGATGGGAATTTGATGAACCATGGGAATATTTTGATACGCACAATTGTATAGCGTATCGAGGTGGAAGCGGTTATCTATATAGCATGTTCCCTTTGCGTATAGCATCGTAACAAAAAGCCTGTGCGGATTGAATCTGCATAGGCTTTCTTATTACTACTTAAAACTCTGGAATTATGGATAAAAACAGGAATTGGTTTGGCGTAGATGCCAACAATGAATCATCGTTATTTGATTACGGTTTTCTTATGCGTTACCATGGCAATGATGAATATCAGGTGATATATCTTGCAGGCTATGAAGGAGACAAACCTTTATACGCATACGGATGGTTCAATCCGAAAGAATGGGAAAAATATTTTATTGACACCATGGGAGAAAATGAATATCCGGATGCAGCCAGAATAGCTTCTACATGCTGTATGGAAAATGGGAAAGAATGGCTGGATGACGTAAAAAACTTTCCTCAATATATGTTGAGTGACATACTTTCCTATTATGGATATGATGGCGTATTCGGAGGAAATTATTATGGGGATTTTTATACGGTGCCACAAATCCGGAAACGTCTGAATCGTGCGCTTTCCTGACTATTACCCGGTTCCGCCTTGCAGCGGTTCCGGATGCTATCGTATAACTAAATTATCGGAATTATGACACAAGAAACTTTTAATCTGCTGGATCACTTTTCATGCGAAGGGTTTGATAATTGTTGTTCAGGGTTCGCTCAGGATGTAAATACAAAAGAGTATTTCGGAACGGAAGAAGATGTAAATATCGAAGGAATGTATCTGTATGTATATCAAAAAAAGGATGACTTTTTCTCCCACATAAAAAAGGAACCGGAATACACCTTTGATATGGAAGGCAAAGAGAATCTTTTTCTATTCAAGCTTGAGTGATTCATACAGGCAGCTGCTGATTATCCGGTAGCCGCCTGCTTTATGTCTAACTTAAAAACAAAAGGATTATGGGAAAATATCATTACGAATACTATCTGGTATGTGTAGACTTATGTAACGGAGGAGCAAAACGCGGACCGTACCGTTCTTTTCATAACGCGAAATTTGACAGTCATTTTTTGAGTGGAATATGGCATTTGAGGAAATTCAGAGTCTACGAATGATAATCAGCCGGTAGCAGCCTGAACTGCTTCTGGCTTCTTTTATGTCTAACTTAAAAACAAAGGAATTATGGAAAAATCAAAATTGTTGAAAGCACGTGTTTATGTAGGAACATACAAGGAATATAACAACGGTTCATTGTTCGGACAATGGATGAATCTGGCAGACTATCAATCTAAGGAAGAATTTTTGGATGCCTGCAAAGATTTACATAGTGACGAAGACGAACCGGAGTTTATGTATCAGGACTACTCAAACATACCAGACGGTATGATAAACGAAAGCTATATCGACCCGCGAATATTTGGTATCATTCAGTGTGCAAAAGATATGGATGACACAGAGACAGAAGCATTCTTTACGTTTCTTGATATGTACTTTGTGGATTATTCTTATATCAAAGACGGTGAAGAGCTCGTAGAAAAGTTCAGAGATAAATACGCAGGGCAATTTGATTCTGAAGAAGCGTTTGCCACCTATATGGCGGAAATGAAATGGCCAGAAGAACTTCAAACTGAGTTTGGTCAGTATTTCGACTACGAAGCATATTCCAGGACATTGCTTACCAGCGGATACCGCCATCAGGGTGATTTCTACTTCTGTGTAGCTTAAACATTCCGGCAGGTTTTTGAGAATCTGCCGGGGTCTATTGTCTAACTTAAAATTTATAGAATTATGATGACATTAGAAGATTTTAAAAAGTCAAACATGTGTTGGAATGGTAACGGATATTACACTACCGAAAAAGAATGGAACAGTAACTATCAGATAGCAAATGATGTGGAAAAAGAGTTTTTTACACACTATGATAAATCACTTATGCAGCCGCAGAAAGGAGATATGATAGAGTTTGTAAATTACAATAGCTTTTACAATCATGCGCTGGTTGAGAGTGTAGATAAATTCGGATTGATGTATGTATGTGAAAGCGGAAGCTCATGGACAAACGGTAAATCATTCTCAACTTCAGGTGGCGCATTTACTCATATTCATTCTTCAAACTTTGAGTTTGTTGGATATGAAGACCGCGTATTCTGGACCTGGGGTTGTTATGGAGCAGGTGCCCAACAAGGTATTTACTTCACTATAAAAGTGAAAAAGTTCCGCCAGAAAGAAATGAATCTTGTGCCTATGCACGAAATATATTTCAACAGTCCGTACTACATGAGAGAAAGACATTCAAAGGTAGTAATTATGCAGGATTTCATGTACATATTTAAAGAGTTCTATACTATCAAGGCATTTAAAGAATGGGCTGGATATGTAGGACTTACTTACAGAAAAGATGATTCAGGTCAGTATTATGCAAATCAGTTTCTAAAAAGCGCATATTTCTGGAAGCTTGAAGAACTTCCTGAAGGATGCAAGCCTGTAGAAGACATGTGCAACGGTAGCAAAGTAAGATGCTTTGCTCATAACGATGGCAAAACGCTTACTATCTATCGCCCGAATCCAAATGCAAAAGACGTTTACATTCCCATGAGTTAACCAAATGCTGGACGGAGAGTGAAACTCCTCCGGCTGCAATGTCTAACTATAAAACGATTGAATTATGGAAACTACAATGTACAAAGATAAACTGAGAAAATATCACCTGCAGCAGTATTGTCAGGAACTTCGTCTTGAACAACTCAAAATCTGGGACAGGTACGACGAAGACCTTAAAAACAAAAAAGAGGATATAGCTTTCTTCTGGTACCCCGGATGCGTACTATGTTGCGACAGATCAGTAGAAGATTTTCGTTCAAGGGACTATTTTGAAGTTGCTCGTATATTTCACTCCGGTGAGATAGAATACAATTTGGACTATCAGGAAGTTTCGGAAGAAACCAAGAAGAAAATTGAAGAAGCAGCTGAGAGAATAAAACAAAAGAACAAAGGCAGATGCAGTTCTGATTATTAACAGCGTATGGGAGTCTGAAACTCCCTACGGCTGGCATTGTCTAACTATAAAACGAATGAATTATGAAAGTAAATGAATTGATTAAAATCTTGCAGAAAGCAAAGCCTGATGCGGAAATTACAGCTACTGTAAACCTTAGTAATAATCCTACGGATAATGAAGAGGAGGACATCGAGTGGTTATCAGTTGATGTATTCCATGAAGACTGTATAGATGAATACGATTTTGTTGAACTCTTTATCTCTAAAACAAAGTAAGCCATGCACGTATCAGAATTAAACAAAGACCAGTTGACAGAACTCAAACAGAGTTATCTCATGCAACACAATGAAGAAGTGGGAGAGGGTACTTCTTATGACGAACTTGCCAGAGCTGACATTATTATCTCTGATGAAATGATATACGAAGCTTATTCAGGTATCAATTTCACAGAAGATGATTTTTCCTGCTAAGAAAAGCCGGACGGGGATTGATACTTCTCCGGCTACGATGTCTAACTATTAAAACAAATGAATTATGAGATTAGAAAAAGGTACAGTAGAAGATTTAGCAGCAAGTGGTTACGAATTGCGTCCTACATTTTATGATTATGAAACCTATCATGAAAAGGGATTTGAATACTCTTATAACTACTATAGTATAGAGTCGTGGAGAAGTTGGCATCCAGACCTATCAGACGAAGAGATAGAGACGAAGAGAAGGGAAGATGCTAAAAGATTTGCCGATAACAGCTATTCCAAAGGCCGGTGGTTTGGTGACTCCACAGAATTATATGTATTCAAAGGATATGATATAGTATGCGTAATTAAGAATCTTCCTAAATATGCGGAAACCAAAAAAGAATATATACGCAAACGTATAGAAAAAGCGGAGAAAGCATATAATAGTTATTACGGTGGGTTCTGCAAAAAGATTCAAGAACTTTTGAGAAAAGAACAGGTTGAGCATGGATTCTGGATTTATCCAACTACATACGGTATTGGAGTATGGGTATTCTTTAATTTTCGTGCATCGGAATGTATTGATATAGTAACAAACTTATTGAAAAAGCACAATATAGAATACTATAATGAATACTCTGATGCCTACTATGTTTATCGTTTTAAGATTAGCAAGAAGGAAGCAAACAGACTGAAGTTAGCTGCTTAACACAAAGCCGGACGGAGAGTGAAACTCCTCCGGCTACGATGTCTAACTATAAAAACAAGGAATTATGGAAAATCAAAAGTCAGGATTATTGGTAGTTGTCTTTGATAATGATGGGAAAGGTGGCATTTCAGAATGGTTTGAATACTCACGAGAAAAACCTGACGAAGTTCTAAATCTGCTTAAGTATATGCGTAAAAAATATAACGCATATTGGTGGGGAGAATATAAGATGTTTCGTCAAGACAGAAACATAACACTTACACAATCGACAAAAGAAAAACCAGATTATGAAGGTAAGTTCAGAAAAATAAGACCTCGTAAATGAAATTAGCTGCTATCCGGTCTAAGCATACAATCTTAGCCCGGTACTATCGTCTAACTTTTAAAACAATGGAATTATGAGAACAGTATCATTAGAAAAACAGATTGCAGGTATTATCAATGACGGTCAGGTACTCCGTAGCGAAGAATACAGAATGTATGGCAAAACAGTAGAAATAAAAACCATAAAGGAAGGAAACTTCAAGTGTACAGTTCCAATGGAATATATGAAAGACTTGCTGGCCAATGCACGCCGCATGTCCCGTAAAAAGCCTGAAAAATATCCGGTTCCTCAAACACAAAACATTCTGGCCTTCCTTTCAAATCATCGTGAAGTGATTCCTTATTATGTGAAAATGATCAAAGAAAAAAGTGCTTCATGGTTCAAACAACAGATAAGAAAAAACTTCCCTGAAAAAGCAGAAAGCATTTTAAAAGAAGCAACATACGGAAGCGATTCTGAACTTAGACACGTTCTTATCACAATGCCACGTGCATGGGGTAAATATATAAATGAAGAATAACTGCATTGTTATTTCCGGTATACATTGTCGGTATACCGGGAACTATTGTCTAACTAAAATTTTGGAATTATGAAAGTAGAAAAGAATTTAATCGAGAAAGTAGCTAATGGTGAAACTGTTTTGAAAGGTGAAGCTGTGGAAATTGCAAAAAGAGTTATTGAAGAAGGTCTTATTACTAAATTCAAGAAATTTGCATTCTTTTATCAAGGTGACGAAAAGGAGATATATGATGTTCAGGATTGCATAATAGACTTCAGGTTACACGGAGCGGAGCTAAATATAAACTATCTAAATCCAAATAAAGGGAAGATGACAATATTTGGAATAACATTAGAAGAATCTCTTAAAAGACTATTTGATGCGTTCACAGACAACAACAAGCTTATGAATGACCTTGAAGACAGACTGTTTACGGTAAATGGCATTAAAGGGCAGTTCAAGCTCTCGTATACCGCACTTCATTATTGCTTTGCAAAAGGTCGTATCACCGAAAAACAATGTCTTGACATGATGCGTATCTAATCTACTTCCGGATTCAGGTTTACATCCTGATCCGGAATCGACGTGTAACTATAAAATTTTGGAATTATGAGCAAAACAAAATTCAATAAAAACGAAACAATAAGCATATTAGGTCTTACAAAAGACGAGTATAATGCTTTACGCAGTGTTATGTATTCATCTAAAAGATGTTTTGACGAACCGGACGAAGATCAAGGTTATTATAGTAACGATGACTTCGTTTGTCTTCTGTCAAAAGAAGAAAAAGAAGCATTAGATAATTTGGAAATATAATTCCATCTACCGCTGTGAAGCGGAAGTTTTTAAGTTAGTAATCCAGCCGTAGGAAAAGTAATTTTCCTTCGGCTACTTGAGAAAAATAACTATATTTACAACGTCAAACTTTTAAAATTATGGGAAATACATTTGAGCCATTCTCTTTTTATGGGGAAATAAACAGTGATACACTTGAAGAGTATCACTACCAGGCATTATGCAAAGCAAAGGAAATTCACGGAGAAGTGAAAGACATATCATGCGATTCTCTTACTCTTGATATCATGGTAGGAGAGGAGTTTAAGAAATATGATTTAGGTATGTACGACGATAAGGTAGCCATGCAATCGGAAACCGGCGAAGTAATTGTCGTATGTGACACTATCAAATAATTCCATAGGTTAGTTTTTAGTTAGAACAAGTCCGGCGGAAGTGATACTCTTTCGGACTACAAATGTTTAATCAAATCGTGAGGCACACGGAAAAAACTGTTTAGAGTCATGAAAGCTAGTTTTGAGGATGTAGTAAAATCAACAGGAAAGAATTTTGAATGCGAACAGTCCATAAGCGGATACTACCGTCTTGTATGTGATGGGAAAATAATTTTAGACGACAGCGCTTGTGAAGATGTAAACGGAACTGAAGAGGAAGCGAAAGATTTCTTTGCGGAATACCTGCTTGAATATGAAGTTCCGGAAGATAAGAAAGAATACCGTTGCGGATTATGTTTTCTGAAATGATAATAATCATAATTCCCTGCCGCTGTGAAGCGGAATTTTAAGTTAGTTCAAAGGCCGGCGGAGAGTGATACTCCGCCAGCCTTCTTCATTTTTAAATTATAAACGTATGAACAAGAAAAGAAGAAAAGAAATCGAAGACGTAAGAGAGTCGTTGAGAAAAGTATATGAGGAACTTGAAGAGCTCAAAGATGAAGAACAAGAAGCCTTTGACAACCTCCCTGAGTCTTTCCAGGAATCAGAAAAAGGAGAGCGGATGCAAGAGTACATAGAATATATGGAAGAAGCCCTTTCAAGCATTGAAGAATCAATTGAAAGTTTAAACGAAATAGAGTAAAATTATGGATGGAACAACAATTTTCTCAGTTATCTGCGTCCTGCTTTTCGCAGGCTATCTGGTGGTAAGATACCGCCGCTACAACATTCATCGTGCACTGAATCTGCCGAAAAATCCTCCGCGTTATCCGGACAGCGCCATTAAATCGGCAAAGGAAATAGGTAAATTCCTGTTTACCCGTGCTAAGATTTGCGGAGTAAATTTCATGACGGCCGACAAGGATACGGGCGTTTCCTACGAAGCTATCCGCGACATCTCTCGGGGGAAAGACACGCACATAGTGAACTTCCTGCGCATGGCTCACTTTCTGGGATGTGAAGTGGTGATACGGCAAATAGGTACGACCGACACCGAAGACCCGGCAACTACTCCGCAAGTGTATGAAGAAATGATTGCCAACATTGAAGAGGAAAACAGAAGATAAAAAAACATACACTTCAATTAATTGATATTCAGCACCGGTTCAGGCGTGAATCGGTGGTTTTTTGAAATTTAGATACAATTTTAATGCGATTCTTGTTTAAAATTGTTACATTTGCCATGCAAAAGAAAAACAATGAATTAACCATTAAAGCAGGGCAAATGATTTACACTAACCAACGACGCAGGGAGCTTAACAAAGCTCTGTTTTCTAAACTGCAAAATCCCCTTATTACTACGCTCGCCGAGGAAGGCGACTCACACATTTTTCTTGAACATCTGCCAAAGGATGCCGAGGAAATTCCCACAGCCGACTGCCTGATGCGTAATGTGCCGCGAGGTGTGTTGCCGTGGAACCAGGTGATGCCGGTATTCATTCCTGCTATGTATAACGGGAAGAAAGCATATCTGGTGAACTACGTGAACAATTCACAGAAGAGCATACAGACGGCACTCGAAAAACTGAACACCTTCGGAATGTATTACATTCCCGGCATGACGCTGGAGAAAGGAGTGGATTATGGATGAATTTAAGAAGATGGCCATGCAGGGATGCCTTATCCTGATAGGCCTGGTTCTGGTAGTAGGATTCTGCCTGTATGGAATCATTAGTCTTGTAAAACAATTTATCTGAAAACGGCATGGAAGAAAAAAGATATTACTACAAGGTGTCGCTATCGAACACGCATCGCGGACGCTGCATTCAGGAACTGATTGAGAAAGGGAATAGAGCGGTGGAAGCGGCCAACAAACTTGCTGCCAGTCTGGGTGCTGAATCGCGGACGGATCGTCCGGGGCGACTGTTCCCGGGAGTAGGAATCGGAAGCCTGAAGTTCCATAGAGTTCCCAACCTTTTTGCCTACCAATTTATCGGTAAGGGAGAATATATACCGAATATGCAGAACGAGAAAGGTCAGGAAATAGTACGTAAAATCATGGACCTGCCGGACGTGACCTCCGACGATTTCCGGGTAGCGTTTGGAATACCCATAAACCGCCAGCACACTCCGCAGTGGTTTATCTACAACGGGAAGGCGTACTTGTGCAGCTGCTATCCGCTCGGCGAGGAATACGAAACCATCCTCCAGCAGGAGTTTGATTCAAAACGGAAGAAGGTATGAGTTACCAGGTGAATCTTTTCCGCAAGCCTCCGGTAATTGGTGAAGTAGTTTCGCGTGCGGAATACCGCGAAATACTTCTGGCACGCATGGCTGCCGGCGACCTCTATGCGTCGGAAACGCTGGCCATGGTGCGAAAGGCCGACATGGCGCTGGATGTGCTTCGTGAAAAACCTATATACAAAAGAAATGATGAATCCGTTTAATATTTTTCTGGTTGCTATATTAAGTGTAGCTTTTGGATGGAGTATTCTTTTTGCAATAGGAATAACTGTTTCTGCATTTAAAGAACTACTGAAAATAATAAAACAAATGATGGAGGATTGACATGGGATGTTTTATTTGCGCAAAATGCGGGTGTGTGGACAACACCGCAACTTCGGAATACTGGAGCATTGTGACAAGACTTGCGCCAGATGCAGAATGGGACGAAAGTCTTCTGCCGTACAAATGGAAACCGCTTTGTTCGGAATGCTGTAAAATAGAGTTTGACGAAACCGGAAATCACGCAAGATATGTTCCAGGAAAATGGCACGGAAGATTTCCGAAAGAAAAAGCTACGGAAGACCAGAAACGCCGTGTGGGTAAAGACGGACTGATTCAACATAAATGAAAGATTATGGGAGAGAAGAAATTCAAGCATGTAATGATAGATACGGAAACGCTGGGAAGGACACCTGGAAGCGTGGTCCGTTCGGTGGCTGCCGTAGAGTTTGACCCGCAAACGGGTGAAACCGGACGACAGAAGGTGTGGAAAATAGACCTTACCGATTCTATCCGATACGGTTTTAAGGTAGAAGCATCCACACTGAAATGGTGGATGATGCAGTCGGACGAAGCACGGCGCGATTTTGTGGAAAGCGAGGAAACACCGCTAGTGGATTTCCTACAAGACTTTGATGATTTTCTAAGTTGCATAAATGATGAAAATAATTTTACTCTGTGGTGTCTTCAGCTGGATTTCGACGTGGCTATGCTTCGTACCATGTATTCATGGTATAACCTGAACGTGCACGGATGCGACGAAGAAGTGCTTCCGTGGAACTTCCGGAAAGTGCGCGATGTGCGTCCGTATATGGATGCTCTGGATAGTGCAGGTCTTCTTCCTCCGAAGGTAGCGGACAGACACACTCCGCTGGCCGACTGCCTGGCTCAAATAAACTATGTGCATCTGGTTGAAAAGAATAATCTTGTAGTGAGATAGTGGTATGCCGCAAGCAAGTATTTTCAATATGGATTGTATGATAGGAATGGCTTCTTTGGAAGCTCATTCCTTGGACTGTATTATATGCGATCTTCCGTATGGTGTGCTGAATAAACAGAATTCTCATGCAAAATGGGATACGGAACTTCCTCTTGATGAACTTTGGAGTCAGTATCGCAGACTGATAAAACCAAACGGTGCTATTATCTTATTCTGTCAGGGAATGTTTACAGCCCGTCTGATGATTAGCAATCCAAAAATGTGGAGATACAACTTAATCTGGAAGAAAGGTACACGAGTATCCGGTTTCCTGAATGCAAACCGTATGCCGTTACGTAATCACGAAGATATAGCGGTATTCTACCAGAAGCTTCCTGTATATCATCCCCAAATGACAATAGGGGAAAAGAATCACGGAAGAAATACGAGAGGTGCCCAATCAAATAACAAATGTTACGGAAATTTCAAGGTAGTAGATACTGTATTTACCAACGAGAAATATCCGCTTTCGGTAATAGATATTCCCAAAGAGCATGACAGCTTTTATCATCCTACCCAGAAGCCAGTAGCACTTTTAGAATATCTCATACGAACTTACACAGACGAAGGTGATACAGTGATGGACAACTGTATGGGTAGTGGAACGACCGGTGTAGCTTGCATGAATACAGGGCGTAACTTTATCGGATATGAGAAAGAAAAGAAGTATTTCGACATTTCTCAGGAAAGAATATTTTCAGCTCAGAAAGGAATTAATACCGCAAACGGGAAACTGATACAAGGAGATTTATTTAAGCCATGAACGTCACCACCGACACAATAAACCACATATACCAGTATGCCACCTACCGCACAAACGAGCGATGCGGAGAAACCCTAACCGTTCCGGGTCTTACGGAAGGTGCGCATACCTTTTGCCGTAGCCGGCTGGAAGAAAAATATATGTTTGTGCTTTCGGCTGTGAAGGGACTTCCTCGCGTGATGCGTTACAGCAATCGTCCGGAAGGCGCTCCATGGATTCTGGCACGCGGTCACGGAAGCCGATACGAAGGAGCCACGCTCGATTCAGCCGAGCGCCTGCTGGTGATGGCCGTCGCGCTCGGTATTGTGCGTGTGATGAAACCGTCCTGCGACTCGTGCGATGTGCCGAATGTGGTGATTGACGACGAACGACTGCGGAAAATGGAAATGATGCAGCCCAAACATTCCAGACGTTTTTCATTGTTGAACTGGTAAACCTTAGTCTATGCTAACACTCGCTAACCGGACCTACGTTCTATGCTTCGAACAGTCGTACACAGCAGCTGCACTCATGGAGTGGATTGAAGCAGGTAAAGAGCCCGAAATATCTATCCGGAATGCCAAAAAAGGAGTAGAACGAAGCGTCGTTTTTACCATAAAAGACAAAGATGGCATTTATCTATCACTTATTCAGCGCATTGCATCTGTTACATCAGCAAGAATCCATGTAAAATCGGAGGTTTTATGAAATTTAGCAACAATTTTAATGCGATTTCGGTTTAAAATTGTTACATTTGCCATGTCATACAATGACATGTTGGGTGATAAAAGGTATTTGTAAATTCAGGGTTCCGCATCCGTGCGGAGCCCTTTGTAAAACTTGAAATACATGGCAAAGAAAAACATAAAATGCTATAACTCCGGTAAAATAGGCGGTCTTTCCTACCTGCAGGCATACAAGAACTTTGAGAATGCAGACCAGGAGATTGCCGCGATGGGTTTCACTCCCGTGAATCCTATCATTCTCGGACTTAAACCATCGCGCCCGTACTGGATGCACATGGTGTGGGACATTCTGCTGCTTTCCCGTTGTGGTCACATCTACCTGCAGCAGAACTGGAAGTCAAGCCGTGGAGCAAGAATCGAGTTCAGGGTGGCGAAGTTCCTGGGTATTCAGATATGGTTTCAGAGCAATCCTGGTGAAGAAAAAGTAATTAGTTCTAAATAGCCAAGTTGAATAAAATGGCTCCCGCGTGAAGTGCGTCGGCGCACGTTTTCCATAATGTTTAGTTTAAAAGTTTTGACAAATTCACATTTCAGGGGTTCGACTCCCCCGCGCGGGACTAAATCTTAAAAGAAATGACACTAGATGAAAAAATAGAATACTCCATTAACCTTCTTCGCAAAAGTGAAGAGATGGCATTGAGAATGGACCCGGAGAACGGCTTTTATCTGGCGTTTTCTGGTGGGAAAGACTCCCAGGCCCTCTATCATCTTGCCGTACGGGGGGGGTGAAATTCAAGGCTCACATGAACCTTACAAGCGTGGACCCACCTGAAGTTATACGTTTCGTAAAAAAGAACTATCCGGACGTGGAACTGATAAAACCCAAAATGAGCATATATGATATGGCAAAAAAGAAGGGATGTCTTCCTACCCGGCTTGTGAGATGGTGCTGCGAAGAGTTTAAGGAAAGGTCAGGTGCAGGGAAAGTCACTCTGATTGGAATACGAAAATCGGAGAGTACGAACCGGAAGAAAAGAAATGAAATTGAAACGGGAGACCGTAAATTCTCCGGAACATTTGACCAGTGGAGCGAACATCAGGAAAAGATGGTGACATGCGTCGGAGGGAAAGACAAAATACTGGTTTCTCCTATCCTTTACTGGACTGAAAAGGATGTATGGGATTACTTGAAACGAATGCACATTCAATATTGCGAGCTGTACGACAAGGGATATAAAAGGATAGGATGTATTATGTGCCCCATGTCGAACTACAAACAGAATGTGCGAGAAATGAAAGATTTTCCGCACGTAGGTAAAAACTGGAGGAAAACAATTGAATGGCTGATCGAAAACAAATGGAAGGACAAACCGCTTTTGCAAGATCCTGATATGGCCCTGAAATGGTGGATAAGCAAGAAGTCTTTCAAAGAATTTTATGCAGACGAAGTGATGCAACAGAAATTAGAGTTTAAAGATTAAAAGAAACGATATGATTAACAAATGTACATTCATCGGTAATCTGGGGAAAGACCCCGATTATAAAGTGCTGGAAAGCGGACACAAGGTAGCAAGTTTCTCCATCGCCTGCAGCCGGAAGATAAAAAACAAGGAAAATGGAGAGACAAAGGAATATACAGAATGGATTCCCATTGTGGCCTGGGACAATCTGGCCGAAATCATCAGCCAGCTGGCCCGCAAAGGTTCGCAGGTGTATGTGGAAGGAGAGTTCCGCACACGAAGCTACGAGGCAGAAGGAACCGGAGAAAAACGCTATGTGTCCGAAATATGGACACGCGATTTTCGTCTGCTCGGGCGGAAGGCAGAATCATCGTCTGCTCCGCTTCCTACTTCGCCCGACGATTTCGGCAGTCAGTCAGCGCCGGCTTCTGCTCCTGCACCCGCTGCTTCGGTACAGTCCGAGGTAAAAGCTACGCAGGGAACGCTTAACATGACTGACGAAAAGGATGATCTTCCTTTCTAATACGAACAGATTAATCATTTAGCGATATGAACGAATTTACAAACCCGGCAGGGAATCTGGGAAACAATCCTTTCTTGCAGGCTCCCTCCACCATTTCACCCATGAAGGGGAAAAGCTCTGAAACAGGGCTTGCGGCTTCTATGAGCCGTCCGAAATCCATGATTCCCGGCACACGAAACCGGTTTGACCGCTACACTGCACAGCAGCGCATGGCCAGTGCAGACATTCTTAACGCCCACCTACTCATGGTGGAAATCATGATGACAAATATCACTCAGAAATACATCTACGAAGTGGTTTCCTGCCTGAAGGAACGCGGACTGATGCGTCACAACATGAAGCGCAGGGCCAACGAACTGGTAAATCTGTCTAGTGACCTTATGAAGCGATGCAATGCGCACGATGCCATGCAGGTTCGTACCTTTACAGAAACCATCCACCCCGGGCTGTCCGGAAGTTTTATTAGGGGGGCGGCACACTGACACAGAAGCTTCAGAACATCTTCTGGAAAACCTATGGAGAAAAAATCAACCTCATTTATTTTGCTACAAAGAATGCGCTCGACAAGTGCAACGTGCGCCAGAGCGACCTTGTATCGAATATGGAGATGGTGGCCATGATGTGTACCACCGGAATCGAGTTCTACGACTGCATGTGCCGGAAGGTGGACGGTCTGCTCAACGGAGTAGGGAAGGTGAACCGGCAGAAAAGCCAGCACAACGAAAAGATGATGGCTGCGGTGAAAGATATGCTGCGTGAGATGGTGGGAAACATTGAAATACCCGATAAGGAGGGAACGGATGTGCGCACCTTGACCGCACAGTTCCAGATGGAGCTGGTGAAAGACGACCTGCTGAAACTGGTGGAGAGCGGGATTGTTTCGCTACAGGTAGAGTTTATAGAATACGTCATCGCCAGTTTGCGCATGAAGATGGCCGGAGAAGAGCTCTGCTTTCAGGACTACCGCACACTGATGGCACGCATGGGCACTAAGAACAACGTGCGCATGCTGCTGAATGAAATCGCTTCGCTTCCTCTTCCTGAATCGGAAGACTATGAGGTGTACGATGTCATGGAAATGCTGCCCGATGCAAAGGCAGAAGGCGAAAGCGTGATTGACAAGTTCCGTCACCTCTGCCTGGAAGATCATATCCGCACAGTACCTGAAACAAACGAATCCATTACTCTCAGAAAGCTTCGTCAGGAAGTCTACCGAAATCACGGCACACTGAGTATGCTTACCCTACGCTATCTGTACAACGTGTTTGGCACAAAGAAGGCTATGGCAGAATACATAGCGCGTGCGGATGCCGACGTGATGGCCCGTACACTCCGTATGCTGAAAACGGTCAAAGTGAGTCAGCTTGCACTGAAAGACGGATGCCGCTACGAACTCAACCTCGGTCAGGGCGTGCGTGCCATGTATGAGATGCGTGGATATACCCGCGAAAAGTTTGCTTCCATGGCAGGTGTAGGAACAGACCGGCTGCTGGAACTGGAAGCCATGGGCGACATTGCACGCTATCCCAATGCAGAGAAAGCCGTCGGTCCGCTTGTAATGGACGTGGGTAAGATGCTGGGTGCAAATCCCAGGTATGTGCTATTTGCTTCCCTACGTGAGACAAAAGAGAAAGGCACACTCCCGGAGGTTTACAAACGTCTTTTCCGAGAAATTGAGAAAGTATATAACGATACCAACTATAAATCAAAAGAAGATGGGAAAGAAGATGGGAAAGAAGAGAAAAAGGAATAACAAACGAGTAAATCCGCCTGAAATAAATAAAAGAATACTCAATGGTTTCCTTGATATGGAATCAGACGCTGGAAATATGATGGAACTATTCGGAGGTTTCTGGCCATTAATTGAGAAAAAGAACAGGATATGTTAAACATCCGAGATATAACCGAAGTTCCACAGCTTGATTTCAGAAAAATAATAGGCAATAAACAACCATCAGGAACTAAAATAGCAACATATATGGAAGGTAAAATTAACGTATCAAAATTCAGTGTCGGGCAGGTAGTAAAGCTGAAAGATTACGACGCGCTTAAATTGGCAAATGAGACCCTTACGTATCAGATGGGGGAATTTGATTTAAAAAGTATCTCAAATGCTCAGGTTGCAATCTACAAAGTGCATAATACCCGTCAGCTCCACAAGGACGGGAAGCCGGTGTTCTGGTATGAGGTAGGTCAGTGGGGTCGGAACATAGTCGACGTTCCGGAAGATTTTCTGGAAGAACTGCCTGAACCGGTAAATATACCTGATGATAACGAAGGAGGAGAGAAACAACCGGAGAATCCTGTAGAAGAAACTATGGATGAAATGGTTGAGAAGTTTGAAGAGGTGCTGCACGAGCTGGTATCTTACGATAAAATGGCAGGTGTAGATCCTAATCTTTATCATATCAGAATAGGAAATTTGTTCAAGCCATGTTTTAAGGATGATATTACCTATTCAGACCGGATAGAAGGCTTGCTGCATATTACAAGCATCGCACGTGCTGCATATCAACACTATGCGCAAGTTACGCTTTCTATGTCCGAAATCAGTCAAGAACAGCTTTACACTTACCGAAAAAAGAACGCCGACTATGGAAACGCCTTTGAAAAGTCAATGGACGAAGACGGAATACTGGTAGCTAAAATCCGCATCGGTGACAAAATTCGGAGAATAAATTCCCTGATTAAAAATGGTGGTGAAGGACAGGTGAAGGACGAAAGGCTGGAAGATACTTATCTCGACCTGGCCAACTACTGCGTGATGACAATTCTTTGGATTAGAAAACAACAATCTAAATAAAACAACTATGGCAGGAAGTAATATCAGCAGAGATCACATCGCCATGGAAGCGATGAAAGTAATAATGGAAAAAACAACTTCAAATAGCATGAAAATGAAGAACAGAATAAAAAAATTCCTAGGAATGAATTATCGTACAGTTATAGCGTTCGACCAAAAAGCGATAGCTAAATTATCATACGAAATGGCCGATGCAATGATTTCCCAACGCGAAAAAATACGGGAGGACAAATTATGATGCACACATGGTTTGAAGGGAAAATCCGCTACGAAAAGGTAGCGGAAAACGGGATGAACAAGAAAGTGACAGAGCCCTATCTGGTAGACGCACTAAGTTTCACCGAAGCCGAAGCACGGCTTATTGAAGAAGTCACCCCGTTTATTTCGGGAGAGTTCACCGTTACCGACATCAAGCGGGCCAACTACAGCGAAATATTCCCGTCCGACGAGGAAGCTGCCGACAAGTGGTACAAATGCAAGCTGTACTTTATCACCATCGACGAGAAAAGCGGTGCGGAGAAGAAGACAGCTACCAATATCCTGGTACAGGCTGCCGACCTTCGCGATGCGGTGAAGAAGCTGGACGAAGGCATGAAAGGAACGATGGCCGATTACGTTATTGCATCCATCGCTGAAACCGCCATCATGGACGTATATCCGTATCAGGCCGAATATGAAGTACAGCCCGAGTTCGAGGAATACGACTATGAGAAATTGTCTGCGGCCGCCCGTGTATGCCACAGCTTAGGCCTTACCGAGGAAGACGGAAGGAAATGTATCGGAACAGGACCAATAGATGTGCTGAATGCTCATTACGGTTACGGGAGCGGACTGAAGCTTATTCGGCAACTTATCAACAAAGGCGTGCTAAAACGTGATGGAGACTACATTTCTGTGGTAGACAAGCCGCTGGAAGAGTTCGACTGGTACATCAAACAGAAGGAAGACGATGGAAAAGTGGAATAAGGCACTGGACATTCCGGTAGAGATACTATTCAAGTACCTCTGCCGGGACTACCGGCGCGAACAGTCACGCACGGCAGAACTGGAGAAGAAGGTGGAAAAGCTTCAGGCAGAGTTGAACTATGAGCGGAACAACACGCCCACGGTGGAGAAGTTGCAACGCCAGGTAACATCGCTCAAAACAAAGGTCCGCGAGCAGGAAGGAACCATCAAGGTGAGAAACCTCACCATCAAACGGTTGAAAGGTGAAATAGGTGGATGATATGGGAACGCTGGAAAAATTTGAATATACGGAAATGAGAATCCAGGACGGGCTTCGCAACTTCATGAGCTCGCCGAGGTTCTTTCTTCGCAATATGTACGTGTTCGGGTGGGAGAGTGACGTGCTGATACTAACGAACTCCGGATACTGGTACGAGATAGAAATCAAAATTTCGCGTGCCGACTTCCACAACGACCAGAAGCATAAATCGCAGAAGTTTAATTTCATGGCCGACGGAGACACACGTAACAAACCGCATTATTTCTACTATGCCGTGCCGGAAGGAATGATTTCGCCCGACGAAGTACCCCCGTTTGCCGGTCTGATTTACATGCACCGTTCCCGTCCGGAAGTTATCAAGAAGGCTCCAAGACTTCATAAAGGAAAAATCAGAGAAGAAGGTCTGGGACTGGCCGACAAATTCTATCACCACATGGTAAAGGCAAAGACAGAATGCGCACGGGCCCGTAAAGAAGTAAGGGATCTTTATAAGCCATTCCGGAAGGGATACAAGATGGGAGCCATGAGTGCCGTAGATGTAGCCTTACAGAAATTCCGTCTGCTTTGCCCGTATCACAAAGAGATAGATCAGGTGAAATTCTTCTGCGAAAAACAGCAAAAGCAGTTCCGTTTCTTCTGCCATGGAGAATGTGGCCTACTGGATAAGCTTCAGGATGAAATGGAGAAATCACTTAAAATCGGAGCCTATGTGGAACAGAAATAAAAAATATAGGGACTGGTTGCGTGCGCAGCTTGGATTCAAATATCAGGAAAGTATGTTCCCTGAAGAAGAATATCCGGAACTGAACGAAGAAAAAATTCTGGAGGCCATACATGTTATTTCCGTTGCAAGCAAACTTCCGGAGAATAGGATAAAAGAGGCTGTTATAAAACTTATCAATGAACAGCAAATTCTATTTATGGAATCCGTAAATAGTGTGGCTCAAGCGGTAAGTAACCTTACTGACGCAAGTATTTTATCCGCAGAAGCACTTTCAAAGTGTGCCGATAGTATTCTTAATACCCAGAAAGAATGGCCGGAAAATTCACGCACTAATAATGTGCCGATATTCTTTATGAGTGATAATCCGATAGCTGTTGATCTGTGTTCCGACGAGATATTTAAAGAAAAGGATATTTATCTGGACAGTAATACATACGGGAAAGAATCGTACACTGCTACAATAGAAATTCCATATACCACAGAGTTTGAGCGTTTCAGACAAAACATTGTAGACTCACAGATTCTTGTTGTCAGAAGGAATTATTACGACCAGGAAAGATATGAGAGCCAGCATGAGATAGCCAACCGAAATCGCCACACCTCACGCCATGTGCCGTTCTATTTCAGTATTGTCGGTCAGAACCGTCACGTTCCCCGGAAGGACGGTAAGAAGTACCATACAAAGTTTAACCGGAATGTGCGTCCGAAGGGTACACACTCACATTTTAAGTTTTACAAATAACCAAACACAATAAGGATGAAGAATAAAATACGAGTCTTTGAAGCATTTGCAGGATATGGTTCGCAGTCTATGGCATTGCATAGGTTGGGGATAGATTATGAAGTGGTTGGAATAAGTGAAATTGACAAGTACGCCATTCAGGCTTATATGGCCGTGCATGGAGACACTCCCAATTATGGCGACATATTAAAGATAGACTGGAGCAGTGTTCCTGATTTTGATTTTCTGACATACTCATTCCCTTGTACCGACATAAGTACAGCCGGACAGCAGAAAGGGCTTGCAGAGGGTAGCGGAACACGAAGCAGTCTGCTTTGGGAATGTCGTAAGGCTATAGAGGCGAAGCGTCCGAAGTATCTGCTTATGGAGAACGTGAAGAACCTCGTATCGAAGAAGTTTACCCCGTATCTGAAAGAATGGCTCAGATTTCTTGAAGGGCAGGGCTACAGCAATTATACGAAAGTTCTCAACGCAAAGGACTTCGGAGTGCCGCAAAACAGGGAACGTGTCTTTATGGTTTCGATATTGGGCGAGGCTTCGTTCCATTTTCCGAAACCTTTCACTCTGGAGAAAAGGCTGAAAGATGTTCTTGAACAGGATGTGGATGAAAGTTTTTATCTGAGCGAGAAGATTGTAAAGACATTTCTTGCAAGAAACGAGAAGAACAAGGCTAAAGGAAACGGGTTTAAGTTTGCTCCTACAATGGGTGATGTGATTGCATCAAGTATTTTGACTAATTCCGGTTCAAGGGATTGCGATAATTTCGTTTATGTAGTAGGAAACACAAATCCTTCAGGCCATGGAATGAATGGAAACGTATTCAATTCAAACGGATTGTGTCCTACTTTGACAACAAACAAAGGTGAAGGTCCAAGAATTTTGGAATCAGTGCCAACAGGTTTTAGCTCAAAAGAAAGAAAATATGGGAATAAAAGAGTACAATCATTGGTTAATAGTGGAAAAATCAGTGGTCATGAAGTTCAATTTCTTGATGCTTATAATCAAACAGTATCTGATATATGTGGAACAATTAAGACGACTGTGGATTCTTCTTGTTTAAGTTTTATTTCAGAACCTATAAATCAAGCACTAATTATAAAACAAGCAACTAAAAAAGGATATATAGAAATCCCGCCAGGTGGGGTATTCGATGCTTCTTATCCTGAAAGCTTAACGAGAAGAGGTAGGGTACAAGATAACGGCAAAGTTTCTCCTACGTTGACAGCAGGCGGAGAGCCTCCATGTCTTTATGAGGGAATAGAAGCAAAAATCTTTCAATCTCCACGCGGATTTAATAAAGGTGCAATATTAGATAATTGTTCGGCTATAACGTCAAGCCGATGGCAGGATAATAATTTCGTAGTAGAACCTAAAATTATTCAGGTAGGCAATTTATTTGAAGACAAAGGTTTTAAGAATCCTCAAAGAGGTAGAGTTTACAATCCCATAGGCATAAGTCCTAATATAGATACAATGGGAGGAGGTAATTTAGAACCTAAAATAATTGAAGGCTTTACAAATTACCGAATCCGTAAACTCACACCTCGCGAATGTTTCCGACTTATGGGAGTTTCCGAAAAAGATATAGACAATATTCAGAAGTCAGGCATCAGCAAGACGCAGCAATACAAAATGGCCGGCAACAGCATTGTGGTAGATGTTCTTTATTACATCTTCAAGAAAATGTTCGTCGACAAGTCGTGCGAAGATGCGCAATTATCTATTTTTTAGATTTCAAATTTTACAGATAAACCAAAACCACTAAAAAGAAGAAAAATGAAAACAATCAAGACACACACAGGAAAGATTTATGTAGATTCAGAAAAGAAGCTGGAATTTCTTACCGTAGAAAAACCGATGAAAAGGATACATGTTCACACTAATTTTATCAGGTAATACGGGATGATATAATTTTGACATAAACCTAATTATGTTTAATCAGCTTTGAAAATGGATAATTCTAAAGTAAAACAGCGAAAGAAAGTATGTACCAAATGCGGCAGGAAGTTATGGCTTCGTGAATTCTATAGGAACAGTAATGGAAAACTTTTCTCAGAATGTAAGGAATGCAACAAAAAGCGCAATATAGAACAATACAAGAAAACCCAAAAAGTCGCAGACGGAATATTCTACCACAAATCGTATGGAAGAATAATGGTTCACAATGGAAAATCTACTTGCATATTCTGGTCTCCTGCAATGATCAGTTACCTTCAGAAGCACTTCTCTACCACAAAAAATCAGGAATTGGCAGAAGTGCTTGGAGTGTCTTTACGTACAATCACTCGAAAGGCACGTGAGCTTCACTTATATAAAAATTCCGAGTGGCTTCAAGGAGTTTGGAATGAACACAGGCTTATAGCCCAGTCTGAGAGCAAGCGTAAGGGATATCCGGGATCGTTTAAACCCGGATGCACTGTTGGAAAATATTATTGGTTCAAGAAAAAAACTACATAAAAATATATGGAAAACGGAAACGTGGTAAAAAGAATCAGCCATCCTGTCGTTGCCGTAAATCCAAACGGAACAGTGGCTGGATATTTCAGTTCAATAAAAGAAGCAGCTGTAAAAAGTGGAAGAGGACGGCATGCCATATCACTGAGTTGTCGTAAAGGTTCTATATGCAAAGGATTCAAATGGTATTACGAAAAGGATTTCAGGAAATTATACAAGGAACAACGTATGGATGAACTGAAATTTTCCCCTGATCCAAACAGGGAAAAAGACTCTGGACATTATTGTAAAGGGCATAAGCAATATAAAAGATTTCAGGACTGGTCAAAAGAACTGCAAGAAAAGAGAAGAGTTATTTCGAGAGAAAACTGTTTAAGGCTTATAAATGACCCTGATAGTAATTTTGGTCCACACCGCAAATCACCTCCTGGAATCTGCAAAAAAGTAATTGCATTGGAGACAGGAGAAGTGTATTATTCGGTAGCTGAATGTGCGAGAAAGAACGGAGTTGGACTGTCAGCGTTATTTGCTTCTTTAAGAAGGGGTACCAGGTGCGGAGGAAAAAAATATATGTTTTACTCTGTGTATGAAGAAGTGAACAAAAAACTAAAAGAAAAGGGAGTAATTTAGAAAACTACTTTTACATAAAAACATAAAAGTATAAATGTATGAAAAAGAAATCAAATAAAAACGGTTACGCCAAAGTATTGAAAGATAAGGTGGATGAAATCGCACTGGAATGTGGATTCTATAAAGAGTCAAACAATCCGGCGAACCTTTCGTCAAATTACCGTGACCCTGTGCTCCCTCTTCTAATTTCGTTCTATGCTACAACCGGAACCATTGGTATCAGTTACTGCAAAGAACATTTCAAATGGTTCAAAGAATGCAAACAGAAAATGATAAAAGATATTTTTGAAAATCCATTAAACTACGTATAAGCCATGTCAGAGCAGAAAACCATCAGTCAGGCGGTAAAAGAGGAGTTTCTGGACCTGACGCGCTGGGCAAATAATATGATCCGGCAGCTTCAGACCAACTTCGAGACACAGCATGTATGGCCGGGGGGATTCCCCGGTCCGTACATCGGATACCGCAATACGCCGGCAGCTAAAAAAAGCACCGGGCAGGCTTACCGTCGCATGTATGCCAAGGTGTTCAACGGAGCCGGAGGTGACACAAAGAAGATTTCCTTCTTCTTCAACTATTACCTGTATTTCGTGGATATGGGTGTCGGTGCCGGACAGCCCATCGAAGACGTGGAACGCAGCAAGGATGCCCGTTTCAACCAGCTTTATCAGATATGGAAGGAAGAAGGCGACCGCCAGTCACGACCTATCATTGCCATGGAGGTGCGTCACCAGCTCCGGCGACTGGAAGTGCTCGTGTCTTCCTATTATCAGGACTTCATCGAAAACGGCGTACTGGTTTCTTTCCAGGACGAGTTTAAACGAAGTGATTATAAATTCCGGATGAAATGATATGGGTAAACTTTACAAGCATTTTAAAGGCGGAATATACAAGCTTTTGTATATAGCCACGCATTCCGAAACAAAGGAAAAGCTGGTTGTCTACCGGTCACTAAAAGATAACAAAGTGTACGCACGCCCCTACTCCATGTTTTTTGAAGATGTGGCACCTGGTATAAAGAGATTTACATTAATCAAACTAAAAAGAACCCCATGACAGAATTAAAAGAAATCATTGAAGAATGGGCCACGAAGTACAAACCCATGCTTCATACGCCCGGAGAAACCGGAAAGAACAAACGGTTTTTCCTTTTCGACAACATTGTAGCTATTCCCTCGTTCATGAGCAAGCTGCCCGACTTGAAATCGCCTTGTGTGGGCTACGAATTTGCCCAGGACGGGACGATTAAAGGCGGTATGGACAAACCTGTGCACGTGATTTATTTCCTCGTTAAAACGGGAAATATGAATCCTACCGACAAGCAGCAGTCCTACGAAGCCATTCAGGAAGCGAAGATGCACATGCAGAAGTTTCTGGCCTGGCTCCGTGAGCAGCAGGAGAAACGAAAGATTTTCCGGAATATCAATCTGGAAACGGAGGAGCTTCACTATTCAACCTACGGCCCTTTCCTGAACAACTGGTATGCGGTTTTTCTTGAACTGACCGATGTACAAAAAGTAGAGCTTTGCGTCGACACGAAGGACTATGTGGAGTGAAAATAAAATCCCGGGACGGTGCTTTCCGTTCCGGGATTTTTATTTTGTTATTCATTCTCGTGATATTTCACTAAACTTACATTTAGACTCATCCCAAGTATATTCCTTACTACGTTTAAATCTTTGTTTTTCATCCCATACTCTAAATTCCTCTACGTTAATATATAAAACAAATCCATTTGGCTTTAAAGTGATTGAAGTATAAACTTCGTCAAGAGAAACAGTAGGAGTACTTTTATATTCACTAAATTCTTTGAGAACCCTTTCAAATTCTCTCAAGAATCTATCGGCATTTTCCATAGGATAAAGAATATCTGATCCGTCATCATCTTCATCTCCGTCACACAAAACAATGTCTTTATCTTTTATTTTATAAAAATATACATTAGCATTTAAATCTGGTAAATCTACGTCATCATCCGGATCATACCAACTAGAAGCTACAACCAGTCGTATTCCATCCTCCATCAAAGTGATATGGTAGTAGTTATCCCATCCAAAATAATAAGTTTTTAATTCATAAGAAGCTATTATCTTCTTCAACTTCAGAATAAAATCACAAGCTCTAATTGTATTGTGTTCCTTACATTTCATGTGATTTGTTTTTATTTTCTGATTTCATAAAGTAGTTTTACATCTTCGCCATACACTGCATTAAGCGCTTGTTTAAATGGTGCGCTCAGCTTTTCGTCAATATAAGTCGCTACGTATGCAGCCGGTACAGATAGTGTCACTTCCTCACCATTAAGCGAAACAAATTCTAGCGACGACAGCCATGTGCTAAATTCAGCCGGACTTACAGAACCTTGAAGAAGTTCCATAAATGCCATCCATCGGCTTTTATCTTCTTCGCTTATTGTTTTATGCTTGACGGTTTTCTTCTCCTCTACCCTATTATCTTCTTTTGTTTCTTTTGCCTCCGGCGTGTGCTGGATAATAAAATTCTTGAGTGAAGTCACCACATAACTTTTCGGATTGTTTACCTTATACCGGTTCATTCGGTCACGAAGTGCCAGCACTTCGGCCCGGAAATCGTTCATCAGTTCGTCAGGAAGCATATCGGTCAGCATACGCACATCAGTTTCCGTCAGTTTATATTCAGAGCGAAGCAAGTCCCAAATATCTGCGGGAAGTTTTTGCTGTCTTCGTTTACGCGACATTTCCTCCCCAAGTTCACTCAGCTTGATTTTAAATAATATCTCGTCAGGGTTTCCTCTCTTCGTTGCGCCCTTATATACAGGTTCATAATCAAAAGTAAAGTCCACCTGATTTTCGCTGGCCATACGGTCGAGGTCTTCACGTATCGGGTCCATCACTTCCTTACAGAATTTACTGAATTTCGGGTATCGGTCTTTTTCGTAAGTCTTAGTAACTACCCCGTTCACCTCCACATTTTCCAATGTTATCACTCCCAGGAATTTCTTGAGCTCCACATATTCTACCGATTTCTTTGGGAAGTCTTTCCATCTGGAAAGATAAATATAAATGCTTGGTGTACGTTTGCGTTTGCAGATACGGGCTATTCGGTAAATGTGGTCAAGATAACCTTTCCCGTTACCTAAATCGCACAGTTCTTTCAATACCTTTGCATCCATACGCGCTTCCACGTAGTTCATTCTCCTTTCTTTTTCTTTCGAGCCTGAAACCGGAATCATCGGCATTTCAATCGTAGAAAACAGATGTGCGTATGTACGAATAGGTCTTCCCACTTCATCATATCTGTAAAAAGAACAGTTCATCTTCATCAGATTATCGCATGCCTCACTAAGATACATATAGTCACGAGGACTTACTCCAAGAGAGGAAGCGCTGATTCGGAATGTGAGAATCTGATTGTCGTCCAGATCATCAGGGAAAAGTGACATTTGTCCGTCTGCACGTCTGTTTTTCAGAAATTCATTGAAGCGGTCTTGCATGGACTTCATGATTTCTATCATAATACTCCGCTGGTAGAGTGAAAAATCTGCCCCTACCATGGCATACAGATAGGGTTGTTTAATAAACTCTACTGAGCTAAGTTCTTTAATCAGTGAGTTGCTTGATTCGGTGGTGCTTTTCTTCCGTCGCATAGGCTATCAGTTTATTTTTCGTATTTCGTAAGTATTCCCATCGGACTGGAATGTACCTACCTTCACGTATTTTTCATCATCAATAAGAGAGAAAACAGATATTCCCAACGCATCGGCCACACTTTCCAGAAATTGCAGGTTAGTACGTGACGGACCGTTTAATTTCTTTGTCAGACTTGAATTGGAAATACCCAGTCTCTTTGCCAGTTCATCCTTGCTTATACCTGACTCTTTTAATCTTTCTTCTAAATAAATCTTCATTGGTTCGTTATTTGGCACAAATATAGATATATTTTCCAAAAACGGAAAATAAAACGAAAATATTTTCCAAAAACGGAAAATTCTGAATGAAAATAGTTCGGAAAGTTTGCACATTTAATCTATATATGTTCGGAAATTTTTCCCTATATGACGGAATCTTTACCCATACACACGGAAACTTAGTACATATTGACGGAAAGTTTACCCCTAAAAACGGAAAGTTTGCACCTTTATTAGTATAACTATTTGTTTTATAGCAAATTACGATTTACTATATATCTTATATCATAATATCATTAATAAAAGCAGACCGATATATTTTTTCTTTTATCCCTTATTTAAGAAACTATCGTTTCTTTATATTATAACATATAGATAATTATATAGATTCTGAAAATCATTGATTATTAGGTTTTTAAAAGCATGTAGGTGCAATGATTCCGTCAATAGGTGAAAAGATTCCGTCAGTAAGGGAAATTATTTCGTGTAAAGGTGCAAACTTTCCGAACTATATAAAGGTGCAAACTTTCCGAACTTTACAATAAAAATCCATCAAAACCGGAAACGAAACTCCGGACGTGCGTTAATTATGGTATAAACTAAAAACTAAACAACATGAATTTGTCGAAAAGCATTTGCATGGCTGCCATCCTGATTATGGCGGCTTGCAGCAAGGAAAACATCATCCATCCGACGGATATGGAGCAGACGAGTGAGAAAACGTGCAGGGTGTCTTTCCTCCCGGTGTTTATGGGAATCGGACAGGGAGACATCAACCAGTGGAATAATTCACGTGCCGGCACGCTGGCCGAGCTGGCCACTACCCTCTCCTATTGGGATTACATGGACGGCGAGCAGATGCAGGCGGACACCGTTTCGCTTCCTTCTCCCATTACCCTGAACATGAAGTATGGAGCGCATCATGTGTACTTCCTGGCTCACAGCAGTACCGGAGGAAGTATGGAAGGCATGAAATATACTCCTGAGAAAGTAACTGAGACTTTCTGGGAGGATTTCTCTCTTCAAGTGGACGAGAATATGGCTTCGAGTCAGGAACTGCAAATGAAGCGCGTAGTAAGCCGTGCCATGATCACCGTGAAAGATGCGTTTCCTGCCTCGGTGAAATCGGTACGGATGACGGTAGGCGGTCATCTTCGCACGCTGGATGTGACTACCGGTAACGGTGACGCAGATTCCGCATCCGACTATACGATTACTTGGGAGATAGGCGAAGAGTATGCGGGCCGTAGCGGGCTTTATTTCTCCGTGTTTACCTTCACTCCTACCGAGTCGGAAGAATTTGACGTGACGCTGAAAATAGAGGCTCTGGGAGCCGACGGGAAAATGCTTTATGGTGCACAGGCTTCCGGCGTTCCGCTTCTGAGGAACCGGTGCACAAACGCCATCTGCCGTCTGTTCAGTGGAAATACGGGAATCACTTTTTCTGATCCGGACGAATGGAATCCGGCCATCGAGATAGAAATGTGACATCATTCAAAAAGCGAAGGGCAGAGAAGCGTGTGCTCCCCTGCCCTTTCGGTGTATGAATTGTGCGGGATTATTTCCCCACGATGTCTTTGTAGTATTTGTCAATGAACTCCTGCGCGGCTACATTCAGCAGGTCGATGACAAACACTAAGGTATCTTTCTTTTCCTTGTTACGGCCTTTGTTCATGCTTTTCTTAATGTCTTCCAGCTGCTCCAGCATGTCTTCTTCCAGATAGACATTCCGCATGATGCGTCCCTCTTTTTCATCTTTTCTAATTCTTTTTCGTATGCCGTTTATTTTTCGTTCTACTGCGGGTGATTCGCTTTTCACGGACTCTTTATCGGGCGCAGCTTCTTGTTCCGGACGGATGTTTTCCTCTTCCTGGTTATTTGCTTCAACGCATGAGTTTTCAGCAGTGAAGGTAGCAGGAGATTCTTCCGTCTTTTCTTCTGTCTTTTCCTGAGTCGCAGCACTCTCCTCCCCTGCCTTCTCCGCGTTGGCACGTGCTTCCTCAATGCCCTGCCGGGCATCAAGCATTGTTTCATTCAGGTTGAATCGTTGTTTAGCCATAATCGTGGGTTTTACTGGTTATCTAATCGTGATAGAATCTCTTTTGCCAGCTCCATGTAGTCGGCAGCTCCCGTGCAGTTGGGCGCAAAATCGAACACGTTCATGCGCTGCGCAGGCGATTCGGCCAGCTGAATGTTCGTGCGGATGGTGGTATTGAACACCTTCCCAGGGAAATTCTGATTCATCTGTTCGTATGCCTGACGGTGAAGCGACAGACGCTTGTCGTAGCGTGACATGATGTAACCAAGGATTTCAAGTTTGGGATTCACCAGCTTTTTGATTTCCTCGTATTTTGCGGTAATCAGGCCCATTCCGTCCAGGGCAAATACTTCGCAGTTGATAGGAATCAGCAGGTAGTCAGAAGCCACCATTGCATTGATAGAAACCAGTCCGTAGTTCGGAGGGCAGTCAATCAGGATAAAATCATAATGGTCTTCCAGATTGTTCAGCATCATGCGCAGGATGTATTCGCGTCCGGTACGGCTCACCAGTTCCTGTTCGCACTGGTATAAGTTCGGGCGTGAAGGAATGAAGTCGAAGCTTTCTTCGTTTTCATTTTCACAGAACACACATTCCATGATGCTGGCGTTTCCGGACATGGCTTCGTAAAGGGTTTTACCATCCTTTTCCGTGGCCAGACGGAATCCCATCATTTTAGATGCGTTACCCTGTGCGTCGGCATCTATTACCAGCACACGTTTACCAAGAGAATGTAAGGCTTTTGCCAGATTGACGGTGGTAGTGGTCTTCCCTACTCCACCCTTAAAGTTGAATGAAGAAATTGTAATTGCCATATCAAATGTTTTTGTTTTATTACACTGCAAAGATAGTCGTTTTTTTTCATTTCCGCCATAAATACAGAAATATTTTTATGCAAAAATGTAAATATTCAAATGTACAAACGCATAAAAGTATTTTTGAATAAAAATATAAAAGCATTTTTATGTGGATGCATAAAATAATAATAGTATAAACGAATAAAAGTATAGAAGTATAAAAACATAAAAGTATTTTTATATAAACATACTTTTGTGTGAAAATACAAAATGGGTGATGGAAAGATGTTTTAGTACAAAATCATAGAAGTATGAACATATAAAAGAATAATTGAGTAAAAGTATAAAAACATAAAAGTATAAAAGTATGAAAGTATGAAAGAATAAAAGTATCTACATTCAAATATGCAGACATATAAAAGAATAATAATGTTTTAATACAAATGAATGAAAACATAAAAGCATGAAATAATAAAAGAGTAAAAGTATTTTTATATAAAAGCATAAAAGCATGTTTGAATAAAAGTATTTATTATAAATCAGATAATCAATTAGTTTCAAAGTTTGCTTATGTGCGGTAAAAACATTATATTTGCAGAGAATTGAGCATGAAAATGTTCTTTGTTTTATTACACCTGGATGGGGAACAGTGGTTCTTCATCCTTTTTCTTTTTGATATTCAGAGAAAATAGGATATATTTGCATCATCATGAGAAAAATAGTAACCATGTTATTGCACACGGTGGTGTGAGTTATTTGTTATTATGAATTAATGTGTTAAGATGACATGCTCATTTCCATGTGAATGGATTTGAAAATACATGTTTTTTATAAATAGTTTATTGATCGCGCTTCCCTGTGAAGGGAGGTGCGTTTTTTTGTCCTTCATTACCATATTAACCTTGTATATCTTTGTATCAAAACAAACGCAAGATGAAGAAACCGACCAAACGTCTGCTCTGGACGGAGGCGTACAAGCTGATGAACGCCCGCACTCCGGACGGGAAAAACAAGCCGTTCGACATACGTTTTGTGTGTAAGGACGGAACGATAAGCGAATGTTACAACGTGCAGCGTGCCGTTTCGTACAACCGCGAAAAGGGATACCGTAAACTGGTAATGCCAAACGGAGATTTCCGTTACGTGTACGACGTACTTATTCTGCAGATTAACGACACAAAGATATTGGTTAAGTAGTTATATGGCGACAAACACAAAAAATACAAACCGTAAGAAGTCAAACCCGGGAATAAAGGAGTTCAGAGGAAAAGTGACTTCACTCGTAGACCGTGGATACCAGTATATAGGCATGGCCCGCGTGTCGGAAATCCCGTCTGTATCTTCCTCGGAAATGATGAAAGGGGGAGGGGCTATCGGCGGGCTGCCCATTCAGGGCACGTTTGATATTTTCGACAGCCGGCAGTCAAACCCGGTGCCGGTCAGCAATGCCGGGACACCCGGTCTGGGTTACATTCCATGGGGACCTGGCAACATGCTGCCGAATACTATCTACAAACTGGTAGGCAGTCTTCCATACACGGCGACCGCCATCAAATATATTATTGACCTGGCCGTAGGGCTCGGGCCGCAGCTTATGTACCGCTGGTCACGCTACGTAAACGGTACGGTAAAGACTGAACTGATTCCCTTCAAGGATGCCGGACTACTGATTCGCAACCGCATCATGGAGATTCAGGCACAGATTGACCAGCAGAAAGCAGAAAGCGGAGAAGAGCAGGGTGGGGGAGGCACAATTACCTGGTCGCAGGCCGTATCTGGAGAGGAACAGAAAGATTCCGCAAAGGTTGGAACACCGGAATACGAGCTGAAGCAGCTTCGTGAAGATTATCGCACCTGGGAAGAGACTGACAAGGAATGGGACAAGTTCTGTGAAAATAACAATCTGGAACTTCACTACCTGAAGTGCATGACAGACGACGCGCACATGGACATTTATTTCCCGACTATCGGGCTAAGCATCGGACGGAAGGACGAAGAGTGGGACCCGAAAATCGTCAAGTTAGGAAACATTCCGGCGGTGTGCTGCCGTATGGAGGAAATGGACGAACGGATGCGCATAAACTACGTGTATTATGCGGAGAAGTGGCGAAAGGATGCCACGCCAAAGTTGGAAAGAAAGGATGTGGTGGCTTATCCCACACTGATGCCTGAAAATATGCTTACGGAGCTTCGCCGTCAGGTGGAAAAGAGTAAGAACCGTCCTCCAAAGAAACGTACCACCTGGTTCTGCTGTCCCAGCTACTATGCGTCTATGCTGAAACCTTATTACCCTCAGCCGGCCTGGTGGAGTATCTTCCCGTCGATGACCTTCGATTATGCCACGACTCTGATGGCTGATAAACACATGGCCCGCCAGAATGCGACCATGTGGGGGAAAATGATTTTCATCAACAACGAGTACCTTCGTGCGATGTTCGATGAAATGGGAGCGGATACTACCGAAGCGAAACAAGCTGTACGTGACAGTATCTATAAGAAGGTGAATGAGTTCCTTCAACGCCGAGAGAACAACGGGAAAACTATTTGTCTGGACTCGTTTGTAGGCCCTGACGGGAAGACGATGCAGCATGCGGTGGAGATTGTGGATGTGCCGCAGGTAGCAAACTCAATAGAATTGAAAAACGAGTTGGAGGAAATATCCAGCATTATATTCTTTGCCATCGGTGTGCATCCGGCCCTTATTGGTGCGGTTCCCGGTAAAAGCGGTAGTAGTGGGGGAACTTACCAGCGCGAATTGCAGTTGCTCAAGCAAAACCAGCTTTCTACCCGGCAGCGTATTTATCTGCGGTTCCTGAAGAATATCTATACATTCAATAAATGGGACAAGCATGGAGAAATAGTCATCCGTCAGCAGACATTTACCACGCTCGACCGTAGCGCAACCGGCACAGAAGAGACAGAATCCACGCTATAACATACATTTTTCTTCTTCTTTTTTGGTTTTATTCACAGAAAAAATCCCGGCAAAACGTCTGATTTGTCGGGATTTTTGTTGATTTTGGCTCAAGTGTTTATTAATAGATTTTTCAGTGGCGTAGTATCGCCACTTCAGTCGCGCTTAATAGATTTTTTGGTGGCGATACTACGCCACTAAACTCGCGTAACTACGATTTTTCTTCATCTTTGCTTTTGGAATCTTTATTTTCCGGCTGTTTTTCATGGCTCGTGTTCCCTTGAATGGCGTTTAAAAGATTGATAATCAATCTGTGTTCAATCCGCTTTATCATCAGGAACTGGGTGTATGTCTTGGCTATCTGTGCAATGATGAAAGAAAGCATCAATATAATAGAGATGAAAAAATTGTACAACAAGTCCCTTGTTTCAGTCCCGTTAAAATATGAAAAAACAGAAAAGGCTATTTGAGCACATACGATGATAGGGAAAATAAAGTTGATTGCTTTTAAGATTTTATCTTTCATAATCTGTTTGTATTTTTATGTATAAATGAATGTATAAAATTACTGTTCTATTTCCACACGCAGATAGGGCATTCCGCCTGGTAGCATTGGCCATATCTCCGCGTCTGGTGTAAGCATCCGCATCTGTTTCGAAGCGAGTCCAAGCAGGCAAAGCTTTTCTACTTCTGTATGGAATCCTGTCCATAATTCTCCATCTTTTGCGCAAGCAGCTTGCAGGAAAGAAGCTCCGCCACCTTTATCTTTAAAGAATCCGTCAGGTAATTGCAACAACATTTCTCTGATTTCCTGCCGGTGCTTTTCGATACGTTCCGTATGGAATCCTACATTTACATTGGTATTCTGAATAGAACGCACAAAAAAATGAAGTCCTTCTTTCTTACATTCTTCGTATTCTTCGTGGCTGCGAAACATGCAGTCGGCGAAAATTCGGTCCACGTTTTCAGTATTCAGTTCGGTCATGGCTCTGTGATTTTAATGTCGTCAAGGTTATTCAAATAAACAATAATATCTTTAATAACATATACATATTCTACATTGCTTTCACCTCCCAGATAGGTAGCTGTATTTATTTCGTCAATATCCGAATGAGGGAAAGCGCTTTTGAAAAGTTCTTTCAGCATATTGAAGTTTTTTTCAGAGGCTGTAAGGTGGTGCCCGTAGTTTGTAACAGACGATACATCGAATCCTTTTTTCTTCAACATTTCCACCTGATTTTTTATTTCCTTTTCGCGACTGGAAGGGAAGATACTCCCTCTCAATGTGGCTGTCATTTTGTACCGGTCGAAAATAATTTCATCTATATTTCCGGTTCCTTCGTTGTGCCACCATTCATCAAATGATTCAGTGATAAGTTTCAACCTTTCCCTTGCATCCTCGTTCGATACCTTCATGCCAAGCTGTTTTCTTAGTTCCCGGTTTTCATGGTTGAGTGAGCGTATCTCCTGGATGTATTCATTGTACTTTTTGTTGATGTCACCTTCATATCCGAGGCTGTTCAGAATTTCTATAGAATTTTGTTCAAACAATTCTGCACTTGACTCTTTTGTACCTTCGTTTAGTTCCCCTTTTTGAAGCAAATAAAGCAATAATGAGAAATTTTTGACCAACGTCTCCATTTTTACACACAACATTCCGTGCAATGTTCCGTCCGGATCAAGAACCGGAGTATTATCATCGTTCTTTTTAAAGTTGATTTTTCTTTCTTCCATGGTTTTTTCGTTTTATTCGGTATCTAAAATGTCATAGGTCTTATTATCTCCCTGATAGTCATCCAGCGGACACCAGTCTGGGATTTCTATTGGTACATCAAGAACTTTGGTTACGTCATTTCGCTTTACCACCTTGTTTATTGGTGAACATAGAATAATATATCCAAAGGTAGCGTTCTCCAAGTTGTATTTGCGATGGAATACACATTCTTCGCAATGCGAAACAATTGTGCTGATTTTCTTTTTTTCTGCCATAGGTTTTTAGTTTCTATATCTCACCAAAGGTGCCTCCCATTGTGAATCACGTGGCTTTTCTTCTTTAATCCCGTAAATTTCATTTTCTCCGGTGTAGCAATCCAGCGGGCACCATTCCGGGATAAAGTTACTCATATTTATCTTATCTGAGTGATAAATATAATCATCAGTAATGATTATTTGTTCTTTTTCTTTGCATACAAGCACTGAACCGGTTGAGCCTTGAGAAGAGTCGTACCTTTTTGAGTGTGGACACTTCAGGCAGTCGGTAATGACTGCGCTTATTCTGGGTTTAACTTTATTATCCATATTACTTATTTTTATTCCGGTAGTGGGTTATCAAATATTTCTTTCAGTTTATTCATTGATTCCTGAATACGTTTTTCAAGGTTTTCCGTGTAGTGGTCATCATTTATCGGATTGGGGATAAATGTTGTTTCTACTCCGTAACGACCTATGTCAAGAGGGAGAGGGAAAAACGAAACAGTATCTACTGTCGTTCCTGGGATTAAATTGACGGTAATGCTCACGCCTTTAACGTCTTTCACCATCGTAAACCAGACGCTATGATTCTTACACGTTGCGAGGTCCTTTATCAGTCCTTTCTCTTCCAGTGGTTTCAGGTATTTCGTAATGTATAAATCGGTGTTTACTGACTTCCTGTTTAGTTCATCATTAAGGGATTTATTTGCAGCCATCAGTCTTTGATAAATAAACCTCCGTTCTGGTGATCTGAATGTTTCCTCTGCTGACACATCGGACTTGAAAAATGTGATATGGTCTTCATCCGCCTCTGTTTCGATAATGACTTTCATTGAGTTTTCTCGTGACGGCTCATTAAGTCTGAACATGATTCGGCATCTGCATGGAATAACCCGCAAGTCTGTGATAATTCCTTTCTCTTCCAGCGGTTTCAGGTATTCAGACACATATTTTTCTATTGAGTAATCGTTTGCGGTCATAGGGCTATTTTTCTTTTATTTCTCTGATTGACTGCATGAAATAAGCATTATCCAGCATGTTGAGAAGTCCTCTTTCTTTTTCACTGATATACTTTTGTTTGTTCCACATTTCATATAAGGCATCTTCGGTGAGAAGTCCTGCCGGTAAAATACGTATGGTGAAGGATTTCATATCTACATGCTTGATATGGTACTGCCAACATTTGTACTGCATGAAGTTTGCGTATTGGACGGCTATTCCCGGTCGGTCAATCACAGATCCGAGGAAAAGCAGGACTGCGTTCTCAATGGTGTAGGTGTGGTTCTCTTTTATCCGGTCGTGAAGGATGGCGACTCCATTCCATTTACCTAGCAAGGATTCAAAATTTTTGTCTGTTCTGTAATGGGGTTCGTTTATCATACACATAAACAAAGTTTTTCCTTCTTCCGGTGTTAATTCTCTTTTGGGTTTCCGGTCAAGTTCCTCACACCATTTCTGAATGGCGTCCGGACCGAGATCTTTCTGATGTTTAAATTCCATAGCTATATTGTTTAATGGTTTCTTACTTTATACGTTCCGACTGTTCCGCACATGTTACACGGCCAATTTCAAGGTTTCTGCAGCTCATACATGTGGGTACGGTAGGGGAGTAGACACGTCCGCATTTCGGGCAGATCCATCCGTATATCGCTGATGCTGGTATATTGTCAGCAGGTTTGTTTTCACTGCGGGCCATTTCAACGGCCTTCATTGCATCGTCCAGAGATACGGTGTAGTATAATTCACCTCCAATGAATCGGCCCGTTTTCTTTTTGTCAAGGTATTCTTTGGGTGTCATGGTTCAATTATTTGTAGTTCATTACCAACTTTCAGTTTGGCTAAGAGTGTATTTACGGCTGCTACCTGATTTGACAATTCATTGAGGTAGATCCTAAATATTTCTTTCATCAGCTTGTCATCCACGTTTATATTGACAGTCTTGGATTTTCCTTTTTTATATCCGAACAATTTTCGTTCTTTGTAGATAATGAACTGATGAAGTTGAATATCTTCCATCTCTTTCATGTTTTGAATGGCTCCATCGAGCATTTTCAGCCTTCTTGTGGCTTCCACTTCATTACCAAGGATTCCCTCGACTTCATCTATCAGTTTCTTTAGATCTTCCGTCATAACTCATTCTGTTTATGGTTTGTGGGGTAATCACTCCACTCTCTTATCTCTGCATTGCAGCAGGGGCACAAAACATATAGCAATGTTTTTTCTATTCTTGTAAATGGGAACTTCCCATCACTTCTGGATAGCACGTCCCTTTTATCGAAAGTAAACTCGCACCCGCAGAACTGACAGGTCGCTATTTTCTTATCGTATTTCCCTTCTTTGATAATTTCAATCATATTGTTACAGGTTAGACAACACCACATACATGGCTGCCAAAAACAGATAATATAATTTGGTTTTACTCATGGCTGATTGCCTTTACATATTGTTCAAGAATTGATTTCACTTTTCGGATGGACTCTGTTTCCAGGTGGATGACGGGATGTAAATATTCTTCGCATTCATCTTCGTTTGTATATAGGATGTACAGCATATCTTCTTTAAATTCCACGCCTTTAAATCTGACTTCAACGCCATCTGCCTGGAAAAATATTTCATCTTCCAGATCCAGTTCGTCGACAATCTCATAACTTTCTATTCTGAAACCATCCATGTCGTCGTATTCACAGACGGGAGCGAGGAGCAGATAAATTTCTCCATAAAGCTTGAATCGCTCCAGCATTTCTTTTTTGGTGATTTCTATTTTCATGGTTACTTAGTGTTGATTAATATCCGTTTTGACATGCTTCGCAGCAAAATTTCTCACGATCACCTGCATCGGAATCATTGATTTCGTATTTACGTCCGCACTGCTGGCAGGTATATTCAATCACGTCCGACTGATAGTATTTGCAGGAATCTTCCGCTTTTACTTCCTTCCCGAAATTGGTACATTTCCCGTCGTCATAACTGTTGCAAGTTGCGCAGGTGGGGGAGAAGTTCTCGCAGTTGTCTAAATTCACTCTGACTGTCACTTTTTCTTGATGTAAAGTGAAGTAAGGTTGCTGAAACTCTTTTCCATTTTTAAAGTCGATACAGTAAAATCTAAACATTAAATTGCTAAGGCATATAATGTTATAATCAGAGATGACTCGATATATATGGCTCATGTGCCTTTCCCCGTTACCACATTCAATAGCCATGTTGGAATAATCAGGTATTGAATCTGCTACAATACCCATAAACTCTTTAAATGTGTTTTTTATGACTTCCGGATCATGCTGTATATACTCATTTGATTCTAAGTCACGTCCTAATATTCCGAGTTTTAGATTTATCGAATTGCATTTATCGCACAGTTCTTCATATTTAATAGCTTCTTCTTTTTTGTCGAATCGGCTACCATCATTTGTTTCGTATATTTCTATTGCTTTCATAAACTATTTTGTCTTTAAAAGTTCCGGATTGTCGTGTATATTTCCCACGATTTCACACTGGAATCCCTCTTCGGATGTTTCGGTAAAGGCGTGAAGGGGGAATCCTCCATAAATCCATTGATTATGGATTAATCCTTTCCCTCTGAATTTTATTATTGGTTCCATAATCTACATAATAATGGTTCCAGAATTATTTTCTATGTATGTTTGAGTCTTCACGGACCGTAACCATTGATTACGGATTTTCGCCCAATATTCAATATCAATACTGTTGAAAATATGCCTGCGAATTTTTGCAGCTTTTTTAGCGTATTGCATAATGTCTTCGATAGGCCGGCTCATTCTTCGTTGAATATCAAAACCAATCTCTTCAATTCTATTATAACAATTCACTTTTATGTAACATAGTCCGATGCCTTCTACTTCTGCAAAGACAAATATGTCACTTAAAAATAATGGGTTATATATCTCATATATTTTCATATCAGTTATTTTTCTGTATTGGGTAGTAAATCTTTTTTGTAAGCCCATTTCACGGCAGGAGAATAATATTCCTCCCAATCATCATCATAATCAACGATTTTCCCATTTCCCAAGAGCAATACAACATCATCATGGTTATTTATATTTATATCGAAATCATGCCATACGCTGTTAATCTTACTTTCGTATCCATCCAGGAAACCTTCGCAATATGTCGTAGAGTCATAAGAGGACGGATTATCTCGGACAAGTTCTGATTTTGATTTGATCAACGGCATAAGTCGTGTGATTTTTTGCATACGTGAGTGTACATTGTTTGCATGTGAAAGTGCCTTATCCGCATTATCGAGCATGATGTTTATTTTATCTTCTTTTTTCATGGTTTGTCTTTTAAGTATTCCGGGTTCAGGTGATTATTATGTATAAGCCATTCAATCATGCAAATAACGGCATCGAAGGATTTGTGTCTCATTTCCTGATGTTTTACATCGTATCCAAGTTCCTCGTAAGAAATGAACCAATATTGCCCGTCGCTATTCATATCAAAATCGGCATTTGGCCTGTGTCTCTGTTTTATTGACTTTGGGATAAGCTCCAGAAGTCGGTCTAGGCTCCATGCAGGAATGTCTTTCCCCCATAAGAGATCGAAGATTTCCTCTCCGGTCATTAATGTACCGTCCGGATGTTTATGGAAAGGGCTTTCCAGTTTTGCGATTCTTTCCGGTGTCCAATACTTCCCTCTCAATGTGGGAGGTTTTGTTTGAAGTTCCCATTCCAATGATTTTACCCGGCTGTTAGTATGGTGATACACCATGTCGGCCGTTTCCGGTTTTAGCCCCAGCGAAAGAAGTATTTCCGACTGGTCGCGTGTAGTTGCTATTTGTGATTTGAAGTCCATATTTTATTCCTCCACTTTTACAAAGATTACACTAGTTTTATCCCTTCTACTTTCATCGCATTTACCTACAAATGATTCAGCAAAATCGTCACACATCGGAAAATTCTCGTTCCAGAAAAAACATCCTATACACGATGTAGGCTTTTTAGATGGTTCAACTTTCAGCTTTACCAGCCCGCACTGGAAAATTTCTCCTATTTTAAATTCCTTCTTCGCCATATTATAACTCCATTGATTTTTGAAGTTCACTAACAAGTGCATCCGCTGATTTGACAGACACTTTAGCAAGTGCTGTAAATGGGAAATCTTCTTTTGTGGTTAGAAATTGCATTAGCTCAGGACTAGCATGATTCGCTGCCATTATTGCAATTGCAGCCTGTATCCTTACTTGCTGCCAATCTGGATAAACATTTTTGAAATCCAGTTCGGTATCAAAATACGTATTCCCGTCAGAGCCTTCATATACACTTTTTGCACCAGACTTTGCAGTAGGTTGAGAGTTAAGGTTCAACTTAACTTCAACAATTTTCCCGGTATATAAAACTTTTGCTTTCATGTTTTATTTCTCCACCTTTATAAAAATTACATTGGTTTTATCTTCTCTGTTTTTTGAACTACAAAATCCTACTATGTCAAAATCACATTTATATCTAAAAAAACAATATCTGCATGAACGATTTTCATCCTTGTATTCAATACACTTTAATTTAATCAGTCCGCACTGAAATGTTTCTCCGACATTAAATTCTTTCTTCGGCATATTTCAATCTTCGTCTTTAGGGAACAAGCTCTCAATATCTACACTGGTATAATAGCTTAGAATATCTTCAAAGTGATCAATGCAAATGCCTGTTCTTTGCGCCACACAATGAATTTCACGTTCAGAATCCACTCCAAGTATCTTATCAAAAATAGTCGTGCAATTAGGATATTCTATCCATACCACAAGGCCATGGTCCATTTGCCATTCATATCCATCAATCAGTTCTGTGAGTAATTTTAGTTTCTTGAAATCCATATTCTATTTATTTTCATTGTTCTTTATTTCCTCATAAATCATCTTTGCAAGTTCCGGAACAGACTTGTCACACCATCCGTCTGCTATGTCGTCTTTTTCTTTGTCAAAGTGATTTTCGGAAACATATTCGTTCACCCACGATTGAAAATCATCCTCCGAAATACCATAGTCGGGGTCGTATTCTATGTAAGATGTAAGTGAATAGCAGTGTTCGTGAGATTTCCATGGATATACAGTCCCATCATAGACAAGTGTCTGATTTTTGTATTGTTCCCCAGCGTGGATAGTTCCACCGCAATAATCGCACCGGTGTTCTTTACGGGCGATAGGAGATTTTTCTTGTAATACTTCTGGCATATTATTCTTCTTTTTTATCGTTTCTGATGGCTTCAGATAATTTGTTAATTACGAGATAAATGAGCATAAGCTCTATAAACATAATGTCATAATTCTTGTCTGCCAAATAGCATAATACTAAGAGAGCAAATGAACAAGAAACGACAATGATCATTGCAATAAAATACTCTTTCATCATTAATACCGGAATTTACTGAATTGAATTACTGCCATTGGCTTGCTGAAATCATAACCACGGAACCACTCTTTCCAGTCTTCTACCGCAGGCCATCGTTGGCCGCAAGTTCTTTCAGTTCCGGATATTTACCGTCGATGTCGAAGAAATTGAAAGAGGCACATCCGTCGTGATCCAGCTGGAAGGTAAGTTTCTGAATACCTGTTCCAGATTCCGCAGTCAGACAGCCTATTGTTATTTGCCTGCTGAAATACGGACGGCCTTCCCACTGACGGACGGAGATAACCGCTTCACCTTGCTGCACCTCGTGTATGCGTTTTGCCCAAAGCGGAAAGTTAGACCGGATGGTGTGTCGTTTTTCTCCGGAAAGGAATTTCTCACGGAATCCGGTAGGGCTCCCAGACCGGGGATGTTTGGCCGGGAAAGATTGCGAAAGCATGAGCACGTAAGTCTTTTTCATAAATCTTCAATCTCCTTTTCTAATCGTTTAATTTCCTGGTTAATTTCTTCACGTATCATCTTATCATGCTTATCAAGTAAATCTCTGAGGCTAATAGTAAAGCTTTCAGCGTATCTTGCAAATAGAATACATTCAGGATTATATATATAGCCTAACGAGTATTTATCCTCAGAAAGTTTCTTCTTTATATTTTCCAGAGTTTTCTTACGATTTATCAATAAGCATAGCTTTTCATATTCTTCCTCTGTCATCTTATACCTCCTTTCCCAGATGAAAATACGGTTCATCTCTGGATTGAACGAGCGGGTAATCAAACCGTCAAGTTCGATTTCCCTGTGCGGAAGTTTCATAAGTGGATTGTAACGATGTACGTGTTTGTTCCCGACAAGGATAAACCGGCGTACAAAAGAGAGCATCTTCGTCATGTCTATACCCAGGTCATTACCGCTTTTCGTATCTCCGCGCCATTTATGAGTCACGAAGCATCCAAGTATGGTGTGCGGACGATATTTCCGTGCGGCAGAAACCGCATCAATCTTTTCCACGTACTTAGGGTATCTGATTGTAGGACAATTAAGCAGCTCATACATTCTATGGGTCTCAAAATCTGCCGACTGTTGGTAACTGTCGGTGGTACGAATGCTCAGTTCACGTCCGATAATTCCACGTCCGGCTCCTACCTCTATTGCATCATATTCTCCAATTTCCTTGTCAAGGAAGTCAATAAGTTCTTCAGTAGGAAGCACATAAAGCGCTTCATTGTTCATGAATAAATGAATCTGGTCCAAACTGAACTGAGACCAGAAGTCTTTACCGAGTATCTGGAACTCTCCATTTCGGTACACATCGTTAAGAATGGGCGTAATGTCCGTGTTCTTTGAAATAGTTCTTACATTCATGTTCATCGTTTTATTACATTTACCTACCGCAAAAATAACAATTTTAAACCGAAATCGCATTAAAATTATCTCTAAAATTCATAAAACCTCCGATATTTCGTTTTTGTCCTTCAAATTACCGAATCAGACCACTAACTTTGAGGAAAACACAAAGACTATGTTAGTAACGAAAACCGAAGAAATTAGGGCATACGTGCCCACCAGCGTGTACAGCGGCGGCCAGTCACTTCTCACAATCATGGAAGAGACAGAAGAGAACATTATTGTGCCGATACTTGGGCGAAAACTATACGAAAAGGTATGCGAAGAATACGATAAGGCCATGGAGGATTATGGCGGAGTGACGGCGGACTACGTAGACAAAGAAAACCTTACACCCGAAATCCGTCTGATACGTGCCTGTCAGCTTCCGGTGGTCTATTTGTCGCTGGCCAACAGCACCGGCATTCTCACGGTAAGTCTGAACGACGGGGGTGGACTGAACCAGGTGTACACCGACGGGTACGACAAGGCCGACGAGAAATCCGTGAGCCGGTTTGAACGCGATGCGTATTTCAAGGGCCGTCGCGGAGTAGATCGTCTGCTGGTATTCCTGGAAGAGGATGCGTGCAGTCAGGCCCCCGTGTTTGCTGATTTGTGGCGCGAAAGCCGGTATTTCTACCTACAGGGAGATTTGCTGTTTACTACCGCCATCGAGATGAACCGTTTTCTGGACATCAACGAAAGCCGGGAGAAGTTTATCGCCATGTTGCCTGACATTCGCTATTGCCAAAGTGCATATATCGAGCCGGAGATAGGGGAGGAGCTGACCGATGCGCTGGTAAAATGGTGCACGCGCTCGCTAAAGTCCGACCTTTTCACGGGCGAAGACAAGGATGCCATAAATGCGGTTTGGCAGAAGGCTGTGGACTGTCTGCACATGGCGCTGGCATTGTACATCGAGTCGCGCCGTCCGGAAAAACAGCGCAAGTACAGCGAAAACGAGGCAGCTTATTCCATGATAAAGGCACGCAAATTTATCTCCAACCATCAGGATTCTTTCGGAGAGTTTATCAAGGATTCTCCGCTGTATGTGCCCCCTCTCACTGAGACTTCCGAATCGGACAAGCAACCCATATTCGACTATGACAACCAGGATAACTCCCTCTTTGTGCTTCGTCCGCAAGCCTTCAACCGGCACTGATTTTTTGTCCTTCATTCTCAGTTGTCATATACCTAACTTTGGGTAAAAGAAACGACAAATGGATACGACAAACTACCAGATAAATCTTCATGCTCTTCCAGACAGTTGGAACAGGCTTTCCACCAGAGAGCTAGAAGAAGTGAATAGACTTTACATAGAAAGGAATATAGAAGTTGAGGAGGAACAGTCTGAAAGGCTTTTTAAGTTAAAATGCTTTATGCTTTTTCTTAGTCTAAAAATTGTGAGATTTACTACTACAGACGAGAATGGAGATACAGTGTTCTTCTTCCGAAGAAAAGGGTTTGTTCATCGTTTTGAAAGAATACCTATGAGGGCGTGGCAAGTAAATCAGTGGATTGATCAGAAACTAGGTTTTCTGGATAAACCTTTTGGGCGAACGATTACTCCCTATAAAATTGTCCGTTTGCGTATGGGGACCCTGTGTTTGAAGGCTCCAAAGGACGTAATGTCCGATGTGACTTTTGCGCAATATCAGTCTGCTCAGAATCTGCTTATTATGTACTGGGAAACTCAGAAAGTGATTCAAACTCTTTTTAGAAACAAGTCTAGTCGTACAGCTATTCGCATGCAGATGCGCCGCATGGAACAGGTGCGTTGCCGGTTTTTGGCCACTCTGTTTAATGAATCAGTGAGAGAAACAGGAGAAATACGAGAAGGAAGATACATGCGTAAATATAAACGTCGTGTTTGGTCATTTTATTCCGGACAGATACAGAAAAATGCTCGCTGGTTCCGACCGGTAGAAGGCCGTATGTTTCCAGTCATGGTTCAGTATTTTCAAAGTGTGCAAGAAGCCTATGCTCGTATGTATCCTGAACTGTTTACTTCAAACGGTAAAAAGAACGGCATCTATAGTCCAATAAAGATAGAGGTAGAGATGATAAATAATATTATGAAGTACCAGGGATTTGATGACTACGATGCAGTATATGATAGTGAGGCTGTACGTATTCTGGGAATTATGAATGCCATGGCAAAGGAAGCCAAAGAAATTGAAAAAATGAATCAGAAATACAAAACAGGGAAATGATAACTGACTACCAGAATAACGGATACCGAATTTCATATCAGGGAGTGTCCATGATAGAAAATGCGCTTGACAACCCTAATCTAATTCAGATAGGGGTTTCGTCAGGATGTACCATTATGGTAGCTCCAGAAAAAGATTACGGAATAGACTATCTTCCAAATGGTGAATACAAGACTTGGAAACTAACAGGATATAACACGCGCCTAAACCGAACGGAAGAACATTATATTTATGCTCGTCTAACCAGAAACTCGGATACTGCTATGATTCTTTTTTCCGTTAACGAATATGCTATTGACGGAAGCATTGGTGGGCAGAATCCTAGCGAATATTACTATTATATACGAATAGGGAAGATTACTGCAACCGACAAGTTGGAAGAAGCTACTCTTGATCGAGAGATTACATTGGATTACGGTAAACTTTCTACACCTGCTGGGCAAACGCAGGATACAGCCGGATGGAAGGAGCTATTTAGTGTAACTGCAGATGATCTTATTCGTCCATTGAAAAAGTTCACTTCCTACATTGTACAAGGTACACTATCTATTATTGGGAAGTTGGTTATCAACGATAAGCAGATTTCAGATGTAGCAAGACAGGTAGATGAAGGGGAATTTTCTGCCAGTGATGAACTTATACCAACGACGGCTTTACTTGTAGGGAAATATATAACAAAGATTAGAGAATATTTTTTAAGTAAAGATAGGGAAGATCAGACTAAATTCTTGCTAAGGCTTATTGGAGGAGCAGAATTTGGAACTTATGCTTCAGGAATATCAGGAGCACAAATTTCTTCCGATGGAGCAGCAGAATTACTCAATTTATTGCTTCGTGGTGCTTTAACTATTGGAGATTATCAGGTTAAAAAATCTGGTGCTAAAATAGACGAGCAGGGCGTTGCAGACTTACTTTCTATACTTGTACGAAACGGTATGGAATCAGCCAACTTTTCTACTGGTGCTTTAGGTACTGGATTCTGTCTGAAAAAAGATGAAAATGGCGACAGTTACCTGGAAGTAGACCGTATGCTTGTCCGAAAGGTAGCTACATTTATACAGTTGCTTATCCAGCAGATCAAGCATGTTGGCGGTCAGATTATTCTAACTCCGGCATCTATGTCGTGTGTTAAGGTAGAGGATAAAGGAGATTTCTATCGTTGCTACTTTGAAAACACGGACGGAGAAAAGACAATAGAGCAGGAATTTGTGGTCGGTGATTTGGCTAGAGCGCAGACTTTTAACGTAAAGGAGGGTGTTAATGAAAATGTAACTAATACCTACTATTGGCGTGCTGTCGTAGGAACAGGAGATAACTATATAGATTTATCCAAAACAGATTGCGATGCAGGTTCTACCGAGCCAAAAGCTGGCGATGATATTGTACAGTTAGGAAATAAGTCTGACGCTACACGTCAGGCAGCTATTATCTTGTCTGCATACGGCAATGATGCACCTTATTTCAAGTTATATCGTGGTATTAATTCCTATTCTTTGGACGGAAAAGAATTTGTTTCTTTTTCACGTTCAGAAGTAATGATTATTGCCGATGCAATAAAATTCAGTTCCGGAGAAAGCGTAAAGGACTATATCGACAACGCGGTAGGGGAAGTCAATACAAAAGTAGACGATGCTATATCTGATTTATCTGAAAACATTTCATTTGTAAATCAGTTATCTAAGGATTTAGAAGCTGTTAAAAACCAAATAGACGGTGCTATTGAAACATGGTTTTATGAACCAGTTCCTACATTAAGTAACGAACCTGCTGTAAATTGGACTACAAACGAAGATAAGAATGTACATTTAGGTGACTTGTATTATGACGGAAACGGAAAGGCTTACCGTTTCCAGATGTCAGGTACTTCTTATGTATGGCAGGTAATAACCGATTCTGATATCACAAAAGCTTTGGCTGACGCTAAAAAAGCACAAGACACAGCAGATGGAAAGAGAAGGGTATTTGTAACTACCCCATCTAATGCTTCAGTGTATGATATTGGAGATTTGTGGGTTAATGCAACATACGGAAGCTACAAGAATGATTTGCTTCGATGCAAAACGTCTAAACAAGCAAATGCTCAGTTTTCTATTGAGCATTGGGAACTTGCAACAAGATACACAGACGATACTAAGGCTAATCAGGCAATAGAGGATGCGGCTAACGCAAAAGCAGCAGCAGACAACGCACAAACTGATGCAAATGAAGCAAAAGAAAGATTAGATAGCTGGGCTTCTGATGGTTCTATTTCTCCAACGGAAAAACAGTCACTAAAAGAAGAGATATCAAGGATTGATGCAGATAAAACACAGATTGCAAACGGATATGCTAAGTATAACTTAGATACTCCTACAAATTACAACAATGCACACACGGCTTATCGTGCTGTGTTGGTAACTCTTACTGCATCTTCGCCTGAAACAATCACTATCCCGTCCGATTTTGCTACAAAGCAAACTGCATATTATACACAGAGAACAAATGCTTTAACTGCTATTTCAAATGCTGCACGTGATTATGCGCAAGGTATCGCCAACGACTTAAATACCTATAAGCAAACTGTAAGTTCTCAATTTGAGCAGACCAACAACAGCATTACTGCTGCTGTAACTTCTTCAAAGGAATACACAAATAATGCTATTAATAATATTCAGATTGGAGGAAGAAACTATTTTGCTTTTTCTAGGACTAAAATAAAAAATACTAGTGGGACAGGAAAATTTGATAAAAGTATTAATGGAGCTGTTTTAACAACAGGAAGTAATTCTACAAGCAAAGGAATTGTAAGATTCAATAACTTCGGTTTAACTGATGCGGGTGATTATACACTTTCATGTGAAATAAAAGCAACGTCTGACGTAACTATAAAAATAGATATATGCGATTATACAATTCTTAATAATATAGCTGTTACAAACCAATACAAAAAAATAAAATTAACAGGAAGAGTTGCTGCTTACATAAACGGTGTTGGTGGATATTACGGATTTGTAGACTTTGATGAAGTTTCTGATATTCCTGATGGTGTAAAAATTTACATAAAGAATTTCAAATTAGAATCAGGCAATAAAGCTACCGACTGGTCGCCTGCCCCCGAAGATTCAGAAAACGCTTTGACAGAATACAAAAAAGAAGTCACTGCACAATTCAGTGTATTGGAAGGCGAAATTAGCAGCAAGGTTTCTTCCACAGAAATGACCACAATTAAACAAGAAATTCTTAATTCTGCTGCAACTGATGCAGCAAATAAGGTTAATAGTATTCAAGTAGGAGGAAGAAACTATGCTTTAGGTACAGGCACTAAGAAGGAAACTACTCCAAACAATTCTAGCAACCAACTATATAATCTATATGTTTTAAAAAAGGAATTGGGAGGAAATCATATATTTGTATCTGCTAAAGTTAAATTCGAGAATTGTACATTTAGCAGTAACAGTAAAGCTAGCCTACAAGGTAATGGTGCTATGTTTGGTTGGTCACCTAATTATACCTTTATTGCAGGAGGAGGACAAAACAAAGAATATATTGTTAAATGGGAAACAGACTTACAGAAACCATCATCAGATAATACAGCCTATATACAATTAAGATTAGATTATATTAATGGTGGAAAAGTTACAGTTTCTGAATTTAAAGCAGAAATAGGCAATAAAGCAACAGACTGGTCACCTGCTCCCGAAGATGCAGACTCTAAATATGCTACAATTACGACTGTCGAATCTATGCAAACTGAGATTACGCAGTTAAGTAGCGAAATTTCACTCAGGGCTTATAAGTCAGAAGTTACTGCCGTTCAGAACAACCTTAATCAGACTAATAACAATTTGTCAGCGCTGACTACACGTGTAAGCAAAGCTGAGATAGCATTGCAGCCCGATAATATTTGGATTGGCATTTCTTCAAAAGTAACAACAACAACAAAGGTAAACAATATTGTTCCTGATAGCTGCTTTGATGATGCTAATTACAGCTTACTTTACGGTGGTGGTTCACGAGTTAGTGCGGCAACTGCTAACAATAGCTGTCCTACAAGTTATTGTATGAAGTCTACTCAACGTGATGTGCAAGCTAGAAATTACGTATCTGTTTCAGAAGGAGAAAAATATTACATTTCTGCCTATGTAAATGCTCAATTAGCTAATTATACTGTAAGAGTTGGACTTATATTAAAAAAATCTGACGGGTCTACAACTTGGATGTATAATAACGACACTTCTGTTGCTTCAAAAACTAGTGGATGGCAAAAAATATCAGGTTATATTACAATTCCTGCTGGATATATAAAGGCTGGTATTTGGTTTCAAATTGATGGAGGTTCAAACTTTGGTTCGGCTTACTTTACAAAGGTATATGCATATAAGGTGGATGAATCCGTTAATCAAAACTATGCTTTATTGACAAGCAATGAAAAAAGATTGACTACTTTTAATAATGTAGCAAATCAAAGAAATACATTATACAAAACATCCGGTTTAAGAAAAGGAGATATAGTGACTATTTCATTTGAGTATGAAGCAAGTAATCTTATTTGGGACACAACAGAAAATTCATATTTTAGGGTTCAGTTTGACGATAAATTTGGTTGGACTGCTTATAATATTCCTAATTTAAAATCTAATGGTACAGGTAAAATTATTACTCCTCCCTTAACTTTAGGTGGTAGTGATACAAATATCAAAGATTCTAATATTGAAATGTGTTTTTATTACATTTCTTCTGTGTTACAAGACAATAAACCAATAGGTTACTTCCGTGTTTGGAATATGAAAGTAGAAAAAGGCGAAAGGTCAACACCATGGAGTGCTGCACCTAGCGATTATTCCACAACAGAAGAGATTAAGGCTGGTATGCAGATAACCGACAAGGGATTCAACTTCTTCGGTCAGGAGTTTAACTTCTCAGGACGTATATCAGTCGGAGATTTAGACCCGACAATTATCGAAAATGGTTATTTGCGTGCAAGTCTTATTAATGCCGATACACTTGTAGTTAAAACACTTAATGCTTCAAATACAGATGGTGTAAGTACACTTGTAAACAAAGACGGTCTAAAAATGACGCAAGGAAGCAATGTGCTATTTAAGCTGACATCCAATAAATCTACAGTAGGAACAACACGATATTACGCACAAATGGACCTTACAACGGCTTATTCGGATGGTTCTACTTTGCAAGGTACATTAACGCCCGAATCTTTATTTCTTCGTGGTAAGACTAAAAGCACTGACAAGACATTGAAAACTACATTGATGTATAATGGCTTGATGATTTATGATGAAAATGGTACAGGTCTTACTGTTAACACAAAAGGAATACAGCTTACATATTGTGGAAAAACACAAGGAGGTAGTAATGTTTGTGCTGTTGTTCATTATGCTAAGTGTATATTCTCTGTCTACATTACGGCGCAGGGACGTGTATCATATAATATAGGAGGAAGCATTCCTAATTCATCCGGAACACCAATTGAGTTTTCCGTAACAAGGACAGGCGCAGGAAGATATAAAGTAACTCATAATATCAATGATTTAAGATATATGGGACAAATCACTGCTTTGTCAAATGGAAATTTGACTGTAGGTATTTTTGAAAATAGAAATAGCACATCATTCGAGTACTCTACTATTAGCTTTAACGGAAGTGGATGGTATGCTCAAGATTGTGGTGTATATTTATCTATATATTACGAATCGCCTAAACTGTTTACATTCTGATTTAAATTTTGTATATTTGTAAAAACTATTTAATTATGAAAAAACTGAATTTTAAAGCCGTTCCGACAAGGGACATCGAAGGCAACCTAGAGCCTAGAGATATTTCAAAAGAACTAGGAAACTTTATCTATCGTGAAACCTCCGACTTGGGAGAATTGGATTTGGCACAAAGAATCTACAAGGACGGAGAAGTGGAAGTCAATGAGAGTGAAGTAGAAATCATCCGAAGATACATGAACCGCGGATATAAGGCATTTGTAAAGAAAGCCTTCGAGGAAATGGTTTCGGATGTTCAAGAAGTTCAATCTTTATAAATCAGATAAATATATGGATGTAAAAAATCAGTCTTACGGAAAAGTTATCAGTGCTTCTTATCAGCACTACATTACACTGACAGAAGTAGAAGATAAGTACAAGCCTATCTTCACTACTATCACAGTACCGTCATGGGAAGGGCTAGACCAATTTGTTGAGATAGACGAAGCAGAAGCGGAAAGAATACGTACAGTCAAGAACGCTGCCAAAGGGAATGTAGAATATCCAGAAGAGCTGGTTAATCAAATGATTGGGCTGTTTGCTACTTCTATCAACACTATGAGCCTGACAGACGAACAAGCATTGCAATTCAAGAATTTATACCCAGCATGGGAAACATTTATTAACCAGAAACTTGAAAAAGACTACAAGGTATTGTACGAAGATAAGCTGTACAAGGTTAAACAGACTATCGAAAAGGTATTGCAAAATCAGCCACCTTCAATAGACACAGCAGCTTTGTATGAAGAAATCAATGAAGCTAATGCAGGCACACTTGAAGACCCTATCCCTTACAACACCAACATGGAGTTGTTTGAAGGGAAATATTATTCTCAGAACAGCGTCACTTATAAATGTACTCGTAACACAGGACAGCCAGTCTATGAAGACCTATCAGCACTAGTAGATATATATGTCGAACAAGTAGAACAATAGTGTTATGGAATCATATTAGAGATAGATAAACATCTTCTCCTATTTTTGTCCTTTATATACTATACATGGATAATTAACTTTACATTAAAAACAGATTATGGAACAAAGAGAATTATCTTTCAATGAACAGAATGGATATTATATATCTGAAGAAAAAGTAAATGCAGATTATAATCTGCATATAGAGATGGAAGAAGAAAAAGGTTCTGTCGAAATTTATCAAAGAGGCAGTGACTCGGGAGAATATCGGCGTGTATATACACAAACAGGGTGGGGAAAAGTGGTGGACGCAGATTTCCAGCATGCAGTATATCCTAAATATATAAAAATAAAGGTAAGGAGTAAAGTCGTTATGGCTACTATAAGGGAGGCAGACGTATGAACAAAACATTACCTGTAAAAATAAAAATGTCTATATATCGAATTGGTTTTGGCATCGACTCTGGGATTGAGAAGGAGAGTATAACTGAAAATATTCCCAGATCAGTTCCTATACGGCTTGAAACCGGAGAAATAATGTGTAGCGAATCCGGTAGCTACATTGTACTTGAAAACCTTTTACATAAATATAAAAAGAAGTAAAAATGGAACTGGCATGTGATATAATGGATATAGGAACATTAGATATATGCCCTAAAGAAACATATTCGGGAATAGGTCATGTAATATATGTGACTTATCCCGAAGATCTTGTGGAAAAACCTTTTTACGAGAATGGTGAAGCTGCTTTTTCACTTTCATCTTTTGTATTTAAACCTGGTAGAGGGGCATATCGTATTTATATCAAGAAAAAAAGCGGAAGAATACAGTCTGTCGGATATGATAGGGATAAAGGATACAAGGTTAATCTGATGTTTACGATTGATCGTGTTTTAGAAAAATCATCAAGGCTGCTTCGCATATTGAAAAATAGAGAAGATGCGATATTTTTTGTTGATCGGTTTGATGGAGGATACTATGTTGTGTATGATCCGGTGTTCGGTACGAAAGTAAGTAATTCCTATGATAGCGGGAAAGCTCCTGATTCTGATAGAGGATATTCTGTTACTGTCACCTGTGATCCATCTAAATACTCATTGACTAAGTGGGATGGAACTCTTACTATATTAAAGAGGTCATTGTCTTTTCTTTCTACTGAAGATGGTCGTCCGATATTTACAGAGAAAAACGAATATATTTTGTCAAACAAAATAAAACTTTAAGTATATGGCTATAGAAGATCAAGATGGTGTAAAAATTAGTGATATGCCCGATTTAAGTTCAATAACGGGTAAAGAATATTTTCCTGTAGTTGATTCTGCTGGTACAAACAGAAAGGTTGCTACATCATTGCTTGCTACAAAAACCGAACTTGAAGGCAAGGCGGATAAATCCGAAATAGTTGATATGGCAACAAAGACTTGGATAGGTCAGCAAGGTTTTTTGACAGAGCATCAAGATATATCTCAGCTAGCTACGAAACAAGAAGTTACACAAGGATTGTCGGGAAAACAAGATACACTTCAAAGCGGTACTACTATTAAAACCATTAATGGGCAGTCAATACTCGGTTCGGGTGACTTGGAGATACAGACGGACACGGGAGGTATTTCGGATGCTCCATCTGACGGAAAGAAGTATGTCCGCAGCAACGGGAACTGGGTAGAAGAAACAACGGTAGACACATCTAATTTCGCAACTAAGACTGAACTTGAAGGCAAAGTAGATGATTCTGAAATTGCAGATATGCTGACTAAAACAGAGGCAGCTTCTACTTATCAGCCTATAGGAGATTACTTAACTGCTATCCCTGATGAATATGTAACAGAAACAGAGTTGAACGGTAAAGGATATGCAACTACTACGCAATTATCCGATGCAGTAGCAGATAAACTAACTAAGACGCAAGCGGATGGGTATTATCAGGCTACAGGTGATTATGCGTTAAAATCGGAGATCCCCGATGTAAGCGGTTTTATCACCTCTACTCAGGCAGACGAGAAGTATGCTACATTAGAGCAAATTGGAAACATTGATACTATATTGGATGAAATAAATGGGGAGGTGATATAATGGGAACGACAGCAGACAAACTTAATAAGTTAAAAGAAAGCAAAGCCGCCATAAAGGCAGCCATTGAAGCAAAGGGTGTAGAAAATGTAGGAGAAATCCTTTCAGAATACCCGGCTAAAATAGCAGCCATTCCGACAGGGGATGAATACGCCCTTGAATCGCAAATGCTGATACTGCCGGTACGCTCAACCACCATTACCACCAGTGAAGGAAAGACAGCGGCAATAGCTACAAACGACCACATCAAGATTGTAGATACCAACCTGGAGCATTACACAGTAAAAGAATGGAACGACCGAAGCGTGGCAAATGGCTTTGACAACGAACTTATTGCTCCTCCTGTAGGCTTTTCTCTGGAATGTAACGGAATCAGAACGATATTGTATTGGCCGTGGCAGGGAGAATATTACGCCACGTCCGGCAGTACAAGCAAAGTATCAAACGGAATACAGCATTCAGTCTATGAATACGACCAGATGACCGGAGCCAGGGAAGGGACTGATTATCACGGCACGGCAGATGAAAACCTTGGTACTCACGCCGTAGGAAGTCACTTTGCTGCAGACTGGAGCGTAACAGTAACGGAAGATGACAAGCTTGAACTTTATAGCGGTAACACCAAACAACGCTGGATAATGGAAAAGAATTGCGGCAATGTAGATGTTATGATAGCGAATAATTACGCCGAACGTCTTGAAGCCATGTATGTACAAAATGAATGGCTTCGCCACAGGTTTGCCATCTGTAGCGGCATAACATCTTCTGAAGCAGAAGGCACAATAACCGATGTGGAAATCCTAAATTCATCAGGCGTACAGGCTCAGGTAGGTGAAGATATGTTTTTCTTCGTAAACAGCCAGAACACAGGTTTGAAAGCAATGTACAATACAAATAATAAGTATTCAGTAAACAACGGATATTATTTCAAACCTGAATACGCTGAATGGCTGTACGAACAGCAGAAAACAAACGGTGTAAACATGAACGACACCGGAGTAAACTCCGCCAAACGACCTCTTCTTTCTCCGGGCGCAAAAGGAGCGGAAGCAATTACCGTTGACGGGTATTGGTATATCATTACCCCATACATAAGCAGACCGGGAAATTCCAGTACAAATTACGACTGGAATATGGCAGATTCTCATGCTGTATATTACATCAAAACACTTGAAGGGAAGTATATGGCAGGAGAGAAAGAATTATATCCATACTGGACGAACAAAAGCATAATTTCAGGATTGATAAACTATCTTAACAGTTATGAAAAATGGGGCATACCTGGCGTTCTGGGCGGCAACGTCTGGAGCTGTGTCCGCAACCTTGGCAACTACGCATGGTATGTGTACATGGGCAATGGTACCTTGAGCAACTTCAACACGATCAACACCTTTAGTGTGGTGCCGGCCTCCGCTTTTTGATTTATCTCAGCCGTGCGGAGCACGGCTTATCAATTTTTGAATTAAAATATATTAACATTTAATACGCGACAATAGAAATGAACAGATCCGGGAGGAAACATTTGGACGCACCGATTATTCAGGATGTGATACGCCTGAATAATTGTCTCATAGAAATCAACAGCAAAGCTTATAAGGTCATAAGCAGAACATATATAGACCCTATGCTGAAGCAAGGCGCACTGCTTTTCAGCTACGCTATGCGCCAGGTCCGTGGAATGGACTATTATAAAAGAGCTACAGAGCTGACATACGAATTGCAGTTCGGAATATATCTGATAGTGGCTCTTGGAGGATGCAGCAAAGAGAAAGCGTCTGTAATAGACGTTTTGTGCGATAATATTTTATCTTCGCTTGCGAGGATAAAGAATGTCAGATCCGAAAAGTCTTGAACTATGTCGGCAGAACTGTTTAATGATAAAGGTCCCTGTGCTTGCAGTGAGCAAGCTATTCCGATTAACAGGGCAGAAGTTCTGGGCGGCAACGTCTGGAGCTGTGTCCGCAACAATGGCAACAACGCATGGTATGTGAACATGGGCAATGGTAACTTGAACAACAACAACACGAACAACACCTATAGTGTGGTGCCGGCCTCCGATTTATCAGAAAAAGTGTCCGCCTGGATAGCTGCCGAAAGTGATTGCTATAAAAACAAGCACGCATCGCTCGAAGCGGCATCGTTTCATTTCAACCTGTCGCGTATTTATGAATTGATAAACAGAATAAACAATGGCTACCAGCCACAGACAAGCATCTGTTTTGTCCTCGACTACCCCGTGTATAGAGAAGTTTTCGCCGCCAACTACACCGACCGTATCGTACACCACTACGTCGCCCCGATGCTTGGCGAGATATGTGAGAAAGTACACGAAGCCAATGGCGATGTAAGCCACGGCAACCGTATCAGACACTCCGCATCTACAGCCATCGAGCAGATACAGCGGAATATCCGTGATGTAACGGACGGCTACACAAAGGAAGCCTTCGTAGCCACAATGGATATATCAGGCTTCTTTATGTCGATAGACAAGGAAACCGCATACCGCATCTTGCGGAAATACGCCGATATGTACTACGACAAACCCGATAAAGAAGAAAAACTCTCTCTGCTTCACACCCTGATACAACACAATCCGGCCACAGACTGCGAGCGACATTCCGACATAAGAATGTGGGATAAAGTCCCGCCCAACAAAAGCCTTTTCGGACTTCCACCCGACAAAGGACTCCCGATAGGAAACTTCTATTCCCAACTCCTCGCAAACCTTGTGATAGCCGAAGCTGATGCGGAAATGATAAAAACCGGAGTGAAATACACACGGTTTGTAGATGATATATGCGTGGTGGCAGAAACATCAGCCGAAATAATCCATGCCCGGAAAGTATTCATTAAAGCGATCGGACGGCTGAAACTAAAAGTCCATCCCGATAAATTCTACATACAGCCGGCCTCACACGGAGTAAAGTTCTGCGGAAAGGTAGTAAAGCTGAACCGTATCTACATATCCAACCGTACGGTACACGCCCTTCATACAGCAATAGAAGAATACAGCCGGATGCCGTCGTACAGCAATGCCGTACACGTCATGCAAAGCATAAACAGCTATTTCGGGCTGATGAAAGGAACAGCGTCCTTCAATATTAAAAAGCGTATAGCCGGGAAAGTCCTGGAAACATTCTCCGAATGGCTGTATTTCCGCAACAAAAACGGCCGGTTCGTCTGTGTGTTGAAAAGCAAGTACAAACCTAACAAGACATCATATCTAAACCTGAACGACTATGCTTCCATATTCAGACCGCCGACAAGGTGCTATCCGAAAAGGAGGCTGCCCTTACAACTCCGCGAACCTGCATATCTGCGAGCATAACGGACAACTGATAGCAACATTTAAAACCATAAACAACATGAAGTACGCAAAAATCGAAAACGACGAATTCCTCATTAAGGAATTTGAAAAGGGTATCGAGGTAGGCGGCAAGCTTACCGAAGAAGAAATAATCGCACAAGGTTATAAACCTTTATGTGAAGTAGAAAAACCTGATGGAGCAGAAGGTTTTGTATATAAAGATTACGGAACCTGTTATGTGCAGATATGGAAGATGCCAGGCGAGGATATACGTCCGGATGAAATATGGACTTCCGATAGTGGGATCATGCCTGAATTTTCCGATTTGCAAAGGCTGCAAAAAGACATTGCTATGATAAACGAGAATATTAATTCACTTAACCTTACCAGTAATGAAGCTTTTGAAGTTAAAGAGTTTTATCCTGAATGGTCTGCCGATTCTGTAGAAGTAAAGAAAGGTGAAAGATATCAGCTAAACGGAAAGCTTTATGAAGTAGTACAAGATCATACCACACAGGCTAACTGGTCACCTGAAAATCAATCTTCTTTATGGGTTGAAGTTACAGAAAGCCATGCAGGTACATTTGACGATCCAATACCGTATAACGAAGAGTTAGATCCGATGTGGCAGGGAATGGTACTTGAAGAAGGGAAATATTATACTCAGGGTGGAGTAGTATATAAGTGTATAAGAAATACCGGAAACAAGGTTACACAGAATCTTGCCGATTTGGTTTCCGGAGGATTTGTAGAACAAGTTAAATAATAGAATTATGAAATTTTTTGATTGGTTAAAAGAAAGCAACCGGCTTTCTCACCTGAAAGTTGGTTTTGCCATTTGGATTGTTGTAATGCTTATCGGATGCTCCATGTTGAGCATGTTCGAAGAAGTTACTGATTTTGAACTTATGCAGGCGCAAGCCATTACGATTACATGCTCCTTGCTAGCAGATTTAACCGTATTTATTTCCATGTGTGCCGTGGAATATGTACAGAAATCATCCGGCATAGGTAAGTTTGACTGGCTCGATATTCTGGCAGGGATGATTACTCCTCTAATTATTACTATTGTAATTGTAATTATATATCTATTATAAATAATTTTAGATATTTGAATAGCCCAATTAAAAACATTAAAATATATTTTCCTATTAATATTTTTTGTAATTTAGCGGCGTAATAGGGAAAACAGGGAATCCCTTTTTATGAGAGTTTTATCAACACACAGAAAGGAGACAAGCGATTGTTTCCTTTTTTGTCCTCCTTTGAACCGTATTTTTTTGTCCTTCACTCTTCTATATTCTCTTTATAACTTTGTATTGCAACAAAAACCAAATGTTTAACTAAAAACGACGACAAAATGAAAAAGATGATTTTAATGTTTGCAATGCTGATCTCTGCATTGACCGTTTTCGCGCAGGGCGCTGTAACCTCTGAACCTTCTACTGCCGGATTCGTAATCGACCTGGGAACGTTCACCGGAATCGTAGCACTTATCTCGGCTATCGTGACGCAGATCCTGAAAGTAATTCCTGCCATTTCAGGAAGCAAGCTCGCAAAAATCGGTGTGAGCGTGGCGGTAGGTATGGTGGTTTGCGTGCTGGCATGGGCGCTTCAGCTTACTCCTCTGCTCGAAGGATACCAATGGTGGGGAACGCTTATTTACGGACTGGCTGCCGGACTTAGTGGATGCGGTTTCTACGATGTGGTAAAAGCTATTGCCGCTCTTTTTAAGGATAATACGGAAGAGATGGAATAACGGGAAATCGGAAGGAGGCACGGAATGGACGCAGAAATGGTGACGGCCATAAGCGCAGCTGTAGTTTCCGTGGGTACCTTGATTTTTACTCAGTACAACAAAATGACGCAGAAGTATCGTGACAAGATGAACGATATGAAGTTGGAACGGTACAAGCAGGAAACCGAACGTCTTAGCTTCAAGCGAAGCGAGAACACGGCAAAGGTATTTGGTGAGCTGTGGAAGGTGCTCTACGAGACAAAGGCCGACAGGGTGTACATCGTACAGCCGCACCCGCTGGGTAACGCAGCCTTCCTTTCCATCTATTTCGAAGTGAAACGCAAGGGGGTATCGGGCATGAAAGACAACGTGCAGCGGCTCCCTATGAGCGAAATGGCAGTATTCAGCAGAGGACTGGCCGAAAACCTGTTTCTCTGCTATACGGATATAGATTCTCAAGTGAAGGACAAGATGGCCAAATCCCTGTTTATAACCAATGGCTGTCGCGCCGTGGCCATAAAGAGGCTGAACAGCGCTTCCGACTGGGTAGGAAACATCTTCTGCGAGTTTACCGACGAAATGGAGGTAAGTGAGGAACAAGCCCATAAGGTGCTGCACGATGCAGCAGTGAACATACAGTTCATTCTTCCGGAATACCGGGAGAATCCCTATAAATAGAGTTACAAACCAAAAACACAACACAAACAATGGACGAAATCAGTTTTAAGAAGGGAGCTGAAGGCTATGTGGCCGAATATACTTCCGAAGGACGTACAATGGTGCAGATTCAGGGTGTGAAAAGCGGAAGGCTTTCAATCTACCAGTTTATTGACACCATGGAACCCGTCGCAATGGATACGGTGAATTTCACAAATTCAGTAATTGAAATCAATGTACCTGCCGGCATGAAGGTACGGCTTCTGAGCGATGTGGAGGTGAAAAAAGTCAAGGCATTGGTCATCAAGGATACCGAAGCAGCCGGAGGTGGCGGCGGAGGTGAAAGCTATGTGCTCCCGAAAGCAACCGATTCTGCTTTGGGAGGAATCCAGACCGGCTATTCTGAAAACAGCAAGAATTATGCTGTGAAAGTAGATGGCAGCGGGAAAGCCTATGTAACAGTAAGCTGGACCGATACAACTTATACAAATGCCACATCAGGAACACCAGGTTTGGTAAAACAGGGTGCCCATGTAACAGATGCTACAGGTTCGGAAGATGCACATACCGTACTGAACAAGCTGATTGACGAGCTTGAAAAGGCCGGAGTTCTGGCTTCTGCATAACCACAGTCACAACACAAAAACTAAACTAGACACGACATGAAAATCTGGATTGATAACGGTCATGGTGCAGACACCAAAGGGAAGCAGTCGCCAGACGGACGGTTGCGCGAATATGCCTATGCACGCGACATTGCACGCCGCGTGGTGGATGCGCTAAAAAAGAAAGGGCTCGACGCGCAGCTGCTCGTTCCGGAAGAGGAAGACATTTCGCTTCAGGAACGGTGCGCACGCGCCAACCGGGTGAAAGACAGCATCCTGGTATCCGTCCATTGCAACGCTGCCGGAAGCGGCACGCAGTGGATGACCGCACGCGGATGGGAAGCATGGACCAGCGTAGGTCAGACCAAGGCCGACAAACTGGCCGAATGTCTGTATCAGAGTGCGGAGCAGGTGCTGAAAGGCATGAAGCTTCGAAAGGACACCACCGACGGTGACAGCGACAAGGAAAGCGGTTTCTATATTCTGAAACACACTGCATGCCCGGCCGTGCTGACGGAAAACCTTTTCCAGGACAATCGCGAAGATGTGGACTTCCTTCTGTCGGATGAAGGCCGCCAGAAGATTGTCACGCTGCATGTGCAGGGAATCTGTAAATACCTGGGCGTATGAAACAGCTCCCGTGGATACTGGTAAGCTTGCTGTCGGCCGCGCTCATCTTTGCGCTTTTCTTCCGTGGATGCGCGTCGCCGCAGTCTGGACAGGGTGATACCGTATGGCTTCCCGTAAGGGTAGATACGATACGCGACACGGCAGTTGCTACTCCCGTGTCAGAACGTCCTGCAGGAACAGACACCGCACGCCTTCCGGTATATCGTCCGCAGAAACCGTCCGGACCAGCTTCCATCCCGGACAGCATAGCGGACACGGTTACGGTTGTTTCTGATTCGCTTTCTACAGGGACCGACAGCGTGGACGTGATTATTCCTCTTACAGAGAAGGAATACCGCACGGACGACTACCGGATAGTCATTTCAGGGTACCACCCTAAACTGATCTCGGTAGAGCTTTACCGCCGAATACAGACAGGTGTAGTAAACGCGCCGGCGCCGAAAAAAAAGAGGTGGGGGATAGGACTGAGCGTAGGATACGGAATAGGGCTTTCAGGGAAGACAGAACCGTTTCTGGGCGTTACGCTTAATTACAACCTGCTGCAATGGTAGCGGCAGGTTGTTTCTTTAAACACAAGAGAAAAACACAGGGCAGACGTGCCCGATAAACAAAGAAACGATGAGTAAGAGTGAGATTTTTAACACCATCCTCCGCATGGTATCGGAGGAAACGGAAATACCGTCTGCACAGATCCTTTCTGGCAGGAAGGACACAGAGACGGTAGATGCACGCTATCTGCTCGTGCATTTCCTTTTTCAGAGCGGATTGAATCCGTCGTATATCGCTGCACGAATCGGAAAGACGGAGCGTGCCGTCAACCAGATTCATACCAATTTTGACCAGCGTCTCAGCACACAGAAAATATTCAGAATAAGTTGCGAAAGAATCAGGAAGAGGTTAGGAAATAACTCATTCCCAGAGTAATGTTTCGTCCGTGCCTTTGTCATGTCGGGCAATAGTGCCAGGCACAACACAAACACAAAACAGTATGACTATCAAAGGTATGGACGGGCAGAGTTACAACGTAACTGGCCAGGGACAAGGTAATTTCAACACTGTGGGTGCAGCAGCTGGTATCGCATCATTTTTGGGAATCAACGGTGGTAACATTCTGGGCCGTAACGGCTGGGGATGGAACGGAGAAGGATGTTGCTCAGACAACATGCCGGTAACTCGTTATGAGCTCGGTATGGTAGAGCAACTGAATGCAAAGGATTCAGAAATCGCTTTGCTGAAGGCTGACAAGTACACAGACCAGAAGATCGTGGAAGCCTACAAGGACTTGCAGGGTCAGATCAAGGAACTTGCAGTGGAAGTTCGTTCCAACAAGGACGCTCAGACAGCTGTCAACATGCAGCAGGCCGTTTACAACGGTACCAACACCGCTACTCTGCAGTGTATGCAGAACAGCATCGCCGCTTTGCAGGCTATCACTAAGACATACATTCCTTCAAGCAACGTATGTCAGTCTGACTGCTGCGGATGTGTATCTGCTCAGTAATCAACTGCTGAAATCCAGGGGAGGGCATAGGCCTTCCCCTTTCCCTTATGATTTTCATACTCCACACAAACAACTCAAACACGCAGCACAATGACAAACGCACAGATTCTGACCGCTGTCATCCTGAAATGGGGTGAGCCGGTCATTCCGGTTATGATGGGCAATATGCTCAATGGTATTTCTGCCGGCATGCTTCCGGTAGAAAAGTTATTCAAGTCAATCGGACTTGCAGGTCCAGGATGGCAGATTTCCAATGAAATCAATTCTCTGGCATCTTTAGGAGGGACAAAATTGCTCCGTCCGTTTCTTGAACAATTTGTATCCCGCATTCCGGACGATATGATTCCGGAACTGGCTCACGGGTATGTAGATTCTGCAATCCAGCAGGGAAAGCTTTCTGTAATCGACGGATTTTTCACTTTCGACCGAGATGACCTGGTAGAACTGAAAAAATACCTTGATTGCAACCTCCCGTATCAGAAGTCGGAAGAATATGTGGTAAAAATTCCGCAGGCACAGCCGTCGCAGCCACAACCGCAGCCGGCACCAAAGAATGAAACACGAGAAAAGGAAGAGAAATAAGGCCGAGGGCAGGCGGCACGTAGTCCTGTCATAACACAACACAAACACAACCAAAAGCTATGATTCAATTAAATCCAATTGCAATCGCGGCTACCAGCCAGCAATACTTGGCTAATGTAGTCGAAAACTTGTGCCAGCCATTCTGCTCCACAGGTTCTATACAGCCTACGGGTGGTGTAAACTACATGGTCGTTGAACAGAGTACCAACGATACGGTAACAACTGTCACCATCAACGCAGCTGTTACAGTGGTTTATCAGCCCAAGAACTCCTGCCGCTCCGTGGTAAAGCAGTTCACCGAGCAGTTCAAAGTGGCATTTGTCGGTGCGGCAAACGCTGTTCCTACCATCTCCATTACCACGCTGAACACGCAGATCAGTCCTGAGAACGTGAAATGCTGCAACCGTGCGTATGCAGTGAGTCTTGCTACTCCGATCACGATTACTGCTACCTTTCCCGCTTAACGAAGTTCAGGCAGCCGCATTTAGCGCTTTCAGTCTGGCTTCGGCAGATGAACCCGTAAAAAAGCGAAGGAAAAGGAAAAATGTTTGAGTGGCTTCCCGTCCGTGAGGGCGGGAAGTTTTGAAGGAACTAATTTTAAACTATTGAGATATGGATAGAGAACAAATGATCTCCCGTTATGAGGAGCTGTATGATAAGATGAAGGACAGCAAGGACGTAAAGAATATGAAAATATTCGGCGAAGCTGCTACTTATTATTTCAAGGAAATGGCCAAAATGCACCCGGAAATGGCAATGAGCTGGCTATCACATCTTGAAGCAATGTGCTGGGACAACTTTTTGTCTGAAACAGAGGCTGTGAATATTGGAAAAACTATGATTAATGAAGACGGTGTGAAAGGATTTCACTGGGGACATGACACCTTTGTAGCTGCTGTTAAACAGCTTGGAGGAGTTCCTGAAGAAAAGCCTTCGTACAATTCGTATGCACTTTGTGTCACAGCCAATATGATTTACAGCGACATGGCTTACAGCATCGCTGAAGATATGGGATACAAGACACCTGCCGAAGTCCCTAACGAAAAGATGGCACTTTCCTGCTACAAGAAAGCTGTAGCGTATCTGAAAGACAAGGATAAGAACTTTCAGGTGCGTCGTTACTTCAAGAAACGCATGTACGGAGATCCTACCATCATGTAACAGCCGCATAGAAGAAAAGCTGGATCTGCTTATCCGGATGGTAGCTCAACTTGACGGGTTAAGAGGATTTGGTTCTAATGTGCTGGCAAATGTGGTAGGTGATCTGATAATGAGAAAAAGATGATATAGTTTGTCTTTCCACTATATATGAATAAAAATGCAGACGGGGTTTTGTCGTTTCTTCCCCGGCTGCATTATTTTTTTATATGTTTATCAATATCCGTCGGTTAAGTTTACATTTATCCATTCTTTTATACATGGAAAGTATTTTTTATAGTTCTTTTCTGTAATCTCTATTATCTTTTCTTCTCCATTCATAAATATAATTTCTATACGGAAAGGGAATGCAGTGACTTTCATGGGATAAATAAAAGTTCCGCTGGCCCATCTTGAATATTTTTTATTTGGGAAGTATGGTCCTGTAAGATTCAGTATTTTTATTTTGGTGTGCTTTACATTTGCATTTACGGCACCTACTATATCGCTTGAAACGGCATCTCCCACCTGATTTATCCCATAATAGTATACACGAATGTATTTAATGCTTCTACTACTTGTAATCTTAAATTTTGTATCTGTCATTTTCCTCCCAGGACAGCATCCGAATGGAGAATCTTTTTTAAATGTAAATTTAGAAAATGACACCTGTGCATTCATAATGGAATAGGTAGATAATAGAAATACAAGTAAAATGTATTTTATAATTATACTTTTAAACAATTGCTTTTTCATAATCTTATTAGTTTATTTTTTGCAAAAATATTGATTTAGCAGAGTTTGCTTTTCATATTTTCTGATTAAATGAAAAATGTGCTTAAAAACGGAGTAAAATGTAAAATATGTAACGATTTTAATAGTATATACTTTTAAAAAATCATTATATACTTTACATTTTTAGTTGTTTTTTTGTCCTTCATTTCCAGATTCCTGCTGCCTAACTTTGAGGAAAACAAACACAAAGACATGGCAAATAGTTTAGGTACCAGACTGGCTAGAATCGACGTGCTTATCGGAGGAGCTGATCAGGCTCGTAAACAAGTAGAAGAAATGCGCAAAGAATGGGCAAAACTTGGGAAACAAGTCCAGGAAGCGCAACGTAATATGGAGAAATCCGTTGATACTGTTGATTACGATAAGAATAAGAAAGCATACGCAGAAGCTCAGAAACAGCAGAAACAGCTTCAGAAATCCATCCAGGAGTCAGAACGTAATATAAATACAGTTCAGAAATATCTTTCGGATATTTCCGGACAGACTCTTCGTAACCTTAATAATGCGCAAAAAGGATTGAAGCAGATGCTTCTTGGCGTTAATCCTAAAAATATAGAATCACTGAATACCGTCCGCGAATATATCAAGCAGATATCCGATGAAGTACAACGCCGTAAGGGTAATCTTGTTGAGTTTTCAGATATTATAGGTAATATAGGAAATGTGAGCGATAAGTCACTAGGAATGGCTAAACAGCGGCTTCAGGAACTTATTTCAACCACTCAAAAAAATACGCAGGAAATTCAGACTTATCGTGAGCAGCTTAAAAAGGTGGAAGACGAGGAGCAGCGCCGAATAAGCTCTAAGGCTGGACGAGTAATGGGAGATTTGGATGGAAGTAGCATAGCAGAAATCCAAGAAGCTATTAAGTTAACAACTCAGCTTCGCGATGCTCAGAAATTGGGAGGCCAGGAATGGGATATCTATAATGGAGAAATACAGAAGGCACAAAAATACCTGGAAGACTTTAATAGTAAGATAAAGCAACTAACCATGTTCCGTCAGATGGGAGATTTGACCAAGGTTAGTTCTTCTTCTCTTTCAGAATTAAAAAGATACTGGCAAGAACAAGTTAATGGTGCTGAAACTACATCCGCTAAGTTGAAACATTATCAGATTCAGCTGCAGGCTGTAATGAAAGAAGAAGAAAGACGTATTAGCGTACAGGCTGGTAAGGTTATGGGAAATCTTACCGGGTCTTCTGTGTCTGAAATTCAGGAAGCCATTAAGGTTACAACTCAGCTTCGCGATGCTCAAAAACTTGGAAGTCAGGAGTGGGATGTTTACAATGATGAAATACAAAAGGCACAAAAATATCTGTCTGATTTTAACAACTTGACGAAACAGCTTTCCATGTCTGAGCGGATGCGTGATATTGGGAAAGCCAGTGAAGCATCGCTAATAGAGTTGAAAAAATACTGGCAGGAGCAGGTAAATGGTGCACAGCGTGGAACTCAAGAGCTAGCTGAATATGAAGCAAAACTTAAACAGGTTTTGGATGAAGAGAAGAAACGCTCGGCTAAAAGTGCCGTCAGTGTATTCAGTAATTTAAGTGGAAGTAGCCTTACTGAGATTCAGGATGCGATTAGGGCAACAACCCAACTTCGTGATGCGACAGAACTTGGCTCAAAGCAATGGGATATATATAATCAGTACATTGAACGAGCTAAGAAGTATCTTTCTGATTTTGAGAATGCAAGTAAAAATGCGGCTATTGCAGAACGCATGAAGAATATTGGAAATGTCAGCACATCCTCACTGGCTGAACTGAAAAAGTTTTGGCAAGAGCAGATAGATGGGGCAGAACTTTCTTCTCAAAAATTACAGAATTATAAGCAGAACTTAGATGCTGTTATCAAAGAAGAACAAAATCGTGTTTCTCAGCGTGCGCAGTCTACTATCGGCCAAGTACAGACCGGTACATTTGACGGGACCATTGCACAGACAAAAGAAGCAATTAAGCTATTAGAACAGTATAAGCAACAGCTTAAGACCAGTGATGCGCAGGGTATTAAGGATGTGGAATCTACTATTAATTCATTGAATGAAAAGCTGAAGCAATCATCCGCTCAATTTTCTTCTTTGGATGAAGCACTCGATAAAGCTGGAACAGTTGGTAATGGCACATTCGATGGCACACAAGAGGATCTTGATAAACTGAAAAAATCGCTCGAAGAATATAAGAAACAGCTGAAAGTGAGTGATACTAAAGGTTTGAAAAAGATTGAAGATGCGATTAGTACAATTGAGAAAAAGCAGAAAAATGCAGTATTAAGTGCACAAGAATTAGAAAAAGTAATTCTGACAATTAAAACCGCTCCTTTGGAAGACCTGCAAAAGGCAGCAGCCCAACTTCAGGAGAAACTTGCAACAGCTGAACGTGACACACGAGAATATGTAGATACGTCACTAAATCTTCGTCGTGTAAATGAGCAGATCAATGAAGTGAAACGAAGCTGGCAGGATCATGACAACCAGATTGTAGCTACGATAAAACGTTTGACAAGCTATGTATTAGTATATGCCGGCTTTAATGAAGTCGTAGGGCGTATCAAACAGTTGTATCAGGCTAACCTGGAACTTAGCGATAGTCTGGCGGACATTCAGAAAACTACCGGCCTTTCTGCTGAGTCTGTTGCAGAGCTAAGCCGAGAAATTGATGAAATTGATACCCGTACTGCACAGCAAGAGCTCCACGATCTAGCTTATGAGGCAGGTAAACTGGGTATCTCTGCTAAGGAAGATGTGCTTGGATTTGTAAAGGCTGGTAATCAGTTACTCGTAGCGTTAGGTGAAGATTTGGGAGGTGCCGAAGCTGTACGTCAGCTGATGAAGGTAAATGCTATTCTTGGTGAAACTCAAAAGCTTGGTGTGGAAAAGGCTTTGCTGGCAACTGGTTCTGCTATCAATGAAATTTCACAGACAAGTCGTGCTTCTGCCGGTCCGATAGTTGATGTAGTAAATCGTATCGGTGCTATTGGGGAAGCTGCTGGTCTTTCTATGTCCGACCTGATAGCACTGGCTGGTACACTTGATGCACTTGGACAGCATGCAGAAATGGGAGGTACTGCATTGAATACCTTTATTTCTACTCTTACAAGTAACACAACCGAAGTAGCACAGGCTGTAGGACTGAGCGACGAATATCTTAAAAATCTGATTGATCAAGGGAAGACTATTCAGGCAGTTATAGCTGTTTTAGAGAAGATGAAAGCAATGGGTGGTTTGGATGTACTGGCTCCTATAATGAAAGATTTGGGAAGCGACGGAGAACGTATCAAGCAGGTACTTGTTACTTTGTCCTCTGGAGTTGACGAATTGAAAGCTCAGGTATTTACATCATCTCGTGCGTTTAAAGAAGCCACCAGCGTAACAGATGAATATAATATAAAGAATGAAGATGCTATGGCCATCATGATGCGTATGGGTAATGCTATCAAGGAGTCATTTATAAACAGTGGTCTGGTAGAATGGCTTACCGATGTTCTAAGATTCATGGCTAGTATTCCGAACCGATTTGAGCGTGGAGAAACCTCTATACGTCTTACGGCAGTAGCATTGCAAGTATTGGTTGGAGTTTTGATTGCCACCTCTAAGGCTGTTCAAAATGCCAGTATGAATATTCTGTTTTTTTACCAAAGGGTTAATGCCGGAACTGCATCTGTGAACATATTTGTAAAAGCTTGGAACGCTTTAAAATTTGCCATGTCTTCAAATCCTTTGGGTTGGATTACGCTGGCTGTTACGGCTCTCACGTCAGCATGGACTTTATTAAAAAAATCAGTAAATGAAGCGGCAAAGGCGCAGGCAGAATATGAAGGGACTTTGCAAAAAGAACGGTTTGAATTGGATAATCTTCGTTTTGCTATCGAAAAAGCTAATGTAGCCAATGGAGAACGTGCGGCGTTGATAAAACAGCTCAATGATAAGTACGGTGCATATCTTGGGTTCATGGTTACAGAAAATAATTATGCAGAAAAGCAGGAATATATTTATAGTCTGATTAATGCCCGTCTACGTGAAACTCTTGCTTTAAAGATGCGAGATAAAATGATGGAAAACATAGCGGACAAATATTCCGACCAAATACAGGAGCTTCAATCAAAGATTATTGCTTCACTGAATAATATGAAGAATGTTGGTGAAACGAATGCTGGTGATGCAATGGCTCTTATTATGGACGGGATGAACAAGGTAGTGGAAGAAGGCGGAAATCTATATGATGCGCTGGAAGGCTTTATGGAAAAATATAATAAAAATATAAAGCAACTTCCATTCAGTTCCGATGCCTTGAAGCTGATGAATATCCTTAAAAATATACGTAAGGAGGCAGGACAAACACAGACTTTCCTGGATAGTACACAACGCGCTGCTGAAAGCAGGACAGAGGAGCTTATGCTACAAGATCTTCGCAAGTCCAATCAGGGTATTCTTTCAACATCTGATCTATCTGCACTTAACACCTACTTGCAACAGGCCACCACTTACGTACAGCGTCTCCGTGAAGATGTAGATGAATTGAATGCAAAACGTGAGAAAGGAGAAAAACTTACTAAATCTGAAACAGCTGAACTTGCAGAAAAAAATCGGCAGTTAGGCGTATATCAGAACAATATTTCTCAGGTAGAGAAGCGTATAAAAGCAATAGGAATGGAGTCTGTATGGGGGAAGGGAGTATCTCTTGAAACTGCTGGTGTTGACAAGCTTGTAGCTACCTATAAGAAGCTCGAAGCCATGATGAAGAGTATTAATGAAGACAAGGACTATGCAGATACATTTGCTGCCCGTGGATTCAAGTCGGCCAAGGAAGAATACGAGGCGTTGAAAAAGATGGAGCAGGATGTGGCCAAGGTGCTTGCTGAGAAATGGGGACGCGACACCAGCGGTAACTGGCTCAAAGTACGTAAGTCAGGCACACGCGGCGAGCAGAAGGAAATGAATGATGAAATCAGTGCGGCCATGTCTGCGCTCGAAGCTTATTTTCTCCGCCGTCAGCAGGCTATTCGTCAGGCATATCTCGATGAACAGATAACTACTGAGGAGATGAACCGCCAGATTGACGCGACCGAGGAAGAACATCTGCTGGCACGTGTGGAGCTTCGTAAAAAGCTGTTGGGCGAAGAGAATACCTTCAATCAGAATTTATACGGAATGGAAGGTAAGAACCTGGAATCTACTGCTGCATTGATTAAAAAGCTGGGTGAACGTCAGACCGACGGGTTACGTAAGAACCTTGAAAAGGATCTGCTCGAAGTACAGAATATGGCGGTAAAATATAGTCAGAATATAGAAAAGGAACTTCTCAAGTATAATCCGTTTGAAAGCCTTATTAATCAATTTGAGGAATCTCTTGATAAGCTTCGTCTTCTGAATACCGATTCGGAAAAGAAAATGAGAATGAGCTTAGGATTTAGCGGAGTGATTGATGAAAGTATGATTAAGGAAAGAATTAATGCCCTTATATCTCTGTCAGAAGATGCTTACAGCTTGAACGAAGATCAGTTACGGACTTATCTTAGCAATATTGATGCGCTATGGGCAGAAAGCATGAGCCCTGAACAGATGTCTCTTATGCTGAAAAAGCTTCGTGATTTTTATAGGGATTCCAAAGCAGCTGCCGAGAAGTATGCAAAGGACATTAAGGAAATGATAGACGTTCAGTGGGAAACTAGCGGAAGACAGAAACAATGGGAAGATCGTATAAATTTATCTAATGATCAAAGCGAAATGATGCGTGCAGCCGCCAATTTAGGGCTTGCTTCTTCTCAAAGCTCGTTTCTCGGTACTTCTGATACGGATAATGCCGAGCTGGAAGCCTTGCGAATCCGCCTGGAAGCTGCACAACAGTATTATGAAGAGTTCTATGCCCGTAAACAAGAACTTATACAGCAGGCTATTGCTTCAGGCGCAACAGAGCAGCAAGCTCAAGAATACTATCACATGGCCGAGAAAGAGGCACTGGATGAACTTAACGCATTGAGAGAAGAACAAGCTGCAAAGGAGCTTGAAATTACCCAAAGCAAACTGAGTACATTGAAAAATTACACAGATGCAATAGTAGATTTCAGTGAACAGATGGGAGAAGCTGCATTTGCTGAAGTTGAAGACCGCAAAGAGGCTGCAAAGATGTTATTGCAAACAACCATTAAACTTACTAAGGACTTGATTATGCAAAAGATTCAGGAACTTATAATGAAAAAAGCTCTCGGTGCACAGGAAGTAGCTCAAGAATCAAGTACGCAAACTGCCATTACGGCTTTGCATGGCTCTCAGGCTATTACAGATCTTACAGTGCAGGGCGCAAAAACTACAGCTGACATTTCTGCGGGTATTGCTTCTGGATCAGCTAAAACAATCGGTCAGTTAGGATGGTGGGGAATACCTCTTATTGCTGCAATTACAGCCGCACTTTCTACATTAATGGGCTTGGCTATGGGCAAGCTGAACAAATCAAAGGAGGAGATAGCTTCAGCTACTGGTGCAAGCAGTAATAAAGGCCGTGTCGCTGCTGGTATGCTTACATATAAAAATGGTGACTATCCTATATTGGGAAACGATGGGCATATTTACAATGCAAGTTATCAAAAGGAACTGAAAACGGGAGTATATAGTGGAGGTGCTCACTTCGGCCTTTTTTCTGAAAAGAAACCAGAAATGATTGTAGACGGAGATACAACTCAGAAGCTTATTCTGAACTATCCGCACATTTACGAAAGCATTCTTACTATTGCCCGTCATGGACAGCTTAAGTCGGCATCTATGCCTACGTTTGCAAACGGGAACTACCCTTCTATGGCTGTGCAATCTTCTCAGGCAAGACAGCAAGATAACTATTCCGGGATGTCTGGGGATCAGATAGCACAAATACTTGCAGAAATGACTGGCGCAGTAAATGCACTTACTGAACGGCTTAATAAGCCTATTAGCGCAACGGTTGATCCTTACGGAAGTAAAGGAGCCGTAAATCAGTTAAATAAAGCAAGTAAGTTTATGACAAAGCGAGGATTGACTAAATAATAGTAAAACATGACAGGTATACAAATCAAAATAGGTGGGAAATGGGCTTATCTTCCTGATGATTTTTCTTTAAGCCTGGAACAGACCAGTCCTGTATTCAACGATCAGGGGACTTTTTCGTTTCCCTTTGAAATTCCTCTTGAACCAAACAGGGAGATTTTCCAGAATATTGCAGATCCGTATGGAGATATCAGTTTGAAAGACATAGATAAACTTCCGGCTGAGATCTGGTTTATGGGTGTTATGCTTTATCGAGGAAAGATAGAGACAGACAGTGAGATAGAATTTGAAGATACTATTCCACTGACATTTATTTCAGGTAACAGCGATTTTATGGATCGTACAGAGGAAATCAATGCGAGGGATGTTCCACTTGACAGACAGATAAAACTAGGATATCTAGTAACAGAAGCACATTACAACTTTGAAGGTGAAGACAAGGTTTTTCAGCTTCCAGAGCATGTTATGATGAATTATACGGAATATAATGTTTCAGATCCATATCCGGTAAAGCCTTATTGTAATGTAAGGGTATGCGCTTCCGATGAAAATATTACAGACGGATCAAGCATGTATGTTATACTGGAAGCCCGTCGTCCGTTTAGTGGGGTATGTTTTTATGTGAGATATTTCTTGCAATGCCTGTTTACCTATATGAATGTAGGGGTAAGGGAAGATACACTTGGAAGTATGGAAGATATAGAAAGACTAGCTTTTTTTACAACAAAGTGTGATGTGGATTATGGGAAAGAACTTTATCCTATACCATACAGCGATATTTCTTCCGAGAATTTTTTGGGTTCTGATTTTGCCATGGAAGGGGCTGCAAGTAGTCTTTATAAAACTTACTATTTTGCTGCATGGGATTTTACTTACAAAGGAAAGGACATTTATGCTACAAATAAAAATTTCCCAGATTGTACAGCCAAGGAAATTATAGAATATCTCCAGACTGCCTTTGGAGTAGTTTTTGTATATGATGCTCGTGAGAATGCCATGCGCATGTATTATATAAAAGACATACTAAAAAGCGAAGAGATACTTTCTCTTGATGTGGAAATTTTGGATTGTACCGTAAAAAAATCCAAATTTGAAGGACTTAAAATTACGTATGGTAATACTGATGATACGGCATTTAATTATACCGATTATCAAAACGCTGTAGAATATGAAGATTACAAGGCAATACTTGCTAAAGGCATATCCGCAAATGACACTACCTGTTTTATAGACAAAAAAACTGGTAACGCATACCGTATAAAAGTAAATAAAGATACAGGTGGAGATCCTTCTCTTTTTGAAGTTGCAGGATATCGTGACTATCAGACTCCAGAAGCTTCCGACGAGTCCGAAGAGCAAACTCTGACATTTCAGCCTGTTATTGTAAATGATGTACAAAAAGCCGTATTGGAAAAATTAGGAAATTCGACTGATAATTCGGAGAATGAAAAACAATGCTATGCCATATTTGCGGATGTACAATTGAATAAGAGCCAGGATTTTAGACAGGATTTATATAAGGGTACATGGCTAGGAGAAATATATCAGGGGATTAAAACTCCTTATTCTGTACTTCTAACATTAAAAGCCCGCTGTCAGGAAAACTACGATATGACATCTTCGAATGAAGCTCCGTTGCGCACCTACGATGCAGGACAATGTGTGGGTATAATGAGAGGCCCTGGGAATGAAGCTGGAACTACATATATTAATAATTATGATGGTGAAGGGAATGATTCCTGGGTCCAGACTGTAGCAAATTATGCGTTTACGTCTGACAGTTGTGATAATTATGGAAGATTTTTTGATTATAACGGTACAGAATCCGGTGGGGTAGATCAGGAAGGGCGTTTTTCACTTAAACTGATAGCAAATAAAGATGACTATCCCATAGGCGCTCAATATTCTGGTCGTGGACTAGTTTCAAAATTCCTTTCCGAATACTTGTATTTTATGGGGAATAAAAAGGCTGTTATTCTCACCGTAAGGATGACAATATCACAGATATTAGGTATTGACATGCTCAAACGTTATCAAATAGGAGATTATGTGGGATTTATAAACAAGCTTTCCTATACTATAGACCGCAGTGGTATTACGGATGTGAAAATAGAATTATACACCATTTAATCAAGAAGTAAAGACATGGCAATACAAGTATTACAGCAGCCGCCTCAGATAGCATTTGCAGGCGACCCTATTATCGTAAAAGTAAAGACTACGTTGTCTGGAAAAACATTTCTGCGCATTAAGATTACGGTAAATGCAACAGCTTTTGCTGCATCGGAAGAGTTTAACTATTCAGAAAACTATTCCTTTGAAGTAGGGACAGACGGGACAGCCGTATTTAATATTGGAGAAACCATAAAAACCGCTTTGGCACGTAAAATGACTTTTGATGTGACAAGTACAAATACTATTTCTCAAATGTCCTATGCCGCTAGATATACTATTACATATAAGGAATCTTATTTGGACGGCATGATAGAAATAGAAGAGGGAGAAACTACTTCCGAACAGTATAATGCTATTCCTGGCAGGCTTACGGAATTTGAAAGGCTTACTGCATCCAGTGAAGATAGTACAGAAATTCTAGGTAATGGACGTATTTTGAGTCGTAAGCCAGAGGGTGATATTGTGCCGATTGGAATGCCTCTGTGTATTCCTGCAGTAAATACTCGCTCTGATTCTATAACATACACGGTAACACAAGGAGATGAATCGAAGGAATATTCCGAATATACTCGTGGTGCTCTGGTGCCTGATTCATTGAATATAAGTACCTCCACGTTCAAAGAAGGTGAACTTTTGGTAAGTACCGGATTTGAAACCGGGAAAAAACGCTATGCGGTAAAAATAAATCCATTTATGCGCCACTTTATTTTCTTGAACGGATTTGGACTTATGGAAAGTGTGGTAGCCTGTACACGTGATTCGCTTGAATACGACATACAAAGCGAAATTTATACGCTTCCTTTAGATATTTCATATCGAGCAACCACACGAACGGCCAATTACGCACAAGCACCTTCAGGAACTCTATCTATGAGTAGCGGTTATGTGAATAGGGAGTGGGCCGAATGGTGGCTCACTGAATTTGTTGTAACGACGAAAGCTTGGATGTACGACAACGGAAGATACATACCGGTCACAATTATACCCGAAGAAACAAACGAGTTATATGATAAAAGTAAGCCCGGTCTTCTTTCTGTAAACTTTAGTGTAAGGTATGCGTTCTCCGGAAGTACGCTTAACTCATTCGTCTGACGGAAGGTTGACTTTCCCATTTTTGTTTTGAAGTTTTTCTTTCAATCGGATTACCTGCTGGCGGAGCATACGGTTCTCTTCCAGCAGGATCTCTATTACGGTCATTCCTGAAGGTAAATCCATTCTGTTTTTGTCGGCAATAAGATAAAAAGGTGTTATCTCAATCCTGTTGCATATATCTAGCATATCTTTTATGCGCATTGTGCTTTCTGTTTTTCTCCATGATCTGAGTTTCCATTCACTTATTCCTGTCCGTTCCAGCAGTTCCGAACGGTTTATTCCTGTAAGGCTGTCTTTCCCAAAAAAGTCATTAATGTATTCGGGATGAAAACACACGTTCTTCCAGTCGTCTGTCCTATAATAGTCATACACGTTTAACTCTGGGATAATTCCGTTATCTCTGAAAAAGAAATGCCTTGTGCTGATGTGGTATTTATTGGAGAGCTTTACTAAAGAACTAACCAGCATATTGCCGTCTATAAACATTTCACTGTAATATTTCATGCCTACATCCTGAATAATTCTTGATCTTGACACTCCTACAACGGTGTGAAAGTTTTCAAGAAGTTTCCAGTTGGCAGTCCATTCCCTTATATTTGCTTTGTATGAAGATCCAGCATTTTCTTCTGACAACATTTCTGAATCTCTTAGCTGTATTCTCAGTCTACGGTTCTCTTCCTGAAGCTCACGATTTTCTTTCCTGTATTCTGAAAGAGCCTCTTTCAAACCGGAAATCTCCTCCCACACAAGTGTCGGGAGTGTCGATTCCGAGTCAATGTACTTTTCAAGCTTTTCGTTTTTATCTTCCAGGAATACTTCAATGTCTATTCTGAGCCTATTGCATACGTCTACAAGCCAGTTGACCGTACATCCTCCTATTTCTGGGTTCTGCCATCTGACAATGGTAGAAATGGAAATTCCGCTAAATCTGGAAAATTCTGCCAGTGAAGGTATTTTGCTAATTCCATTCGGCCCGTACAAGAAACGTATGTTTTCTGGATGAAATTTAATTTGATAAAAATCATTGTCAGGAATTACATATTTGAATCGGTTTCCTAGAGTGCAATCAGATGGATGTATGGAAATGAATTTGGTCATGCTAATACGGAAAGCATTGCATGCTAATACTAAATCTTGAACCAATATATTGTTTTGATTTTCAACCTTTCGTCTATACATATAAACATTTCCGTATATCTTTTTAGATACGTCTTTTGCAGTCATACCAAACAGAGCCGGGAGATTTTCAAACAGGAAGGAATTGAAATAATACATAAAATATGTGTTTAAAATTGTTTTTTAAGTACGATTATGATGTGATTGTCAAATTAAAATTGTTACTTTGTAGGGTAAAAATAACAAAAAACGACCGAAACCGCAAAGACGGGAAATAACAATATATATCAAAAGTATGAAAATGAGCATCATTCAAGCATTATCCGAAAAGAAATTAAGTCCCATGCGATTGGGGTTCAGTCGCTATCTTGTGGACCGTTACGGAATGAGCATGAGCACGGCTTACCAGAAGATACGTTTGAACCGTGTTCGCCGTTGGGAGGCGGAAGGAGTAGAAAAATGTCTTAGAGATTTTGATCCGGATTACGAAGGAAAGCTGGAAGACTTTTTTGCGCACGTGCGTGTGAAGGGTGAATTTATTGGGTTTATGAAAAAACGAGGCATGGGTGAACATGCGTTGCGTGCGCATTTCCGCAATTTTGACTTTACAGAAGTAGAGCTTCGTGGTCTGGAGGATATTTATAAGGAATACAAGAAACAGTTGGAGGAAATGTGATGGATATATTGGAAAGGCAATGGGAAGCGCACACACGTCTTCAGGATGGATTTTCAAGGATTGAGTTTGAAGACGGCGAAGAAATTACTATTAAAAACGACGGGAAGACAGGAATAGATTTTGTAGAGGAATATCTCAAGGAAATGAAGAAGAACTATCCGTCGCATCTTGTTGCGGCAGACCTTCTATTGCAGATGCGCTTGGGACGTTCATATAAAACAATTCGGAGTCTGCGGAGCCGATATCTGTCAGAACTTGCACTGGTAAGTCTGAACTGCTGTTTCGGACGGGAGGATGACATTCCTGATCACGAAGGCCCGGAAGACTTTAATACGGAACATACACACTGTCCTATGCGATATAATTGTCCGTTTAATGGTTTTAATCCTGCTTTCAAGAACAAAAAGGAGGTATGCTGCAATCCTGTATATGAATGCGGGCTGACTTCTACTCAGGCAGAAATAGCGAACATGCTGGTCAATACTTCATTTACTTACGAGGAAATTGCCGACGAATTGGGATGTAGCTATTCCAATATAGACAATATGAGGAAACGTATTTTCGCTAAACTGGGAGTGAATACACGTCCGGAACTTATGTTATTGCTTAAAGGGAAACGCTTGTTATGAAACGAAGTAGAGAAGTATATGAACAGCGTTTCCATGTGCGTTACACGGAAATAGCGATAGGCTATCCGGAAGGTTGTGTGAGCATAGCGTGCAGCAACCTGTCGAAGTCGTCCATGCAGAAGCTCATGAACGAGTTGGTGTACGACGGATATTCTTCCACAGGAAGCGTGCAGGAAGATACAATTTACCTGCATGAACCAGACCCCATGATGTGCCTGCCGGAAAGCCTGAAAGAAATGATACAAGCCAAAACGGAAAGCATGAACTACGAGGTGAAATTCCTCTATTAAAATTCCCTGAAATGATTTCTGACAAAACAGTTGATAAACTCAATGCGCTTCCTCTTCCTGACGTGATGCGCAACAACGGATACCTTCCCGCGTCGCAGACAGCACGCAGCGTATTCTATCGCTGCCCGTTTCACGACGAGAAGAACGGAAGTTTCTGCGTGAGCAAATTCCCACCGAAAGGAGAACGCTATGCGGCCTTCAATTGCTTTGTATGTGGCGAACAGAATCGAAGCAAGGGAGTAGGAGCCATTATGCTGCAGCAGCGGCTCTTAGAACGTGCAGGAGAGAAGCACGACTTCCTTGATGCGGTGAACCGGCTGGCCAAGGACTTCAACCTGATTATTGAGGGAGATTACAAGAACGGATTTTTTCACAGGGCACGCAAGACTGATCCACAGCCGGAAGTAGATTTCCGCATCCGTGAGGAAGAGTTTACACCCGCTGAGCTTCGTGCGTTGGGCTGCCAGGTACTACCTGTGTTCCGGGCCGGGAAAAATACAATCGAAGGCCCCGAGCAGACGGCCGTGACCGATGCAGACGGAAACAATCTGTTGCGCTGTTCTTTCAATCCCGATTTCTACCGTGGAGATAAACCAGCACTCTTTGACAGCAGCCAGCTCCGCACTATGTTCAACCTCTATCCGCTGGAAAGCTATGTCACACCCGAGAAGGCCGATACTGACGGCGTACTGACCAGCTACGAAGTGAAGTCTACGCCTTCTTACCCGATTTTTCTTTTTCGTTACGAAGACGAAAACGGATGGTGGGCACGAAAATATGAGCCTTATTTCCGTGAAACGACGGACGCGGACGGACGCCGCCAGCCCAACTACAAGTTTACCTGGTGGTACCAGGGAGGAATCCGTCCGGAAGGATTCCACAAGGAAATCTACGGCGACACTGACGTGATGCGTGCCCTACAGAGCGGACGTGTGGAAACCTCCGACAAGAAAGGACACCCCATTATAAATATAGAGAAAACACGTATAGACGAGAAAGGGCGGCGCACCCGTGCTTTTGCTGACGTCTTCCGCCGTATCGTCATTTGTTCCGGACCGCGCGATGCCATCAATGTATACTTCCATAGCGACGCTCATGTGGTGTTTCCCCACTCCGAGAGTGTGGAGATTTCATCGGAAACTATCCGTCGCCTGCTGGACATCTCCATGGAAGTGTTTGTGCTTTATGATATCGACCGCACCGGCATACGTGCCATGAACCGGCTGGCTTTGAAACACGTGGAACTAAAAGTGCTCTATCTGCCTGAAGATCTCTCCACTCAGTACAATCCCCGCAGCGGAAAAGCCTGTAAGGATGCCGAAGAGTTCTTCAATTTCTATCCGGCAGTGATGCGCCGGAATGAAAAGCTTATGCACACTAACGTAAACCGCTATTTTGACGACCTGCTCAAGACCGCCCGCCGGATGCGTTTCTGGGACGTGCAGTACCAGACCAAAAAGCAGGAGGACGAAAGCAAGGTAGTGGTGCGCAAATATACCCTAAACTTCGATAACATGGCCCAGTTCCTTTCTGCCAACGGATTCTACAAGTACACCGACGAAGCCGACACCACCAAGTTTGTGCACATCAGCAACAACATTGTCGATGTGGTGGAAGAGAGCCAGGCACTTAGTGAAGCCAAGGAAATCATGAAAGACTTCCTGATATATAATTCACAGTATTATTCCGAGGAACTAAGCAATGCCATCAGTACCCAGAAGAAAATCGGACGCGACACCATGTCCGGCATCAAGAAAGTAGACCTGAACTTCATGTCGTGGGGAAAAGATTTCGATTATTTCTTCTTCCGCAACTGCGCCGTGAAGGTGACGGCCGACAGCATCGAGCCGGTGGACTACGTGGACCTGCCTTTCCATGTAAACCGAAAGGCCATTATTGACGCTGATTACCATCCGATGAAGTCTCCGCTTTTCACTATCGAGGAGAATCCGGAATATGCCGCACGTAAGGAACTGAACAGGCAGCGCATGGCCGACAAGCGGATGAACGAAAACGAGCGCCGCCGTGAGGATGCGGAGTTCATCGCCTACCAGCGTTTGTACCGCTTTTTGCTAAAAATGCCAAAAGACATTGACCAGATGCCTATCTGTGTGCAGTGGCTATACGACACCAGCCGCATACACTGGCGAAAGGAATCTGAAGGCTATCCGCTTACCGATTTGGAGAAGCAGCGCCAGGATATGCACTTCATTTGCAAGGTTGCCCTGATGGGTTACATGCTTTCGCGCTACCGTACTGGAACCATGCAGAAGATGGGAGTCGTGACGGAGTACACCGTAGCCGACGAAGGAAAGAACAGCGGCGGTACCGGAAAAAGTTTCTTCCGTTCCTTCTTCGAGCTTGTGCGGAAGGTGTGCTACATTCCCGGTCAGACCCTGAAGAAGAAGGAAAACATGGCCAAGAACTTCGACAAGTTCCACTATACCGTGGACAGCATGTGTCTGATAGACGACCTTCGTCCCGACATGATGGGCAGCGAGTTCTACAACATTACGGACAACATTACGGTAAAGACCCTGTATCACGATGAAATGACACTGCCGCGAGAAGCTACCCCGAAGATATTCATTACCATGAACAAGATGCCGTTCGACATGACCGAAGGAAGCACCTCACGCCGTATCTTCCTGGCCATGCAGAGCGATTACTATCACGACGAGGACTACGCCGGCCAGTTCAAGAAACGCACGCCGCAGACCAAGTTCGGGAAAGACATCTTCCTGGAAGCTACCGAAGAGGAACGCGACGAAGCGGTGTACATGATGCTGCAAAGCTGTCAGTTCTACCTCGGCCTGCAGGAAAGCCTTATACCGCCCATGTCGCAGGACGGACAGATGCGAATCCTTTACTCCGCCATCAAGGACCAGGTATTCATTGACTGGGCCAATCATTTCTTTGCGAACCAGTGGCACTGGAAAAGGCCGGTATCCATCAGTGAAATGGCCATCAGTTACCTGGAACACCGGGGTGATGCGGTGACGATGCAGAGCGTGAAATCCGTGAAGAACGAAATGATAGAGAAGATGCAGGCTTACTGCTTCAATATGCAGTACACCATGAACCCTTCCATCGTCTACCGCTCGGACAAAGGCTCCAAATATCCCCGTCACTACGCATGGGAGCAGGAGTTTATGAACGACACGATCCGCCGTGAGGAACGCACCCGAAAATTTACCCGTGTGTGCTTCTTCTACAAGCTGGGTGAGGAACCCAAAGACTCCAAGGAGATACTTTCCTGCCCGGAAACCGACGAAGAGTGGGAGGAAAAGAAGCGCTTTGAAGATGATTAATAACCTTAAAAAGAAAAGAATATGGCAAGAATTTTAAAACATGAAATCCCGGCAGCGTCAGAGTTCAAGCTTCCGCTTCACGAGTATAGCAAGCTGCTGAAACTTGATGTTGTAAACGAGAAAACATATATATGGGCATTGGAAGATGAATCAAAGCCACAGCGGGGAGTAAAGTTCCGTATGGTAATGACCGGTGAAGAGATAAATCTTGATCCTTACATGGTGTATATAGGTACGTTTATACTTTACAACGGTTCGTTTGTAGGGCATTTGTTTATGGATACTTCTGTTCCGATGATAATTGGTGTAGGGCTTTAAAATAGTGGGAGATATGGAAGTAATAATAACTATATTATTAGTATTCCTCATTATATCAGGGATTGGATTTATAATTTGTCAATATCTTATATACAGAAACAGAAAAGTGTTAGAGTTTCAATTTATGGTATTAGATATTTGTGCTGAGTACTTATATAGACATGCTGATAGCAATATTAATGATGTGAATTGGTTTGTAGGTAAACACACAGACAAGCGATTGCTATTCAGCATAAAACCACTGAAACTCGAATATTGGTACACAAAAGAAGAATTGGATAAGATTTATAATTAATAAAATTTAGATGAACGTCATGAACACACCGATTATCATGGAAGAATCCTATTGGGCAAACAGCCAGCTTTCTATTGCCCGATATTATGGTGGAATTGTATTCAGGAGGAAAGAATACTTCATCGTAAACAAGGATGGAATTACGCTACTTGAGTTAAGCGACCCTGACAGCCCACACTACGTAAAAGGAGGTATGGCCATTCCACCCGGAGAACTGGCCGACCTGGTACAGAATGAGTGGATTCCAGTCTACAAGGCATTAGGAAGGAAGAAAACCTTTGAGCTGGTACAATCTGGAAAGACTCTGGGTGAAGCATTGCTGATGGTTAAGGAAGTGAAGAAATTGAAGAAAGTGAAATGAGACGAATACTTTATAACGCAAGCGATACAGAAACATTCCAGCGTATTGTAAAAACAGCTAAGAATGGAATTTTTGGAGGCACTTCGGACACAATAGATTACCTTGATAAGTGCCGATGGTTTTTGGAACGATACGATTGTATAATCATATTTACACGTGATGAAGGAGCCCATACCTGCGGATGGTGGAAAAATCCGGATTATGAAAGATGCTACCACCTGTCAATCTCATTTCCTGGGGGTTGGAACAGGAAGAAAGCGGAATATATTCTTGATCGGATATTCGGATATAACAAGCGTATGCTGTGGTGCGAGCCTCCATATTCAGAAGATGGGAAGCGAGCTGGAGTATTCCACTACCGGCTATTCTGCGATGTGAACTGGAATCCGATAATGCCTCGTGGAGAAGTATATTCCACAAAATTTACGGAGCTTGGATGGAAAAGCTTTTCGGAACTGCATGGAAAATAAAATAGGAGAATGACAAATGCTAATAAAAAAGAACTTTTCCGTGGTTTTTGAAGCCGGTACACCCCCGGTTAGATTCCGTGAAGAATACCTTCTTCCGGTCCGTACAGAAGAAGAGCAGACGGATCATTCAACCCTTCATCAGGCTGCAAAAGGAGCCATAGCAAAAGATTTAGGGATTATGAGATGCGAAGTTCGGATTCTGAAAATTATGGAAATTCATAATCACTTGATAGTTGAATAAAACCATAAATCGAATTACATAGCCTATGTTTGAACTAATTAGAGTCTTTCCCAACCATGATTCTCCCTATGTTGGAGGATATGTGGATTTTGACAGACAATATACTGTCGGAGAGTTTATCGAAGAAACCATGAAAAAGTACCCGGCTATTAGCGGTTCCTTCGTCGTAGATGCAACTTCACACGTTGCACACTACCGGAAAGGGAAGCTGTTAAATGAAGATTTCCCGGAAAAGGTTTTAAAAGCCAGGATTGCAGCTGTTTCCTTTTATACAGGATGTAATGAAGCCAATTATGTTATCACTAAATTAGATGGACAATGATTTCAGAAGAAGAAAAGAAAAAACTGCGTGAATTGTCGGATAGAATAAGAAAATCCGAATCAGAATGGGGACCAATTCAAGCTTGTGTTACTTGTAGGCACTTTGCTTGGAACCTCAATTTAGACAAGAAAGGAATAGTATGTACTACCTTTTATTGTAGGCTTTCCGGCGAATCGGTAAGAAGACTAAATATATGTAATAAGTTCCAGAATAAAGATTACTTATCGAATCTTAGAAGTGAAAGAGAAAACGAATTTTTGGAACAGTACATACGTCCATTAGAATACGTCGGCCTTGTCAATAGAGTGCTTGAAAGTACGATTTCTAATCAGATGGTACTTTATGCAGCACAGAAAATACATGGTAAGACAGTAGAGATCCAAATAAATATGGATAACTACGAAACGCATACAATTACATTTTTCATGGATGATCCTAAACCACAAAAAACAGGCGACCGGATCTGGATGCAAACGACCATGCCTTCTTCTGCAAAATGTGGAGACTCGTATTCGAGATTATTAGCTGATTCCATTAAAAATGCTTTATCTGAATTTAAAGAGTTTTGTAAAAATAGAGAATAATATCATGAAAGAAGAAGAAAAGCTACTGTTACTGGAAGATATTTCAGCCAGATTACCGTTCGGATTGGCGTTTATCACTAAACAAGGAATGATTGAAATGGACGTTATAAACTTAGCCGACAGATATAAGGTATGGGCTTATAAGAAAAGAGACAAGAATGGTAACGAAATTGGCCTGAATGCCGAAACATTAAAAGGAGAAAGATGTCTAGGGAAAGGGTTCAGATTGGGAGATATAAAACCGATACTCTATCCGCTGTCTTCAATCACAGAAGAAATCTTTGTTAACGGCTCGGGAATCTGCCCGATGAAGTATCTGGCAGAAGCATTCGATTTCGACGGGTATATGGGCCTTTATACCACCTGGAATTTCGACGAAGAAAGAGGATGCGTGGAGTTCTTTGCCTGGGGATGTAAGGTGTGCGAAATGAGCTTGCAGAGCTTCTTTATTACACCGGAAGAAGGGAAGCATAACAGCACTCAATTGGGCCTTCGTAATTTCCAGCAAGTCTTTCACGTGCTGCATCAGTGTCACATCGACTACCGCAACCTGATCGCACAAGGGCTGGCCGTTTCAGCTTTAGTTTTGGATAATAACCCTTATAAATAAAATAGCCATGTTTAGACCGGAAGAATATGTGACACACGATGTTGCAAAGCTTTTAAAAGGAATAGGGTTTAATGAACCTGTGCATTCCCAATATACTAAGACAGGGACAGCATGGGTGTGCCAGGAACCCGAAAACTTCAACGAATCGCTTGATTGTTGTTGTTCCAGACCAACTTTATACGAAGCTCAGAGATGGTTACGTGAAAATTATAATATTCATTTAGACATAAAGATTATTTGTTTTCACGCTCCTACAAGAAAATCTGATTTTATCTGTGATATTCACTCTTTAAATTCAAAGGAATACAGAGAAACTAAGGTATATCAAAGTTATGAAAAAGTGCTGAATGAAGGAATCCGTGAATCATGTAAACTGATTAAAGAAAGAAGATTATGAAAAAAATACCATTTATAGCAATTGTATCTGTTGTATTAATGTTATTGGCCGGCATTGTTACATTTTCCAACCAGCGTGAAGTAATGTCCACTGTGAACCGGATTGAGAAAATAGAAAATGTAACCTCAAGTGAAGGTAATACGACTACCGAGGTTTATTATCTCCTTTTCACATCCGGAGGGACCATGAGAATAAGCATAAACGGTTTCTTATCCCATCCTGAACTACTCGGTAGGATTAAGGTAGACAGCACTTATACGTTCCGAACCATGGGATTGGAATTGCCTTTTGCGGGATTTTATCCGAATGTGGTATCCGTAAAATAATATGGCTATGACAGCAGAAGAGTTTTTGAAAAAGCAAGCAATGTATGAATTTATAAACGGGGTTAGTCATCCACCTGTAGAAATAGTCACATACGATATAGCTTTAGCTGCATTGCAATTAAAAGAATATGAAGTTATCACCGATAAGGAACGAAAAGGATGGGTATGCCCGGTATGTAGTAGGGCCTATGCTCCGAGTGTATCTGAATGTACTGAATGTAATAAAAATAGAGAATCAACATGATTAAGCTATACAGAGCAGACCAGATGCACCCGTCCTCGTCGGTAGTGTCGCTATCAAGCCTGCAAAAGACTGTCAGGAAGAGCAGAGAAGTAACAGATAGACTAATTCAGCAGCTGATTGATACTGGCTACATCCCGGAAGAAAAGAAGCCCGAACTTCTGTCTGTCTTCGACAAAGAAATGACCGAGTACACAAAACTCAAAACAAAGAAGAAAAAAGCATGAACGAAATGGAGAAAGAAGAAAAACAAAGAGAGCATGTTGATATGCAGGATGCCTTTGACGCATTGATGGTCGGCCTTCTGACAAACGTAAAAGAACGGCAACCTGACCCGAACGAGGAGGTTATCTGCCGTATGGTGTCAAACGGAGCATTCGTAAGCGGATACATCTACCAGGAAGACGGGAAATACAAAGTGGCCACTTCTCCCGATTTTCATTTTGAGGACTACGGAGATTATGAATGTGACTACTGGTTCCCGAAGCCTAAACTAAATGAATAAGTTATGGATAAGGAAGAATATATACACCAATACGTCACGAACCTGTTTAACGAACGGATTAAGGATTCAGGAAGCGATGAAAATATACACTTCTCCATTGACGACATAATAAAAGCAATGTGGACTTCATGGGATGCGTCGTCTTTCTACCAATGGAAAAGCGTACAAGCGTCACTTCCTCCGAAAGGACAATGCGTGAACGTCATGCTGGAAGACGGGAGATACACCAATTCCTTCATCATGTCAGACGGAACATGGGCCTACAATGTAAGGCCAATCGCATGGAGCGAAATAAAACGGCCGATATTATACCATAAACCAATGATTGAACTTAAATACCCAGGTATGAAAACGAAAAACATTATCTACACCGGTCCGATAGCCGATTATTACGGAAGAGAGTTGCCATCTATTCTTTGCGTAAACCACATACATAGATTAAACAATAGGGTACAAGGGAAAGATGATTCCTGCGACAGACCGATGATTATTATCAACCTGGAGACAAAAACTGCATGGATAGAGTACGTTGACGAAGAATGTTCCCAGTACGATAGCTTGGAGAACAAGTTTACCTGCGACCTTCAGGAAGTGGAACGTATGATTGAAGAAAGTCAGGAAAGTAAAGAATAATCTAAAGCTAAGGACTCATGAAAACAGAATATCTTGATGAATTATACCCTCATCAGTTAAAAAAACAATTATCACAGCTTGGAGTTGAATTGACGGAAGACCAGTATAGAATACTTGTTAATCGCGGGAGAACATTTCTGTATGCTCCAAGGGATAGGAAGAAGAGCAAATCAAACATATTATGCAGAATGACAATATTATTCTACATAATATGGGCTGTTTTTGTCAGACTTGTTATCCAACCTATCAAATGGTTGTTTACTGGAACCGAGTATTTTAGCATGGACAACCCTATTTATAAATTCACGGTTGGATGGGGACGTAAAATTGGATTCTAAAAACATACGACTATGAAGAAAGCATTACCTGATGTAAAAGAGAATACTCCTTCGCCAGAGGAAAAAGAGAAAACTGTTCATCTTCACTTTGAAGGAGATTTCACTCTAAGGGATGGTAAGGTATTTGTCAGCAAGCTACAGACTAGCGAGTTGCCAATTACATTGTGGACAGACCTATTCCGAGCTATAAACGATGTATTAAAAAAAAGATTTATAAACCATGTATATCGACGATAAAAAAGCAGTTGTATTCGTACCTAAGACGAGTACGAAAAGATGAAAGAGCTGGCCAACGCCAACGCAGAAGAGATAGAGAAACGCGCCCTCGAAATGTGGGAGACTAAAGCAATTCCATGTCTTAAAGTTTCCATGGAGATACGAAGCAGCGGAGGACGTGATATTCTGGATTCAGAAGAGTTTGAGTTCAGGACAGATTCATACCTGCTAAACCCTTCAGGTAAGTTCACTATCAAAGAAGAAGCCAGACAAAGATTTGATAAGATTCTTACTGACTGGGCACGTCACATGATGGAGCTTCAGTTTGGCGAGCACATGACGAAAATCAATTATATCAACGAACGATGCCACAAGGCAGATATATTGTGGAAGAGAATGCTAATACCGGCCATTTGTGCAGGGATTGTCGCCTTCGTTATGTTTGTCTGCTTAATATGGGTTTTACTGTCTAAATTCAATTAAATCAAGTTATAGCAATGGCTGAGATACGAATCCACGAAAGCCGGAAGTCAAAACTAAAATGGAAGGATATTCCTAAATTTAAGGACAGTTACTGTTGGCCGGTAGTTCAGGTACAGGAGCATGAAGGTAGCCTTCACTTTAAGTTTTCCGGTGGCTCCAAATACTCTCCAAATACTTACTTTACCATTGAAGATTACCGGAAATATACGGCTTTGGAGATATTCAATATCCTCGTCAATATAGGTTTCTATACACGGCACAGCCACGATGCAGTATTGAAATTCTACCACGATAGAGGACTGGATTTAGGTTTTACAAGAAACTTTTTAAAATCATTAAAAGCATAGCACCATGTCAACAGAACGAAATATGAAAAATGAAAACTTTGTCACTTTTGAGGTAGCTAAGCTTCTTCAGGACAAAGGATATAGAGAAGACTGTCATGCCAGTTACAGGACAGACGAAACAGGCCGGTCGGAACTGACCGTAGTGTTTGGGGTGAGGGAGTTCCGTTATCTTTCAAGACATGTAAACGGATTTCAGTACGAATACCTGGCTCCCACGCTGTATGCTGCGCAGAAATGGGTACGTATAAAGGGGAAAATCCACATCGTTGTCGAGCTAAACAAACACGGATGGTACTATCGCCTGTACGACACAGAGGATTTGTCTCTCATATCGCAGATGGACGGATATGCCGACACATTCGAGAAAGCTTTGAACGACGGGATAAAAGAGTCATTAACTTACTTATAAGAATCAGACTATGTTTACACAACCTTGTTTTATCCGGAAGAACACACCGGAACTGCGGAAAAAGCTTCAGGAACTGGGGCAATCAAAAGACTGAACGATTCTAAAAACGAATAGCCTATGCCAACCACAATCAAACGAATAGTGAGCGTACTTTACCGGGCACGCACCAATAAATACGAGGTGCAGGCTGTGGCCGAAAAGAATGGCCGACCATGTGTTATCACGCTGTATTATAGAAATGAAAAAGAAGCAAGAAAACTAAAGAAAGGAGACGTAATAGATGGAAACAACTGAAACAATAGAACTAAACAAACTGCGAGATGAAGCCTACCAAAACGCAGTAGAACACGGTTGGCACGATAAGGATTTGAGTGACGAGCATTTCCTTTGTCTGGTCATTAGCGAGCTGATGGAAGCTGTGCAGGCCGAAAGAAAAGGGAAACGGTCCGATGTGGCAAAGTTTAATGAATGGCAAGGAAATAATATCCCATTTAGCGAAGAAACCCGAGTAAGAAGATTTCAGGAAGATTTTGAAGCGTATATAAAAGATAGTGTGGAAGATGAACTTTCCGATGTCTGCATCCGTATGCTTGACCTGGCAGGTTTGCTGGGAGTTAGTTTCTTAGGGGTAAAATTCCCGCTTGAGATAAAGGAAGAGATATACAAAGATAAAAGCCAGAATACTTTTACAGAGTGGTGCTACAATCTGACAAGATTTATCGCATCGTATAATGAGTGTCATATTACCACTCTTCAATTCTTTGTAAACATATTACAAGAAGTGTTTATTATGTCCAAAATCAAAGGATTCGACCTCCTCTGGCACATCGAACAAAAAATGAAGTATAACCGCACCCGTCCACGCATGCACGGGAACAACAAATTTTAATTATGAATACCGCAGACTTAATAATCAGCATCGTTTTTGTTTGCATAAACTCCACCGCGCTATTCCTGATTTACCGGTCCATATCGCGATGGATGACCCGAAACGAGAAGAAAATAGACAACCTGGAGCACGCCGTTCTCAAAATTGACGACTACATAAAATACAGCTCTCACACCATTGATACCGTTTACATCTACGCATTGAACAGGCTAATCGAACAGTATATAAAAGATGAAAAATACGAAGTGGCCGATCTCGTCAAGAAGGACCTCCAATTGGTGCAAGCTAACGTATTAAAGGAGATGAAACGTCGCATGGAGGAGGCAGAAAAAAAACTCTATGAAGACATTATTAACAAAGAATATAATCAGAAGAAAGGAGAAACGAAAGAAGAGTGATTTTTAGTGCTTTATAAACGAGGATTGTAAAATAAGTTTTATATACAGGTTGAATTAAAACGCTAATTAATCACAATCTGATTCATTTTTAAGAAGACGTAGGAGTGTATGTAATCGCACTTTTATGCCTTTTTTCTGTCAACAAAAGTCGTATTTCGTCACATAAATTCCAAACTGGCGTAGTATCGCCACTGTGGCTGCGCTTAATAGGCACTTTTTTCGCGTAGTTACGCTATTTGAGTGGCGTAGGCACGAAACTTTCAGAAAAATCATTCCGACACAAAGAGAAAATCGCTTAGAAAATCAATTTAGTATCAAATATTACAAGTTTTACACACCCTTTGCAAAACATTTTGCAATTTGATAATCAGTTAGTTAAGTATCATTTGTAAGCAATTTTGCAAAGCTTGCGAAGTGTTGGCGAAATTTTTGCAATGAATAACTATCTGATAATCAATTAAAAGTATTGTACTTTTTGATATTTTGCCGATTTTTCACGAAAAACGAGTTTACAAAATCTTTAAAATAAAAATTTTCGTAGGGTGGAGAAGGGTGTACATCAGTCGAATCATTTCTTCTTGTGAGCGCCCGAATGGGGAAGGAATCCGAAGGGAAACCTGAAAGAACGAAAGGAGGGAAAGGTCGGCCTGCGGAACGCGGGACGACAAAGCACGTCTTTCCCCTTTCGTTCTACTTCCTTTATATCCAATTTCATCGTGTAACAGAGAGAGCTACGCAATAGACATAAAAGAAAAAGCTGGACAGCCTGAAATCTGTTCTTTACCGAAAAAAATACGTTTTCTTCACTTCAAAATTAATGAACAATCGGCAATAACTCTTTATTTATTATTTATTTTCACTATAAATAATTGATAATTAAATAAATAAGTATTGAGAATTGTTTTGCAAGAAAATTGCACAGCTTTGCAAAATCGTGAAAAACACGCAAAATAAGGTCCCAGGCGCTTAACCTTTTTTTGTTGAATGAAATTCCGATTGGTGTTTAATCGTCCGTAACTTGCTGTTGATTAATTGATTTACATATATTTATGAAAAGCCACAGCACAAAAAAGAATGTATCTGCACCTCCGGTAATGTATGTCAAGCTTAGTATATATCTCCGCAAATACATGGAAAGCAGATATGGTAAAGATGTATTGATTATTCCGTTCATGAGCCCTATTTATACATGTATGGAGCAGTATTTGGTCAACAATTACAGTATGGTCAAGATAAGTCCCAGAGCATGCTCACAGCGTATGTTCAACTATAACGGCACATCGGATTTATTTGAAAGAAGTGGTATTTGTGTAATGGACACCGCTGAAAAACAGGAATATATTGCCGTACAGATACCCGAAAGAGTGTTTAAGGGTGGATTGATTGTGAAGACTTCAGATAACTGGCAGCTAAGCAATACCGGGTTTGTAGAGTTCAACAAACTGGTGAAGCGTGAGTTCTGGATGGAATGTATGACGTTTGTAGACGAATGTTTCACTTCTGCACGAATCCAGGGATTGCGTACCACACGAGAAAATGCTATATCCGATTTTATGGTGGCCATGGATATACCGATGCAGTACTATGAGAACATGATCAGGTATTACAATCGGATGATAAACCGTATTCATTCCGACATTGAAAAAAAGAGAGAATGGCTTGAAAGCTTAAATGATACCGCACTCACCTATACATAAACAGAAATTAATACATGAATAACCCGAAATAATAGTTAAAAAACAAGAGATTTTGTCCTCCTGTTTGTCCTTCGCTATTTTTAAACAAAAAACAACACATAAATCATGAATTGCAGCGAGAATTATTACGAGTTGATAGGCAGCATTGAAGCTTATCCGGACGACGCGGTTACGTTTTCCCGCCCGTTCAATATTGAGAAGAAAAGTGACAAACCTGATTTTTCTGTGTCGGGCGACCGTAAGATTTCCATTCAGATGAAACCGAAATCGGGGAGCCTGAAGGAGAGCGCGGAAACCAGCGTGGCCGGCGATTCTTACGAAGTGACGGTGAGTTGGGAGGTAGAGATGGTGACGCAGGAAACCTATTTACAGCTTGAAACGCTGAAAAACAGCACTAACCATTTGATTGTAAGAACATTTTGCGACGGTGAAATGTTTGTGCGTGCCGTGAGCGACGGTTATGAATTTCAGTATGAGGAAGGCGACGGCGTGATTTCGTGCACACTCACCATCCGCAACGTGACCGGAGCACAGCGTGTGGTCTGACATCTACACCTTATTATATATATTGCTTTTTTCTTTCCGTTGGAATGCCGTTCCTGCATACGTGTGTGGAGCGGCATTTTTTCTTTGGGCCTTTCTTTTTGTGCGCGTTTTTCTTTCATCCTGCAGGTAAATCTTCATTATCGTCTTTGTGGCATTCTTCAATTTCTTTGCGTCCGCCGCAAATTTCTTTTTTTCGCACAAACTTCGTGTGTTTTACAACATGCTCATTCTTAGCAGGTTTTTATTTGCAGAGAAAATCCGCTTGAGCATCCGCATATTTCTGTAATTCACGCATTTAGTCATTTTTTGTGTCCTTCATTACCGCATTTCGCGTGCGTAATTTCGTGATGTAATCAATTAATTATCAAACGAAAATGGCAACAAGAGCATTTCACGAAATCATGTCTACGCGATTCTGGGACTTTTACCCGGAGTCTCTGCATGCTTACCGGAGAACGATTCTTGACAACATTGCCTCACACCGTCCTTACGAGAAACCGGACGAGCGGACCGACAGACCTTACTTCCTTTCTTCGCGCGACGGGTTTACGGAGAAAACCTACGTGGGTAATTACGACCGCATAACCTACTGGTACGATTTGGAAGAAGACGACCGCATCATTTCGGTTATCGACGTACAGGGCCCCATTCTTCGTAATGGCGACCTGTGTTCCTACGGAAGCAAGGAACACAAGGACATCATCATGCGTGCTTCTGACGATGCGCATACCATCGGATTTATTATCGAGATGGACAGCCCGGGCGGTAGCAGCATGGCGAAGTACGATTACGAGATGGCCCTGAACTACGCCCGCTCAAAAGGAAAGAAGATTGTGGGTCACATCGACGGGATGGCCTGCAGTGCCGGTTATGCGCTGATGGCCCTGTGCGACGAAGTGTATTTCACCAATCCGCACGACACGGTGGGATGTATCGGTACCATGTGCGCGATGCTCACTAACAAGGACGGCGATGTGAACACCGTGACGCAGGAACGGTACGCCGAGATTTACGCCGACGGATCTCCTTATAAGAACAAGGAACACCGCGACGCGGCCGAGGGAAACTACGACGGCATCAAGGAAGAGCTGAACCGGCTTTGCGCCGATTTTCAGCAGATGGTACGCGAGCGCCGTCCCAGAGTGACGGACGACCAGCTGACCGGAAAAACTTTCGATGCGGGCGATGTGGTGGGTACCATGGTCGACGGTCAGGGTGACTTCAAGTTCTGCGTGAACCGCGTGCAGCAGCTGGCCGGAGTGAGTCAGAGTCAGAAAGGAAATTCGTCCGGAGCCTCACGTGAAGACAGAAAATCGGCAGGAATCAAGGAAGAAAAGCAGCCGGGAACACAGGAACAGGCTTCTGTGGAGCAGCCGGCATCAGATAAAACAGAATCACAAACTCAAAAACAAGCAACTATGGCAAAAAGCTATCCATTTATTCAGTCGGCTGCAAAGGTAAACTCCCTGGTAGTCGAAGAAAACGGCGGTTTCTACATGGTGGAAACCATGGCGGACAATGTAGAAGAGTTCGTCATGAAAGCCAAACAGACGGAATCTACGCTGGCTGCAAAACTCACGGAAGTAGAACAGCTTAACGCAACCATCGAACAGATGAAGAAAGACCATGCGGAAGCACTGGCCAACCTGAAAGCGGAACACGAAAAAGAGGTTTCTTCATTGAAGGACGCTCATAAGAAGGAATCGGAAGAACTGACAGCGAAGCTGAATGAAGCTCAGAAGAACATCGAACAGAAGGATGCGGAAATCAAGGAGCTGAGCGAAACGGCACAGCTGGAACCTACTCCGCAGGACCCGCCGAAAGACAACAACGGAGGTCAGGAAAGCGGACAGTTCCATGTGCAGAGCGTATCCGGTGAAAACATGAGCTGGGCCGAAAAAGCTGAAGCCCGCCGCAAGCGTGATGCTGAAATCAGCAAAGCACGATAAGAGATAAGAACACGACACAAAAACTAAACCAGACACAAACAATATGGCTACAAAGTTATACGCACTCAGTGAAGAGAATGTATCGCATGTAAAAGACATTCTTGCTCCGGACATCATCGAAAGCCCGGTTCTCGATAACATGGCAGTGTTCAACAAACTTCGCATCAAGGTTATCGAAGATATTGAATACGCACAGACTCAAATCATTTTCCGTCGTAAGGGTGGTGAAGCCCGCCGTTACAAGGAAGGTTCTACGCTGAAGTCAACCCTTGGTTTCATGGACGAAAGCAAACTGGTGATGAACCAGATTTGGTCACGTTACTACGAAAATCTTCAGAACTTCCGCGAAAAACAGCCGTTCAGCATCCTGGGTTCAAACGGAACCTACAATGCACCGGTTACAGAATTTATCCTTCGTCAGATTGGTAAGCAGTTTGCCGGCGATAACCTGAGCAACCTGTTCTTCGGTAACATTGAATTGGGAGAAGACAACCCGCTCAGTCTGTACAACGGTTACTGGACTATCATTGACAACCTTATTAATCAGGGTAAGATTTCTTCCAAGGAAGGAAACCTTGTGGCTTGCGACCCGATTAACGAAGGTCCTGAAACTCAGGATGGAGAAAACTTCGACGCATTTGTAGAATGGGTGGAAGGATGGCATCCGCTGTTGCGTAACGCTCAGGAAGTAATCGTTTACATGTCGCCGAAGCAGAAGCGACTCATTACTCACAGCTACATGCGTAAGTTTACCGGATTGCAGACTACAAGTGCAGGCGGTGAAGGATTCTCATTCGTGGGAATGGAAAACATCAAGATTGTAACCGACGGTATTATTGGTAAGGGTAATCGTATGATTGCAACTCTCCCTGAAAACCTGCAGTTCGGTCTTGACCGTGCAAGCGACTGGAACTCGGTGATGATGAGTCACGACCCGAACGACTTGAACGTGCTGATTTTCCAGGTACAGTCTACCGTAGGCGCACGTATTCTGGATATCGCACCATCCAAGTTCTGTGTGAGCAACGGTACTATCGAACAGATTGAACAGCTGAACGGCGACTATCAGAAGAATACCCTGACCGTTACTTCCAACAACGAAGAATGGGGTAAGGTAACTCTGGCTCCTCAGAAAGATGTCTACACGAAGGGTGAAACCGTGAAACTGACTCCAGCTCCTGAAAGCGGATACCACTTTGTGAAGTGGAGTGACGGGGGTACCATCTCTCCGCGTGACATCGTTTACAGCGGATTCCCGACATATCTTCAGGCAATTTTTGAAGCCGATGCGGAAGAGTAACCTGCTCGCTGAGATAAAACAGGCTGCCAAGTTTGGCAGCCTTCACAACACAAACACAAACCTTTAAAACGAGACAATTATGGCAGATATGGCATGTGATTTAATGGATATTGGTCAGGCTGCAGCTGGTTGCGAAGAACAGTTTGCCGGTATTGGTAATCAGATCTATGTAGCCTACCCGGAAGATCTGTCATCGCCGCCTACTTATGATCAGAAAAAAGCTGCTTTTGTTACGGGTGCGTTTACATTCAAGGCCCAAAAAGGAGCCTGGAAGTTTCGTATCAAGAAACAGAGCGGACAGATTTCTTCAACCGGTAACGAAGGCGCAAAGGGATATAACGTACAGCTGATGTTTACCATCGACAAGGACGTTCAAAATGCAGCCCATGTGCTCCGCATCCTGAAAAACCGTGGTGACGCTATTTTCTTTGCGGAAAACCCCGCTGGAGGTTACTATGTAGTGTACGATCCTACTTTCGGTACGGAAGTGAACAACAACTACGACAGTGGTACCACTCCGGATTCAGACAGCGGTCATGCAGTAACAGTGACCAGCAACCCGAACAGATACTCCCTGACTACTTGGGACGGTACGCTGACTATCAAATCGGAGTTGGGATAATTATTACACAAACGATAAAATATGAGAGACTATGGCACAAATGGCATGTGACTTAATGGATATTGGTCAGGCTGCAGCCGGTTGCGAAGAACAGTTTGCCGGTATCGGTAATCAGATTTATGTCGCTTATCCGGAAGACCTTACGGCAAAGCCTGTATATGAAGCATCTAAAGCTGCATTTACTGAAGCTTCTTTTGCTTTTTCTCCAGGTAAAGGAGCCTGGAAGTTCCGTATCAAGAAACAGAGCGGTCAGATTTCTTCAACTGGCAACGAAGGAGCAAAGGGATATAACGTACAGCTGATGTTTACCATCGACAAGGACGTTCAAAACGCAGCCCATGTGCTCCGCATCCTGAAAAACCGTGGTGACGCTATTTTCTTTGCGGAAAACCCCGCTGGAGGTTACTATGTAGTGTACGATCCTACTTTCGGTACGGAAGTGAACAACAACTACGACAGTGGTACCACTCCGGATTCAGACAGCGGTCATGCAGTAACAGTGACCAGCAATCCGAACCGCTACTCTTTGACTACCTGGGCTGGAGTTCTTACTCTGAGATCAGAAGCAGAAGAAGATGAAGAAGAAGTAGGAGGTTGATCAACCGTTCGATTTGCATATTCTAACAAACGAAAAAGTGGATTCAAAGTCCGGCACTTGCTAATCGGTGCCGGACTTTTTATGTCCTTCAACGGCATATTGGTTTTCCCTACTTTTGGTGTAAAGTAATTGAAAAACAAAGGATATGATAACAGAGAAAGAATATTTAAAAGACTACAGAACGATGAATGAAGAAGAAAAGAAAGACTATCTGGACCGTGTGAAACGATGGACGGACGAAACTTTTCCGGAACTGCTGGCGCTGGCCGAATGCTGGATGAAGGTGCCTGTGAAGGATTTCGACGAAGGATGCCGTCTGGTGTCGGCCATTGTGCGGGCAAAGGATTTCCTTCGCGACGTACAGCGCTATGAAGCCCGCCGTGCACTCAACAAGATGAACCTGTTCCTGCAGGAAGTACGGAAAAAATCCGGTCTGGCCAAGAAAGCCACTCGCGGTCCGGTAGGAACCGTTCGTTACAAAGCGATTGTTCCTGATGACGGTGCGCCCGATGAAGAAGGAAACATGACCGCACGCCAGTACGAAGAGCAGGAAGTGGACGGACGCAGACCGAAAGAATTTGCACTCTATAAGGATAAGCTGCCAAAATCTCTCCGTGACAAGGGAGAAAAAGAACTTTCAGCCATGTACCTGGAACTGGCAGAGTATCGCGGCACGCTGGAGGTAATGGCCGAAAACCCAAACGTAAGCGACGAAGCACGTGCAGATATGGCACAGAAAGCCATTGCGTCCGAGCAGAAAATCCGCGCGTTCTGGACCAATGTGGATGCAGCACTGAACGGTACCTACACAGAGCCGGAAACTTCCACATCCGACAGCATGAAACGCCCTGGCGACTTTACCCGTGCCGAGATAGAGGACATGAAGGATGTACGCCAGCAGGTAGTATGCCGAAAGGCCCGCGTGGAGGGAAACAAGAAATACATCAACCGCAGCGACGTGAAGATTACGGAGGAGTACAAGGAACAGCTTCGCCTTCGTATAGAGGAGCTGATGGAGTGGGGCGAAAACCTGCCTAAGAAAACGGCAGAAGTAGCCACTGCAGCCGGTATCTCCATTCCCGGTGTAAACGCTCCGGTTGCATCCGTACAGACAGAAGCAAAGCCAGCTTCCACCGATAAAGCGGAACCGAAAGAAACGGAAGTAAAGCCAGAAAAGAAAGCTGAAAAGACCGAAAATAGTACCGTAAACGAGGAAAAGCGTGCCGAACCCACGGAAAACCGCCAAAAATCGGCAGAAGAACCGAAAAAAGCTATAGAAACTCCGCGCAAGAAAGTAGACCCTACTGAAAGCGTAACCGAAGGCCAGATGAAAGGAGGTGCGTTATGAGAATAATTGAGCCCTGCTGCTACCACAAGCAGCTGGAAGGCATGATTGACGAGTGCAGCAAAAAGCACACGGCTGCCAGCTTCTTCAGCTACTCAGACTGGGACATGTGCGACCTCCTGGGCACGCTGTCCGGTTACTGTTCAGGAGGTGAAATGGGTATTGTCATGGTGCGGCTCGATGTGAAGCTCATTCAAACCATCCGTCGTATTCTTTCGCGTGTGAAGCCCGATCCTGCAAATCCGTCGAACCATTTTGCTGACGTCAGCAAAATGATACTGGTAGCGCAGCCTGCATCCACAGGAGCCACCTTCAACCAGCGTCAGGAGATTCGCACGCAGTTGGGCGATTTTATCAAGTCGGGCCGGCTGGTGGTGTGTGAGGACAATGTGGGTTTCCGCTGCGTCACGGTGAAAAGCAAATCGCACAGCCTGGTTATCCAGGGAAGCCTGAACACCCAGCGTAGCAACGCCATGCAGATGTTCACGCTTACCACTTCTCCGGAAGAGTATGAGAATGTGGCGGAGATGTTGCGGATGAAAGAGCATACGAAAAAGGTTTTATGATTCTTCAGGCAGAAGTACATAATAACATATTCATTGAATGATGTAAAAATAAGCATGTTTCGATGTGCTTATTTTTACATTAAAAGTTAAATAGTTGTTTTTCAGATTTATACAATAATAAATTAAGAAGATTATGAAGAAATATATCAGAACAGAAGAAGTTCAGGCTACGGAAGCAATTCTGAAAGGTGGTAATATTTACCTTCCTACGGATGCAATACCCAAAACGATGGAACCGAGAGTGGAAGGATACAAGGTCGTAGATTCCAATGGATGCGTCAGTTTTATTCCAAAAGCGGAATTTAAGAAAAGATACAAATGTGTTGAAACAGTCTAAAAACCCCAATACAACTATGAAATATAAGAAAAGACCTGTGGTTATTGAAGCTGTAAGATGGGATGGTTCAAACGCCTTGGATATTTTGACATTTGCTGGATTTGATAAAAAGAATATCGGTGATATTTATGAAAACTCTAGCATTTTGATTTATACGTTAGAAGGAAATATGACTGCTAATGTAGGAGATTACATCATAAAAGGAGTAAATGGAGAGTTCTACCCATGTAAACCTGACATCTTTGAAAAGACCTATTTACCAGTGAATGAGAATGGTGATTCGATGTGTTTCGGTGATGCGATTGAAGTCCTCAAACAAGGTGGAGCAGTCCGAAGAAAAGGCTGGAATGGGAAAGGTATGTTTGTCGTCAGGCAAGTCCCGGCACACATTGAAAACGATATAATTCCGAAAATGCAATCACTCCCACAATCCGCCAAAGACATTATCCTAAAAGGAAAAGGATTTATTGATTACACGTGCCAGTGCCTTATTTACAATGAGAATACCGGGCGTGCTGACTCATGGAATCCTTCCATAGCGGATGTATTCGCAGAAGACTGGGAGATTTTACAATAATTATAACAAAAACGATGGAATAGAAACATGTTTTGAAAAATAATATATGTTACAATGGATTTAGGAAGTGGTATAAAGCTGATACATGGAGATTGTCTGGAAGAAATGAAACATATTCCTGATGGTAGCGTGGATTGTGTGGTTTGTGATTTGCCATATCAAATAACATCATGCAAGTGGGATAAAATAATACCACTTGAGGATTTATGGAATTTATATAACTATAAAGTAAAAACAAATGGAGCGGTCATATTATTTGGGAGAGAACCATTTACATCAAATCTTATATTAAGTAATTTAAAAAATTACAGACAGAAGCTTACATGGCTAAAAACAAGACCTACCAATGTAATGAATGCAAAAAAGCAATTTATGAATTGGACTGAGGATATAATTATTTTTTATAAAAAACAACCTACATATAATCCTCAGATGAGAACAGACGGACTTTTTACAGGTAGAAAAATTCAAAGATGTAATACGGATAGAAGTAAAGGTGTTCTTGGGAAAACAGGAGAGAAAAAAGATTATGTTCACGAAGGGAATAACGGACTATTTTATCCGAAATCAGTGCTTGAATTTTCTAATGTAAATAATAAAAATATTCATCCCACCCAGAAACCTGTTCCATTAATTGAATATCTGATAAAGACCTATTCTAATGAAGGAGATTTGATATTAGATAATACAGCCGGAAGCATGACCACAGCCATTGCAGCCATCAATACTGGCAGAAGTTGTATCTGTATAGAAAAAGACGACAATTACTTTAAAATAGGATATGAGAGAGTGATCAATCACTTGAAAGAAACACAATCACAATTATGGCAAGCGAAATAGCACAACGATTCTACGACCTGCTGCGGAAGCACTTTGAAACGGGTGTGCCGTGGCAGAACATGGCCTTTACCGACGAGCAGAAAAAACGGGTGGAAGTCTGCCTGGATGCGTACAAGCGCTTTGAGGAGGACCCGTTCATGAATCTGCGTCAGTACATCATCAACCGGTGGAAACGAACGTACAGCCAGTTAGGAGGCGACCTGAAGGTGATAGACTTTATTTCGTCGTTCTACGCCAAGGGGCAACGAAACATTTCCTCAATGAAGGTGCGCCACGCCGCCGACCTGATGATGCGCAACGGAGCCGATACGGGCGACATGAAAGCGGTGTACAACGGTGCCAGCCTGCTCACAAAGATTGACCGTCTGGACCAGCCGGAAACACCGGAGGAACTGGGCGACGAACTGATACGTATGCCGGTAGTCATTACATCGGATGTAAAGAAGAAATTCCCGAACAAAACCGGGCACGACAGCGAGGAAATGCGCCGCCTGAGAAAGAAATACGGCGTGAAGCTCGACCAGTGGCAGGAGATGGTGGAAGACGACGAAGGCGTATATGTAAGCGAGGTACAAAACGGCCCGGACGAGGAATACGATGAAGTAAACCGGGACGATTTTACACAACCGAGAGAGGAGGAATAGACCATGGCACGACGGAACGACTATGAATCCGCCCGTGAGGAATCACTCCGACGGGCACAGCGTCACGCCTCGGCATTGTCGGGCGTGCAGGAAGCGGAGGAGCATGAAACTGCGGCCAACTATATCTACATGAATCCAGCCCAACGTGCGGTGTACAACTACCGATGCCGGAATACCACCGTAGAAGCAGGTCGTGGTACAGGTAAAACCGACGGACTGATTACGCCCGAAATGGCCGGTTGCATCCAGTCCATGCCGCGCGGAACCGGACTTTTCTTAGGTAACAGTATCAAGCAGCTTTTCACGAAGACCGTACCTAAAACGCTTTACTCGCTGGAGCGAATGACCGGACTGAAGGAGGGAGTCCATTTCTTCCGTGGACACGCTCCGGCCAAATGCAATTTCAAGGAACCTATCGTAAAGCCGAAGGTGTGGGAAAACTGCATCCATTTCTGGAACGGATTCGTGTACTACATGATTTCTACCGGAGTGAAGGCTGCTGCCAACGGTATGGACTCGTGCTCCATTATCGGCGACGAGTGCCGTTTTATGCCGGAGGGACTGATTAAGGCCGAAATTCTTCCTACGCTTCGCGGTATCAACACCAATCATCCCGGATTCGATGAAAACCTGAATCCGTACTACAAGAGTATATTCTTTGTAAGCGATGCACCGCTCACCAAGCGGCAGGCATGGCTCCGGAAGCGACGCGACGAGCAGACACCGGAAATAAACCGCAAAATTGCGGAGATGATACGCGAGGCACAAGTCTGCCCGGACATCATGCAGTCCCCCAAATACCAGCGTGAGCTGAACAAGCTGCGCTGCCAGGCCAGCATCTACTTCTCTTTTTCCAGCATAGAAAACATCGACATTCTGGGCGAACAGTTCATCCGCACCATGCAGAAGGAACTTACCCCCACCATGTTCGACATCTCCATCCGCAACGTCGAGAAGGAAGAAATCAACGACGGCTATTATGCCAACTTCGACCCCGACGTGCACTGCTATCTCAGTAACGACGAAGAGCAGCTGGAAGCCGCACAAAAATATAAGAAGCGCACCATTACGCAGATATACAACGGCGGGCGTACCCTGCGTGTGGAGTCGGAAAGCATCGACCTGAATGAGCTTTCCAAGGCACAGGACTGCTGCCTGGACACCGACATAAAGCCCGGCGAACCGCTGCGCATCGCTTTCGACTACAACGCACACATCAACTGTCTGGTGATAGGGCAGACCGACAGCCGGAGCAACACCGGCGTGCTGCGCATACTGAACAGCATGACCAACGTAAAGAACACCCGTATCGAGGGACTTTGCAAGATGTTCTGCAAGTATTACGAGCCGCACCGCCTGACCTGCCGCGACGTGATTTTCTATTACGACGACACCGCCAAGCAGGGAGCCGCATACGCAAGTGAGCGCCACGAAGAAACCCGTTTCTACAACATCGTAAAGAAAGTGCTTCGCAGTCACGGATGGAACGTCATCGAAATACCAATGGGACGGCCCATGAGCCACAACAAGAAGTACGAGTTCCTTAATGGCTGTTTTGCCGGCACGCAGCGCCCGTTCCTTCGCATCAACAAGGAGAACAATGAGTATCTGATTGCTTCCATGGAGAACGCGCGTGTGAAGGAAGGACGCAACGGTTTTGAGAAAGACAAGAGTCAGGAAAAGAACCGCGTATCGAAGGAGGTGGACGACATCGAGGCAGAATTGAGTACACGTACCGACCTGAGCGACGCATTCGACACGCTGGTAATCGGAGTGCGTTATTACGGATCGGGCCGCATGATAGGTGTGGGAATGCCGATGTCGGCTTAATTAAGAATGAAGAATGAAGAATTAAGAATGAGTAATGAGTAAGAAGAAGCTGAAATATCAGGACCCGGCCTTGCAGCCACCCAAAGCGCTGATGCAACTGGTGGATGCCTTTACCGACACCTACAAACCGGTGGAGCGGGAGGAGTATGCCGACGAAGTGTTTACCGTTCGCCGCATCCGTGAATACTTCCAGGCATGGCCCATCCCGAAGATGCCCGACCCTCTTCCTCCGTATCTGGTGGAACTGGAGCGCCGGGGCTTCGCCATGCAGACGGCCTACGACGGACATCCCGCCCTGTTCTGCGTGCGCTGGCATGTTGACGAGGAAATCTGCACTGCCGAAGAAACGCACGACAAGGAAGCCGAGGTACGCACCGGACTGGTGAGCATGAAAGCCCTCATTGCCCGCCGCATGATGAATCGGCCGGCAGACGAGGATGAAGAGGAAGAGGACGAATGGGGCGAAGAAGAATATCCCTGATAGAAACGATGACCCCCGCCCGCTTCAGGGAAAGACGGACAGGGGTGAAGTGAGAGTTTTAAAACACAATGCAAATATAAGAAAAATAATTTATAATTGTCAATGATTTTATATTTTCCACCGAAATTTAGCTAATTTTGCGTGTAATGCAACAATTTTAATATATTACAGCCATGAAAATGCGCAGACTTATCAAGGCACTTTTCAGCAGGAAGAAGAAAAATGCCGCAGCCATATACCTGTCACGGTTTGACACCATAGATAAAATGATACGTGAAAAACTGATTGGGATAGACGTGAAAGAGTGTTACGTGGCCATCGACCTCTCCGTGCATCTGCTCTACAAGGACGACGACCGGAAGTATGCCGCATTCTTCGACACCCTCCGCGCTTTCATCAACTATCATCGCGGGTATATGGACCTTCCCATGCTTCAGCCGGAAGAGTGCATCAACTTCTGCGTGAACTTCCGCCGTGAGATACGCTTCGACCTGGAGAAAGAAGAGTTTTACGACGAGCCCCGGGTGGAATACATACCGTGGCTGGTAGGATTCTGCCAGTCGGGCACCGTGGTTTACGATGTTTTCGAGAAAGGTAAGAAGTGAGTTTTCAGGAATGTATGCTTTTAAGCATTGACAGATGTGCCCGGCTGCGAAGTCGGGCACATTTGTTTAAATTTGATAAATTTGCAAATGCAGCCGCTCTGCCTTTATACGCGCGAAGGAAGAACACGAATAAACCAACTATTTAAAACAAAAAAGGAGGATAAAAATGAAACCTCAATCTAAAACGTACAAGCATGTGATAGACTTGTATTTTGAAAGCGTGCCACACAGCATCCGCACATTCAGCGTTCATGGAAATACATTAATTTACATTGAATACGAAGATTATCTAAACGAACACCATGTAACGGAAGCCATTCGACGATTATTGGGCACCAGCGTTCTTCTCAGTATCAAGCGAAACTGTTCCGAGCGGCTTTTCCAGGAAATACAGCAGCGTTACGGCCCATCCATGAGCCAGCTTGAGCTCTGCACTGTGATTTCTGAATACGAAGCCTGACGTTTACTCCCCTCCGCATGGTTTTGCGAAGGGGATTTTTTGTATTTATTTGTCGAAAATGGGAAATAAAGTTATTTTCGCTGTGAACTTTAAACTTAACAGTTATGGATAAATTTGTTACTATTGATTTTGAGCACCTGACTCCAAATCATGAAACTGCGTGCGCGGTTGGAATGGTAAAGGTAATCAATCAGGTTATCGTGCAGGAATTTTATTCACTTATAAAGCCTGCACCGGATGAAAGAAAAACGCTAAACACCCATGTGCATGGGATAACTGAGGAAATGTGTGCCAATGCTCCTACATTTGCAGAACTTCTCCCTTTTATGGAATGGTTTACAGAAGGATGTGAAATTGTAGCGCACAATCACGTAACAGAAAAGAGCGTACTCGAAAAGGCTTGCCGTTATTACGGGAAAACAGACAGCACATTGTATAAACCTTCATTTATCGACACGTACAATTCCACAGGGAAAAGCCTGGAAGAATCTTGCAAAACGGCTGGGATAGAACTTAAAAAGCACCACAACGCGCTGGAGGATGCACGTGCGTGCGCAGAACTTTATATGAAAGTACAGGGTGGAGAAATAGTAAAGCCAAACCCTGATGCTGTAAGTGCTATGGGTTATCAGAAAAAAGATTCAAGCCTTTACGAACTTCTTCCGGACGAAAAGCTGCAAAGAACAGACACTCCATTCTATCACAAGCACATCATTACGACAGGAGAATTTCGGTCATACCCCAATAACAGAAATGCGCTTTTAAAGAAACTGCAACTGTTTGGCGCAATCAATCTGAAAAGTATAACCAAATCTACAGAATGGGCAATAGTAGGAGAAGGAGCAGGCCCAAGCAAAATGGAAAAGCTAGCACAAATGCCAGAAGTAAGAATTATCCATGAAGAGGAACTGATGGAAATGCTCCGGAGTTTAGAATGAGTAAGCAGCATGAAAACACTGATATACAATAAATTTAGATTCTAAAGCAAAATGAAAAAGTATGTATTGCTGTTTATTGGAATTTTTATTCTGATACCATCATGCAAGGATAAGAATATGGAAAGCCGTTTGAAGCAACTCACAGAAACAAACAAAACTCTTCAGGATTCCATTCGCTATTTAAAAGGAAATTTAAAATCAGCAAATATAGAACTGGAAGGATATAAACTTTCTCCTGAAAAGTTATGTGCAGGTATTGAGGAACTTCAATCAAAAAATGATACGATAAAATTATCTGATATTCTAAAAAAACTGAAGAAGTATCATCCGGAATCAGACCAAATTAAAACCGTCGAAAAAGTCATTTCTGAAATAAGAATTGCAGTTCAAAAAAAGGCCGAAGAAGAAAAGAAGAAGCGGATGGCTGCCGTTTCCAAATTAAAGAAAAGGGTAGATGACGTACAGGGAATAACGTGGTATTATAACCCCTATTTCACGCATTATGATAATGTAAGTGGAACTTCAATTTATATGGGAAAATCTTCTTCTGCCGTATGGCTTAGACTGAAAATGTCATACGCAGGAGAAAATTGGATATTCTTTAAATCTGCTTATTTATCTTATGACGGTAACACTAAATTCATAGATTTTGACGAATACAAAGAGAAACATTCCGATAATGATGGCTATGGAGTTTGGGAATGGATTGATATTCCTATGAATAAAGAACTTCTTTCATTTTTGAGGAAAATGGCAGATGGGAAAAAAGTAAAAATGCAACTGTTAGGTGAATATGGAGATTTAAGAAACTTATCGTATTCCGAAAAACAAGGTATTAAAGCTGTACTTTTAGCATACGATGTTTTACGTTCAGATCCAGGCATGACTACTTTTGAAGATATTTTTTCTGATGAAGATTTAGCTACTGAATAAGGATGTTAATATAATAGATTATGAAAAAGTACGATTTTAATGCGATAATCAAATTAATATTGTTACATTTGCCAAGAAATTAAAAGGGAGGAATGATTATTTCTCCCTTTCCGCTTGCTTTTGTGATATTTGTTGTATATTTGCAATGCTCAACATATAACATACACAAATTCAGGTCGTGAACTTGCATAAATCGTGCAGGTTATTTTTGTGACCTCACTTTTAACATATTAGGTGTTATCGTACCCCCGTGTAAACCTGTAATGGGAATACAGCATTTGTGTAATGTGTTGAGCAACGGGAAAGGCGATAACACTTTTTTATACATATATTGTTATGCTCAAAAATTACACAAATCAAATCTTCCAGTACAACGGAAGTCCTATTTCCTTTCAGAAAGGAAGTAGTGTAATGGTTAATGCAACTGAAATGGCAAAGCCTTTTGGTAAACGTCCGGCTAAATGGTTAGAACTTCCTTCAACAAAAGAGTTTTTAGCTACATTAGTCACTATCCGAAAATCGGACAGTGAATTTGTAAAAACAATTAATGGAGGTACTACCGAAAAAGGGAAAGGCACCTGGATGCACGAAGATGTAGCCCTTGAATTTGCACGCTGGCTAAGTCCTGCATTTGCCATCTGGTGCAACGACCGTATTAAAGAACTGCTGATGAAAGGAACCGTCAGCACGGGAACCACGCAAACCGACTACGCATGCACTGAAAACACTCATGGCAGTGTAGACAATCTTTCCGGACTCCTCACAGAAATAGAAGAAGAGCTTTCCGAATCCATTTCCATGCTTCAGCACAAGAAAGACCGTATTTCCTACCTTAAATATCGTCTTGAACGTGAAGAAACCTTGTCGGCAGGAACTACACAAAGCCAGTTTGAGCAGCGCATATCAAGGCTTGAACAGATGATACAGAATTATCTTTCAGGCGACAACGGTTCCGTCACGCCTGTAAACAAGAATCCCGAAACTACCACACATCCGTTCTACGCAAAAAAAGAAATTCCATGCTACACCATCAGTGAAATACGCACCCGCTTCCGCGATGCCATGCTTGTGCGTCAGATGGCCCGCACCATGAGCCGTGAAAACGGGATAGTGGTACGCACGGCACGCCTTTTCGACTTCCTTCGCCGTGAAGGATGGCTGCTTTCCACACCCGAATGTTACAACGCTCCTTCCGAAGAAAGCACAAAGCGCGGACTGATACTGGCCGCACACTCCAGCGCCACCGGTTCCGGAGTGAAATACTACACACCTTACATCACACGCGAGGGATACGAGTTCTTTTCACGCATCATCATGCAGAAAGGAGGCTACCTATGAAAAAGCGCGAAGCAAGAAAAGCCATAAACGGCTATTTTGGAGAAATAAGACACAGCATTATGTTTGCCAGCACCAGGAAAGGCGTGCTGGCCTATGTGGAATACGAGGATTTTATGCCCGAACACACTGTGCGCCGTGAGCTGGAAAGCCTGCTCGGCAGCGGTTATCTGGTCAGTGTGAAACGCGAGTGCTCGCGCTCACTTTTCAAGGAGATTGTGGACTTCCTTTCGTCCGACACGAGCGGGCAGAAAACCCTTCTTATGATGATGGGAAACTACGTTTCTGCGCACCCCATCCACAATAGCCTGTAGGGCCTGTCAAAACAAATGCAGCAAACCACTTTAGAGGTTGCTGGCGCACGATTCAAAAGCCAGTTTCAGAAGTGTTTTTTGTCCTTCAAAAACGGTCGGTCTGGGAGGTAATTTAGAGTTGTCGAAAGACAAGTAATACAAACCTTAAAAACACGATTAAACTATGGCAATCGTTTACGAAAAACAGAAAATCACCCTCGGCCTCAAGAAAGACAAGCCGGAGGTTTACCGCATCAAGCCGGTACGTCAGCAACCCGTCACTTTCGACGACCTTCTTAATGAAGTGAGTAACTCATGCGGTGTGAACCGTTCGCAGACAAAAGCGGTGCTCGAAGCGCTTATCGACCGTATGATTGTGTTCATGAACTACGGCATGCCCGTAAAGCTGGGCGACTTCGGTTCTTTCAAGCCTACCTTCAACTCAAAGACGGGAGCCACTGCCGACGATGTGACAGCCGAAAACGTCACCCGAAAGAAAATCCTTTTCTATCCCGGCAAGCGTTTCAAGCAGATGCTTGAAGGAATGTCTGTCACTACGATGGAAGATTACGATGAAGAGGAGACAGCCGGACAGGAACCTGAACCGGGTGGAGGAACCGAGCAGGAAGGAACAGACCCTGACGAGGGAGGTGGCGGATTTACATAAAATCTTTCAGTCTTCTTTTTTTTGTTGAGAGAGGGGTGCCCGTGAGGGTGCCTCTTTTTTTATGTGAAAATGTTTTCTGAAAACTATTTCCATAATAAAGAAAAAAGTCCTATATTTGCATTGGGAAAAGAAAGATAGCAAAATGGAAACAGAAAAAATTAAGGTATCGGTTAATCAAGGTCTACCGATGATAGCGGAAATGATTAAGTTTAAGTATGTGACAGACTATATTGGGAAATCAAGTAGTTGGATTTATCATAAAATGAATCATGAAACAACAACAACTACATCCAAGGGATTTTCACAGTCAGATATAGATTTGTTAAATACAGTTTTTAAGGAAATAGGTGAGAAGCTGTTGTCTACTAGAATCTATAGTGTAGAATCGGATGACATTATAGAGTCTCGTCAGAAAATTGTAGCTCAAATAAAAGAGTTATCCAAGGTGATATGTATGCCTTACATTTACATCAATAAACTTGGGAAAAATATTACATGGTACAAAAAGAGAATGTCATGTCCTGAGAAGTATCGTTTTAAGGATGAAGAAATAACTCTTTTCAATATGTCAATAGTAGAAATAGGTAACAAACTTCTATCTATTGAATTAACTCTGTGAAAAATTAAATTTCACACAAAACAGATTATCATAAAAAAGAAATTGTATATTTGTAATGCCCATAAAGAACTATAAGTCACATCTTCATGCCGTGTAATCCGTAAAATCGGATTCAGAGTGGTTCTCTGTGGGCGCACGGCATGAAGATGTGATTTTTTTTAAGATATGAATGAGAAGCAAAACATCATAGCAGAAAAAATACTTTTAGTATTAAAAGAATCAAATGGACATATAAGGGAAAGTGACCTTCTTGATAAACTTGAGAGTGTAGATAATTCTTTCAATCAATTAGAAAGTACTTTTGTGATAAGCCGAATGATAGAAGACTATAAGCTTGTTTATCGCTCAAAATCATGGATATGCTTGTCTTCCAATGGTGAGGTAGCTATAAATTTAGGAATAAGTAAATATATCAGAAAGATACACTCTAACCAACGGTTAGACATTAAGATGAAAAGACTTGAAGTCATATCAAAAATCCTTTCAATAATAAAAGACAGTCATACCATACTGACTATTGCAGTAACAGCAGTATGTACTTCCTTAATATATACCCTATCACCAAACCTAAAGGAGCTCCTAAAATTATTCCTACAATGGTGCAAATCAATTTTCTTTTCTTCATAGATTTTTTATTTTTAGCAAAGATACTAAAAGGAAACGTATGTAGAAAGGACAATACATAAAGTATATAAAGGCAATCGGACGGAATCCGGTTGCCTTTTTTTGTATTCCCTCCAAAACTGAATAACAATCTGATAATTTGAATTTGAAACAAAAGATTTTTGCCCGAATCGCGAAGAAAACTCCGCGCCTCGCTACGTGGGACGTGTCCCTCTGGGACCCCGTCCGGCGGTGGTATATGCCCGGACCGTGGCCGCGTCCGGCGGCGCTTCGCGTTCCGGCGTGCCTGGTGTCCGCTGGTGTCCGCTGGTGTCCGCTGGTGGCTGCTGGTGGCTGCTGGTGGCTGCTGGTGGCTGCTGGTGGCTGCTGGTGGCTGCTGG